>Ga0105237_10002393_pt1 | contig 23297 bp, 17 predicted proteins | sample KBSC24metaG_FD_81520 | JGI IMG/M metagenome (GOLD analysis project Ga0105237, IMG submission 81520) | Corn rhizosphere microbial communities from Kellogg Biological Station, Michigan, USA - KBS C2-4 metaG | ecosystem: Host-associated > Plants > Roots > Rhizosphere > Soil | place: Michigan, USA...
CCTTGACCTTGAGCTCTACCGAACCCGCCGAACTTAAATGCTTTGAAGCCTTCCGGCGCGGCCTTCACCTGCTCGGCCCACGCGCGGCACTCGGCTTTATCGAGCATATTGCTTGGACCGCCGTGCGAGTACACCGGGATTTGTGTTCGCAGCGGTCCGCCAAGCAGTCTATAAATCGGGAGACCGGTAATCTTGCCGGCAAGATCCCAGAGTGCGATGTCGATACCGCTGATGGTCGGGATATGGGCCATGAACGAATACTGCGTCGCCGCCATCATGTAAAAGTGCCGCTCGATTGCCAATGGATCTTGCCCTACAAGCTGGCCCTTCATCATCTCAATGCGATCGCGCGCCGCGTGCGAAGGGATACCCGCTTCGCCGTAGCCGGCCAGACCGGCGTCGGTCTCGATCTTAATGAGACATCCATCGCCGAGGTTATCGAGCCCCATGGTCTTGATGCCGGTGATCTTCACCGCGTTCGCGTGAGACTCGGCCAAGGCCCGGTAGTGTCCAAAAAACGAGGCGGCCGGTATCGCCAGCGCCGCTCTCAGAAGGTCCCTGCGTGTCCAGTTCATTTGCCTACCCTAGCTGCTTCTTAATCGGTAACTCGCGAATTCTTTTGCCCGTGGCCGCGAAGATCGCATTGCAGATCGCCGGCGGAATTGGTGGCACTCCTGGTTCTCCCACGCCCGCCGGCGGCGCGTCGCTGTTTACCAGATGGACATTCGTGACCATTGGCGCTTGATTGATTCTTGCCACCTGATATGTATTGAAGTTCGTCTGCTGGATGCGTCCGGCCGCGGCGGTGGTCTCGCTCATCAGAGCGATGCTGGTTCCGAACACGGCCGCGCCTTCAAACTGCGCCCGCACCCGATCCGGATTGATCACGCGTCCCGCATCGACTGCGATGTGAACCTGCGGAATCCTTACCTCTCCACTGGACGTCACTTCGACTTCCACGACTGTCGCAATATAGCTGAGAAAACTTCTGTGCGCCGCGATGGCGAACCCGTGCCCCGCGCCGGACTTCTTGTTCGCCCATCCGGACTTCTCAGCCACCAAGTCGATCACGTTCCGAAGCCGCGCCGTGTCGAAGGGGAACTTCGGATTGCTCCGGCCTGGCTGCTTCATTCCCTCTTTCCCAAAGTCGACCACCCGAGGTTCGCCGATCAGTTGCAACAGATATTCCACACGGTCTCGTCCTGCCCCGGCGGCCAGTTCGTCCGTGAACGACTGGACTCCGAACGCGTGATAAATATTTGCCACCGAGCGCAGCCAGCCGATCCGCACGTGCGCTTTCGCGGGTCCGTTCTCGACGCGAAGATTCGATAGCCGGTAAGGAATATCGGTCCACCCCATACCGAGTTGGAACCCGCCGTATTCCTCGTTTGGATTATTCTGCATTCCGATGGGAGGAAATACGGTGCGCTGCAGCCATGCAGTGGGATGGCCCTTCTCATCGACAGCGGCCTTCATGTAAAGTCCGGCGGGAGAGTGGAAATAATCGAACTGCATATCGTCTTCGCGGCTCCAGACGATTTTTACCGGCTTGCCGGATTGCTTTGATAGCAACGCCGCTTCTGCGACGTAATCCGGTTTCGATTTTCTCCCGAACCCGCCGCCCAGCAGCGTGACATGGCAAACGACGTTTTCTTTAGGGATGCCCAAGGCCTTCGCTACTGTGTCCTGCACTTCCTGCGGGTTCTGCGTATTGGCCCAGGTGACTACCTTGCCGTCCTTAAACTCGGCGACTGCGGCGGGCGGCTCCATCGGTGCGTGGGCCAGCATTGGCGTGTAGTAGGACGCTTCCAGGATTTTGCCGCTTTTTGCAAACTCGGCATCCACATCGCCGATCTCTCTCGCCACCCGTCCCGGCTTCTGTGCCGTTTCGAGCAACTCCTTTTTGTATGCGGCCGACTCGTAGTTGCTGTGCTCGCTTGGCGTCCACTCCACTTTCAAATTCTTTCGGCCTTGCAGTGCCGCCCAGGTGTTGTCAGCAAGCACTGCGACGCCTCCCATTGCTTTGAATTCGCAAGGTGGCTTGGCGAGCTCGAGGGTGAGTACCTGCTGAACTCCTTTCACCTGTTTCGCCGCCGAATCGTCGACGCTCTTGATCCCGCTATCCATCACGGGAGGTCGCGCGATCGCTGCATAGACCATTCCGGGCATACGCGCATCGATGCCGAACGTCCCTTTTCCGGTCAAAAGATCGCTCAGATCGGTGAGCGGGATTTCCTTGCCGATGTAGCGAAACTCGCTGGGCGTTTTGAATCGCACGGCGTTCTGCGTAGGTGCCGTGGCGGCCGACGTCAGCGGCACCAGTTCGCCATACGAAAGCTTTCGATTACTTTTCGAATGCACTACGAAATGATTCTTGCCTTGGCACTCTTCCTGCGGCACTCCCCACTTAGCGGCCGCGGCTTGTTCCAGCATGGTTCGAGCGCCTGCGCCCGCCCCTCGCATGGCATCGTAGAAATCGCGGACCGAACATGATCCGTCTGTGTTCTGCGATCCGTACTTCGGGTCGCCGAGCGCTTGCACAATGGTCACCCGGCTCCAGTCCGCTTCGAGCTCATCGGCGACGATCATCGGCAGACAGGTTCGAGCACCGGTTCCCATCTCCGAACGGTGCGCCACGATCTTTACGTCGCCGTTTGGTTCAATGCCTAGATAAATGCTCGGCTGCCATGTCTTCGCGGCCTGCCCGAATGCCGGCGCGATTGTCAGGGGCGCGGCGAGCACCAGCGCTCCAGCCGAGAAGATTTGCCCCAGGAAACTGCGGCGCGAGATATTTAAGTGTTCGATCATGAAATGTTCGATCATGCCTTCACCCCCGCTGCCTGCTTGATTGCCTGCCGGATACGTTGATAGGTGCCACATCGGCAGATGTTGCCCTGCATGGTCGTATCGATTTCTTTATCCGTGGGCTTAGGGACTTTCTTCAGCATCGCGGCCGCTTGCATGATCTGTCCGCTTTGGCAATATCCGCACTGCGGTACATTCGCAGCCTTCCACGCTTTCTGTAGCGGATGATCGCCGTTGACTGCCAGTCCTTCGATGGTGGTGACAGTTTTGCCAGCCGCATCCTTCATCGGTGTTAGACAAGCGCGTGCGGCCTCCCCATTCACATGCACTGTGCAGGCCCCACACATCCCGACGCCACAGCCATACTTTGTTCCCGTAAGCTGGAGTTCATCTCGCAAAAACCAAAGCAGCGGCATCTCCGGGTCGCCATCGAAAGTGGCGGCCTTGCCGTTCACTCGAATCTGGATCATTTGGATTCTCCTGGTTTTAATTGACGCTCACGTCGGAATCTTGAGCAGCTTGATTCCATTGTCCCAGGTGATTTTACGGAATACTTCAGGCGTGGTCAGGCCCTTGCACAGTTCGAGGGTGTCGCGGGCGACACATTTGCCTTTTAAACGCGGCAGAATCGGGCTACCGCCGGTGCCGTGGCCATCCTTGCAACTGCAATCGCAGCCGAACATGAGTTTCGTCTGAAGGCGAACGATGAAACCGCGCATGAAATCCGGATCGCGGCTGAGCGCGTTATTGCCGGAGTTGGCCGACATATCGCCGTATAGATTTGGGTAGTCGGACAGCCACTTATCGGTGAGGCCCCCGGGCTTTACTTTGCCTTCCGGATAGCCGTTGTCCATCGGCACGTCGGCACTGATGTTCGCCCAGAAGAAGTCGGCGTGACCGATGAACGTAGTCTTGCGGTGCGCTTTGAGGATCTTGTCGAAATTGCGGTAGCCTTCGTTGAAGTTGCCCTCGCCCGGGAAATGGATCACTTCCTGAAAATGAATCGTGATCGGCACATTCATTTCGGCCGCGAGATCATACAGGCGGTGCATGTCTTTCGAGTCCGCGGTCAGATGAGTCTTCACCTCACCGATTCCAATTGCACCGCCTTCCAACGCTTTTCGGATTTGCTCCACACCGCCGGGCTGGCTCGGGTCGGTCGCCGCGAACCACACGAAACGATCCGGATGGGCGGCTATTTCTCCTTTCGCCCTGTCTTGATCCCTAACATTCGTGAGCAGGACGGCTTTCGTAACGCCGCTTCCTTCGATGTGCGCGAAGCAGGTATCGGGCGCGCGGCGCGGATGGAGATGGATGTCGAGAACGGGTCCTCCCCACGGGAATTCGGATTGGGCTGAGAGCCGGGGTAGCGTTGTCGCGGCGGCTGCGATTTCGAGGAAATGTCGTCTGTTCATCATGGTGGGGCTTGGTCCCTATTAACGGTAAGAGTATATACCTTTGCAGCCCGCCTGGGCCGGAATCGGTATACTTCCATAGTCGGAGGAACCATGGGACGAATCATCGTTGCCGCCCTCGTTGGCTACGTCGCGATCGGAGTGTTGGTGGTGACGACGGACAAGGTCATCGAGGCCATCATTCCAGGGTTCGCGACATTGGAGGTGCGTCCGCTCCTTTACTTCATCGTGAGCCTGGCAACCGATTTTGTCTATTCGATTTTGGGTGGGTATCTCTGTTGCGTAATCGCACGTGATCGTTGCCGGAACGCGATGCTGGTGCTCCTCATAGGTGGTGAGCTCATAGGCATCGCTTCTCAAGTCGCGCTTTGGCATACGGTCCCGCACTGGTTCGGGATCGTTTTGTTACTTCTCTATCCGCCGGCGGTGTGGATTGGTTCGTCTCTGCGATCACGTTCCGCGAAATCGCCGCTGCAGGCGACTGGCTAAAAAAAGCGGCGCAGCGATGGCACGCTGTGGAGCGCCAGGCGCATCTCGTCATTTGCCAGATAGGATCTGATCTCTGGCCGGTAACGTCGACACGTTCCAGCCCCCGCCCAGCGCTTCGATCAACAACACGCTCGAAGTCATCCGCCGCGTCAGGATATCGATTGCCGCTCTTTGATCGCCGTATGCAACATTCTGCGCGGTGAGCACCTGGAGATAATCCGCTGTTCCCGCTTTGTATTGCTCCGTCGCGACGCTCAGCGAACGCTCGGCCGCCTTCACCGCGCGGTCCTCGGCCGCTGCTTCATCCTCCAGAACGCGCAACGCGGCTAAGGAATCCTCCACTTGCTGAAAAGCGGTCAGCACAGTTTGGCGATAATTGGCCACGGTCGCGTCATAACCGTGCTGCGCCTCTGCCACGGTCGCGCGGCGTTTCCCGGCGTCGAACAAGGTCTCGGCCAACTGAGGGCCAACCGACCAGAACCGGCTGGGCCACGTGAACCAATTCGTGAAGCTCGAGCTGCTCAACCCGGCCGAAGCGCCCAGTGTGACGGTTGGATAGAATGCCGCAGTGGCGATTCCGATTTGTTCGTTCGCCGCCGCCATTTGCCGTTCGAACTCCGCGATATCCGGCCTGCGTTCGAGAAGCGTCGACGGGACTCCCACCGGCACGGGTGGAGGCGGCGTGGTGAGCACAGCTCTGGCGATGGCCAAAGAAGCGGGCGGCTTTCCCGTGAGGACCGCGATCGCGTGTTCGAGCTGGGCTCGCGCTGTACCAAGTTCGATGAGCGACGCGCGAGCGCCCTCCAGTTGAGCCTCTGCCTGCGCGACGTCCGAATCCGACGCAATGCCCGCATCGAAGCGAGCTTTGGTCAGATCGAGATATTGCTCATAGTCTTTGACGGTTCGTTCGAGCAAATCCTGATCTCCATCCACTCCATGCAATGAGAAATAGTCCTGGGCCAGTTCCGATTGATAGGAAAGCCGGGCAGTTTCGAGTTGCGCTGCACTGGCTTGTGCCAACGCTACATTGGAGTTCACCGTACGCCGGATGCTTCCCCAAATGTCCACCGTGTACGAGAGGTTGAAAGGCAAATCGTATGATGTGCCGGACCGCGAAAAACTACTCGTCTGGGAGTTCGCGTTGCTAGAGTTTCCTCCTCCGGACCGGGACTTGGTGATTGCCGGGCTTGTCGAGACAGTAGGAAACAGAGCGGCCCGCGCGATCTTCACCGCATCCCGGGCCTGAAAATATTTGGCCTCATACATCAGGACGTTCTGATTCGAGATGCTGACTTGTTCCTCCAGCGCGTTCAGCACCGGGTCGTTGTACATCTCCCACCATTTTCCGCGGAGAACCCCGTCGTTGGGCTGTGCCTGCTTCCAGTTCTTATCTTCCTTATAACTAGCTGGAGGCTGCTCCTTATAAGCCGGGGTAACAGGCGCCCCTGGGTTTTTATATTTCGGTCCCACCATGCATCCGGTAAGAAAAAGCACAGACGCGAGTAGCCCGATGTTGAATTTTGCCAGCAAATTCATATTTCAGACTCGATCAAACCCTCGGGCTTGTTCCGCTCAAACCGCTCCATCCACCAATGATGGAGGCTGTCCAGATAAAGGTAGACAACGGGTGTCGTGTACAACGTCAGCAATTGGCTCACAATTAAGCCGCCGATGATCGTGATTCCCAGCGGCCGCCGAAGCTCGGAACCCGTACCCGTACCCAGAGCCAGCGGAACCGCGCCGAGCATCGCAGCCATGGTCGTCATCAGGATGGGCCGGAACCGCAGCAGGCACGCCTCATAAATCGAATCAATCGAAGTCTTCCCCTCGTTGCGCTCCGCGGCGATTGCAAAATCCACCATCATGATCGCGTTTTTCTTCACGATTCCGATCAAAAGAATAATCCCAATCATGGCGATAATGCTCAAATCGATTTTGAACAGCAGCAAAGCAAGCAGCGCACCCACTCCGGCGGACGGCAGCGTAGAAAGAATCGTAATCGGATGGATGTAGCTTTCATAAAGGACGCCCAGCACGATGTAAACAGTCGCCAGTGCCGCGGCGATCAGAAACGGCTCGCTCTTGAGCGAATCCTGATAGGCCTGCGCCGTCCCGGCGAACATCGTATGAATCGTGGCGGGCAAACCGATCTGCTGACCCGCTTGTTCGATTGCGTCCACGGCATCTCCTAGTGCCACTCCGGGCCGCAGATTGAAGGACAGAGTAATGGAGGGGAAAAGGCCCTGGTGAGTAACGGACAACGGGGCATTATTCACGGCGAAGTGGCTGAACGCGTTTAGCGGGACACGTTGTCCACTCGGCGACTGCACGTAAACCTCGTTCAGGATTTCAGGGCTTTGCAAATATTCCGGCGCCGCTTCCATCACCACGTGATATTGATTGAGCGAAGCGTACATTGTGGACACCTGGCGCTGTCCGAACACGTCGTACAGCGTGTTGTCGATTAATTGCGGCGAGATGGAAAAGCGGGCCGCAGTCGTCCGGTCGTATAGCACCATTGCTTGCAGTCCGCGATCCTGCTGATCGCTATTTACGTCGGCAATGATCGGGATCTTCTGCAGCCGCGTCAGCATCAACGGCGCGAATTTAACCAGATCGGCCAAATTATCTCCCTGTAATGAAAACTGATACTGCGCGTTACCCGATCGCCCGCCGATCCGCAGATCCTGTCCGGCTTGGAGAAAGAGCGTGGCGCCCGGAACCCTCGCCAGTTTCGGCCGCAATCGAGCGATGATCTGGTCGGCCGAAACCTTCCGCTGGTCGAGCGGTTTCAGGTTAATAAACATGCGCGCTGTATTCAGGCTTCCACCACCCGTGAAGGCGTCGACATGATAAATGGCCGGGTCCGCTGTGACGATCCCGACCATTTGCTGCACCAGTTTGTCCATCGTCTGGAACGAAGTGTCCTGATCGGCTCGAATCGCGCCCTGTAGACTGCCGTTGTCTTGCTGTGGGAAGAACCCTTTCGGGACGCGAACAAATAAATAGATGTTCAGTCCGATCGTTGCAAATAGCACCAGCAACGTAACCGCCGGATGCCGCAGCACCAATACCAAGGTCCTTCCATATTGAGCGACAACCCAATTGAAAGCCTTTTCGCTCTTTTCGTAGAGCCAGCCGTGATCCTTATGCTGCTGCAGCAGATGAGCGCACATCATGGGAGTAGTCGTGAGCGAGACCACCATCGAAACCATGATGGCGATGGAAAGCGTGACGGCAAACTCATGAAATAAGCGCCCCACAATTCCGCCCATCAACAGTAGCGGGATGAACACGGCCACCAGCGAAACACTGATCGTCAGCACAGTGAAGCCGATTTCCTGCGCGCCCCTCAGCGACGCCTCCATGGGAGCCATGCCCATTTCGAGGTAACGCGTGATGTTTTCGATCACTACAATGGCATCGTCCACCACGAAGCCGGTGGAGATGGTGAGCGCCATGAGAGATAAATTGTCGAGGCTGTAGCCCAGCAAATACATCACCCCAAACGTTCCGATTAACGACACCGGCACCGCCACGCTCGGAATGAGCGTCGTCCGCACGTTTCTGAGGAAAAAGAACACCACAACAATCACCAGACCGACGGAGATAACCAAGGTTCGCTCGACGTCGCGCACGGAAGCGCGTATCGTCGTCGTCCGATCCATCGCGACAGCCAGATCGATCGTCTGCGGAATAGCTGCTTTCAATTGCGGCAACTGCGCCCGAATGCGATCGACCGTATCGATAATGTTGGCTCCTGGCTGCCGGAACACGATTACCAGCACGGCGGGCGATCCGTTGTCATATCCGGCTGTGCGAAGATCCTCCACCGAATCGACAACTCTCGCAACGTCCCCCACCCGCACGGCGCTTCCGTTCCTGTAAGTGATGAGGAGAGGCTCATAATCGACCGCCTTATAAATCTGATCGTTGGCCCCCACCTCCCACATACGTTGCGCATCTGAAAAATGGCCCTTGGGAATATTCGCGTTAGCGGCGCCCAGCACGGTTCGCACTTGTTCCACCCCAATCCCATACTTATTCAGCGCCATTGGTATGAGTTCGACGCGTACGCCCGGAAGAGCGCTTCCACCGACAGTGACCTGCCCCACTCCCGTCACCTGTGACAATTTTTGCGCCAAAACGGTAGAAGCGGCGTCATACATCTGGCCCTTGGTCAGTATTTTGGACGTGAGAGCGATGATCATGATGGGCGAATCCGCCGGATTCACCTTGCGATACGACGGGTTGTTAGGAAGATTCGAAGGCAGATAACCGCGAGCCGCGTTGATGGAAGCCTGTACGTCGCGCGCCGCCGAATCGATGTCCCGGCTCAGATCGAACTGCAATGTAACGTTGGCGCTGCCGAGGGAACTGGACGACGTCATTTCCGTAATGCCGGCAATGCGGCCGAACTGGCGTTCTAACGGCGTCGCCACCGACGAAGCCATGGTTTCCGGACTCGCGCCTGGCAAGCCCGCGCTTACGGAAATCGTCGGGAAATCCACTTGTGGCAGCGGCGACACGGGCAGTAATCGGAAAGCGACCGCACCGGCGAGTGCAACGGCTACCGTAAGGAGCGTTGTCGCGACCGGCCGCTTTATGAAAGGTTCGGAGACGTTCATAGTATTTACGCCGGTACCGGTTCGCTTCCTGGGCTGGATTCAGCACGGCGGGAGAAGCGCCGCGCCAGCCGGTCGAAGAAAAGATAAATCACCGGCGTCGTATAGAGCGTCAACAGTTGGCTGAAAATGAGGCCACCAACGATCGTGATGCCAAGGGGCCGGCGCAATTCCGATCCCACGCCGCTACCGAGCGCGAGCGGGACGCCGCCGAGCAGCGCCGCCATCGTTGTCATCATGATCGGACGAAAACGCAGGAGGCATGCCTGATAAATCGCGTCCACTGGTTCCTTGCCTTCCTTCCGTTCGGCTTCGAGAGCGAAGTCGATCATCATGATCGCGTTCTTTTTCACGATTCCGATCAGCAGCACGATTCCGATAAGCGCGATCACGCTAAAGTCGGTCCGGCATAGGAAGAGCGCCAACAATGCACCCACGCCCGCCGATGGCAGCGTGGAAAGAATTGTAATGGGATGGATGAAGCTCTCATACAGCACGCCGAGAACAATGTAAACGGTGACCAGCGCGGCCAGAATCAGGACCCACTCATTCGAGAGCGAATTCTCGAAAGCGGCGGCGGTTCCTTGGAATTGAGTTTGAATACTCGGCGGCAGTCCCGCTTTGTCCTTCGTCTGATTTACTGCTTTGATCGCATCCCCTAAAGACACATTTGGCGCGAGATTGAACGAAAGCGTAACTACCGGAAATTGGCCCTGGTGACTGATCGTGATGGGGACGGAATTCATTTCCACGTGTGTGAAGGCGCTCAGCGGAATCTGGTTGCCAGTCGTGGAAAAAACTGAGGACGAGCTCGCCGCTGCGCCGAAAACCTGGCTAGACGCCGGCGAAGACGATCCGCCTAATGAAGCCCCGCTTGATGCCGCGCCGCTTGCTGATGCACTGGTCCCGGACCCACCGCCTCCGGAACTCGCGGTTGTAGTTGCTCCGGCACTAGATCCCGTGACTAATCCCGAATTGGCTGAACTCATCGCGGAACGGATGAAGAGAGACCGAAGATTGAGCGGGTCCTGTTGAAAGTCAGGCTGCAGTTCCATCACCACGTGATATTGATTCAACTGGGTGAAGATGGTGGAGACCTGCCGCTGTCCATAGGCGTCGTAGAGCGTCTGGTCGATGGAAGAGGGCGTAATGCCGAAACGCGAAGCGGTGGCCCGATCCACCACCAGCTTCGCCTGAAGGCCCTGATCCTGTTGATCGCTAGCTACTTCACTCAGTTCCGGAAGTTTTCGAAGCTGCTCCAAGAGACGCGGCGCCCAGGTGTTCAATTCCGCCGCGCTCGGATCTTCCAGCGTGTATTGGTATTGGGTCCGGCTCACCCGATCCTCAATAGTCAGATCCTGAACCGGCTGCATGTAAAGCCTGATACCGGCGACGCTCGGCAATTGCTTTGCCAGACGATCGATAACGGCGCTCGCGGCAATCTTCCGCTGCGCCAGCGGCTTCAGATTGATTTGAATCCGGCCGCTGTTCAAAGTCAGGTTCGTGCCATCGACGCCAATGAACGACGAAAGGCTCTCGACGGCAGGATCCTTCGCAATCACCTTCACCAACTCCTGCTGCCTGTTCGACATCTCTCCGAACGACACCGTCTGAGCCGATTCGGACACTCCCTGAATGACGCCTGTGTCCTGAACGGGGAAAAATCCCTTCGGGATCACCATGAACAGCACGATGGTAAGAGCCAGCGTCGCCACCGCTACTAGAAGAGTCAGAGTCTGAAATCGCAGTACCCATTTCAGCGTCTTGCCGTAGAACTCAATGACCCTTTCAAAACCGCGTTCCGAGACACGATAGAACCAACCTTGCTGATTCTCCGGCGTATGCTTCAGCAGTTTGGCGCACATCATCGGCGTTAGCGTCAGGGAAACTACCGCCGAAACGAGAATGGTGACGCTAAGCGTAATAGCGAATTCCCTGAAAAGCCGCCCCACGATGTCGCCCATAAACAGGAGCGGAATCAGCACGGCAATCAACGAAATGGTCAGCGAAACAATCGTGAAGCCGATCTGCGCGGACCCCTTCAGTGCAGCCTCCAGCGGTTTCATTCCTTCTTCGATAAATCGGGAGATATTCTCGATCATCACGATCGCGTCGTCCACTACAAAGCCAGTGGAAATGGTCAACGCCATCAGCGTCAGGTTGTTCAGGCTGTAGCCGAGCAGATACATGACGCCGAAGGTCCCCACCAGCGAAAGCGGCACCGCGATGCTGGGAATAATGGTCGCGTACAGGTTTCGCAGGAACAGAAAAATCACCATCACGACCAGTGCGATTGTCAGCATCAACTCAAATTCGACGTCTGCCACCGACGCGCGGATGGTGTTGGTTCGATCCGTCAGGATGCTCACTTGAATCGACGCGGGAAGCGTGGTGGTCAATTGCGGCAACAACGTCTTGATCCGATCCACCACGGAGATAATGTTTGCGCCCGGCTGCCGCTGTATATTCACGATCACCGCCGGAGTCGCATTCATCCATGCCGCTTGGCGGGCGTTTTCCGTGTCGTCTTCGACATACGCGACGTCGGTCAGTTTCACCGGCGCTCCATTTCGATACGCGATGATCAGCGGCTTATAATCCGCGCTCGAGAGCAATTGATCGTTCGACCCGATCTGAAACGACTGATGAGGTCCGTCGAAATTGCCCTTGGCCTGGTTGACGTTCGCCGCAGTGATGGCCGTGCGAAGATCTTCCAGATTGAAACCGTAAGACGCAAGGCTGGTCGGATTGGCACGAATGCGAACCGCAGGCTTTTGGCCGCCGCTAATGCTCACCAACCCAACGCCGGGCAACTGGGAAATCTTCGGCGCGAGCCGTGTATCCGCCAGATCCTCAACTTTTGAGAGCGCCAGATCCTTGGACGTGAGCGCCAGCGTAAGAATCGGCGTATCGGCAGGATTGGTCTTGCTATAGATCGGTGGATTCGGTAAATCCGCCGGCAGGTAGGTTCCGGCCGCATTGATCGATTGCTGTACTTCCTGCTCCGCGACATCGATGTCGAGACTGAGATTGAATTGCAGTGTAATGACCGAGGCTCCGTCGGAACTGGTCGAGGTCATTTGCTGCAGACCGGGGACTTGGCCGAACTGCCGCTCCAATGGCGCGGTCACCGAAGTCGCCATCACGTCGGGACTTGCCCCCGGATAAAACGTGGCCACCTGAATGGTCGGGTAGTCCACTTCCGGTAACGCCGAAACGGGCAACTCCCGGTAGGCCACGATTCCCGCGAGCAGAATCGCAACCATCAACAACGTGGTCGCCACCGGACGAAGAATGAATGTGCGGGAGGGATTCATTACTTCGACCCACGCGCTTTCTCGCCGGTGATGTGTGCATTCACCTTACTCCCTTCCTGTAGGGTGTCCACGCCGCTCATGACGACGATTTCTCCCGGCTCGAGCCCGGATGTAACTTCGGTCTCAATGCCATCCGTCGTTCCCAGCGTCACTTTGCGAATCGTCACCGTCTTATCCGGCTTGACTACGTACACATAGGTGTTTTGTGAGTTTCGTTGAATGGCGGCGCTGGTTAAAAGCGTCACGCCTTTCTTGGTTTCCACCAGCAATTTGGCGTTCACAAACTGATTCGCCACCAGCATCCCCTGCTTGTTGTCAAGAATCGCTCGGAGTTTCAACGTTCCCGTCGACTGATCGATCTGGTTGTCGAGAGTTGTTAAATACCCGGTGCCCAGTTTGGTCTGCATGGCCCGGTCAAAGGCCTCCACGGTCAAGCGCTGTCCGGAATGTGTTTTTTGGAGAACAGTGGGTATCTGGTCCTCGGCTAGCGTGAAAATCACACTAATTGGTTGCACCTGAGTGATCACCGCCAGCGGTGTAGTGGAGGCGGCCTGCACATAGTTACCCGGATCGACCAGCCTCAATCCCAAGCGTCCGCTGATAGGCGCCGTAATATGGCAATACGCAATGTTTAGCTTCACGCTTTCGATCAAACCCTGATCGTTTTTCACTGTGCCCTCATCCTGAGTGACAGTTGTTTTTTGGGTTGCGAGAATCTGCTCGGTAACCGCTTTTTTTGCGATGAGCGTTTGATAACGTGTTACGTCGATGCGGGCATTCTCGAGCGCGGCCTGATCTTTCAAAAGGTTACCTTCGTACTGCGTCAATTGGGCCTGGTAGGGGCGCGGATCGAGGTCCACCAACGGGTCGCCTTCTTTCACCATCTGACCCTCTGTGTAGTAAACGTGCATTAACTGACCATCGACGCGACTTTTTACAGATACGGTATACACGGGAGTGACTGTCCCCAACGCCGTAAAATAGACGCCTATATTTCCTTTGAATGACTTGACGGCGACCACCTGCATTTCCCCCTGGCGGCCTCCGGGACCCCCTTTCTTGCCCGCAGCGGGGCTCGCGCCAGTTGTGGAAGTCCCCGCCGTATTGCGGTTGTAGTAGATATAGCCGCCAATAAGGCCCAACAGAATAAGAGCCAATATCCACCACCAACGCTTGGACCGCGTCCCGGTTCTACCGGGTTTCAACTCGCTGGGAGCAGCGGGCTTAGCCTGTTCCACTTTGGAAATAGGATCTTGTTTCATCGGTCGCTTCAGGCACTTACAGCACGCCAGTATCCAAACGCCAAAGGTGTGTTAGCTGACATTTTGATAACATCGACTAGGAGTCTATCCATGAAGAGAATGACGCTTGCCGTCGCCTTCGGTTGCCTCAGCGCACTAGCTGCGGATATCCCCCAAGGCACGCATCTCCTCTTGCGAATGGAAAACAGCATCAACACGCGCACCGCGCATGAAGGCGACTACGCCTACATGCGGACCGAAAGTCCTGTCACCGCGGACGGCAGAATCATCGTTCCGGTCGGCAGCTACGTTCAGGGCATTGTCACCCAATCCAAACGCAGCGGCCGAGTCTCGGGCCGGGCTCAATTGGGTATTCGCATCGACACACTCACGCTAACCAGCGGCAAGGTCTTCAAAATCTCGCCCCACGTAAATTCCGTCGACGCCAATGACACCGGACAGACCGTCGATGGGCGCGAAAACACAGTGAAACAAGGTGGAACAAAAGGTCAGGACGCCAAACAAATCGCCATCCTGGCCGGCGGCGGAGCCTCTATAGGCGGATTAGCCGACCGAAGCTGGAAAGGAGCGGGCATCGGAGCCGGCGTAGGTACCGGAGTAGGAATCGCCACCGCGCTTCTTACACGAGGACGAGAAGTCGAACTCCGTAGAGGAACCTCCTTTGACGTAGTCTTCGATCGCCCAATAACCCTGGACTAAAATTCGTGTGAATGCGTGTTAATTCGTGGCCCAACAGTTTTGATAGAATCCCCAGTCATGAGACTCCCTCGCAGAAAATGGTTGCAAATAGCAGGCCTGGGCCTGCCCGCCTCGATCTCCACACGAGCCGCTGGAGTAGCCGCCGCTACCTTTCCAACCACCGTAGCCAGCCGGGTCGAGCGATTGTTCAAAACGCCCGGACCCCAGCCTAACGGCCTCCAGGCAACCCCGGAAGGCCTCTGGATTCTCGATCAGAACACCAACCATGCCTCGCTCGTCTCCTACTCGGACGGCAAAGTGATTCGCGATCTCGCCACGGAATCCGATCGCGGCAGCGGCATCACCTTCGACGGCTCGGCGATCTGGATCGCATCTACATACAATCGCCTGATCCTGAAAGTCGACGCCCACACAGGCAAGACTCTCAAGCAATTCCCAACGCCAGGAGCCGGCGTCGTCAAGTGGCCCCCGCGTAGCGCGCATCCCGCGGCCACCGGCGCACACGGAATGGAATTCTCACGCGGCGAACTGTTCGTCGCGGTTCCTCCCGCGGCCACCGTATACGTCATGAATCCAGAAGACGGCTCTGTCATCCGCAGTTTTCCCGCGCCCGGCGTGCGTCCGCACGGCATTGGCTGGGATCCCAACGGCAACCTGTGGTGTACCGAGAGCATCTACCGGTCGTTCTTCAGGATGAATCGCAACGATGGCAAGATCTCGAAACAGATTATGCTGCCGCCGCTTGAACCGATGGTTGACGGCCTTGTTCAGACCGCGCATGGGATGACAATTCGCGACAAACAGATTTGGTTCTGCGTCGCCGAGACCGCCGAAGTGTATCGCGTTTCGCCAACGATATAATCGGCGTTTATGAAAATCACGCGTGTCGAAGCAATCTACCTGCGCCAGCCGGAGGTAAAGTTCCAGTGCGATAGCGGGCAGGACGCACTCATCATCAGAGTTGAAACCGATGCCGGAATCACCGGTATCGGCGAGGTCGATTCGAATCCGCTCGGAGCGAAAGGAATTATTGAGGGTCCGTTCTCGCATACCACCGCGGCTGGCCTGGCAAGTCTGGTGGTCGGCGAAGATCCTTTCGAGACTGAAAAAATCTGGCACAAGATGTACCGCGGCAATATTTATGGAGGCCGCCGCGGAGTGGGTCTGCATGCCATGAGCGGTATCGACATGGCGCTCTGGGACATCAAGGGCAAGGCTCTCGGAATGCCTGTCTGGAAGCTCCTCGGCGGTGGATTTCACAAGAAGATTCGCTGCTATGCCAGCACGCTTTTCGGTCCCACTCCGAAAGAAACCGGCGAACTGGCACGCCGTTTGAGCGGCAAGGGATTTACCGCTGTGAAGTTCGGATGGGATCCCATGGGGCAGGACGAAAAGACCGACATCGCCCTCGTCCGCGAAGCGCGCGAAGGTCTTGGCGCCGAACCCGATCTGCTGATCGACGCCGGCCTTGTGTGGGATTCAAAGACCGCCTTGCAGCGCGCCATCAAATTCGCCGACCACAATATTTTCTGGCTCGAGGAACCGCTTCGTCCGGACGACTACGAGGGTTACCGCAGGCTGGCAGCGGCGACTCCCGTGCGCATCGCGGCCGGTGAAGAAGAAAGCAACCGGCAATCGTTTATCGATCTGATGGATCGCGGCCGCATTGATGTGGTGCAGGTCGATCTGACGCGCTGCGGCGGCTTCACCGAAGCCATGAAGATCGCCGCGCTGGCTTGGGATCGCGGCATTCCCGTTGCCAACCACGGGTTTACGACTTACATCAACGTGACGGCCGCGCTGCACTGGTTGAATTCGATCCCCAACGCGCTGATCTGCGAATTTGTGACCGAAGAGGAAACGAATCTGCGGGAGTCGGTGACCAAGCAGAAACTGCGCGCCAAGGACGGATACCTCGATATCCCGCAAGAACCCGGCCTCGGCATTGACTTGAACGAAGAAGCGATTGCGAAATTTCGCGTTGGATAGAAAATGAAATACAAATACGAAGAATTCACCTGGCCCGAAATTCGCGACGCCGTTGCGCAGAATCGAGTCGCAGTATTGCCGGTTGGCACCATCGAGCAACACGGACCGCATCTGCCGTTGCTCACGGACGTAATCACAGCCACCGAAATGTCGCGTCGCGCCGTGGAACAAATACCGGGCGAAGCTGTGTTGCTGCCGTCGGTGCAGTATGCGTTCAACGAACACCATCTCGATTTCCCAGGTACTATCGCGGTTGAAGGCGATACGTTCATCAAATATGTCAGCGATATCGGGAAGAGCCTGGCCCACCATGGTTTCCGCAAGGTGCTGCTGGTCAACGGCCACGGCAGCAACGTGCCTTTTCTTGACATCGCAGCGCGCAACATTACCAACCATTCCGCCGCGATCTGCGCGATGGCTCCGTGGTGGAGTCTTATCCCGAAGGAGTTGATCAAGGAACTCCGGGAGAGCGATTTTCCGGGCGGCATGGCGCATGGATGCGAACTGGAGACCTCGGTGCTGCTGCATCTTTGTCCGCACCTGGTGCAGATGGACAAGGCGGAAAAGGATATGCCGGTGCAGCGATCGGAATTCTTCTACTGGGACCTGCAGGCACCGTCGCCGATATTCTTCCAGGAATTCTTCAGCCGGTATTCCAGGACTGGTACTTCCGGAGATCCTACCAAGGCTACGGCGGAGAAAGGCAAGCGTTTTGTCGATGTGGTCGTGGAAGGGCTGAAGCGGCTGATCCGCGAATTGCGTCAGCGCGAAATCGCGCCGCGCGTTGACCATCACTGACTGTGGGGGATCGGGATCATCTCAAAGCGTGGACCGGTCTGCGCTTTTCCGTTTCAGTCGTGCGAGCAACGTGCATCGGTCATTGTGCGAAGCTGATCCCAAATCCGCGAACTCCCGGGAAAGTCCAATGGAAGAATATGGATTTGTCCGTTTGCGAGAACTAGCCGCGCCCCCGATACGAACTGAGGATTAAATCCGAACATCATGACATTTGAAACAATACTCATTTCGACGATGTCTGCCAGGAGTACTGCGGATACTTTGCCAAGAGCCGGACGATAGATCACGGAAGACGTGTGAAGGTAATGGCTCTCCGCTTAAGAAGGGCAAGCGGTATTAGCGTTATCGCCCCCAAAACAATCGCTGGAAGCGGCTGCCGTAATTTCGGAAGCAAGACCAAGAAGACAACGTAGAGAAGGCTTCCCACCACAAGCGACGAACCGGCTTTGTCCGGGAAGATGGCGACAATGTCCTCTTTAGAGTTGAAACCCCTGCTTTGCAATAAGGTGCGCATCTTAGCGCGGCCTTCTTCCGAAGCTACGAATCGTTGCCTCTTCTCGCCACGCCTATTCGCTCGAAGCCGAACGTACACAAAGGTCAACATCGCAAATGCGGCTGAAACACCGCAAATCAACGAAGCGATTTTCGTTGGTGTGCCCTGAGCGATCAAGACGAAACACAAAAACGGAGCGGAGGCCAACACTAGCAATGCCACCACCTTGGGAAATGGTCTTCTCGGCTCTTCTCCAGCTTTAGAGATCATCTGAATTCACTTATGTTCGCCGCTCCAACAGTAACACCGGTGTCGGGCGTGCTCTCTGTCCCTTGATCCCTGTTAGTCGTGTCCTATTAGCGATTGGAGTGGAGAAAGGCCAGCCTTTCGTCGATGTAGTCGTCGAAAGGTTAAGTCGGCTGATTGCGAATTGCGTCAGCGCGTGTCTGCACTTTTTTGGGCAATTCGGCGAGCCACCTCAGAAATTCAGGCACGGCGTCTTGACGCTCAAGACGGTATTTTGCGGCTGTCCCGGCCGCTCTTCCGACCTTCACTGTAATGCCGCCAGGAAGAGCCGAGAACGCGTCTTCGTCGGTCACATCGTCGCCTACGTAGACAGGCAGAGCATCCGGCTTTCCCGATGCTGCGAGGATCCAGCGCGCGGCGCTACCCTTGTTCCAATCCACCTGAGGCCGGATTTCGAAGACCATGAGTCCGTTGGTGATGCGAAAATGATCCCCTCTGGACGCGATCAATTGGCCGACGATCCGGCGAATCTCCACCTGAGAGCCTTTCGGCGCCTTTCTGTAATGAACACTGGCCGTCAGCCCATTGTTCTCCACGTGAGCTCCTGAGATGTGGCGCAGATGCACTTCGAGATCCCGCGAAAGCTTTTGAAGCTCTGCCGTTCGCCGGGCGGCGGCGGGCTCGATATAACTCAGCCCGGGACCGCAAATCGCCAAACCATGATTGCCGGCGTAAATCAGCCCTTCGAGTCCCACTCGCCCTTGCAAATCGGCCAAAGACCGGCCGCTGATAATCGCCACTGAAAGACCGCCCTTCTTCGCGAGTCTGACGAGCAATTCACAAGTTTTCGGCGGCATCATCGCTGCAGTCGGCTCCTCCACGATGGGCGCGAGAGTTCCGTCAAAATCCAGGAAGAGAAATACGTGACCCGCCGCGTCTACGTTCGAAGCAACGTCGGACAAATGATCGAAGAGAAGGGGCGTCATTGTGAATCCATCGTTCACTGTCTGGCGGCAAGTGCCGAAGTCTTCACTCTCTCGGGCATCTCGAGCCGGATTTCGGATACGGCGCTGATCAAGTGTGCCGCCCACGTGTAGATGTTGTTTTCCTTTACGGTGCGCCTCATCCTTTTCATGCGGCCTCTTCTTTCCTCCGGGCTCATTTCGAGCGCCATGCGGAGCGCTTCGGCAACCTGATCGGTGTCGTAGGGATTTACAATCAGCGCGTCCGGCAATTCCTGCGAGGCTCCGGCAAAGCGGCTGAGGATCACCGTTCCTCCTCCATCGCTACGGCTGGCGATGAATTCTTTCGCCACAAGATTCATCCCATCGTGCAGCGATGTCACGAAGCAGATGTCGGCCGCGCGGTAAAATGGCTCGATCTCTTTGTGACTGTGATGCCGTTTGAAAAAAATGATCGGCTTCCAGCGCTCGGTCTGAAACCGCCGATTGATGCGCTCGACTTCGGCTTCCACTTCGGAAATCAGGTCCTGGTAGCGGTTAATTCGCGTGCGCGTGGGCGCGCCAATCTGCACGAACGTAAAGCGGCCGGAATACGACGGGTGCTGCTCCAGAAAGCGTTCGATGCCGTGCAAGCGCTCCGGAATTCCTTTGGTGTAGTCCAGACGATCGACGCCAATTCCCAGGAAGCCGGCTCCCGTATCCAAACGCGCGAGCAGGGCTGCGCGCTCGAGGTAGATGGCATCGGTCCCCACCGTTTGATCCCGCTCTTCGTGAAGATCCACGCTAATCGGAAACGGATGGACAAGAGTCAAATGGCCGCCCCGAGTCACAGTCATTCGCTCCCATTCGATGCGCGACTCAAGAGCCCGATCGACAGTGTCCAGGAAGTTTCGGCAATGCGATTGAATGTGGAAGCCGATGAGGTCCGCGCCGAGCAGGCCGTCGAGCAAGTCGTGCTGCCACGGGCAGATCCCAAACGCTTCGGAATTTGGCCACGGAATGTGCCAGAAGATTGCGACCCGTGCATCCGGGCGCTTCTGCTTAATGTATTGCGGAAGGAGCGCGAAATGGTAATCCTGAACCAGGACGATCGGATTTTTTTCGTTTTCGATCTCTTCGAGCACGGCTTCGGCGAATTTCTGATTGACCTCCTGGTAGTAGCGCCAATCCTCCGCGCGGAAAATCGGCCGGGTGTGCGCAATGTGACATAGCGGCCAAAGACCTTCGTTGGCGAAGCCGTAGTAATATCCCTCCTCTTCTTCTCTCGTGAGCCACACGCGCCGCAGTGTGTACTTCGGCTCTTCCGGCGGCACACGCAATCGGTCGTTTTGGTCGACCATGGCGCGATCCGCATCGCCGGCGCCGTGCGCAATCCATGTTCCATCCGACGCACACAGGATCGGCTCCATAGCGGTAACCAAGCCACTGGCGGGCACGATCGTCTCGACGGAATTGCCGCGGTACGACTGTTGGTAAGGTTCGCGATTGGAGACCACGAACAAGCGGCTGCCGGCAAGCGTGCCTTGCAATGAAACCCGCAGGCGCTCCGCCGTCCACTGGGATTCACCGGCATCGCGCAGCCGGGCCTCCTCTTCGGCCGAAGCGCGGGCCTCCCTGAGACTTGTCGCCAGATGGGTCACTTCCTTTGTGAGTGGCTGCAGCACTCCCTCGGCAAAGAGATCGCGATGCGATACCTCTTTACCGGCCCGCACATCTTTAATCCACTGCGCCATGCGCGCAATTGGCCGGATCATGCTCCAGCGAATGATGAGGATCGTGATGGCTGCCACCACCAACATTTGCACCAGAACCCTGATGAACGTGTCCCGCCACATATTGATGTTCTGCGCCTGAATATACGTGGCATCATCGAATACTGCGAGTGCTCCGGCGATATGGTCGCCGCTCCGCAACGGCACTGCATAGACCAGCATCTCGGTTTCAGCCAGCTGGAAGAAATTTTTCCAGGCCTGGCCCTCGAATACCGCGCTATACAGGCGCGGCGCTTCGCGGCCGAACCGATCGACGAGAGCCGAGGTCATGAAGAGCGGATTTCCTTCCTTGCCGTAGATGACAACTCCCGCCAGACCCTCGCGGCTGCCGAATTTCTCCACGATTTGATGAAGCTTCGCCTGCGAGCCTTTTTCCAGAAGCGGCTCAATGGCCAACTGCAGACTCTCCGCAAGAATTTGGGCGCGCCGCTCCAGTTCGTTCCGCTTGGCGCGGTTCTCCGCTCCCACCTGGTAGACAGCGAACAAAAGCGACACAAGGGTGAGGCCGAACACAAGGGAGGCAATCAATCGGAAGCTTAGGCGCATTCTATCTCTAGATGGACTGTTGGCCGCACCAAATTGTGTCGCAAGTACTTATGAGGGAAAACGTACCCACGGGCCATCGGTATGCTATCCTGCTATCTGGCACAATTTTGCAAAAAGGTTAGGATTTCACAGCTACATGGCTAATACAGTTTCATCCCTCAAACGGGTGCGCCAAACCGAGCGGAAAACAGCGGTCAACCGGCTTCGTAAAACGCGGATGCGCCACCAGGTTCGCACGATTCGGCGTTTAATCGCGGCGAAAGATCCGAAAGCCGCCGAGGCCGCGCTGCCGAAAACGTTTTCGCTCATCGATCGCGCCGCCAAGTGGGGCATCATCAAGAAAAACACTGCTGCGCGTTACAAGTCTCGCATTGTCGGACGCATTAAGAGCCTCGCGGCCGCCTAAAATTCCGGCTGACCTTTATATTTCAGATCCAACAGGTTGAATTCGGCTTCCCGGAACTGCCCACGGATCGACGGCACATAAAACTCAAATCTCAGTTTTTTGTCCTTCGCTGTAATTTCGCGTGGGAACGCGAAACGTAGCCGGTCGTCGCTGGAAGATGGCGGAAAATACATCGCCAGCTTGTACCGGCGTTTGTCTACATGCAGTGAAGTTTCCTTCTGCATCACCTTCACTTCTTCGCCTTCTGAAAACTCGAGCGACCGGGGCGCTTCCACCGTCAGCACGATGTACTTTCCCGCATTAGTCTTCATCCACGACTGATACTCATCAGCCACCGTGTCGGGCTCCTTCTTGCCCTGCTTCCACCGCTGTTCTTCCGCTTCGCGCATCGGCCGCGCGGACCCCAGATAGACATAGATGTCCTTCTCCCCGCCGGTGTCCGACTGCGGGACCGCGGCTTGTGCCCAGGGCGAGGTGCGGAACATCTGCTGCACCTCCGCGGCGGACCAATCGGCTGCCGGTTTTGTCTCCCAGAACGGCGCAAGAAAGAGTAGATAGAGTGCCCATCGCATCCCTTCGATGGTATACCGAAGAGGAACACACTCACTTGCTCCGCACTCCGGCAATTCGACTCACGCTGCGGATTATCGCCTCAATCGGGATGGTCGGCGCGATCATCTTCGTCTGTTTCAAGATACTTGCTGCCAATAACACAACAGTCGCGCTGAGCCTGCTGCTGGCAATCCTCGGCATCGCCACCGCCTGGGGTTTGCCGGAAGCCCTCGTTGCTTCCGTCGTGGCGGTTCTGGGATTCAACTACTACTTTCTCCCGCCCATTCTCACCTTCACCGTAGTTGACCCGCAAAACTGGGTCGCTCTCATCGCGTTTCTTGTGACTGCGATCACTGCCAGCCAACTTTCCGTTCGCGCCAAGCGCCGTACCGTTGAAGCCGAAGCACGTCGGCGCGAGGTGGAACGCCTTTACGCACTCGGCCAGGCGATGCTCCTCAGCGGCACCCTGCACGCGACCGCAAGAGAAATCGTTAGCCAGATTATTCAGATCTTCGATCTGCCCGCAGCGGCCTTTTTCAGCGCCTATGAAGGTGCCGTCTTCCGGTCCGGCGACGAGAGTTATTCCATCCCCGTCGAACAACTGCGCACGGTCGCGGATCAACAGGATTTCTACACCGACCAGGAGCGGCAGCTTGTAATCGTCCCGGTGCGTTTGGGCGGCGCCTCGATAGGTAGCCTGGCCTTCTTCGGGTCCACGCTCTCCGTCGCTGCTCTCAATGCGATTGCTTATCTCGCGGCCATCGGCTTGGAGCGGGCTCGATCGATCGAGGACGCGAACCGCGCCGAGGCCTCGCGCCAAAGCGAAATCTTGAAATCTACTTTGCTCGATGCCCTCGCGCACGACTTGAAGACGCCGCTCACGTCGATCAAGGGTGCCGTTACGCACCTTCTCTCAAAGGA
>Ga0105237_10002395_pt1 | contig 23279 bp, 18 predicted proteins | sample KBSC24metaG_FD_81520 | JGI IMG/M metagenome (GOLD analysis project Ga0105237, IMG submission 81520) | Corn rhizosphere microbial communities from Kellogg Biological Station, Michigan, USA - KBS C2-4 metaG | ecosystem: Host-associated > Plants > Roots > Rhizosphere > Soil | place: Michigan, USA...
AATTCTCTGCCCCGCCCTGCGCAAAAGAGGTATCACGCCTCACCTTCCGCAACCAGGCTTCTTTCTGCGCGGCATATTCCTCCTCCCCCGGATCCCGCGCCCCCAAAAAATGTTTTTCAGCAAGCGCTTCCGCCTCTGCCTGCTTGCCTTCCGTCAGCAATTGCCGGATAGGCGCCAGATACGCAGACGCTCCCTCACGGGCATAGACCCGCGGTCTTCCGGTCCACAACGTAGATTCATTGAATTGCAGATGTTCGGTGTCTGCTCCGCCAAATACCATGGCGCCAAGCCTGCCATTCCCAATAGGCAATGCCCCGGTCCATTTTTGCGCGGGCTGACGATACCACAGCAGGCTGTCCTGTGCCTTGCCTTCCCATGTAATGATCAGCAGAATTGCCAGTAGCTTATATGACCGCATAGCGTATTTATTCAAACAACCGATCCAGATCTTTTTTGCCGGGTTCGTTCAGACCTGCATCATAAGTCTTCGTCTTTTCGACCGGTTTTGTAAAACCCAACACCAGACACAATCCCTTCCCCAGATCAAGTGTATGTTTGCCCGGCTTAAAAGACCAGCTATGTACATTGACAGGAGGCATACCGGCAACGATCAATGCATTGGCGATACGCGGCTCCGCCTGTCCAAAGTCATTGGCGCTGGCATCCGTTTCCAGTTGTGGCGGCGCCAGAAAAGCCGGCCCCTTCTGATTAAAAAAGCCCACCAATAGATCCACCGGCGCCGAACAAACGAACTCGATACGCGTTCCAACCCTCCGTTGCTCCACCACCGATTGACTCAAACCCTTCAGCCCCTTCAACGGCGACGCCACAGCGATAATAGCCAGCCCGCTATCGGTAAAAGGCAGGGCCGCACTATCCACCTGATAATCTCCCGCCACCTCTACATCCGCTCGTTGAAAAACCACCGGCGCCACTGCTGGCGCCGCAGGCGACAGCACCAAAGAATCAAGATGCCGCCGAAAATTCTCCAACTCGTTCTCATAAACAGGCAGCATCTCCGCCCAGGTGATGAATTTTCCATTCGCCCCCCGGACAGGTATCTTCCGCTGCTGGGTCTGCATACTGTTGGCATACCGGTAGGCCGGCGTAGCCAGCCGCGTCAGCTCCCGAAAAGCATCGACGCTGGTCTGCAACAAAACCAACGCCTTCCTGAGGTCCCCGATATCATTGGAATATTTATACCGCAACACCAGCAGCGCCGCCTCCGCCTTGGCAGCATAACAGTCGGCCAGCGCCTTATAACAATACATATCGTTGCGCAGCCGGTGAAACTCTGCGCGATCGCCCCCAACCCAGGCTGCCCGCTGCCCGCTGTCCCCTGTCCCGACCTGCTCCCCCCTAATCCCCTCCGCCGCTCTTTCGATTGCAGCCACCGCCGCCTGCCCCGCCGCCCGCACACCCCGGATGACATCCACAGGGGTCTCCCCCCCATGCGCCAGCCCCTTCCACTCTTTTTCCGCATATTCACTCAGCATTTCCCCGGGCGGCCCTTCGGATTCATACAACAATGTAAAAAGCCCATACCGCTCGGGATTGATCAGTTGCGTCATCAGCATTCCGAGGGTCAGCGTCTGCCGGTTGCCATCGGTGATGCCAAACCGGCGTAATAATTTCGGCGCGATCTCCCCCGCCTGTTCATAGGCCTCCAGGATCGCCGCCCCATGAACACTATCACACCCAAATCTCGACGCCAGCAGCCCGCTCCAATACTTCACCTCCTCCGCCCTATCCCTATGACAATTCCACGCATACCGCGCCCATTCCTTATACCAGATCCAGTCCCTGTCCATTTCCAGCAACCGCGGATCATTCTTATCCGCCGCATACGGCCAGTCCCAGTAAGATGCTTGAGGATACAAATGCAAACTATTAGCCCCATACACCTCGTGCATCGCCTGCACACAACGCTGGATAAAATCCGCAGACCCATACCGGAAAGGCTCCAGATTCGCCATGATATGCACATTCTCGATAAGCCCCTTACTAATATGACTCAACTGCCGGTGAAGATCGGCCCATGGACCATGCGGCGTATACGTCGTCAACGCCTCCCCATTAAACTTGGCCTCCACATATAAATTTTTATACAAGGGAAGCGCCGCCTTCATAACGGCAGGCCCATCCGTATCGTGCGCGCGCAGCACCACCGGCGGCTCATCCGTCCGGCCCAACGCTCTCAGCCCATCTTTGATTCCGGGTATGATCGTTTGAGTAAACCACTCGATATCGTCCTGCCCTACACCCTCCATAGCTTCTCCCAACGTGATCATCAACCCGACATTGGGATATTTTTCAACAAAGGCAGCGATGGATTTTCGGGTATAATCAGCGATCAGCGGCAGGATATGCCGGTTACGATCCTGGGTCTTCAGATTGTTCTTCTCCGCAAAAGGCTTGGAGACAATGATATTGTAGAACAACTGAATGACCCAGATGCCCCGTTTGTCCGCTTCCGTAGTAAGGAAACGGTACATCTCTTCGTTCTTCTTAAACGTCGCTTCATCCACTTCCACCGCATAAGGATAATCCTTCAACCGCACAAGAGAAGCAAAAGGATGACCATTCCACAGGTATAACGTGTTCATCCGATGGTCCACCATAGCATCGAGGTACTTGGTCCACAACGCCTTGTCATAGAACCACGGAAAATTTTCCGGCGTATACGGATATTCGTAAGCTCCCCGGCCAGACAGCAAGGTCGGCTTCTGCACACCTATGCAAGTCCCGCGCAATACCATCTCCGGATGATCCCACACCCGCATCTCCCGCGGCCATCCCCCCCGGCGCAAACGCGCAGCCAGCTCCAGACAGCCATACAACGCGCCGGATGCATCGGAACCACTGACACGGATAATGTTGCCCTTCGCCACTATCGAAAATCCCTCCTTCACAGTATCCGGCTTGACGATAACCAATATTCTGCGACCAGCATCTACCCGGGCTTTAGCCACCTCCCTGGCCCCCGGTGGCATCTCTTTAAGCGCTTCCTTTAAACGCACCGCCCCATACTGCACTCTCGGCGCAGCATCAGCAGGCAGCTCTACAGTCTGTGCAAAGGATACAGCAGGCAACCAGCCCACTAATAACAACCAACGGGATATCAATAGAATACGACGCATATTCAAAAGCCGGGATTTTGTCCGAACGCCACCCCATTGGTCAACGCCTGCAACTCAGCCAGTGGCACGGGCCGCAGATTGTACTCAGCCTTGAAAGCGGTAATATCGGGATTATAAGTCTGTATGCGGATGCCCAGCTTACCGGTACGTTTCAGATCAAACCACCGCATATACTCCCCACACAATTCACGGGCCCTTTCATCCAGGATAAAGTCCAGCGTCATACCCCCCGCAGATACCTGCATGTCTGCCGTATGATCCACCGGCGTTTTGATGGCAGCACGGGTGCGTAAGATATTGACATGCGTGGCAGCCTCTCCCGGATTGGATGTCTGAACATCTGCCTCCGCCGCAATAAGATACATTTCCGCCAGCCGCATGATGATGACATCGAGATAACCAGGATAGCTGGTGGTCCCTACCCGGGTCAGCGGGTCTAAATATTTCTTCAAAACTACATAACGGTCTCCGCCGGTGTTACTGATAGCGCCACTGGCAAGATAGGTGCTGTTACGGTCGAAGGTGGCATAAGGGCGCGTAGATTGATTGGGAATGACATTCTTGCTGATCCACATCGCTGTATCGCCGACATTCATTTTTTTACCGACAATACTCGCATCCTTCCCAAACGCCGCCGCATCGGCCGCCGTCCAGGTATAAGCACTGTTACAAAGCCATACTTCCTGGAAACTACCGGCATACCGCGCATCTATCGCGTCGTTATAAAAATCCAGCGCAGCCCGCGTAGGCATGAAACGCCGGTTCTTTTGATCATTGCCATAGGCAAGACTTAGCGCGAGACCAGGGATCGTCTGACCCGAGAATCCACTGTAGTTGGTCAGGAACCACATATGCGTACGATCCGCATTGCTATTGACATTTAACGCCGTATTCGTCGAAAAAGAGGCGATAAAGATGGCCTCTTTATTGTTCTTGGCATTGCTGTTCGGCATCCGGTTGGCAGGATTCCATACATCCGCATAGTTAGGATAAAGACTTACGTCATACTGGCTCGCATTATTGATCACCTGCATTGCCATATCATGCGCCTTCTGGAAATAACCCGCTGCATCTCCGGCGGTACTATAATAGGCCCGGGAAAGATAAGCCCTGGCCAGAAAACCCATCGCTGCAACCTTCGTAGCGCGGCCATATTCCCAGGTAGCCGTATTACCCAGGCTGACGGCGCCTGCCTTTGCAGGCAGGTTATTGACAGCAAACTGAAGATCGCTGAATATCAGATTATAAAATGCCGTCACCGGACTGCGCTCTGCAGTGAGATCTACCGAATTTGTTTCCGTCGTGTCAAGGATCACATTCCCCCAGGTCTCTACCACATGCCAGTAAAAAAAAGCCCGCAGGAAACGTAGTTCCGCCTCCCGGGCATTTTGCTCGGCCATATTGGTGAATCCGGCTTTGCCAATACGGCCAATACCCGCATTACATTGATTGATCGCTTTATACAAGGTCGTCCACACCCCCTTCACCGGAGTGGAGGCTGAGGTAAAATTCTGATATTGCGTCACATCAATATCATATTTCGACTTGTTATAGTTATACCACAGGTCGGTGCCCGGCTCGGAAAGGAACAATTGGTTCTCGTCATTGCCGTATAGAAAAGGTACATTGGAATAAGCGCCGTTGACTGCCGTTATAAAACCCTGCGGCGTCGTCCACAACGCATCGGACGTTGTGGTGGACGGATTATACTCCGTCAGTTGTTTCGTACAGGAGAACAGACCGGCCATAGCCATACAGACAATAGCCAGCATCGATAATTTTATTTTCGGTTGCATCGTTTTTGCATTTGATCATTTACAGGGATGGTTACTTAAAAACCTACATTCAGGCCAACTACCAGTTGTCGCGTGAGTGGAGCGTCTTCCGACCCACCTCTTTCCGGATCATAATCTTTGATCATACGGTTCCTGGCTTTTACGAAAATGTTGTTGCAGGTGACATAAGCCCTGAGATTGCTCATAAAGGCCTTTCTCAGCAATTTTGCCGGTATCGTATACCCGAGGGTCGCCGTCTTTAATTTGACATAAGACCCATCCACATAAATGAGACTTTGATAACCCGCTACGCTGGCCAGACTGGTATTATAGGCAGGCGCAGGATAATCATTCGTTGGATGATCCGGCGTCCAGTACTGGAAATAACCCGGTCCATTATTACCCTGACCTGCAGGATTATATCTTCCCAACACGTCATCTTTGATCATCTGCCCCCAACGGACTATCGCATATACCGTCAGATCAAATCCTTTATACATAAATGTGTTCTGAAATCCGAGGGACCATTTAGGTACGGCAGAACCGACATATACATAGTCGCTGTCCTGGGATATCTTCCCGTCATGATTGATATCCGCAATTTTAATATCTCCGGGTTTAAAAGCCGTTCCTCCATAAGTCAGCGCGGCGGCCTTTGCAGCATCTGCCGTCTGCCAGATACCCAGTTTTTTATAGACATAGAAGGAATGAATAGGGTGGCCGGGAAGCAGCGAATTGGTCTCCGTATTGGAACTGGCAATAATATTTGTCCCATTGATCAACCCCGTGATCTTTTCCTGGTTGGATGTAAATGTTACCGTCGTCAGCCATTTGAATGAAGGTCCATCAAAATTCCTGGAATTGATCGCCAGTTCCACTCCCCTGTTACGCGTCTCGCCCACATTCTGAAAAATGCTGGAAACACCGAGATTCGGCGGCAGCGATCTTTCTAACAGGATACGCGACGTATTGGTATTGTAAAGGTCCAGCGCTACGTCAATGCGGTTCTTGAACAAGGTAAGATCAACACCGACGTCCACCGTTTTTGATAATTCCCATTTGAGATCGCTGTTACCAATTCTGCTGTTTATAACATAGGCCTGGGCTGCGGTATTTTCAAAACCCATGCTTTGGTTGACCAGGAAGGTCTGCGTACCATAGGGTGGTATCCCCGAATTACCGGTTACTCCATAACTGGCACGGAGTTTTAGATTGGAGACAGCATTCACGTGCTGCATGAATTCCTCATCACTGATACGCCAGGCAGCAGCCGCCGAAGGAAAAGCCGCCCACTTATGCCCCGCAGACAAGAGAGACGCGCCATCCACCCGCTCGGTCAGGGTCAGCAGATATTTCCCTTTATACGCATAATTGAGCCTTCCCGCATAAGACATAGTGTTCGACTGTATGAACCCAGAGGTGATACTCCGGTTGGCCGTCGTTGTACCTGCGAGATTATAGAACAGTTGGGAGTTAAAAGCAAGCCCGGTACCGGAAGCATTAAGACTATCGAAATTTTTTCGGGTATAACTGGTTAGTGCAGTCACCGTAAAAGAATGATCGCCGATGGCGGTATTATACGTCAGGATATTGTCCCAATTGTAAAACCGCGTCGTACCGGTATTGATGGCAGCCAGGGTCTGCTTCTGGTTGATCTCCTCGAGGGAAGAAGAGTCAAAGAACTGGCCGTTCCGGGTATTGTAAATATTGACGCCAAAAGCCGAACGGAAGGTCAGACCCTTTATCGGTTGCAGATCGATATGCGCATTGATGGTCACCTGCGACTGTTTCGAATTGTTCGTAGCGATATACGGTCCGCGGTCGTCTGACAAGGGACTCATCGGTCCATTTTTCCCAGTGGGATATACGATGATATTGCCCGCAGAATCATAGGCCTTCCCAAGAGGAGTGCCGCTGGCTGCCAGGGAGAAGGGATCTGTCGACCGGGTATTGGCATCGGAATAGACAAAGCCAGTCTGCAAACTGGCCTTGGCCCACGGACTGATCGTCTGTTCTACATTTAACAAGGCATTGTATTGGGTAAGGTTATTGTATTTGATCATTCCATCGTCTTTATAATACCCGGCAGATAAATAGGTCCGGGTTTTGTCTCCGCCGCCGGCGACGGACACGGAATGGCTCTGCCGGATACCATTGTGTAGCAGCAGGTCTACCCAATTGGTCCATTGATTGGCCTGGATGGCAGCGAGTTCTCCACTGGAGAAGGTCGTAGCATCATCCGCAGGACTGCTCCATTTACCCGCATTTTGATAGGCCTGTCTGCGCAGGTCGACATAGGACTGGCCGATGCGTGGCATCGGGTACCGCGCCCAGCCATCCACACCATAGTAACCATTGTAGCTGACCCTGGCCTTACCCGAAGTTCCCTTTTTCGTAGTCACCATGATAACGCCATTCGCACCCTGCGAACCATATATAGCCGTCGAAGACGCATCTTTTAATACTTCTATGGACTCGATATCATTGGGATTGATGGCATTGATATTCCCCCCCTGGATTCCGTCGATGACATACAATGGAGCGTTGCTCCCATTGATGCTACGGGTGCCCCGGATAGTTATATTCACCCCTGAGCCGGCTTTACCGGAGCTTTTCGTGATATCGGCGCCCGGCACCATCCCCTGAATAGCTTCCAGCGGGTTGGACGTAGGCGACCGGACAATGTCGGCAGCCTTGACACTCGAGACAGCGCCGGTAAGGTCTCTTTTCTTTACTGTGCCATACCCGATGACCACGACCTCATCCATGCTCTTGTCCGCCTTCTTCAGCCCAACGGTGAACGATCCAGCGGCGCCGGGACGATAGTCGATGGATTCATAACCAATATAAGTAAATTGTAAAACAGGACGGGCAGTCGTAACACGGATGCTGAAAACACCGTTATTGTCTGTCACAGCAGTACCGCCGCCACCCTTAAGGGAAACCGTCACACCGGCAAGAGGCTGGCCGGTTGACTGGTCGACGATCGACCCATTGATCACTCTCTCCTGCGCAAAGACTGCCGGACACACCAGCAACAGGAATAAGAGCGACCCTAAGAGTCGTTTTAAAAATTGTTTGTACATATGGCAGTTGTTATTTTAAAAGTCTGGTCTCACCCCCCCTTGCGCACTCGACTCATACGCGGCCTCCACACAAGCCATCGTCTGAATGGCGTCCTCCACCGAATTATCCGGCCTGCCAATAGCCCCCTCCGCAGCCAGCATCAACTGCGACATCGACCCGATAAAGGCATGCGGAAACCAGCCTCCGGCAATGTCCAGCGTCTTCCATACCGGCGGCTTCCCCTTCTCCACGATAACATATTCAAAACTATCCGCCACCCCCTGCGGATAATTCATCAACACGCCCATCTTCAGCTTGATCGCCCCGCGCGTGCCTTCGAATTTGATATAGGATTGCTGCTGCTGTAATCCAAAATCATGATTGTGGTTCGTCAGGATATTGGCGCGGATCATCGGCCCATAGTCCATAATTATACTGGTTCGGACGCTGGCCAGTTCGGACATCTGCGGATGCTGCACCGTACGGGCATAGATGCTTTCAGGATTGCCGAGAAAGGTCCGGACAAGATCGATATAATGGATGCTGTGATAGAGTATCTCCACCCTGGGCAGGGAATACAGGAATTTCCACAGGTGCCACGGCGTATATACATTTACGTTTATCTCTATATCACAAAGATCGCCGATAAGATCCTGACTGATGATATGACGCGCCGCATTGATAAATGGCGCATAACGCAGTTGGAAGTTTACCGCAGCCGTCATTTTTTTGCTGCGGGTCAGCTCGAGTATCTCTTTAGCCATGGTCAGATCTTCGCCCATCGGTTTCTGTATGAGGACATGCGCGCCTTCCGGCAGTTGACGGAGGACCGGCAGTATTTGTGCGCCGGGAACCGCAATGTCGAATATGGGCCTTCGCGGGCTTCTGTTCAGCATATCTTCAAGATCATAATAGACCAACGGGATATCAAACTTTTCAGCCGTCTGCAACGCACGGTCCCTGTCGATGTCATAGATACCCGCCACCCAGAAACCAGCGATCTTATACGCAGGCAGATGCGCATCATTGACAATACCGCCAGCCCCGATGAGGATCACCGGCGGCGGATGTTGAGGTAAATGGCTGTTAGTCTCGATGATCATAACTTCTTTTTATGTTGAATATCCGGCGAGGCCCATGAGGATACCCGCAAGAACCAATATCAGGATGCCGGCATTGTTCCATCGGATGGTCGCCGCAGTAACGCCTTTCCACTCTTTGAAATAATATCCCCATAGATTGCTGGCCACCACCATGAAAGACATATGGATGGACCAGTTCGTAAAACTGTAGGGACCCATAAAAAAAGCGGCCAACCCGTAAAAAATGAACTGCAGATACCATAACGTTCCCACCAGGGCTGAGAACAGATAATTGCTGCCCCCTCTCCTATAATCAGAAAATGTTTTGTTTTTCCTGTTCATGAGCAGACAGTAGATCATGTTGACTGCAATCCCTCCCAGCAGCTCCACAAAGAACACAGGTGACGCCGCCCACAACGGCGAAGCCCCCGCCTCTATGGCAGCCTGTTTTATCGGTTCCCCCGCATTGATGCCAAAGGCAAAACAAGCCGCCAGCACTCCCGCGGCAAATGCGACGAGGATACCCTTCCTGAACTGCTTTTTTTCCCCCTGCGCCTGTCTTTCTTTATCCCGCCGCATTCCCGCCTTGCCACAGATCACGATCCCCAATAAAGAAATGCCGACACTCGTCAATGTTATTTTGCCCGAAGTCGTCGACAACACCTCCCCAAACCTGCCGGCAACGACTATCGGCACCAGCGTACCCAGGGAAGAAAGAAAACCCGTTGCAATGGAAAAACCCAAAGCCAATCCAATATACCGGACGGCCATACCCCAGGCAAGCCCGCCCAGCCCCCAAAGAACGCCAAAAGACCAGGTAGCCAGCAAAGTAGACAACGGCACCGAACGAAGCACCTCCCATAAATGAGGTGTGGCCAGCAAAGCCAGGAGAAAAGGCAAAAGTACCCACGCCACAACTCCCTGCACCGCCCATAAGCTCTCCCAGGCCCAGCCCTTGACACCTTTCATAGGCACATAACTGCTGCCGGCGGAAAGACCACCCATTATTAGCAACCCCAACCCGATGATGACGTTCATATGGCTTTATTTTAATGAAGCCGGTAAAATCGTTCGGCATTCTCCCAGAACACTTTTTCCCGCGCCACCTCATCCGTATACTGTTCAATAATTCTCCGGTACGCAGTCCATGTCTGCTCATAATTATCCCTCAGCAACGAGACCGGCCAGTCCCCCCCGCAAAAACACCGGTCCGGCCCAAAATGCGTCAGCGCGAATCGTATACCCCGCTCTCTATTCCCTTCCCCGAGCCCGGAGATCTTACAATAAAAATTCGCGTGCCGCGCCGCTTCTTTCATCAACTCTTCCCACTCGCTGCCAGCCACACCGACACCTGGCGGCTGATTCAGATGATCAAATACCATCCGCAAACCCGGCCATCTCTCCGCCACTTTCAATGCAGTACGAATATGTGCGGGGACGACACCTACCACATCATAAGGGATATCGCGTGCCGCCAGCAGTCCCAGACTTTCCAGCACCGGCTCGCGGAGCAGCCAGGCCGCATCCGCCTCGTTGTGTATCAGATGACGAACACCATTCCCCTTCCAACCCTCTTCTAAAAGACTCCCCGTCTCTACAGGATCCTCCAACGGCACCCACCCCACCACACCGGTGATCCACTCATTCGCCCCGGCAACCCCAAGCATCCATTCCGTATCGGCCAAACTATTGGCAGCCTGTACCAGCACCCCTGCCGTAACCCCGGCCCTGACACGACCAGCCTCCAGCTCTTCTAACGCATAATTGCGGTTGAGTATGGAGGTATCCCCTTTTAACCAGGGATAATCAACCTGGTCTAAATTCCAAACATGGATATGTGTATCGATTAGCTTCATACCCCTAAAATTAACCCAAATTGATCGTCGATCAGCTCATTATGCTCTCCCAGTAACGGCGCCCCCCTTTCGGAGAGAGAAAGCGCTCCATCCACCCGTATCGGACATCGGGTGGTCTTCAGCGAAAGTCCATTACTCGTCTTTACTTTTAATTCCATATTCAGCACGGTATATCCCACTTGTTGTAACAGGTCATTATAGTCCATCACTTTGGCACACCATATATCCGCCGGCTGTAATAAAGCCAGCCATTCATCTGCCGTCCGGGTCAGCAGGTGCCCGGTCAGGATCTCCTTGATCTCATCCCTCCGATCGAACCATTCCCCCTTATCCGTAAACACCGCCAGCGGCGCACATTGCAGCAGATGAGCTAATTTCGGAATATCTCCCATGGCCAGTGACAAGTAACCTTCCCGGGTCTTATAAATACCATACGGAGCCGGTATATAGGCATTGCCATTACTCAACTGGCTTCTCACCGGCAGCTGCCGGCCATCATTGTAAAAACAGGTCAATACTTCAAACTGGAAATCCAATATGGCTTCCATCATGCTCACCTGGACCAGCACACTCTGGCCATCCAATCCGCGCCTGTACAAAGCGGCAAGTATTCCCTGCGTCAGATAGGTTCCGGCCAGGATGTCGACGACAGAGACACCCATTGGCGTCGGCCGCTCGTCGCGGTTGTTACTCAGCCAGGTCAGCCCCGACAAAGCCTGCACCAGCAGATCCTGACCCGGAAGACCTTTCCACGGACCTTCACTTCCATAACCGCTGATCTCGCCATAGACGATGCCCGGATTCAGCGCCCTTACCGTCTCATAATCCAGCCCAATTCGCTCCATTACACCCGGTCGGAAATTATGGAGCACTACATCCGCCTGTTGGACCAGCTTTTTCACTTTTTCAAGGTCTTCGGGTTTCTTGAGATCCGCCGCATAACTTTGTTTGTTGCGGTTGATAGCATGAAAGATTGTCGATTCTCCTTCGATGCGGGTATCGGACACATATAAATGACGACAGATATCTCCAGTGCCGGGCTTCTCAATTTTGATGACCCTCGCGCCCATGTCCGCCAGGCGAAGACCGGCAGAAGGACCTGACAGAAATTGGCTGAAGTCGACAACGATCATATCCTGCAATAAATTCATCTTCGCTGCTTATTTTAAAAGTTCCATGACGATCCGCTCATTATCCTGTCCCAGGGAAGGCGCAGGTTTCCCGGAAACCAGCTTCTGCCCATTGATCCGTATCGGACAGCGGGTTGTCAACAGACTCTTTCCTCTGGCCGTCATCACCGCCTGTTCCATTTCTAATATTTTGTACCCCGCATGCGCCGTAAGGGCTTTCCAATCCAGCACTTCCATCGCCCACATGTCCTCTGCATGAAGCCTTTCCAGCCACCAGGCAGTAGACTGCCCTGCCAGATGCTGCGACAAGAGACTCTTAATCTCATCCCGATGACTAAACGCCTGCTCCTGGCCGTATGCTTCCAGCGATACCGAGCCGATAGCCCGCGCCAGTTGCGGTATATTCACCATCGCGATAGCTATATGCCCATCCGCTGTGGCATAGATACCATAAGGTGCGCTTAACAGCGGATTGCCATTGCTGAACTTACTGCGCCGGGGTAATTGCCCGCTGCTATGATAAGTAGTCAGGAACTCAAACTGGAAGTCCAGCAAAGATTCCATCATACTGATCTCTACCAGGGCCCCCTTTCCCGTTTTTTGGCGGCGTACAAGAGCAGCTAATATTCCCTGCACCAGCTGCGCGCCGCAAAGACTGTCTGCAATGGACAATCCAAAAGGCATGGGATTGTCTTTTTCATTACCCGTCATAAAGGCAAGACCACTCATAGACTGCAACAAAAGATCCTGACCAGGCCGATCCTTCCAGGGACCTTCTTTGCCATAACCGCTGATCGCCCCATAAACCATCCGGGGATTGAGGACCTCTACAGCACCATAGCCCAGTCCAACCGTCTCCATGACACCTGGCCTGAAATTATGCGTCAGCACATCGGCCCGGGCGATCAGTTTTTTGATCATCTCCATGTCCTCCGCCGACTTCAGATCAGCCGTAAAACTTTCCTTATTGCGATTGATGGTATGAAATAAAAGCGAGTCTCCATCGACCCAAAGATTTTTGATCGACAGCCGGCGGCAGGCGTCACCCATCCCCGGACGCTCGATCTTAATGACCCTGGCCCCCAGATCCGCGAGCCGCAAACCGGCCGAAGGTCCGGAGAGGTATTGGCTGAACTCCAATACGGTCAGTCCATGCAGCGGTAATTGGTTCATACTGGTAAGTTTATTGGATTTTTACTCTCGCGATAAAGCCCATTCATCCGCGCCAACGCGCTCCTCGCATCTGTTTTCCCTAACAAAAATTCCTGCACGGCATCCCCCGCATGATCCTGAAAATAAAGATATCCGTCATAACGCGGCCTCACATACCCACGCACCATCGTTGGCAACAGCGTATAAAAGAAATTATGCGTAAGCCGGTTGGCGGCATCATTCGTCCAGGCCGCCCGATGCCCCGGCTGCCCCCCATGTTCTACATAAAAAGTTGACTGTATCAGCGGCGATACCACCCATTCCGCAAAAGCCAAGGCCCATTCAGGCGATCGGCTGCTGCTGGACACGGCAAGACCCGTCCCCCCAATAGTGCTCTGAAGCCGCCCACTCGCCCCGACACTCACCAGGTCAGCATAGGTCAACCGGTTCCGCGCATATCCCTCACGGGAATAATTGGAATACCCATAGGCAAAAGGACAATACCAATAGTCGTCGGAGGCCGTCATATATTCGGCGATAGCAATGGGATTCGCCCGAAACATCTTTTCGTCTATCAAAGAATACAACTCCCTCATCGTCTCTAACGCCGCAAGCCCGATGGGCTCCCCGATAACGACCCGCTCGTCCTGGAAGGGACGCGTCCCATGCGCGATACAAAACATATAAAAATTCATCAGCAGGTCGATCGGTATAGCTGGCACCGCCAGCATGCCCAGCCGGGCAATGTGTAACACTTCCTCCCAGGTCTCGGGCACTCTAAGACCTGCTTGCTGTAACAGATCAGCCCGATAACTGGCGGCAGGCGTAGCCGCATCGATGGCAAGCGCCCACTGGTGCCCCCCGTATTGATAGCTATGATGGGAATATCCTACAGAAAACTCAGCCTGCTCTTTCAGGAAGACGGGAGCAAGATGTACATCCAACGGCAATACACAACCCAGGGATGCAGCTCTGCCTACCCAGGGATGATCGATGATCAGCAGATCGTATTCCTCGGTCAACCGCTCGATCGGCTGGTCGGCAAACTGCTGAAGACTTCTTTTCTCCCAGGTGATGGCCACCCCTGGATGCAGTTCTGAAAAACGCTGTGCAGCAGCCGCCAGCGGCGTCAGGCCCCGGCTATGCCCCCAGGTGATACCCTTTAAAAAAATTTCAGACATGGCAAGTCTTTAAATCGTTCTTTTTTGCACTAACAGAATATGTTCACAGACCATCACCAGCTCACGGTGCTGATTGTAAGTTTCCAGGCCTTCGACCACAAGACCGAAACCCGGTTTTTTATGATCTGCCTTACTTTTGATCTTTACTTCCACTTTTATCGTGTCCCCAATGAACACCGGCCGGGTAAATCGGAGACGCTCATACCCATAAGTCATCCCCACCTCGTTGATCTCCACCGCGGTAAGACCTACAGCCATGCTGAAAACAAGAGTGCCATGCGCGATCCTTTTTTGAAAAGGTTGCGTCTTACACCATTCTTCGTCCATATGATGCGGGAAAAAATCACCGGTCTGACCTGCATGAAGCACGATATCGGTTTCTGTGATCGTACGACCGGTAGTATACCGGGTATCATTCAGTTGAAAGTCTTCAAAATACTTTTTCAGCCACATAATGGTTCAACAATCGTTACTATATGCTTTGAAAGTTGAAATTACAGGCAGCCCGTCCGGCGGGCAATGTCAGGTTTAACTATTTTGATGGAATATATTACTATTTGGCCCGGCCTTGCACCCTTATTTTTCAAACACCAGCGCCTCGGCATCGGCCCCCAGTCCGGTAAGCAGATCTTTGACATCGGCAATCATCTGATCGGGCCCACAGATATAAAACGGCTGCCGGAAATTCGTGATCCGCTGTTTCAAAAACCCCGCATCGATATGCCCATGATCATACCCGGTCTTCTGCTCCCGGCTGAGAATAAAATGCACATTGTCCCCAAGAATGGAACGAAGCTCTTCCTCCTCGATGACATCTTCACCCGTCTTATTGGAAAAGTATAGGGTATTGCCAGCCGCAACCCGTTGTTGATGCAAGGTGCGAAAAATAGCCAGGAAAGGAGTGATCCCCGCTCCGCCGGCAATAAAAATACCAGGCCCCTTATATTCGATAGCGCCCCAGACCTCATGAAGGATCAACTCATCACCCCGCGTCAACTGGTGCAGCTGATCGGTCACCCCATGATGATCAGGATATCTTTTGATCGTAAACTCCAGATATGCATCGCCTGGAAGACAGGTAAAGGTAAAAGGCCTTTTCTCCTTTTCCCAGCCGGGTTTATTTATACAAACGTCCGTAGCCTGACCGGGAGTAAAACTATACCCGGACGGCTTTTCCAGCCTGAACCGTTTCACATCATGCGTCACGGGTGTAGCATCCAGCAAACGAACGATAAATTCCTTTTCCATATACAGTTTTTTATGCAAATATCCGGCCCGCCCCGCGGCCCGCACGCCAGATCGCCTGTCCCGCCGATCCGCCCCCCCTCACGCGAGATCCCACCAGTCCGAACTCGGATAATGATGCCCCAACACCACCGGCTGCCCGATCAGCGGCGTCGTAATATGCTGCCCCGCCTTCCCCGCCGCAGCCGTCAGCTGCCGGATAGGCTCATTCCACGGATGCAGCGCCAGCGTGAACTTCGCCCAATGCACCGGCAACACCTTCTTCGCCTTCAGATCCTGCGCCGCCTGCACCGTCTGCTCCGGAAACATATGAATATGCGGCCAATACTTTCCATACTGCCCGCACTCCAGCATCGCCAGATCAAAAGGCCCAAACCGCTCGCCTATCTCTTTAAAATGTTCCCCATACCCCGAATCGCCGCCCAGAAAAAAAGAACGCCCCCCAACCTTCAACACAAAGGAAGACCACAGCGTCTTATTCCGTTTAAGACTCCGGCCGGAAAAATGTCTCGCCGGCGTCGCCGTCAGCCTAGCCCATGCCGCCCCATCCACCGGCGCCATCACCCCGCCCCGCGAGCCACCAGCCCCCAACGGCGCTACCGCCCCGCCCGCTGGCGTCACCGCACAACTCTCCCACCAATCCAACTCGGTGATCCTCTCCCCCGGAATACCCCACGACTCCAAATGCGATCCCACACCCAGCGAAGTATAAAAATGCCCCACCCTGTCCTTCAGCCGCCGCACCGTCTTATAATCCAGATGATCATAATGGTCATGCGTCAGCAACAGGATATCTATCTTGTCCGGCATGTTGTCTGCTCCATAGCTGTCCGTCCCCGGAAAAGCTTTCGCAAACCAGCGAAATGGTGACGCATTACGGCTAAACACCGGATCGACCAGGATATGTACGCCATCGATCTTCAACAAATAAGAAGAATGCCCAAACCAAACGATAGAAACGCCATCGTCCGGCAACGCCCGCAGATCGGTACGAACAAAAGGTATCGGCTTTGGCGGAACCGTATTGGCCGGCTTACGCATAAACTCCCGCAACACTTTAAAAATAGAGACATCCTTAAGGGACATTTCCGTGGGTACAAGGTTCTGAAAACTGCCCTCCCGATAATTGGGGGATTGAAGAATACGTTGTAAACGTTCGCCTGTCGGAGCTTTGCCGAATGCTGGAAATAGTGCCATGCTGAAGAGGAACAATCAGTCGGGTATATGGTTGAAATACCATAAATAAATTTTAACGCGAATTATCGATTGGTACCTTTGATAGCATCTAATACTACCCCAATAATAAATATAAACAATTGATTGTCAAACCAAAATCAAATTTCAAAAAATGTAACCTATAAGTTTAATCCGATGAAATTAATTAGTATTTTTGTAAACGAAACAACTGGAGAAGGCATCTGCTATTAGAGGAGAAGATGAAGAACAGGATGAATTTGAGAGAAACCTTAATTTATGGTCTGACCCAGAATATGTCATTAACTATCTTGAAACAAACAAAGATTATCTGCAAATAGAATATTTCAAAAACGATTCAATAGATAGTTTGGCATTGAAGATAGAGAAGGAAGTTTTAGCGTTAGAAGAATTGATGTACAAACTATCTGAAGAAGGATTTGATAAAAGAGGTGAATCTCTCCAAAACTTATTCCGACCATTAAATAATAGGGAATATCAACTTTATGTTCATCAGGAGAGTAAGGCTATAATTGCAGATCATCATTTTCCGAGACCGATCCTAAGAATGTATGCGATACGGATTGCTCCTAATACTTTTGTCATCACGGGTGGAGCTATCAAACTTGCGCATGAAATGGATGATCATGACGATACAAAGCAAGAATTGATCAAACTAAAAAAAGGAAAAGCTTTTCTGGCAGCAAACAATTTACTCACAGAAGAAGACATAAAATCATTTTCAAATGAGCAATCTTAAAGATAATATAAACAAGGCCAAAAGCGCGACTCCGTCAAAGTGGAAGCAAAATGCCGCTTTTAGACTTGAAAACAGGTGGTTGGAGTATTCTTCGCAAATAGCGCGGCGAATTCTTGCAATTATTCGTGATAATGAAGATTTAAATCAATCCCGGTTAGCTGAAATTCTTAATGTCACTCCTCAACAGATAACTAAAATAGTTAAAGGCCAGGAAAATCTTACTTTGGAAACAATTTATAAATTATCCAAGGCGCTGAATGTCGAATTAATAACATTCCCCGAATACAAGTATAGCAAGCTATTAACAGAGACTACATTTAAATCAGATCAGGCAAAAATCATTCCTCTTCCCAAGTTTGTAAATTCAGATAATACTGAAAAAAACTATCCATTGCGTTGAAAAATTGAATGATTATTAGTATGTCAGGCAGACAACATTTACCGCTTCTTACGATTAAAAGGATAAAAGAGCAATCTTTTTTCATTGACGAAATATTGCTCAGTGATCCGTCTAAAGAGATCAGGATCGAAATAGGTCGAAACTTCGGTTTTGCTCTTAATGACAACCTTGTGAATCTTACACTAAGAATATTTTATCATTATCCGGAATCTCCTCATAACATTTTAGCTGAGATTAATGTTCAAAATGTATTTGAAGTCTCTAACTTAAATACGTTTAAGATCAGCGAGACTGAAATAATATTACCCAAAGAAACTATCATCAAAATGGTTGGCGAATCAATTTCTCACGCGAGATCTCTGTTAGCCAAAAATCTTTTTGGGACTGTTTTACAGGAAAATTTGCCGGGATTAATAGATCCGGAAGAAGTCGCAAGCTACTTTTTCCCTGCAATGTTCCAGCCCGAAACATCAGAGTTGATTCGAAAGATATAAGAAATTGGTTTAATTCCCCAAACTCTGATAGATCAACTGCTCCACCTTCTGCTCCATCCCCCCATGACTGTTTGGCGTCTGTTGCGTCATAACCAGACACACCAGATGAGCCTTGGGATCCACCCAATACGTCGTCCCGAAAAATCCACCCCAGAAAAAACTACCCTCATTTCGCGGTTCCTGTGCGGCCGAAAGATGACTGGTAATGGCAAAACCCAGCCCGAAATTATCGACCCCATTGAAGAGAAAGCTCAGTTGCCCGCTGGTCATCATCTCCACCGTCCGCGGCGAAAGGATACGCACCTCTTTATACTTCCCGCCATTCAACAGCATCTGCAAAAAGATAGCGTAATCCCAGGCGGTAGACGTCAGCCCCGCCCCCCCGGAGAAATAACGCTTGTTCTTCAAAGGATAATCCGGATCGATGCCCATACGCTCCCGGGTCCACCGGACAACATGTTGCAGCGAGTCTTCAGTATAGACAGTAACAAGCCGCTCCGCCTTCGAAGCCGGCACGTTAAAATAGGTGTCCTTCATTCCCAGTGGCCTGAACAACCGTTCGGTCAGGTATTGCTCCAGACTCATCCCGCTAAGCACTTCTACTAAACAACCCAGTACATCAGTATTCAATCCGTATGTAAATTTCTCTCCCGGCTGCTGCGCCAACGGAAGACGCCCCAAAACTTCCATTCGTTCTTTCAGGTCATATTCAAAATCCCCCAGCCCCGAAGGTATTTTCGCCTTCGCATAGATCGCTTTCATTTTAGCACTGCCAATACCCGGATAGTCGATCCCCGAAGTATGCGTCAGCAGATCGCGGATGGTGATCTCTCTTTTGGCCGGCACGGTGGTATACGTAGAGTCCGCGGCATTGAAGGTATCCAACACACGGGCCTGGCGGAAAGCCGGCAGAAAATCACCCACCGGCTCATCGAGATAAAACTTCCCCTCTTCATATAATAACATGAGCCCAACGCTGACAATTGCCTTTGTCTGCGAAGCAATGCGAAAAAGATCGTCCCGCCGCATTATTTTTTTCGCTTCCGCATCGGACCATCCATATCCTTTGTATTGAATGACATGCCCGTCCTTCACCACCAGCGTCACAACGCCATTGACAAAACCCTTGTTGATATACTCGTTCACCACCGTATCGATGCGGGCAAGACGCGCATAGTCGATAAACTTGTTGCGCACAGGACTGTACCTGAGGGATTGGGAAAAGGTTTTAAAAACCAAAAGACAAGTCAGGGCAACGACCATAAGGGGGATGCGTTTCATGTAGCAGCATGTTTACAGAAAGGTAATCTAATTTTTCCTATTGTGTAATACCTTTGCCGGCCGCATGCGTCTATTCCTTATTTTTATAAGTTGTCTGGGTTTTATGATCGTCCCACGCCTGATAGGGCCGAAAGAACCTGCTATAGGCATACCCCTCGCCACCCAAGAATATTTTTTCCGCAGCAGCTCCACCATTTATAACAAACCACCCAAATACGAAACGGAAGAACCCAGCATGGAATACCAGCAGCCCATTGGCCTGCAGGTTATAGAATCCCTGTTGCACGACACCCGCATCGACCATAAAGCCCTGCTCGAACAGGCCGTTGCCGTCGAAAGCACCGCCGCCGACCTGCCCGCATTATTGTATGACTTCACCGCCAGCGACCGGCAGCTGCTGGAAAGCCTGCGTGGATCCCAATGGCTGTCTCCAGGATAGCTTTCAGGTCAACGTGAGCAGATAGCCCGCCTCACACTCAGCCCGCCACCCGCATCCCATCGGCCCCGCACCCCCAAAGTAATATTGCATATATAGAAAATTATATGCACTTTTAGCCCATGCGCTATCTCCATCTCTTATTCTGGCCTGTGCTGGTAGCAACATTTATTGTCGCATCCATCCAGCTCAAAGACAAAACCTATCTGCAGAATGTTACGGCCCCACACGGCATCGTTTCTCTCGAGCTTGGCAAAAGCTTTCCCAGAGACACCGCCATCATTCAGTCCTGGCTCAGCGACACGCTGGATCGCAGCTCGGTCACACTCTGCCAGCCCATACCAAAACCGATCAACCGGCTGAAGAAAGCCCGGTTCGACGTCTATGTCGATTATGGTTTTATCCTACTATATACCCTGTTGGGTCTCATTATCGTCATAACTCTGCAAACCCGCATCCAGCAGCAAAAACACTGGTTCACGCGTTTGCTTATCGGACTGGTCCTGCTGGCGGGACTACTCGACTGTATCGAAAATATAGGACTGCTGCGATTTATCAATGACGGTCTCACCGCTGCCCGGTCTGCTTCACCCGCCACCGCCACGATCACGCACCTGGCAGCATCCGCCAAATTTATCGTCCTGTTACTATTGGCAGGGATCTACCTCCCCGCCGTCCTTATCTTCCGCGACAACGGCCTGCGCCAGCTCTCCGACTACCTCCGCGACAAAACCTTTCAGTTGTTCCGCTACCGCGTATTGCTTATCGGTCTGGCGTCTTTTTCATTACCCATCTGGGTGATGGACCAGGGGCAGGATCTCCTCATCAATATCAATTCCTCCGATCAGGGCGTAGTCCTTTTCATGACAGTAGTCCTGGTGGCAGCCTTTCTCAACTGGTGGCTGGCCAAACTCTTCTTTGAGAACAAAGCCCTTCGCCCGATATTCCCCCTGAAAGAACTGCCCGTCTCCGAGGTCGAAGAAGAAAGACAAGAGAAAAAAGCATCCCGTTTCCTTGGCGTTGCAACGATCATCTTCCCGGCAGTAGCGATCCTGAACGCTCTGCAGACAATACGGATCCCTTCCTGGATGGATTTCTTTCCCGCCCTGGTATGGCTGATCGGCTTACTGGTCATTTTCTTCGCCCTGATCAAATACGATGTCTTCGGGAATATCTATCTGCATCTCGAACAAGTCTGGGGAAAGAAAAAAAGCACCAGATTCACCCTGCTGATATTGTTTCTTCTGGCCCTTGGCGTACCATCCCTCCTCCGCCTGTTGGTCATCCATGGATCAAGCAATACCCCCCAATCTCTCATCTATTTGTTCTGGCATCTCATCTTTCTGGCCTTTGCCTTCCTGGTATTTGTCAGCGTCCGCGCCTACGTGTATAAAGAAGGCCTGGCCGGCAGCCACATCGGCTGGCCCATCGTCACCCTGTCGGTAATACTGGCCATACTATTTATTCTCTTCAACGTCTATCCTCAGGCAATCCTCTCACTGGACTGTAATTTCCTGAGCCTTCCCGTCCTTTTGTCGGGGATCATTCTTTATATTCTCGTGCTGACTGCGCTGATTCGCATCAGCCTCGTGAAAAAGATCAATTTTATCCTCTTTTTTATCCTGACGGCCGTCATCGTATCGATCAGCGTCGACAATGAGTATCACTCCGTACAAACGATGGATACACCACAACCACCCAATGCCATTCAACTAAATAGCTATTTCAGACAATGGCTCCTGAAAAGAAAGGACGAGATCGAACGATCCAATACCTATCCCATATTTTTGGTCAACAGCTATGGCGGAGGGATAAAAGCAGCAGCCTTTACCAACCTGGTCGTCACGTATCTGGACTCTGTATTGATACAACAGGGCAACAAAGGTTTCGAACACTTTGTCTTTTCTTTTTCCGGCGCTTCCGGCGGCACCGTCGGTTCTGCCGTCCAATGCGCATATCGCGCCAGACATCTCGACAGCAGTGGCTATTCACTCCAACACTTTTCAGATTTCTATGGACATGATTTCCTGACCCCCACCCTGGGCGCCATGTTCGGCAGGGACGTCTGGGCATCGATAACAGGACAGCACAGCTGGCGCGATCGTGCCGCCGTCCAATCCAATATATGGGAAGGGTTCGGCCAAAAAACCCTGGGACTCGACCTGGCCATTCCATTTGACGCATTGTGGGACACCAGCGCGAATAATCCTTCCCGTTATGAAGTTCCGCTGTTGTTCTCCAACACTCTCAACGTCGATAATGGGCAAAAAGGTATTTGTGCCCCACTAACGCTTAACCGTACTGACTTCCCCGGCGCGATCTTCATTCGTTCAAGACTCGATTCTATTAACGCCCATCGCGGAGACAAACCCATGCAAGCCGTCTCCCTGCTGACAGGCGCCTTTTTAAGCGCCCGTTTTCCTTTTATAAGTCCTTCGGGTAAAATGGGACCGGGTTACCATTTTATGGATGGGGGCGGGAAGGATAATTCCGGCGCGGCAACATCGGAGGACATCTTTATCGCTCTTAATAAGGAAATACAACGAGAGAAGAAAACCCACCCCCTGTCGGGGATGGATAGCCTGATGCAAAAGATCCGGTTTTACTTCATTTCCATTACCAATAACCCTAACTTCGTCCGGGACGAGCGCAAACTGGTTTCCAATCGCTGGGAACCCATCAGCCCCGTGATCGGAATTATCAACAGCGGCATTGCGGGGAATGCAGTGGAAGCAGACAGAACCATTCAGATGCGGTATTCCTCCGACACATCGGCAGGTGGTTTTCATTCCAGCTACTGCTCTGTATGGATCACCGGCTCCTGTGTCGAATACAATGACGGGAAATGGTATGAACCGGTCCTACCGCTGGGGTGGCAGATATCCTCCCCTTCTGTACAAAGATTAAATCAATCTTTCAGCACGACAGGCCTCCGCAATTATTGGAACGACGGCATACCAAAAATTCTGAAAATAGTAAAAGAAAAATAATCAACCGCTATATGAAATCATCTACCAATAGAAGAAGATTTATCGGCACGGCCGCAGCGCTGGCCGCAGGTTCCACCCTCTCAGCTATGCCCCTGAA
>Ga0105237_10002396_pt1 | contig 23276 bp, 24 predicted proteins | sample KBSC24metaG_FD_81520 | JGI IMG/M metagenome (GOLD analysis project Ga0105237, IMG submission 81520) | Corn rhizosphere microbial communities from Kellogg Biological Station, Michigan, USA - KBS C2-4 metaG | ecosystem: Host-associated > Plants > Roots > Rhizosphere > Soil | place: Michigan, USA...
GCCGAACCCAGCCCTCCAACTCGGCGCGTTCATCCCCGGTCAACACGATCTTCGCAGCATGCGGTGACGGCATCACCCATACTAACAAGAACCCACGAATTAATGACTCATGACACTAGTGCGTCGGCAGCAGTCACCACGCCAAGATGCCGTCCTCCACGGTCAGCTTGCCGTCGCAGAAGGTGAGGTAGATGTTCGAGGACTCGTAGATGGCCAGAGGATCGGCGGTCGGGTCAGCGCGCACCACCAGCAGGTCGGCGATCTTGCCCACCTCTACCGTGCCAAGGACGTGGGACATGCCAACGGCTTCCGACCCGACGGCGGTCGCCGCCGAGATCGCCTCGGGCGGTGTCATTCCGTGTTCGACGAGTGCCCGCAGTTCCAGTGCGCTGTATTCGCCGTAGGGCGTCAACGGCTCGTACACGGTGTCCGAGCCCAGCGCGATCTTGACGCCCGCGGCCCTGGCGGTCTGGAAGCTCTCCACGGCTTGACGGCTCTGATCCTCGCCGAACGCATGGTCGTGCACGTCGTAGTGGTCGCGGTAGAGGAATGCGTCGGGCTGCGGCTTGGTGATCGTTGCGTCCCCGACAGGCATGAAGTCGCGGTGCCAGTTGACGATCAGTTGCAGGGTCGGCACCAGGATGGTGCCGCGGCTGGCCATCTTCGCGGCCAACTCCTCGTCGATGTCCTCACCGTGTTCGATGGTGTCACAACCGGCCTCGACCGCCATGTCGATCGCCTCGCGATTCTCCGCGTGGCACATGACGATCGTGCCCTTTTGACGGTGTGCTTCCTCGACGCACGCAACCAACTCCTCGAAGGAGTAGTGCACGTCGGCATTGCGATCGTGCGGCCAGTTGTCTCCGCCGCTGGCGAAGACCTTCACCGCGTCGGCGCCTTCACGGAGTAGGTAACGCACAGCCTTGACGATCTCGTCGCGGCCGTCGGCCACGATGCCGAAGACCCCGTTTTCGCGGACGAAGTCCGGGGGGAACTGAAACAGGTCGGCGTGCCCACCCGTGCGGGTGAGGCCTGGGCCGCAGGCGATCACCTTGGGTCCGGGGATGATCTGTTCGTGGAACAACCGCTTGAGGTAGAGGCCGTTCCAGGACACGTCGCGGACCGTGGTGAACCCCCGTTTGAGGATCTGCTGGGCCTCGTACACAGACCGCATGGCGCGCAACGGCTTCGGTTCGGTGATCACCCCGAGCTCCTGATCGACGACGTCGGCGCGTCCGCCGGCCAGGTGCACGTGAGCGTCGATGAGGCCGGGCATCACGTAGTGTCCGTCCAGCGCGAGCTCCTGCACGTCGGCGGCGCGCCGGTACTGCGCCATGGGCATGACCGCGACGATTCGCCCGTCGCGCACCACCACTGCCTGATCGTCGACGGGGGGCCCGCCGCGTCCGTCGACAACCGAAACCGACAGCAGCGCAAAGCTGCTGCCCACCTTGAGCACGGCTAGCTGCCCGTGACGGCGGCGTAGGTGGTGTTGAACTCCTTGACCTGCTCGTCGCTCAGCGACGGCCACTGCTTGACTCGGTCGAGGACTTCCTTGGGCGGGTTGATCAATGGGTTCGACGCTGCGGTCGGGTCGACCTTGTTCAGTGCGTCGGTCATATCGGTCAGGACTGGGATGTAGCGGGTGTATGCCACCAACTTGGCGTAGTTGGCTCTGTCGTAGACGTAGTTGATCCACGCCTCGGCGGCCTTCTGGTTCTGTGTCGTGTAGGGGATCACCATGCTCTGCACGGTCAGGGTGCCGCCCGCCTCGGGTATCACGAACTTCAGGTCGGGATTGTCGGCCTGCAACTGCACGACGTCGCCCGAATAGGCCTGTGCGATGGCGATGTTCCCCGCAGCAAGGTCGTCGGCGTAGTCGTTGCCGGTGAACTTTCTGATCTGTCCCTTGTCCTTCTGCTCCCTGATCAGGTCGACGGCCTTCTGCACGGATTCGGTGGTCGGGCTCTCCGGTGAGTTGCCCTGCGACAGCATGACCATGCCGAGTCCGTCCTGAGTGTCCGACAGCATGCTGACCTTGCCCTTGAATGCGGTGTCCCACAGGTCCTCGACCTTGGTGATGTCGCGTCCCGTCGCCGCGCGGTTGTAGGCCAACCCGACCATGCCGGACATGTAGGGCGCGGTCACCTTGCGACCGGGATCGATGCTGGCGTTGAGGAGTGCTGGTTGCAGATTCTTCTTGTTGGGCCAGCGGGATTCCCGAATCTCGTTGAGCCAGCCCAATCCGTGCAGCCGCGCCGCGATCACCTGCGAAGGCACCACGAGATCGCAGCCGATGTCTTGTTTGTTGGCAAGCGGATCCCGGTTCTTGGCGAACCACTGCTCGTCGTCGTTGTAGTTCTCCTGGTAGTCCACGGTGAGCCCGGTGGCCTTCTGGAAGTCGGCGACGAAGCCGTCGGCGATGTAGAGCGGCCAGTTCGACACGCGCAGCGTCCCGGTGGCGGGCGAGCCGTCGTCGGGTACCAGCGTGGGGCCGGTGCTGGGACTTCCACCCGATGCGCAGGCGGCCAACAACGAGGGACCGGCGAAGGCCGTCGCGGCACCGATGACGCTGCCGGTCAGGAACCGTCGGCGCGACGTCTGGCTGGTCCTCAACCGCGACACGAGAGTGGAATCGAAGTCATTGCGCATGCGGCACAGGCCTTTCCCGATGAAACTCAGGTGGCAACTGTAGGCAGACACCCCACGGCGGGCACATGCCGCAGACGCTGGACCGACATGACGATTCCGCTGCGTCGGAGCGCGCGGCTAGCGGATCCAGGCCGCGGCACTGGGTGGCAGCGCGCCGTCGGTGACCGCATCGCTGGCGAGCAACACCTCGCCGGCGACCAGTGGCACGGGCTGGGTCCCGGTGTTCAGCATGCACGCCACGCCGTCGATGCCGCGGAACACCAGCACGTCCTCGGCCGACTCCAGCCATTCGATGCCGTCGCCGAGATCGCCTCGGCCATAGCGCAATTCGATCGCACGGCGGAACAGCGAGAGCATCGAACCCGGCACTCCGTCCTGCTTCTCGACAGTCAACGCCGACCACTCCGGCGGCATCGGCAGCCACGTGTCAGCGGTGTCGGAGAAACCGAACGGGGGAGCCTCACCCGACCACGGCATCGGCACCCGGCAGCCGTCGCGCCCGCGTTCCTGGTGTCCGGACCGCTCCCAGGTGGGGTCCTGCAGGACCTCGTCGGGCAGCTCGACGTTGGGCAGGCCGAGTTCCTCGCCGTTGTAGACGAACACCGTCCCCGGCAGCGCCAGCATCACCAGCGCCATCGCCTTGGCCCGCGCCAATCCCACTGCGCCGCCGCCGTAGCGGCTGACTTCACGCTCGACGTCGTGATTGGACAGGCACCACGTGGGCGGCGAGCCAGCGAGATCGGCTGCGGCCAAGGAGTTCTCGATGGCAGCCCGAACTCCTGCCGCATCGAACTTCGCCCGCACCAGGCGAAAGTTGAAGCCGAGATGAAGTTCGTCTGGACGCAGGTACTTGGCGAAGTCGCCGTTGTCGAACACCCAGATCTCGCCGATGGTGACGGCGTCGGGGTAATCGTTGAGCACCGTGCGGATGCGGCGATGGATTTCGTGGACCCCGTCGTGGTTGAACCGGGGATCGTCGTCGTCCAGGGTCAGCATCGGGAGGTTGGGGTTCTTCATGTCGGGCAGGCCGGGCGGCTTGGCCATGCCATGCGCGACGTCGATGCGGAAGCCGTCGACGCCCCGGTCCAGCCAGAACCGCAGCGTCTTCTCCAGGTCGTCGAAGACCTCGGGGTTCTCCCAGTTGAGGTCGGGCTGCTCGGCGTCGAACAGGTGCAGGTACCACTGGCCAGGGTTGCCGTCCGGCTCCACCACACGCGTCCACGCTGGGCCGCCGAACACCGACACCCAATTGTTCGGCGGATGCAGACCGCCAGGCCCCTTGCCGTCGAGGAAGATGTAGCGCTCGCGCTGGGTGCTGCCAGGGCCGGCCGCCAGCGCGGCCTGGAACCACGGGTGTTTTGAACTGCTGTGGTTGGGGACGAGGTCCATGGTGATCTTGATGCCGCGGGCGCGCGCCGCCTCGATCAGACGGTCCAGCGCACCGATGCCGCCGAACAGGGGATCGACGTCGCGCGGGTCGGCGACGTCGTAACCGTGATCGGCCATCGGCGACACCATCACCGGGTTCAACCAGAGCCCGTCGACGCCGAGATCCTTCAGGTAGTCGAGTCCGGCCGTCACTCCATCGAGATCGCCGACACCGTCACCGTTGCTATCCCGAAAGGATCGTGGATACACCTGGTAGAAGACGGCGCGGGACCACCACGCCTCGCGGGGATTGGTCACGGCCGCACATCATGCCAAATCAAAATGTCGAATTGACCATCGATTGGGCGGCCATCTCCAGGTATTGCAACAGGGTCTGGCGATGCTCGTCATCCAGAGTCTGCGAGTCGATTTCGGCGATCGCGGTGTGCATGCAGCGCAGCCAGGCGTCACGCTCAAGGAAGCCGATACGGAACGGCGCATGCCGCATCCGCAGCCTTGGATGGCCGCGCTGATCGGAGTACGTGCGCGGTCCGCCCCAGTACTGCTCGAGGAACATCCGAAGCCGTTCCTCGGCTCCGTCGAAGTCGTCGGGCGGGTATATCGGGTGCAGGATCTCGTCCTCCCGCACCAGCTGATAGAACCGCGACACGATGGCATGGAACGTCTCGGCGCCACCGATCTCCTCGTAGAACGACCGCTGAACGTCTGTCACCACACCATTGTCCCCTCGGGCTCGGGAGCGCAGCGACCGGGGAATTGGTTCGGAGGGCAGGAGCGCAGCGACCGGGGAATTGGTTGAGGCTCGATGGCCTCGGCAAAGGCGGTACCCGTCATCCTGCGTTCACCGAACTGACCAGCGAACACGGTAGGAATTGTCGTGCAGTCGGCTCGAATCCATGGTGGACTGTTTCTTCGGAGGACGTATGTCGCAGCGAAAGAGTCGCGGCCACCGACAACTCGGGACCGCGGTGGGCCTCACTGGCCCGGCGATCGGTCCTGCTCAGACCCCATCTCTGCACGGTGCAGAGCCGGGTCCACCCAGCAACCAGGCGACCATCTGGGGACGTCGCCGGGTGCTTCTGCTCAACTCCACCTACGAACCGTTGACCGCCCTGCCCGTCCGGCGTGCTGTGATCATGCTGATGTGCGGCAAGGCCGACGTGGTCCACGACGACCCGTCCGGTCCGGTAATTCATTCAGCTACACGCACCATCGTGGTGCCGTCGGTGATCCGGCTGCGTTCCTTCGTGCGGGTGCCCTACCGCGCCCGCGTCCCGATGACTCGGGCGGCGCTCATGCACCGCGACCGGTTCCGTTGCGCCTACTGCGGCGGCAAGGCCGACACCGTCGACCACGTGGTGCCCCGCAGCCGCGGCGGCGACCACTCCTGGGAGAACTGCGTGGCTGCCTGCGCGACGTGCAATCACCGCAAGGCCGACCACATGCTCTCGGACCTGGGCTGGTCGCTGCGGTCGGTGCCCCTGCCGCCCAAGGGGCAGCACTGGCGGCTGCTGTCGTCGGTCAAGGAACTCGACCCCGCCTGGGTGCGATACCTGGGTGAAGGCGCGGCCTGAATGGTGTTTGCGATACGGTTTGCATCGTGACCATAGCCCTGGCCCATTCGCTGATGGGCGGAGTTCCCCTGCTAGTCCTGTTGGTGCTGATCGCACTCATCTGGTCGCGCAAGGGCCCCCATCCGGAGTCGTACGAGTTGTCCGAAGAATGGACTCATGCCCCCATCCTGTGGGCGGCCGACGAGCCCGCTGACCACGGCCACGGTGGCCACGGTTCGCATCTGACCGTGGGAGGTGGCGCAAGTGGCAAGTGGTGAAGTCGCGAAGGTCGTCGATCACGACAACCTGCCGTACGGCTATGCCGTCACGAACAGCGGGCGGATCTCCGGTGTCACCGAACCCGGCGAGCTGTCCGTGCACTACCCGTTCGCGGTCAAGGACCTCGTCGTCCTCGACGACGCGCTGAAGTACGGGTCGCGGGGCGCGAAGGCGCGTTTCGCGGTCTACCTCGGCGACCTCGGTGACGACACCGCCGCGACGGCAAGGGACATCCTGGCCAAGGTGCCGACGCCCGATAACGCCGTGCTGCTCGCGGTCTCCCCGAACCAGAAGGCCATCGAGGTCGTCTACGGCGCGGAGGTCAAGGGCCGGGGCATCGAGGAAGCCGCTCCGTTGGGCGTCTCGGCTGCTGCCGCGTCGTTTCAGGAGGGCAACCTCATCGACGGCCTGATCAGCGCCGTGCGCGTGTTGTCGGCGGGCGTCTCACCCGCCTGACGTCGAACCCAACGGACCGCGTCGCTTTCCTGGCAAAAAGAAAGTCCCCGTCGTCAACGGTTCACGTTGACTTCAGGGACTTCTCTTTTGTGCGGGGCTGGGCTTGGGTAAGCCCGCCGCGTCACTGCGCTTCGTCGTGCCGCTGCGCGATCGCGAGCAGCTCTTCACGAATCGTCGACTCGGGAAGGGCGTTGATCCGCGCATAGAGGCGGCGCCGGTTGATGGTGCGCGTCAGGTCTGCGCGAAACTGCGCGATCGACATCTTTTCACTCCTACGTTGTGCCCTGGATCACAGAGCGTTGGTTGCTGTGTGCCAGCCGACATGGGGATCACCCGTTCGGATGCACCCTTTGATTGTTCGTGTTAATTCTGCGTAAATCAAGCTCTGACGTGTGAGATTGCGCTCACCCCGAGGGTGATCAGCCGCCCGCCGTCACCGGATCTAGCCATCGGCGGTGCCAGATCATGGCGTCGAGAGTGTTTGCTGTGGTGGCTGGCTAGGCCAGGAGTTCGGCCCGAATCCGGACGTACCGCTCCAGGAATGCGCGCTCATCGAGCCGCTTGCGGCGCATCCAACCGGTCACCTCGTCGTTGCACTTGCTCGCATTGCACGACGCGCAGGCGGGCACCACGTTGTCGAGGGTGTACCGGCCGCCGCGCGATATGGCCATGACGCAGTCGCGCTGGAGTGGGCCTTCGGTCGCACCGCAGTACGCGCAGCCCTCCCACAAGGCTTTGATGGTCGCCCACTCCTCAGGCGTGAGGTCGTTGACGACGGCCGCGACGCGACGTTTACGTCTGCGGGCAGCGCGCGCCCGTCGACTATTCGTGGCAGCCATGGCACAAGTTTGTCGCGCGAGCGTGCACGAATGCTGGCATCTGGACGGCGTGTCGCCAGCAGACACGCACGCTCGCGGAGAGGGCTAGGCGATGTCGAATGCCCGCGCCCGCAGCGCCCGCTCGACGCCTGCACGGCCCTCGATCACCAGCCGGTGCAGCGCGGGCGGCACGTCCCCGGCGAGGAACGCATCCGCCGCGTCGAGGCCGGCCTGGCTGACCTCCCACGACGGGTACAGGCCGATCACGACGGTCTGCGCGACCTCGCTGGACCGTCGCTCCCACACGGCGGCGATCACGTCGAAGTACTTCGCGGTGAACGGCGCCAGCAGCGCGGCCTGACCGGGCTGCACGAAGCCGCCGACGATCGCGCGGGTGGTGATGTTGGCGATCGTGTCGTCCTCGATGACCTGCTGCCAAGCGGCTTCCTTGACGGCGAGCTGCGGCCGGGCCGCCGACGCCGCGGCGGCGTTGCGCTTGCCCGCCGCAGTCGGGTCGCGCTGCGCCTCGGCATCGATGAACGGCGTCGCGGTGCCCTTCTCGTCGACGTCGCCGCCGCCGGCCAGCGCGGTCACGATGCGCCACCGCAGATCGGTGTCCACGGTGAGGCCTGTCAGGCCGAGCTCGGCCGGGTCGGTGTCCAGCAGCGCCGCCAGCACGGCGCTGTGCCGCAGGGACAGTGCCGACGTGCACAGCGCGTTGACGAACGCCAACTGGTGATCGGAGCCCGCCTCGGCGCCGCGCGCCAGCTCCAGCAGCCGGTCCGCGAACGCGGGCCAGCCCTGCGAGCACGCCCAGTCCGGGTCGGCGTAGGAGTTCAGCGCGGTCTGCGCCTGCAGCAGCAGGCGTTGCGCCACACCGACTTCGGTCTCGGCGTGTACGCCGCCCTCGACCAGTGCCACGAAGTCGCGGGCCTTCATCTCGGCGTCGCGGGTCATCTCCCACGCCGCCGACCACGCCAGGGTGCGGGGGAGCGAGTCGTCGATGTCCGCGATGCGCGTCAGGACCGTCTGCAGCGACTCCGGATCGAGGCGCAGCGAGCAGTACGTCAGGTCGTCGTCGTTGACCAGGATCAGCTTGCCGCGCGTAACACCCTGCAGCGCAGGAACTTCAGTGGCCGGACCGTCGATGTCGAGTTCCTCGCGGTGCACGCGGACCAACTTGCCCGACGCGTCGTCGTCGTAGATGCCGACGGCCAACCGGTGCACGCGCGTCTCACCGGCGCCAGGGGCGGCGCCGCTCTGGTTGATCGCGAAGCGGGTGAACTTCCCTTCGCCGTCGACGTCGAAGTCCGCGCGCAACGTGTTCAGGCCGGTGGTCTTGAGCCACTGCCTGCCCCACTGCGACAGGTCGCGGCCCGACGACTTCTCCAGCGCCCCAAGCAGATCGCCGAACGTGGCGTTGCCATACGCGTGGTCACGGAAGTAGTCCCGCAGGCCGGCAAGGAATGGCTCCAGCCCGACGTAGGCGACGAGCTGCTTGAGCACGCTGGCGCCCTTGGCGTAGGTGATGCCGTCGAAGTTCACCTCCACGGCGTGCAGGTCGGGGATGTCGGTGGCGATGGGGTGCGTCGACGGCAGCTGATCCTGCCGGTAGGCCCACGACTTCTCGACGTTGGCGAACGTCGTCCACGCCTGCTTGTATTCGGTGGCCCCGGCCTGGCACAGCACCGACGCGAACGTCGCGAACGACTCGTTGAGCCACAGGTCGTCCCACCACTGCATGGTGACGAGGTCGCCGAACCACATGTGCGCCATCTCGTGCAGCACCGTCTCGGCGCGCCGCTCGTAGCTGTACCGCGTGACCTTGGACCGGAAGACGTAGTCCTCGAGGAACGTCACCGCACCGGCGTTCTCCATCGCGCCTGCGTTGAACTCGGGCACGAAGAGCTGGTCGTACTTGCCGAAAGCGTATGGCACGCCGAAGTTCTCGTGATAGAACCGGAAGCCCTGCTTGGTCTCGGTGAACAGCCGCTCGTCGTCCATGAACTCCTTGAGCGACCCGCGGCAGTAGATGCCGAGCGGAATCTCGCCGTGGCCGTCGGCGTACACGTCGTCCCAGCGCGCGTAGGGTCCCGCGATGAGCGCGACGAGGTACGTGCTCATCCGCGGCGTCGTCGCGAAGGTGCGGACCGACTCGTTGCCGGACGGCTCGTCGGACACCACGGCGCCGTTGGAGATCACCTGCCAGTGCGCGGGTGCGGTGACGCTGACGTCGAACGTCGCCTTCAGGTCGGGCTGGTCGAAGCACGCGAACATCCGCTTGGCGTCGGCGGTTTCGAACTGCGAGTACAGGTACACCTCGTCGTCGACGGGGTCGACGAACCGGTGCAAGCCTTCACCGGTGTTGGAGTACAGGCAGTCCGCGTCGACCACGACGACGTTGTTCGCGGCGAGCCCGACGAGCGGGATGCCGGTGGACTCGTCGTAGGCCGAGACGTCGATGTCGACGCCGTTGAGCGTCGCGCCGTGAATGGCGTCGGCCGCGATGTCGATGACGGTGTCCCCGCCCGCGAGCGCACTGAACTCGACGGTCGTGGTGGACCGGAAGGTGCGTTGGCTGGGAGCGCCCTCGCCGTCGGTCAGGTCGAGCACGATGCGGTAGGCATCGACGGTGACGAGTGCCGCGCGCTCGGCGGCCTGGTCGCGGGTTAGGTTGGGAAGTGCCACGTCGAACAACACTAGCCGCCGGTCGGGAACATAGTCCGGGCGTGCGAAGTTGTGCTGCACGGAGCTCTGTCCCGCTGTCTTCCGAGAGGATTGTCAATGGCCAAGAAGGATCACGCCGGTTTCTGGTTCGACCCGCTGTGCCCGTGGTGCTGGATCACCTCCCGCTGGATTCTGGAGGTCGAGAAGGTCCGTGACATCGAGGTCGACTTCCACGTCATGAGCCTCGCCGTCCTGAACGAGGGCCGCGACATTCCGGAGGAGTACCGCGAGGGCCTGAAGCAGGCCTGGGGTCCCGTCCGCGTCGCCATCGCCGCCGAGCAGGCCAAGGGACCCGAGATCCTCGCGCCGCTCTACACCGCGATGGGCACCAGGATCCACAACCAGGGCATCAAGGACTTCGACGTCGTGATCAGGGAGTCGCTCGAGGAGGTCGGACTGCCCGCCGAGCTGGCCGAGGCAGCCACCAGCGACAAGTACGACGAGGCACTGCGCAAGAGCCACCACGAGGGCATGGACGCCGTCGGAGACGACGTCGGCACCCCGACCATCCACGTCAACGGCACCGCCTTCTTCGGGCCGGTGCTCTCGCGCATCCCGCGCGGCGAGGAAGCGGGCAAGCTGTGGGACGCCTCGGTGATCTTTGCCGGGTATCCCCACTTCTTCGAGCTCAAGCGCACCAGGCACGAGTCGCCCGAGTTCGACTGACGTCACCGGCCGCCCGGTGCGGCCGTAGGCCACAATCACCGGTTGTGAGCGAACCGCGGGACGGCAGGGCGCGACGAGCGTGGGCATCGCTGCGCAAGGAGATGCCGCCGTCGATCGGCGGCCCCGACACGCACGACGACGCGGAAGTCGCCGCGATGCTTCGAGAACTGGGCATCGCGCTGCTCGAGGTCGAACAACCCACCCAGCTCGTCGCGGCGCGGTTGATCAACATCGGCGCGCATTACACCCGCCACAAGGTTCGTGTCGTGGCATTGCCGACGGCCCTGGTGGTCCAGGTCGGTTCCGTCGGCTACGAGGTCGAGGTGTCCAACCGGTCGACCCTCCAGCTGGACCTGGCGGGGCGCATCGACGACATCGCCGAGCTCGCGTCGGTGGGCGCCATCACCCCCGTCGACGTGGTGACGGAGATCGAGGCCGCCCGCGCGATGCAGCCACGCTTCGGCCACGTCGTCACCGTCATCGCCTACGCCGTCACCACCGTCGGCTTCGGGATGGTCATCAATCCGACCTGGGCCGCGCTCCCGGGTTATGCCTTCCTGGGGCTGGTGGTCGGCGCGGTGGTCCTGTTGGGGCGCCCGTTCCCCGCGCTCAACCCGATCCTGCCCACACTGTCGGCGGCGTTGATCACCATGCTTGCCACCTGGTTCGTCGCCGACGCGGCCAACGACGGACTGATGCGGGTGATCAGTCCACCGCTGGTCGCGATGCTCCCTGGCATGTCATTGACGATCGGCTCGATGGAGCTGGCCAGCTCCGAGATCGTCGCGGGCGCGAGCAGACTCATCTACGGCGTGACGCAATTGATGCTCCTGGTGTTCGGCGTAGCGCTTGGCATGCACTTCGCGGGCCGGGTGCCGGCGCAGGCACCCTCGACTCGGATGGGCGACTGGGCGCTGTACGTGGCGATCGTCGTTGTCGCCGTGGGCCTTTACGTCTACCTGTCCGCTCCCAAGGGGTCGTTGTTCTGGCTGATGGCCGCCATCGGTGTTGCGCTCATCGGCCAGCAGGTCGGTGGGCTGGCACTGCCCGCGTCGTACAGCGGGGCGGTGGGCGGCTTCCTCGTCGTCCCATTCGCCATGTTGGCCTCGCGCATCAAGAGTTCGCCGCCGGCGATCGTGATGATGCTGGCGGCGTTCTGGGCCTTGGTGCCGGGTGCGTTGAGCTTCGTCTCGCTGAGCGAAGCCGCCACCGGTGGCCCCGCGACGGTCAACACGCTCGGCACCACGGTGGCCGCGATCTTCTCGATCGCGCTTGGCACGTTGGCCGGATTCAGTGTGTTTCACGCGTTTACATGGCCGTCACGCGACGGCTAATCGGCGTTTCCGCTTGCGGGGGCGGGCACCAACCACCACGGTGTACCCATGACAGCGACCGAGCCCACCACCGACGGCACCTATCGCGATCGGATCGTTGCCGTCGAGCCCGGCGGCAACGAGTTCATTGCCGAGGCCGACCGGCACGGCAAGCCCAGTCAGCTGTTTTGGACGTGGACCTCGCCAAACCTCGAGTTCGCGACGATCTTCGTCGGAGTGCTCGCGGTGGCCGTGTACGGCATGAGCTTCTGGCAGGCCGTTGCGGGAATCCTGATCGGCACGGGTCTCGGCGCGCTGGCGCACTACTTCCTGTCCGCGCGCGGACCGCTGCACGGCGTGCCGCAGATGGTGCTTGGCCGGATGGCGTTCGGCTTCAAGGGCAACGCCGTTCCTGCCGTGCTGATGTCGGTGACGGCCGGTGTCGGCTGGTTCGCCACCAACAGCGTCAGCGGCGCGTACGCGCTGGCCGCGCTCTTCGGCATCGGTCCGCTCGTCGGCCTGGTGATCATCGTGCTGGTGCAGACCGCGTTCGCGTTCTTCGGGCACAACCTGGTGCAGGCGTTCGAGAAGTACTCGTTCCCGGTTCTCGCCGTGATCTTCGCGATCGCGTCGGTGGTCATCCTGTCCAAGGCGCACGTCGGCGCACCCGCTCTGCCCGACGGCGTCGGCGGGCTTGGTGGCTTCCTGCTGACCGTCGGCACCGCCTTCGGCTATGCCGCCGGCTGGACGCCGTACGCCGCGGACTACACGCGTTACCTGCCGTCGACCGTGTCGAGGAAGCGAACCGGGCTGTTCGCCTCGGCTGGCCTTTTCCTGTCCTGCGCGGTGCTCGAGATCGTCGGCGCAGCATCGGTGACGATCGGCCCGGCCCTCTCGGAGAATCCGACCGAGGCATTCACCGGCGAGCTGGCATCGCCGTTGGCGAAGGCCACGCTGCTGGCCATCGCGATCGGGGCCATCGCCGCCAATTCGATCAACATCTATTCCGGCGCAATGGCTTTCGTGACGATCGGGATCAAGCTGCCACACCACATCGCCAGGGCCCTGGTCACCGTGTTCTTCGGCGTCGCCGGTTTCCTGGTGGCGTGGTGGGCCCTGCCCGACGCTGCCGCCAGCTACGAGGCGTTCCTGCTGGTCATCGCGTACTGGATCGGGCCGTGGCTCGGCGTGGTGTTCGCCGACCAGTACCTGCGTCGCGACCAGAAGATCGCAGGCTTCCTCTACGACCGGTCCTACGCGAACTGGAACGGGCTGCTGTCGTTCGCCATCGGGCTCGTGGTGTCGGTGATCCTGTTCTCCAACCAGGAGAAGTTCGTCGGCTTCGTCGCGCGAGGCCTACCGCAGCTCGGTGACATCACGTTCTTCGTCGGCTTCCTGCTCGCGGGCGCCAGCTACCTGCTGCTGTGCCGCTCCAAGATCACCGCCGAGCGCGCCCTGGTATGACCCCGGAGGAGATGCTGGACGTCGCCGTCGACGAAGCCCGGAAGGGCTTGGCGGAGGGCGGCATTCCGATCGGCGCCGCGTTGTTCTCCGCCGACGGCGCCCTGCTCGGCAGCGGGCACAACCGTCGCGTGCAGCAGGGCGACCCGTCGATACACGCCGAGACCGACGCATTCAGAGCGGCAGGTAGGCAGCGCAACTACCGCTCCACCGTGATGGTGACGACGCTCTCGCCGTGCTGGTACTGCAGCGGTCTGGTGCGGCAGTTCAACATCGGCGCGGTCGTCATCGGCGAGGCCGCGACGTTCCACGGCGGCCACGATTGGCTGGCCGAACACGGCGTCGCGGTGACGGTCCTCGACGACGACCGCTGTGTCACGATGATGACCGACTTCATCGAGGCCAATCCCGATCTCTGGGCGGAGGACATAGGCGAATGAGCACGATTGTCACGGTGGATCTTTCGCGCTGGCATGCCGGCGGCGCCGAGGCGGACGCGGTGGCCGCGGAGGTGGACGAAGGTCTGCAGCGCGCGGGCTTCATCTTGGTGACCGGGCACGGCGTCGACCCCGAGTTGGCCGCGGCGGTGCGGGCCGCCAGCCGGGAGTTCTTCGCGAAGCCCGACGCCGTCAAGCAGAGCTACGGCGTTCCGGTCGGTGGGCACGGCTGGATCGGACCGGGCGCCGAGGCCAACGCCTACGCCGAAGGCACCGAGACGCCACCCGACCTCAAGGAGAGCTACAGCCTGGGCGCCGAGACCGCGACGGGTGACCCCGACGTCGACCGGATCTGGTTCGCACCCAACGTCTGGCCTGCCGAGGTGCCGTCGCTGCAGCGGCTGGTGGCCGAGTACACCGCCGCGATGCGCAAGGTGTCCGATGATCTGCTCGCCCTCTTCGCCCACGCGCTCGGAATGCCGGACAACCCGTGGGCCGCGCTCGCAGACCGCCCGACCTGGACGATGAACATCAACCACTATCCGCCGGTCAGCGTGGTCGGCGAGCCCGAGCCGGGCCAGTTCCGGATCGGCCCGCACACCGACTTCGGCACCGTAACCGTGCTCGACCGCGAGCCGGGAGCCGGTGGGCTGCAGGTGTATTCGGAGGCCGAGGGGTGGGCCGACGCGCCGTACGACCCTGCCGCGCTCACGGTCAACATCGGCGACCTGCTCGAGTACTGGAGTGGGCGCCGCTGGCCGTCGGGCAGGCATCGCGTGCTCCCGCCGCAACCGCACGCCCCTGAGGAGGACCTGGTCTCGCTGATCTACTTCTACGAGGCCAACCACGACGCGCTGGTGACGCCGCTGGAGCCACCCGTCGGGCGGGTGTCAGGGCTGGACCCGGTGACGACGTCGGTGTTCATCAAGGAGCGCCTCGACGCCATCACCGTTGGCTAACGGGTCCGTCGACGGGTCGTAGATCGCGTCGAGGCGGGCCACCGCGTCCGCGTTCAACACGACGCCGCCGGCGCCGAGATTCTCCTCGAGGTGTGTGACGGATCGAGTGCCGGCGATCAGCAGGGTGTTGGGCGAATGCGCCAGCAGCCAGGCCAGCCCGACCTGCGACGGCGTGGCATCGAGTTCGTCGGCGATGCTGCGCACCACCGGGTCGTCGGCGACCTTCGGGAAACCGGGGAACGACGACCCGAGTGGGAAGAACGGAACCCATGCAATGCCTTCTGCCACACAGAGTTCCAGCAAGTCTTCCTGCGAGCGGTTGAGCAGGCTGTAGGCGTTCTGCACGCACACGATGCCTGCAGGAAGGGCGCGGCGGACGGTGTCGAGCGGGACGGCGCTGATCCCGATCGCGCCGATCTTGCCTTCGTCGCGCAGCGCGACCATCTGCGCGAGTTGATCGTCGAGTCCGACGATCTGATCGCCTTCTGCCCGCAATCCCGGCCCGAGATCGAGGCGGCGCAGGTTCACGACGTCGACGCGATCCACGCCCAGCTGCGTCAGGTCGGTTTCGACGGCTGTCCGCAATTCGACGGGTCTCTGGGCGGCGGCGAGCGGGTTGACACCGCCCGGCGCGTTCTTCGCGCCGACCTTGCTGACGATGACGAGGTCATCGCGGTAGGGCGAGAGTGCTTGGCGGATGCGGCGGTTCACCTCTCCGTCGGAGTAGAACGACGCGGTATCGATGTGGTTCACGCCGAGTTCGATGGCGCGGCGCAGGAGTGCCACCGCGTCATCCGTCGTCGTCGACCCCGGATCGAGCTGCATCGCGCCGTAGCCGATGCGCGCGACGGTGGACCCGCCGATTCTTCCGACGCCGCCAGGCTGAGTCGTCGTGGTCATGCTGCTCCTCGATGACATACTCGAATGTATGCGGAGGTACCTCCGCTTAGTCCAACGTAGCAGAAACGGAGGCGCCTCCGGTCATGGCGGGGATTCGGGCCGACGCGCACCGCAATCGCGAGCGCTTGCTGGAGGCTGCGACGGCAGCGTTCACCGCCGCTGAGGGCACCGCGGTGTCGCTCGAGGCCATCGCGCGCGACGCGGGTGTTGGCATCGGCACGCTGTACCGGCACTTCCCCAACCGCGAGGCGCTCGTTGAGGCCGTTTACCGCACCGAGTTGGGCGAGGTTTCGGCGTCGGCGTCGGCCCTGCTCGAACACCACGAGCCCGTCGCTGCGCTACGCCTATGGATGAACCGGTACGGGAGCTTCGTGGCCGCGAAGCAAGGCATGGCCGAGTCCTTGAGCGCGATGTTCGCATCCGGTGCGGTCGAACCCAGCGATACCCGCGCCAGCATCGTCGGCGCGGTCGACACACTGCTCAGCGCTGGGCGTGCCGACGGAAGTCTCCGAGGCGACGTCCGTGCCGACGATGTCGTGACGAGCCTGATCGGGATCGCCATCGCGAGTCGCTCGACCGACCAGGCACACCGGATGCGCGACTTGCTAGTGGACGGCCTCGTCACGACCCGGTGACCGCAATTGCGCGGGAAGTTAGGGTTAGCGCCATGCGCGTCTACCTCGGCTCTGACCACGCCGGATACGAACTCAAGCAGGCCATCATCGAACACCTCAAGTCCGGCGGCCACGAGCCGATCGACTGCGGTGCCTACACCTACGACGCCGAGGACGACTACCCGGCGTTCTGCATCTCCGCGGCCGAGAAGACCGTTGCCGACCCCGAAAGCCTCGGCATCGTGGTCGGTGGCTCCGGCAACGGTGAGCAGATCGCGGCAAACAAGGTGCCAGGCGCCCGCTGCGCACTGGCGTGGAGCGTCGAGACGGCATCGCTTGCGCGCCAGCACAACAACGCGCAGCTGATCGGCATCGGCGGCCGGATGCACACCGTCGAGGAGGCACTCACCTTCGTCGACGCGTTCCTCACCACCCCGTGGTCCGAGGCGCCGCGCCATCAGCGTCGCATCGACATCCTCGACGAGTTCGAGAAGACGCACGTCGCGCCGCCCGTGCCCGGCGCACCGGCATAGCCCGTGCCGGAAGGGCACACGCTGCACCGCCTTGCGCGGCTGCATCAGAAGCGGTTCGGCCGCGCTCCGGTGATCGTCACCAGCCCGCAGGGCCGTTTCGAGGAGGCCGCGAAGACCGTGAGCGGCCGGGTGCTGCGCAAGTCCGAGGCGTACGGCAAGCACCTGTTCCACCACTATGACGGCGGCGCGGTGGTGCACGTCCACCTCGGGTTGTACGGGTCGTTCACCGAGCAGCCGCTGCCCATGCCGTTGCCCGTCGGCATGGTCCGGATGCGGATGATCGGCGCCGAGTACGGCACCGACCTGCGTGGGCCGACGACGTGTCGGGTGATCGATGAAGGCGGCGTCGACGACGTCGTCGCGCGCCTCGGCCCGGACCCGCTGCGACGCAACGCGGACCCCTCACCCGCGTGGAATCGAATCAGCAAGTCCCGCAGGTCGATCGGCGCGCTGCTGATGGACCAGGCGGTGATCGCCGGGATCGGCAACGTCTACCGCAACGAACTGTTGTTCCGTCACGGCATCGACCCGCACCGCTCGGGAACGCACGTCAGCGCCGCCGAGTTCGACGACGCGTGGACCGATCTGGTCGAGCTGATGAACGTCGGTCTGCGCCGCGGCAAGATCGTCGCCGTACGCCCCGAACACGACCACGGCGCCCCGTCGTACCTGCCGGACCGGCCGCGCACCTACGTCTACCGGCGGGCGGGGGAGGCGTGCCGCGTGTGCGGTACGCCCATCCGCACCGAGGTGTTGGAGGCGCGCAACCTGTTCTGGTGTCCGACATGTCAGACCTGACCGCGTTCAGACCCCCTTGGCGTAGCGGGTCAGGAAGCCGATCGCCGAGACCGTGGCGATGACACCGATCACGCCCCACAGCACCAGCGGGAAGACCAGTGACACGGCCGAGAAGCCGACGCTGGAGAACGTCACCATCGTGTAGAACAGCCAGATCAAGCGGTAGGCGCACCACAGCGCGGTGACGCTGCTGCCGATGCCGATCGCCAGGCTCTGGTTGCGGTCGACGCGGTTGATCTGTTCCTCGATGCGTGCGGGCACGATCTTCATTGCGGTGTTCCCTTCGTCTGTGCGCGCCCCTTTGGCGTCGCCATTGCGGCAAGTACAGACGCTCGGTTCGGCTACCGATCCCAACATCGGAGCCGCGCGGGGCGCCGCATTTGACCGAATTCTTAGGCGCAAGGCTTGCCATCTATGGCGGGTTGAGCCCATCGCGTGTGTCGTCGGGCGCTGGACGGCGGTCTAAGGCTGAGAGGTCGTGGTTGTCAGTGGGCATCTCTACGGTTGCGGTGTGGGTGAGATCGACCGCATGGCTGCGACAACGACGGCGCCAACGTCTGAGCGGAGGCCGCGTGCGCGGAAGCGGGCCAGGGGTGCGCCGACGCACGTGCGGTCGTGGCCGCTGCGTCCAGATGCGGCTCAGTGTCACCAGATTGGCATTCGGTTCTTCACTGGTGTGCGGGTGTACAACGCGGTGCTGGGTGAGTTCATCGGGCGGGGTCGCGCGGTGAAGGCCGACCCGGCCTGGCACACGGCACGGGAGCTGCCGCACGGTTCGGCCGACGAGCGCAAGTGTCGGGGGGCGGCGTTTCGGGCGGTTGAGGCCGCGCATGGGTTCACCGTGGATGCCGCGCAGTCGTTTGCGTCGTCGCTACGGAAGTCGTGGGTGCGTGAGCATCTCCCTGCGCAGGAGACACAGAATCTGGGGGCGCGAGCGTTTGATGCGGTGCGCCAGTGGCATGTGGGCCTGAAAGGCAAACCACGGTTCAAGTCGGCCAAGCGTGGGTTGCATTCGTTGGCGGCCAAGGACGGCAGCGGTGCGCTGCGTCCGAAAACTGATGTGTCGGGCCGCTTGGTCGGGCTGCGATGGGGATCCGGGCTGGTGATCCCGATCGCGCCGCCGGCAGCGTCGGGGCGGCGGGGCTGTGAGCAGCAGACCGAAATCGCCGAGATCGAGGCGTTGATCGCAGTGGGCATGGTGCTCTCGGCGCGGATTGTGCGCACCGTGATCAACGGTCGCGATACCTATCGGATGCAGTTGGTGTGCGATGGACGCCCGTCACGCCGGTACCCGGTAGGCAACGGGCACGTGTCGTTCGATCTCGGCCCCAGCCAGATCGCCGTCGCTGTCGAGCACAGCGACGGTTCCTGGTCGGGCTGGGTGGAGCCGCTCGCCGATGCGATCGGGTTGGACACCATGCGGCTACGGCGGGTGCAGCGTCATCTGGATCGTCAGCACCGCGCTGGTTCACCGCAGTGTTTCCGCCCCGATGGCACTCACACGGGCGGCCGTTGCGTGTGGAGGCGTTCGGCCGCTGCGCAGCAGACCGCGATCGGGGTGGCCGAGTTGCATCGCCGCTTGGCCGCCCACCGCGCCACCCTGCACGGGGCGCTGGCCAACCGGCTGCTGGCCCGCGGCACTGACATCGCCTGCGAGCGACTCGATTATGTGTCGTGGCAGAAGAACTTCCCGCGCAGTGTGCGCGACCGGGCACCCGGGTCACTGGTAGAGATGGTGCGTCGTAAGGCTGAAAGTGCCGGCGGCACACCACTCTACGAGTACAACCCACGAACCACTGCTCTGTCGCAAACCTGTCGGTGCGGGAACCGTAAGAAGAAGCCACTCTCGCAACGGGTGCATCGTTGCGGGTGCGGCATCACCGAAGATCGCGACCTGTTTTCGGCCTACCTGGGACTGCACGTCCGTACTGGGGTCGATGGGGTCGATCGGCTGGACCTGCAGGCAGCCTGTGAGGGCTGGTTGCATCATCAGGACGTCGATGAGTCGCCGAGGTCCAGCCGTCGTGCACCAGCACGCAAGCGACAAGGCCGCAGACATCCGCCTTCGCGGAGGTCCGTGGCGCGCATCAACGCACGGCGCAAAGCCAAAGCCGTGATGCGACAGAGTCGCTCGGCGCAAACCTCCACTGCCGACCAGCTCACGGCGATAGCCGCATGAACATGCCCTATCGAGACAGCCAGCCAGCACGAGGAATTCCCACAGTTCGCTGCGGGGAGGACGTCAAGGGACAATCTCGGAGTGGAACTCATCCTGGTCGTCGTCGGGGCCATCGTCGTCACAGCCATCGCACACCGACGCGGACTGGAACCGGCGCTGATCATCGTCGTGATCGGCATCGCGGCGTCGTTCATCCCGGGATTCGAAGCGCCCGAACTCGACTCGCACATCCTGCTGACGGTGGTATTGCCGCCGCTGCTGTACTCCGCCGCGCTGGACTTCTCCTTCCCGACGTTCCTGCGCAACATCAGGCCGATCCTCGGCCTTGGCGTCGGCCTCGTGGTGGTCACCGCGTTCACCGTCGCGGCCGTGTCGTCGTGGCTAGTGGTGGTGCCGTTGACATTTGGCACGGCGCTCGTCCTCGGGGCGATCGTCGCCCCTCCCGACGCGGTCACAGCCGTGGCGGTGGGCCGCAAGCTCGGGCTGCCAAGGAGGGTGATGGCGATCCTCACCGGGGAGAGCCTCATCAACGACGCGGCCGCGCTTACGCTGTTCTCCATCGCGGTGGCGCAGGTGGCGGGCAGCCACACGTTCATTGCGAATCCCGTTCTGCTGTTCAGCTATAGCGCGGTGGTCGGGCCGTTGGTCGGTGCCGCACTGGGTTTGGTGACGCTGTGGATCCGCAAGCGGCTGGCCAATCCCGGGCTCGAGACGGTGCAGGGACTGCTGGTGCCGTTCGGCGCCTACATCGCCGCCGAGGAGTTGCACGCGTCGGGCGTACTCGCCGTCGTGGTCGCGGGATTCGTGGTCGGCAGCGGGACGCTGGGCGCGGGGTACCAGACTCGGCTGCAGGAGCGGTACGTGTGGAACTCGGTGGACGTGCTGCTGGAGGCGTTCGTCTTCGCGTACATCGGTTTGCATTTGCGGTTCGTGCTCGAGGACCTCCGGGAGGCGCACGAATCGCTGACCGAGGTCGGCGTTGCCGCGTTGATCGTGCTGGCGATCGTGATGCTGATTCGGCCGGTGTCGGTGCTCATCATGTTCGGACGCAACGAGCTCTCGAGGCACGTCGAGAACAGGCTCAGCGTGCCGGCACCCGTCGGCGGACGCGGCGCGCTGGGGACCCGCCGCCGCGGGAAACCGCAGGCGAAGTGGCGAGCGCTCATCGACCGCCGGTCGCTGAGCTGGCAGGAGAACGTCGTGGTGTCCTGGACCGGGATGCGCGGCGTGGTCACACTCGCCGCTGCCGCCGCGATCCCGGTGCTGACGGTCGACGGTGAGCCGTTCCCCGAGCGGGCGACGATTCAGGCCATCGCCTTCGTCGTCAGCGTCGGCACGCTGCTGATCCAGGGTTGGACACTGCCCCTGCTCATCCGCCGGCTTCGGCTGTCCACCGACGAGAGCGGTTATGAACGGGAGGAGACGCTGAAGGCGGAACGCGTCGTGCACGACGCCGCAGACGAGGTGTTGACCGAGTTCCGGGCCAACCCGCCCGAGGGACTGGACCCCCGCATCCTGACCGAGATCCGCAACACCATCGCGCGGCACTCTCAGGATGCCGACGAGATGCCCGACCCGGAGGCGCACACCCCGCGCGCCGAGGTGTTCGCGGCGCTGTACCGCGACGTGCTGGCCGCGCAGCGGGCCGCGCTGATCGCCGAACGCGACGACGGTCGCATCGAGGACGAGGCGGTGCGGGCCATGTTGGAACGCCTCGACCTCCAGGAGGCCGGGGTGTCGGCCAGGCTCGACAGCCGGTTCTAGAACCCGGTCTGGGACAGCACGCCGAACACGACCGCGCCCACCACGCTGAGGGCTGCGACGGCCAGGAACACCGCAAGCAAGCTCACCATCCTTCCCGCCGTCCACCTCGACGATGACCGGCCGGGAAGGGGGACGGGGTCGATCTGGGGAACGAACGTCAACTGCGGACGGCAGATGGTCGAGGCGTCGTGGCTGACGTGCGGGCGTGCGGTCATCGTGATCTCCATGCGGCCGACGCGGCCCCGGTGAGCCGCTCTCACCTACTAGGAGCGATGACCCACCTCAAAGGTGACACTTTTTGCCGCCCGAGTTTCGAAGACGTTCGCTATACGCCCTCGACGAACAGCAGACGCCGGGTTAGCGCTTGGTCCCGAAGTGCCAGCGCCTCGGCGTAGGAGTCCGAGGCGTACCACCGCCGGGCGACGTCCATGTCGGGGAACTCGACCACCACCAGGCGCCGTCGTGGAGACATCTCGCCCTCGACCGCGTCGGGTGTGGCGCCTCGCACCAGGTAGTGGCCGCCGTGCTCCTCGATCGAAGCGCCCGCCAGTACCCGGTACTGGTCTGCGACTGTCTCATCGAGGATCTCTACTTCGGAGATGACGAAGGCGGCCATGGTTGACGGTCAGAACCGGTCCTAGAAGTCCCCGCCGCCGAAGTCGCCGCCACCGAAGTCGCCGCCGCCACCCCAGCTGTCGCCGCCCCAGCCGCCTCCGGTGTCGCCGCCCCACCCGGTGCCGTCGGTGCTAGCCCCGCCGTCGCCCCAGCCGCCGCCGTCCTGGCCACCGCTGTCGAGCTGGCCCTGATCGAACCCGTCTTGGAAGCCGTCGCCGTAGCCGTTCTCGAAACCCTGCGCGTCATAGTTCACGCCGCTCATGCCGGAGAACATCGAGCTGAACAGCAGTGCCGAGCCGATGCCCCAGGCGCCTGCCACCAGGGCCGGCTTCCACCACGGCTCTGAGTACCACCCTGCGGGGACCGGCCGTCCGGCGACGCGGCCGCCGGGGTAGTAGTTCGGGGTGCGCTCCGACGGACCTGGTGACGCCTCGATCTCGCGGCCCTCGAACTCAATTCGACGATCCTCGGTCACGGTGCCCGCGGTCTTCTGCCCGGTCAGCGACTCCAGCTCGGGGCCGGGATCCATGCCCATCGCGACGCGGGCGGCCCGCACGTAGTACAGCCCCTCCATGGCGCTCTCCTTGGCCAGCAGCGCCTGCTTGGCCGTGGTCGCCTGGTCGATCTGCGACGCGGCGGCGTTGTAGCGCTCCGACGCATCGGCCATGGCTTGCTTCGACGCGTCGTCGGTGCCGGTCAGGTTGAGCACCTGGCCGCCGAGCCGGTCGATCAGACGCCGCGCGTCGGCCTTGGCGTCGGCCAGCGACGCCGCGTTGCGGTTGCCCGACGCCTTGGACGTGGAGTACACCGCGAACCCGATCGCGGCGACGACGAGGAGGATGAGCACCAGCAAGAAGCTGTTCATGGCGTCCAGCGTACCGACAGGAATGACGGTGGAATCCGGTCCCGCTCATGACCGGAATCGGGCAGCCAATCGCTCAGTCAGCGGGCGGTGGCGCCGCCAACAGGTCTTCGAGGACGGCGTGGGTCTGTAGCGCCAACGTCTTTCGGATGTGCCAGGCGGCGTCGCCGGGGTTGTCCCTGTCGGGGTGCTTGAAGTACTCGGTGTGCGCCATCCCGCGCTTGAACCGTTCGGGCTCGTTGCCAAGCACCGCGACGTCGCGGATGCCGTGGCCGAACAGCGGCTTCAGCGGGCCGCCGAA
>Ga0105237_10002401_pt1 | contig 23252 bp, 12 predicted proteins | sample KBSC24metaG_FD_81520 | JGI IMG/M metagenome (GOLD analysis project Ga0105237, IMG submission 81520) | Corn rhizosphere microbial communities from Kellogg Biological Station, Michigan, USA - KBS C2-4 metaG | ecosystem: Host-associated > Plants > Roots > Rhizosphere > Soil | place: Michigan, USA...
GAATACAATTTAACCGACAGATCGACCTTCCTTTTATACCATGATTTTACCTGGCTATTCTGCGCCGACGTTAAGCGGGACGTATCGGTTTTCCTCTTTAATAGTGTATCGATCTCATTAAAAGCTTTTGACAGTTTTGTTTTATAGTCTGTAATTTTCTGCGAGTTGGTGGTTAACAGGGCTTCCTGGAAATCGTCTTCGGCCTGGTGGAGGAGGAGCAGGGCCTGCTCCGGTTTGTCCTGGCTTTGTTCAACATCAGTGGCCAGGTTTGATACTTCATTCAGCTTCCCGGTAATGATTTTTTGGACGACGAACGCGGTCAACGAGAAGATGACCGTAAATACCAGGAACACCAAAAGGATCTTCCTGCCTGATTTTTTTGTATAAGTTACATTCATTTCGCTGCACAATAATTTCCTGCTTCGGTTTTAATTTACAAAAAGAGCAACTAATACCGAAATCAGTTCATTAAAAAACTACTCACATCTACACAAGCGGTATGCATCCCGGTCTCTTTATCGATACCCGTTAAGCCATGAAACGTACTTTTTAACCTGATTGTCAGCTATTTAAAATATTGGATGTAGATGTGCGTAGCTATATTTTCTTTGGCGAATTTTTAATCCTGGTTCTTTGTATCAGAGAAATGCCGGGGAATTTCGGTACGAAAACAACCTATTCATAATTATAAATTTTACACAGATGATGACCCCTATGATGCTAACGAACGAAGAAGATGCACCCGCTTATATTAATCAAGCCTTTCAATCGCAGATCGGTTATGTTATTACCGATCTGCCCGACAAAAACACCTGGCTTGAAAAAGCCTATCCTGATCCTGGTTACCGTGAAAAGATCATGAAAGACTGGGAGGACGCTTCGATAGAGGCCCAAAAAAATAGAGATGCGCCGATACATGTAATTTCCAATATCTGTTGTGGCGACGGTGTACACCGGTGGTTTGATGTTCATCAGCACACCATTGGTGCCCGGCGTGTAACTACTTTTTTGAATATTGACGTACTGATGCGGCATGCCGGAGACCTGGCATCCGTGGCGCAGTTAAAAGAAAAATTGGCGGGTATCATTACCCGCAATACAACAGGCCCTGCGGATCGCATAAGCGAAATATCACAGGCATTTCATTCATAATCACAAACCATTTTTAAATAGAAAACTCAAATGAAAAAGTTAATTTTTGTACTGGCAATAACACTATCTGCTGCCCATTCACAAGCCACAACCCATTTAAAATATGCAGGGGCCAAAACGGACTCAGTTCAGCTCAAAAAGAAAATAACCCAACTTAATTTGAAGTTGCTCGATCTTAACAACCAGCTGATCGAGACCCGGAACCAGATCCCGGTGGATTCGGTGAAATTTGAAAGCGCGTTGGCCAAATCACATGATGCGCAGGAGAAAAGTAAAAAACGGTCGGGACAGGCGGTAGGCGGGGATATGGACGATGTTAAGTTAGCGGAGAAGCAAGCCAAAATAGCCCGGAAACAAACCGGTGAAGCTGAGGATGCCGCCAAGCAATTGGAAAAAGACCGCAAAAAAGTAAAAAGCCTCACCAAAGATATCGAAAAGACCCAAAAAAAACTGGATGAAGCTCAGGCTCCCACCAACTAACCACTAACTATTATAATTTGCTATCTTAAAATCAATAAATTCCGGCGATCAGCCGGAATTTATTGACTATTGACTATCCCGCCAAATACTTCATCGCCGGAATTGACGGCAGAAAGAAATAGGCACCCCCTTTTACTTTTACAAAACGTGGAATATCAGTAAACTTTTCGCGCGGGCAGCCGGGGATGGTCATGTTATATTCCTTGCCCTCGTTATCACCTTTGAGATCGAAATTATTGCCGGTGATGGGGTCGCGGTCGCTATACATATCGCCAAATTTCGGGTTGTTTATCCAGGTTTGCTGTACAAACTCAAATTGCCTTTTGATATCCGCATTCACGCAAAAAAACAATATCCCCCGGTCCTGGCCATCGTCAATGTTACCTCCTGCAAATTTCGGCCCGTACTGTATGCCGCGCCTCAACAGCCGGTGGCGATTGGCCGTTTTTATAGATTGTTCTGGTCCACCGGCTAATGAGTCGCGCGGGTTACTCCGGCGTATATGTGATGCTATCGGGCATGATAGGCCCTTTGCGTCGTTATTCATAAAAAAGAAATTGTTTTTATCATAGGTTTCGGCTATGTCTTTATCAGGCGACACCACCAAAGGGGTTCCGCTGGGCCAACGACCAACAAATTTTGCCGCTACCAGTGCCTTGTGCTCCTCGTTTTTGGTGTGGGTATCGAGATAACTATTGAATGCGGCCACATCCTGGTACAGCTTCCTGAAAACAAAATAACTGCCATTACACCCAAGATCTTTCAAACGGGTATCGGTAGATAAGGGTGGCAAATCATTGTTTTTGTCATCGGCAGCATTAATGGTAGGAGTGGCGGGAAGTAATCCATATTCGTTATGATAGCCCAGTATAAATTCCCCGGCCCGCACGCATGATTGCGTCCCTTTCGGTGTCGCGGGGCTATGCTCTACAAAAGGTTGTGAGATGCTATCGGTGAAGCCAAAATGTTCCTTGCTGTCATCCGGCTGATTGCCATATATCGATGCTGCCAGGGTGATCCCAAATGGCGTGTACTCATCTTTAATCGATTTTGAAAAAGCATCACGTTCGGCAAAGTCTGGTGCTTGTATCATCAACAAGACATCTACGCCGTTTTCTTTGATATCCCAGAATTCCGGCGCGCTGCCACCATCGTCGCCCAAACGACGGGTGCGATGAGGCTCGGTAATACCTTCCGTAAATTCCTGCGAAAAGCCCGCCTGCAGCGCCGGGCCAAACTTCTGGATGCCTATATTTGTAAAAGCGATATTCAAGGCGCAGCCGGGTTTTTTCTTTTTCCCGTTCTCATCTTCGGGACGGTGGGCAGTAGTTATTTTGGGTAGTATGGTATTAAGCCACTTTTTAGCCTGCGCCGTATCGCCAAGTGTTAAAAACTGATATTCGGCATTGGGCAGGTGGCCATAACCGCTGATTATGATACCTTGTATGTTTTTTAACTCGTCGGGACTAAGCTTTTTTAAGGTTGGAGTTGCCATTAGGTTGTTCTTCAGGTTTTAATATTCAACATTTAACAGGTTGATCATCATGATCCATAATAGCCCATCGCGAAATCTGCCACGCCATCAGGCCGGGTCAGCTCGTCTATCTTTTTGCTCAGGCTCAGGTCGGTTAGTATATTACGCACAGTCGTATCCTTGTAGGCACTATAATATATCTGCGCCGGACTTTGGTTCTTCCTGATATATGCTTTAAAAGATTCAATATCCTTGGCACCGCCCCTTGGGAAGCCGATGCAATTACCCCATATCAGGTTCATACCCACACTGGCATGATCCACAAAATCATCGATGTAATTTTCCCAGCTGCCATCAAAATTACTCTCGAACAAAATATTGTCGCCGTTATCTATCACAGCCCATCGCGCAAAGTGAATGGTTGCCAAATCAAGCAGCGTTCCTTTCACCGATTTAACCTGGATGCTGATGATCCAAAGTATCAGGCGCAGCATAAACCTGGAAAATATATTCTTCTTAACAGGTACCACAACGGTCAACTGGTTTTGAGTCACCAGGTCCTCCATATCATACAAATGGTTCTCCGTTTCTACGCTGATCTGCGGATTGTTACCGTCATACCTTATGCCCACCAACCATTCCCATACATTATTGATCGCATTCAAAACCGGCGCCCAGAAAGAAACCTTCGTCGGTGGTGGATTGTCTAAACAGGAGTTTGCCGCACGTAACACTTCACAATCCTTAAAAAGCCGGTCGATATTCAACTTATCCTGATCGCTAACCTCTTGATTATCCAGTTGCTTATCCATTTTTATGCGCAGCTCAGCACTTTCCTGGATAACATCCCGCGTTGCTCCCCGCAGTGCAATGTAAAAGGTGGAGTCAAGGTTCCGGCTATTCAGGAATGCCCGGGCGTTACCCTCGGTTAATAAAGTTCCCGGCTGGTAATCTTCACACTTCGAAAAAACAGCATCCAGCGCGGTCGCTATGCCTGTTTCAATGAGTTCCTTTGCATACAGGTCAAAGTCGCCGTCCAAATTACTGGTGAATAAAAGCCGTTTGGCTTTACTGTTTGGATCAGCAGCAGGCAATATCACAAACCTTGCAAAATGCGTCGAATGGCTTTTGCTGAAATCAATTTTGGGTCCCTTGCCTAGCTGCTGCCCTATACTGGTTAGCTCTTTGTCCAGCCAGGCGACATTCTCTTCCCCGGCTATCGGCAGGATAAGGGTTAATGCGGATTGCTTCATTAGGTTGTATGGAGTTAATATTATTGAAAGAATTAACTAAAGGCATAAAGTGCTCAAGTTCAAAGGCATCGTAAGTTAAAATATATTTCTTATAATTTAAAATGAAGAAAACTAATCTTGATTCCTGGTTCTTGACTCTTGGTTCTTCATTATGATTAAATAGTTACTTTTGATGATAACCAATTTGTTCAAACCACTACCAATCACCTGATGCAACACACACTTGTCCCGAAATTTTTAGTATGCACTATTGGCGCCTGCCTGGCTTTGATCACCTTAAGCTCTTTCCAGGCTTCAAATGGGCACCCGACTTCAAAACATACAGTAAAAACAAAGCAGAAGGAAGAAGTAGATTACGTCAACCCGCTGATCGGCACCGCTTTCGCCGGGTTTGCAAAAGACCTTGATGGCGGTGGCACCATGCCCTGTGTCAACGTTCCTTTTGCTATGACCAATTTTGTGGCGCAAACGGGCGAAAATAAAATGAGCCGGATGTGTTACCAGTATGAGGATCAAAAGATTACCGGGTTCACGGCAACACATCAACCTACTGTGTGGATGGGTGATTATGGCTATGTTTCCATCATGCCTCAAACCGGCAAACTCCGGGTATTGCCCGAAGAACGGGTATTGGAATATGACCACGCCGACGAGGTGGCTCACCCTTACTACTATTCGGTAAAACTGAAAACGCAGGAAGGAGCAAAGATCAAAGCCGAAATTGCCGGTTCAAATACCTGTGGTCTGTTTCGCTTTACCTTTCCGCAGTCGGATGATGCACACTTAATTATACAGGGCATCAACTTAAACCCTGCCCTGGCAGATTCTGCAAACGACTATGCCAGCAGAATAACAACCCTGAGAGGCTACGTGCATATCGATACCATGCGCAACGAGATCACCGGTTACAATCCCGACCGGCAATCGGCCCAGCTCGGGCCTGAACTCAAGAATTTTAAAGGTTATTTTATTATCCGGTTCAATAAAAAAATAAACGGATTTGGTACCTGGGACAAACAATCGGTTAACGCAGGTAGTATTAACCAATATGGCACACGCATGGGCGCTTATCTTTCCTTCAAAACAAAAGCCAATGAAACGGTCGAAGCAGTAGTGGCCACGTCTTTCATCAGTATTGCGCAGGCGCGGTTCAACTTACAAAAAGAGATTAGCGGCCGCACTTTTGAGAAAGTAGTTCAAAATACCCGCGCCGAATGGCAAAAACAATTAAGTGTGATTAAAGTGGCGGGGATTACCGATGAGCAAAAAACGATCTTTTATACAGCATTATTTCATACCCTTCTTTTTCCAAGGCAATTTTCAGAGTACGGCAAATATTACAGCGCCTTTGACGACAAAGTCCATATCGGGATTTCCTATAATGACTACTCGCTTTGGGACACCTTCAGAGCGCTGCATCCTTTGCTTATTCTTACACAACCCGGTCGGGTGAACGGAATGGTGCAGTCGCTATTGCAGATGTACCGCGAAGGTGGTTGGATGCCGATGTGGCCAAATCCCACCTACACCAATATCATGATCAGCACACATGCCGACGCGGTTGTTGCCGATGCTTATGTGAAAGGGTTCAGGGGATTTGATACGACATTAGCCTATAAAGCTGTCCACAAAGACGCCTTTACACCACCCGACGGGGATACCCATAAAACGTGGGGCGACCGTGACCTTTGGACGAGTTATGAAGCCAGGGGAGGTCTAACCTACGACCACCAATTAGGCTATGTGCCTGCTGATAAAACAAAGGAATCCGTATCCAGGACGATTGAATATGCCATAGACGACTATTGCGTTGCCCAAATGGCAAATGGGATGGGTAAGAAATCCGATTATATGAAATTAATGAACTGGAGCCGGAGCTACCAAAACGTTTATAATCACACCACCGGCTTTATGGCCGCGCGTAATTCGGACGGCACCTGGGTGGCCAACCCGGAGGTCGGATTTACCGAAGGCACCAAGTGGACCTACACCTTTGGTGCGATGCAGGATATCCCGGGTATGATTAAGCTGATGGGAGGGAAGAAGGCGTTCGCAGATAAACTGACCCGGAATTTCAGCGAAAGGCATTACCGCGCTGATAACGAGCCCGGCCATCATTACCTGTACCTCTTCAACTATTGCGGCATGCCCTGGCGTACCCAGGAGTTGGTGAGGGAACATACCTCCGCGCAAAACTTCCGTAACGAACCTGTAGGCATAAACGGGAATGATGACTGCGGGCAAACCTCCGCCTGGTATATATTTAATGTGCTTGGTTTTTATCCCGTTTCGCCTGCATCGGGTTATTATAGTATTGGCGCACCGCAATTTCCGCAAGCAGAATTGAACCTGGCAAATGGCGGAAAACTGATTATCAAAGCATTGAATTTATCAGCCGCAAATAAATACGTAAAAACAGTAAGCCTTAATGGTAAACCAATTACCAACTGGCAGGTCGCCCATAAGGATATTGAAAAAGGAGGGGTGCTGATTTTTACGATGAATGCCACACCTCAGCGTTGAAATAGATTGAAATGATCTCCAGGAATTTTAATGGTTTCTAAATCATGCATTTTTAACTATAGATTAATAATCTCGAAACATTACCGAATAATTATCGTATACAACAAAGCGAAGGAAGATGATTTGCGATGGGGTAGTTTCTGCGTGGTGATGATGAAAAATGACTATTATAAAGCGCCCTCAATAGCTTAGCAAAGAAAAGATGATAAAGGGAAAAGGCAGGATTTCAGTCGGTATAGTAATAGAAAAGCTTACGGGCAACATCCATGAATTTTCTATGGAAGCACGCATCTTTCATGCGGCTTGCCTGGTATCGCTGGTGGCAGTTGCCGTTAACATACCGATGAATTACCTGGTAGGCATTCCCTCATTGTCGCTATTAATGGCGGGACTTTTCATCATCATTTCATTTATTTATTACTATTCACGTTTTAAAAAGAAGCTTAATACGAGCTTTTTCTTGTACTGCCTGCTGAGCAACATCTTTTTTACCCTTAATTATTACCAGAATTCGGGAATTAACGGCCCGAGCCTGATGATTTTCCTGCTCTCGTTGTTTCTGATCATCACCGTAGCGCCGAAGATTCAGTTTCGTTTTTGGGTGCCGCTGAATATCATTTTAGTGGGGGCATTGCTCTTCCTGGAGTATACCCATCCCCAATCGGTGCCCAATACTTATCAGCACGCCAAAGACCGTTATATTGATTTTACTTATTCTTACCTGTCTATCGCTCTATTGATCTTGTCGATCACGCTTTATATCCGTAACAGTTATAACAAGCAGCGGCTCACGCTGATCCAAAAAGCTGCCGAACTCGAAAGCGCAAATGAGACCAAAAATAAATTGCTGTCCATCGTCGCGCATGATCTTCGGGCGCCACTGGCCTCTATTCAGACTTACCTCGAAATGCTGACCGAATTCCAATTATCAGCGGATGAAAAGCGAGGCATGGAACATGACCTGCTGGAAAAGACAACAAATACAGGGCAAATGCTTTCCAACCTGTTGTTATGGACCTCGAATCAGATGGATGGTGTAACCGTCAGCCTGGAAGAGCTGCATTTACAAGAGACACTAAAGCCTGTGATAGCGATGCAAAGCGCTATTGCCGGCGAGAAATGTATCGGGTTAAAAATTGATATAAACGATCAGGCCTGGGTTATAGCGGATTCCAATATGCTGCAGTTGGTGGTGCGGAACCTGGTGAACAATGCGATTAAGTTCACCGCTCCTGGCGGAGAAATTACCATCGCATCCGAACTCCGCGGATCAGGTTGGCATATCCTGGTCAGGGATACCGGCATCGGCATTGCCGATGAGCGCAAAGCCAATATCTTTTCTATCAAAGGCCAGTCGACCTACGGAACAAAAAACGAAAAAGGAACCGGGCTGGGTTTGCTCTTATGTAAAGAGTTTACCGAACTGCAACAGGGAGAAATAGGGTTTGAAAGCGAACCTGGTACTGGTACAACATTTTATATTAGCCTGAAGGGATGCCGCTTTCCTCACAGTATAAAATCGAGCAGTAAGTCAGCCGACATAAACGCTGATCAAACTCGCTTTTAATCTGAAGCGGGCGACAACTTAACCAAGCCGCCGTAGAAACCAGTTGGTCGCGTTTTTATGGTGGTATCCACTTTCATAATTCTTGTGTGGTATCTAACGGATATGGGCAAATTGTTGGGGACTCGGTGGTTTCAAAACTACAAATGAAAATTAAAGCGCAATAACACTATTGGCCTGGTTGCACCCATGAGGATTTTCTTATATCTAATCTTGACGGGCAGATAACCCTTTCATTTTTTATGCTGATCTTTTTTTCAATTGAATTACAGATCAAACTTGCCGCCTGTTGCCCAATTTCAAATGCGGGTTGAGTGATTGTACTCAATGATGGTGACAAAAGAGACGCATACAAAAGGTTGGAAAAGCAAATAATTTTTAAATCATCAGGAATCTTAAGGTTCAACTCCCTGCAAGCATCGTAAATGGGTATCGTTAGCAATTCAACAGAAATTACAATACCATCCGGGCGTTCGTCAGCGTTAGATAATAATAACTTAATTGCCTCCAGGCTTTTTATTTCATCGGTAGAAATTTGGCAAACATTTTTTTGAGGGTCGGTTATATTGTTTTCATGCAGGGCCTGTATAAAACCTTCCATTCTCTTTTGCAATATCGAAAGGCTTTCAGAAACAGAAAGAAAAAAAACCTTTTTGCATCCTTGTTCAATGAGGTGCCTGGCAGCAATGTAGCCCCCTTCAAAATCATCCGTTACAACCTTGCCGGTTTCTAAATCATCAGCAACCCTGTCAAAAAATACTAAAGGAATTCCGTGGTCAATTAGTTCTTTTATATGGTCGTTATTCGCAGCTTCCCGGCAGATCGAGATTAAAACACCATCCACTCTTCCATCAGAAAGTACTTTTATAATTTCTTTTTCTTTTGCAATCAGGTCGTGGGTGATATAGACGTTGATATGATATCCCTTTTCCTGGGCCGCTGCTTCAATTCCATTGATCGCTAACGAAAAAAAGCTGTCAACTATTTCCGGAACAATTACTGCAATAGTTTTACTTTTCTTGCTTTTTAACCCGCTGGCGAAGTGATTAGGGACATAGTTTAGTTCACTGGCGGCTTTAATTACCTTGTTTTTAGTAGCGGTGCTAATTTCATAGCTATCCTTTAGTGCTTTGGAAACAGTGCCTTTTGACAGGCCAAGTTTTTCTGCAAGAATTTTTATTGTGGTATTATTTTGTAAACCAGTCATCAGATTAGGGGAGGGAGGTCATAAAAGTAATACAAGGTATTTAATATACAACAAATAAACAACTTATTACATGCCCGAGCTTACAACTTATATTAATATTTTAATAAGATAGGCATCTTGCTAAAATATTTTAATTATACGCAACCGGTTTCGTAAATAAATTCCCCCGCAAAGTGAAAATTCTTGATTGTGAAATTTACATTCGTATGGCAAATTCAAAAGGATCAGCGTTTTATCGCTCATTTTTTTAGCTGACTATTTAAACTCGTTGCAATTAATATAAGTGTTAAACTGACATGAAGCCATTACAAAAAATGCTTTTCGCTTTTTACTGTATGTTGCTGGTTTCATGCAAACACGCCCCAAAGACGGTATTTACCGAAATTTCCCCCTCTTATTCCAATATTAATTTTAGAAATGATATTGAAGAAACTAAGGAACAAAATATTCTTACTTATGAATACCTGTACAACGGTGGTGGGGTTGCCGTAGGCGATTTGAATAATGATGGTTTACCGGATATTTTCTTCACCGGTAATATGACAGGAGATAAGCTATACCTGAACAAAGGTAATTTGAAGTTTGAAGATATAACTGATAAAGCGGGAGTTGTTGGAAGGAATAGATGGAAGACAGGCGTGGTTATGGCGGATGTAAACGGAGACGGACTACTGGATATATATGTTTGCTATTCAGGTCCTGGTGATAACCTTGAAAGATCGAATGAACTATACATCAATAACGGATCTAAAAATGGTGTGCCTTCATTTATAGAAAGTGCTAAAGCCTATGGCCTTGATGCTCCGGGTACCTATACAACTTCTGTTGTTTTTTTTGATATGGACAATGATGGTGATTTGGATATGCTGATGATCAATCATGCCGACAAATTCTTTAACCCATTCTTTAACACGGAAAAACTGCGAAAAACAAGAAATGCCAAATTTGGAAATAGGTTATATAGAAACGATAACGGGCATTTTACCGATGTAAGCGAACAGGCGCATATTGATGGCAGTGGCCTGAATTTTAGTTTGAGCGCCTCCATAAGTGATATCAATGGTGATGGCTGGCCGGATATCTATGTGACCAATGATTATGATGAACGCGATTTTTTATACTTAAATAATCACGACGGCACCTTCCGGGAGGTATTAACTAAGGCAACAAATCATATTTCTCAATTTGCGATGGGCAGTGATATTGCTGATTTTAATAATGATAACAAGCCCGATCTTTTGGAATTAGATATGTTGCCCGAGGACAACCATCGCCAAAAGTTATTACGGGGGGCAGATAACTATGATAAGTTTCAATTGCTGATCAACCATGGCTTTCATAAGCAATTAATGCGGAATTCCTTACAGGTAAATAATGGAAATAATCCGGATGGCACGCCCATACTGTCCGAGATAGGCCAGATGGCAGGGGTTTCAAATACAGACTGGAGTTGGGCCCCGCTTTTTGCGGACCTGGATAATGACGGATGGAAGGATATTTTTATTACCAATGGTATTTTAAAAGACATGACCAATCTCGACTTTGTAAAGTACACTTCGGGATATTCTTCACAGTACGTTAAGGAAAAGCAAGATAAAGGGGAGTTGTGGGAGCTTATTCAAAAGATGCCGACAACCAAACTTACCAATTACTTATTTAAGAATAACCGGGATTTGACATTTACAAATGTTACCTCAAGCTGGGGATTAAATAAATTGGGAATAAGCAATGGTGCAGTATATGCAGACCTGGATAATGATGGTGATTTGGATTTGGTTATCAATCAGTTAAATGATGTAGCCACGATCTATAAGAATAACACTTCAGAAAAGCCGGGTAAACCCCATTATTTAAGAGTGAAATTGAATGGCTCTAATAAAAACACATCGGGTATCGGGGCTAAGGTATATGTAACAACCAGTCATGGCAGTCAATTCCAGGAGCAATATTTTAACAGAGGCTTTCAATCCTCTGTTGATCCTGTTTTACATTTTGGTTTAGGGAAGGATAGCCTGGTTCAATCCATTGAAATACTATGGCCAACCGGTGAAATATCTGATCTTAAAGATATTAAGGCTGATCAACTAATAGTTGTTGAACAAAAGAATGCTGTCAAAGATCAAAAAAAACCTTCTGCAGGCGCTGAAAATATTAAACCCTTATTTAAGGATGTAACCAACGCATCCGGAATTTCTTTCGTTGATAAGGCATCTTCTTATGTCGATTTTAAAACTTCCCCTTTATTACCTTACCAGGTATCTAAAATGGGGCCCTGTATTGCAAAGGCTGATGTCAACGGGGATGGGCTGGAAGATGTATTTATTGGTGCTGGCATTGATCAATCGAGCCAGCTGTATCTTCAAACAAAGGATGGGCATTTTGTACTCGCAGCTTCCCAGCCATGGAATAATAATAAACTTTTTTTCAATACAGATGCCTTGTTTTTTGACGCTGATGGGGACGGTGATATGGATCTGTATTTGGTGAGCGGGGGGGCCGAATATCCCCTGGGCAGCGAAAATTACCAGGATAGGATTTTTGAAAACGACGGGAAGGGGAATTTTAAAGAAGTATTGAATGCATTGCCCAAAGAAACCATCAGTGCCAGTTGTGCCAGGGCAGCGGATATCAATCATGACGGTAAGCCGGATATTTTTATTGGTGGCAGGTACAACCCCGGAATGTTTCCTATGGCGCCTCCCAGTTATATTTTAAAGAATATTAGTACCAGGGGTAAGATCCAATTTGTAATGGATTCATCTCAAAAAGATGCTACGCTGGCTAACCCGGGTATGGTAACCGATGCGGTTTGGGTTGATTTGAATAAAGATGGCTGGCTGGATCTTGTTGTTGTAGGCCAGTTTATGCCGGTCACGGTCTTTGAGAATCACAAGGGGGTACTTGTTGATCAAACCAAAGAATACGGCCTTGCTGAAACAAATGGCTGGTGGAGCAGGATAAATGCTGTGGATTTAAATGCCGACGGAAATATCGATTTTATCGTAGGGAATTTGGGATTAAACACCCGACTAAAAGCATCCCAAAACGAACCGATCACCATTACATGTTCAGACTTTAATGGCGATGGATCGATGTTGCCTATTCTATGCTACTATATCCAGGGCAAGAGCTATCCCTATTATACCAGGGATGAATTGCTTGATCAGATGCCTTTGCTACAAAAGAAGTTTGCACGTTACGCCGATTTTGCTGATGCCCAATTATCCGATCTTTTCCCCAAAGAAAAGTTAGACTCCGCTAAAACAGTGAAAATTAATTTATTAATCTCTGTTGTTTTAGAAAATTCCGGGCATCATCATTTTACGGTTAAGAAACTACCTGCTTCGACGCAAACAAGTATAGTGAACGGGATTGTGGTAGGCGATGAGGAAAGAGACGGAACAAAAAACATCATCCTGGCCGGGAATTTTTATCCTTTCAGAACGCAGTTCGGCCCATTGGATGCCGGTATTGGAACAGTCCTGAAAACGGATGGCAAGGGTGATTTCTCTTCTTTAGGATACGCTGAAACCGGTTTAAACATTGGCGGTGATGTCAGAAACCTGATCAGGGTAAATGGCGCCAACGGTAACTATTGGATGCTTGCCGCAAAAAACGATGGTGAGATACAAGTTTTAGAACGAAATAATTAACGGGTCAACCCCATAGCATATGCGAATAACTATTCAATACCATATTCACTAATTAATTAATAAACTCTTGAAAAAAACCAAACTCCATGATTCAAATTTTAAAAGAAAAGTTCCTTATTGAGAGAAGATTCTATCAAAGATCTTTGTTAAAGCCGGCGGTGCTTGCTCTCCTTTTTGGCATGCTTTTGATCTTGCAGGCAAAGGCAACCGGCATTACCGGGGCACGAATCCCGGAGGAACCAGCAGGAACACTGATCAGGGGCGTCGTCCTTGATGATAAAAATGCTCCGGTTCCGGGGGCAACAGTCGCCATAAAAACAATTGGCGTAGCAGGAACTACAGATGTTAACGGAAAATTTCAACTTACCGTTCCACCGGGGGAATATGACCTTGATGTTTCTTTCATAGGGATGAAGCCTGCAAAAAAGCACATCATCGTAGGTGATAGTACCCCTGCCGACATTGTTATTGTGCTTTCTTCGGCTGTTGGCGCACTGGATGAAGTAGTAGTAGTTGGTTATGGCTCTCAGTCGAAACGGAACGTTACGGGCTCGGTAGTAAGTGTAAAAGGCGACGATCTGAAAAATCTTCCGGTGAGTAACCCCGCTTCTGCTTTGCAGGGCAGGGCCGCGGGTGTGGACATTGTCAGGAATGACGGAGCGCCGGGTGGTACGCCAAGTATCCGCATCAGGGGTACCGGTACGATAAATAATGCCGACCCGCTGGTGATTATTGACGGTGTGCCGGCCGGGGGATTGAATGATGTGAATACCAACGATATCGCTACTATCGATATTTTAAAGGATGCATCCGCATCCGCCATCTATGGTTCAAGAGCTGCCAATGGTGTTGTGATTATCACCACCAAAAAAGGCAACTATAATGAAGCACTGAAAACCTCGGTAAATCTTTATACAGGCTCAAACAGCCCTGTGAAGTTTATCAATATGCTTACCGCTCCTGAGTTGGCAAAGCTCAAAACGGAATCGTACACCAATGATGGCCTTACTCCGCCAACCATCTGGAGCAACCCTTATTACTCGGTACAGAGAACAGATTGGCAGCGTGCTTTAATGGGTACAGGTCATGTACAGAACGCAGACATTGCCGTAAGAGGCGGCAATGCAAGTTCTGTCTATAGCTTCTCAGGAAACTATTATAACGAAACGGGCATGATCCCCAACTCGCTGTTTACGCGTTATAACTTCAGAATTAACTCAGACCACAAGGTTACCTCAAAAATAAAGGTTGGCGAAAATATACTTTATTCCAACTCTAATAATACTTCTCCTGATACCAGGTCGACGCAGGCCGGTTTGGTTTGGAGCGCCATTCGTTTCAACCCGGCGATACCGGTTACGAATCCTGATGGCTCCTATGGCTCGTCCCAGGCCGATAACCAGCTCGGGGATATCAATAACCCGGTAGCAACAGCAAGGCTAACAGACGCCTATAACAAGGTCAACAGGTTACTGGCTAACGGTTATGCAGAGGTGGAGATTTTGCAGGGCCTTAAAGTAAAAGCCAATTATGCTTATGACAATAGCTATTCAGATTATTACAATTTCCAGGTTCCGATGCCTGATCAAACCCGGGGACCAGCGATTGCCTCCCTCAGCCAGGGTTATAGTAAAGGCTCCTCATTGCTGGAAGAATACTATCTGACCTATAATAAAACCTTCAACAATTTGCACGAAGTTACATTCACCGGTGGGTATTCGGCGCAATTGATCAAAGGTAATTATGTAAACGCTTCCAGGTCTGGCTTCTCAGATATCGACCCTAATCAACGGGTATTAAATTTGGGCAATAGCGCTAACAACAGCGGCAATAATAACCCAACCGAGGGATTGCAATCTTACTTCGTAAGGGGTAATTATGCTTATAATAATAAGTATTTGCTAACCCTGACAATGCGCGCCGATGGTTCGAGTAAATTTGCTCCCGGCAAACAATGGGGATATTTTCCTGCATTTTCGGCAGGCTGGAGAATTTCGGATGAAGAGTTCTATGGCGACGGCTTGAAAAACATCTTCAATTCCTTAAAACTTACAGGTGGCTGGGGCCAGCTGGGAAATCAAAATATAGGCAATTTCCAATACCTGAGTACACTTGGATATGCAAGTAACTATGGATATGCCCTGGGAACAGGCACCATTTTACAAAGCGGTGCCTTTGTAACCGGTCTTGCTAATCCAAACATAACCTGGGAGAGAACAGCTATGACCAATATAGCTTTAGAGTTCTCAAGCTTACAGAATCATCTTAACGGTTCCGTTACCTATTTCGACAAAAAAACGACCGATATGCTAATTCCGTTCCAGCTTGTTGAAACTTTCGGAGCCCAGACCAATTTACCGGATGATCCCGGAAACATCACTTTGCCCAATCAAAATATTGGCGAGATGGATAATCACGGGGTTGAAGTCGAACTGAATTATTCAAATAATGCAGGCAAGCTAAAATACTCTTTTGGTGCGAACGCGTCCTTCCTGAGTAATAAAGTAACTAAGCTTTACGGGCAATCAGATTACATAGGATCTACATCTTATGGCCGGGAAAATGTTGATATTTCCCGCACTTATGAAGGCCAGCCAATTGCTTCATTTTATGGATTTAAAACAGGCGGGCTTTACCAGACACAAGCGGACATTGATAATGATCCGAATATCAAAAACGACCCCAACAGATCAAATATAAAACCAGGGGATGTCAGGTTTTTAGATATTAATGGTGACGGAATTGTTAATGATAAGGATCGTACCAACCTCGGAAATCCTAACCCTAAGTTTGTATTTGGCTTCCACGGTTCATTATCTTACAAAAACTTCGACTTCTCCTTCAATGTTGCAGGCGAGGTAGGCTTTAAATTGTATAACGCTGACCGCCTTGCAGGTTTAGATGGCACTCAGGTTTTCAACTGGTATGCTGAGCAGGAAGGAAGATGGCACGGGCCGGGAACAAGTAATACAATCCCGCGGCTGACCAATACAAATTTGAACAACAACTATCGTTCGTCAGATCTCTGGGTCGAAAACGGGACTTATTTATCTTTAAAAAGCGTTTCACTCGGGTATACATTCGTAAAGAAGAATATAGCGGGCGTACAATTACCTGATCTGCATTTGTATGTAAGTTCCTATAATGTTTTAATGATTACCGGGTATAAAGGATATACACCTGAGCTGGGTTATACCAGTTCCGGCAATAGCCCTGCAAACTCGCAAAAGGGTGTTGATGTTGCACAATACCCAAGCGCCCGGAACATAACTTTTGGAGTGACAGCTAATTTTTAACTTGATAAAGCAAAGAATTATGATTTCAATCAGATACAAATTATTAAGCATACTATGCATCAGCATGGTATTTACGGAAAGCTGTATAAAAAAGCCTCTGGATCAAAAGCCATCAGGCTCATATACAACAGCTACCTACTGGCGTAATCAAAACGATGTTATTGCCAATGTATTAGGTATATATAATGTCCTCTATATCGAGGACTGGGTGGGCCATGCGCTGTATACCTATGACGATCAATCGGATGATATTTATGTGGCAGGAGACCACTCTGACTTCCAGGCAGTAGGAAATCTGAATGCGGACCCATCCCTGCAGGTAATTTATTATACATGGCCTTTCGCTTATGAACAGATCGCCAGGGCGAACAACGCCATTCTTTATATTCCCAAAGTGCCTGCCATGGATGATGCCATCCGTAACAGGTCAATGGGCGAAGCCTATTTTCTACGGGCTCATGCTTACTTCCTGTTAAGCCAGATATATGGCGAAGTGCCTTTGATACTGGAAAAAAATGTCCAGGATGCTAACTATAATATTGCAAAATCAACGTTGGATCAAGTTCGGGCACAGGTTGAATCGGATCTTTTAAAAGCTGTAAGCTTATTGCCTGCTACCTACACTGCTGTCGATAAGGGTAGGGTAAGTAAAGGCACTGCCGAAGGTTTATTAAGCAAGCTTTACCTGTTCGAGGATAATTTTACAAAGTCTGTTCAATATGGCACGGCAGTACTTAGCGATGCGGATTATGCTTTGGCGCCTAACTACACAGACAATTTTACTCCCGGTATTCAGCAAACTACCAGCGGCGAATTGTTATTTGCTGTTTGGAATCAAAACAGCGAAATTTCGGGATCGGTGCAGTCTCCCATGGCCATCTATTTTTCTCCGCGACCATGGCAGGGCTGGGGTTTTCATCATCCAACCGAAAATTTTGTGGACGAATTTGAAGCCGGAGACAAGAGAAAACAGGCAACCGTGTTGGCCGTAGGAGATTCAATTCCCTATCAAACTAATATGTCCACAATATCAGCAAATGATGCTGTGCAGATGTTTGCCGGTAAAGAAGGGCAATCCACAGGCAGGATGCTGCCGAGCATGTCAACCACCGGTTATTACATCAGGAAATATACGGCCTACATGCCAAGCGGTGATGGAAACCTGAATTTTGATCTGAAACAACCATTGCTGCGTACAGCCGAGATTTATCTGATCGTAGCTGAAGCAAAGATCAGGCAGACAGGCGCCGGTAGCGGTGACGCGGAAATCAATGCAGTAAGGCTGAGAGCCGGCCTTAGCCCTATCACGGGAGCGGGTATGAAGCAGCTTATACATGAAAAAAGGGTAGAGCTTGGTGGCGAAAATGTACGCTGGCAGGATTTATTACGTTGGGATAAAGATCAGATCATCAACCTGGATACAATTGTTGGTAAACCAAAAAAGGCGTCGCCATTGGCACCCTATAACGGGGCTGTTATTATCCCGGCCAGAACTTTCAAAAGACCTAAGAATTATTTTATGCCGATCCCGCAAAAAATCATTGATGAGAGTAAAGGGGTTATTAAGCAGAATCCAAATTATTAATATGCATTTATATATTTTGATTTAAGATTGGTTGATTGATTAATGGGTGATCCGAAAGGTAGCCCATTGATCTTTTTTAAATGAGTATTTACCTATTACATTAAAACGCTATGGAAAACAACGCTAAAGATGAAATGTCACCTTTATCTTCACTGGAAGTTTGGGATGAGGATGTGCTTAAAAGATACCCGGAACCAGGTGTGCCGGCAAAAAGCAAAGAAGAGTTCAGGAATTACGATAGCCCCGAAATTGATGGTGTGCGGGAGTTTTACCGGCTGAACCATAAGTATCAAACCTATGATAATGTACTGGCCAAGAAACAAAACTTCTTAAAATTCGATAAAAAAGAAATGCCCTGGTGGCAGGCGATGGAATTTCTGAACACGTTGATCGATGATTCGGACCCGGATACCTCACTTGACCAATTACAGCACTTGCTGCAAACCGGCGAAGCTATTCGTGCCGATGGCCACCCGGACTGGTTTGTATTAACAGGCTTTATCCATGACCTGGGAAAAGTGCTTTGTTTATTTGGCGAACCGCAATGGAACGTGGTGGGCGATTCATTCCCGGTAGGCTGCAAATTTTCTGATAAGATCGTTTACCCGGAATTTTTTGCAGACAATCCCGATAGTTATGATGAACGTTATAACACCAAATATGGCGTTTACTCGCATCAGTGCGGGCTGGATAACATCCATATGTCATGGGGGCACGATGAATATTTGTATCACATTACCAGGGATTACCTTCCCGAAGAAGCTTTGTATATGATACGTTATCATTCATTCTATTCGCAGCACCGCGAAAAAGAGTACGATCATTTACTAAGTGCACATGACCAGGAGATGTTTAAATGGGTAGATAAATTCAACCCTTACGACCTGTATTCCAAAAGCCCTAAAACGCCGGTCGTATCAGAGCTCAAACCTTATTATGAGGACCTGATCGCTAAATATTTGCCTTCAACCGTCAAATTATAAAATATATTATTGCATACTGCTCAGCAGCCCCTTTTTGATGTTACCGGGTAACCGGTAACATTACTGAAGTGAGGGCAACACACTAAACTACCGGATATATATCCGAACTTGCTTACATGAAGAAATATCTGTTCATTTTTATTAATGTTATAATAAGTTTTTATTCACATGCCCAGGTTAACCAAACAGCTACACGGGCTTTTATTGAACGGGTGATTCCGGGCAGGTCGGCTTCATTTTTAATAGAAAGTATACCACAGGAAAACGGCAAGGATGTTTTTGAACTTGACGGAAGGGATAACAAAATTGTATTACGCGGCAATAACGGGCTATCGATTGCATCGGCATTAAACTACTACCTTAAAAACTATTGCTTTTGCGATATCGGGTGGAACGGAACTAACCTGAATTTGCCGGCTGAGTTGCCTGCTGTTAAAGAGAAGATCCATAAGGCCACACCTTATCAATACCGATATTATCTTAACTATTGTACGTTTAATTACACCATGTCCTGGTGGGATTGGCGCCGCTGGCAAAAAGAAATAGATTGGATGGCGCTGAATGGTATTAATATGCCTTTGGCCATTACCGGCGAAGAAGCTATCTGGCGGGACGTGTATAAAAAGATGGGCTTTACCGATAAGCAACTGGATGATTTTTTTAGCGGCCCGGCTTATTTTTCGTGGTTTTGGATGGGTAACATCGATGCCTGGGGAGGCCCGCTGCCACAGCATTGGATGGATACACACAAGGCGCTCCAGAAAAAGATACTGGAACGTGAGCGCTCATTTGGTATGACCCCGGTACTATCGTCATTTACAGGGCATGTTCCGCCATCATTTAAGGATAAATTCCCGGTGGCAAAAGTTAAAAAAACCAATTGGGATGCGGGCTTCCCGGATGTATATATACTTGATCCTGATGACCCGATGTTTGAAACCATTGGCAAAAAATATATTGAAGCGCAAACAAATGAGTTCGGTACCGATCACCTGTATTCTGCAGATACTTTTAATGAGAATATACCGCCAACCAATGATTCCACCTACCTGGATGGAATGAGTAAAAAAGTATTTAATTCCATGGCCGCTGCCGATCCCAAAGCTATTTGGGTAATGCAGGGCTGGATGTTCCATTATAACAACAAGTTTTGGCAGCCACAGCAGATCAAGGCCTTGCTAAACGCGGTGCCAGATAATCAAATGATCGTGCTGGACCTGTACAGTGACGCGCACCCGGTATGGAACCGTACAGAAGCTTATTATGGAAAGCCGTGGATATGGAGCATGCTGCAGAACTTTGGCGGCAACATCAGTCTTTTTGGCCGTATGCGCCACGTGGCTGCCGACCCGGCAATCGCCCTGCACGATCCTGAATCAAAAAAGATGATGGGCATAGGGCTTACCCCCGAGGGAACCGAACAAAACCCGGCATTGTTTGAGCTGATGCTTGAAAATGTTTGGCGTGATACCCCTATTGATGCTGATGCCTGGGTTATGGATTATGCGCACCGCCGTTATGGAAAAAACAGCCTGTTGGCTGATGAAGCCTGGCATATATTGCTGAACACGGTATATAGCAGCGGACTTACAGAGGGCGGACCGGAATCCATTATCGTAGCCCGGCCGACATTGAAAAGATCTGTCGACAGGGTATTGACCAAATTGGACTATGATCCAAAGGATTTGATCAAAGCCTGGACCTTATTGATACAAGCTGCTGATAGTCTGAAGCAGAGTGACGGCTATAGCTACGATCTGGTTGATGTAACACGCCAGGTACTGGCCAATTACGCCACACCCTTGCAGCAAAAGATGGCTTCAGCTTATAAAGCCGGCAACAAAGAACAATTTAAACGGTATAGCATTGCGTTTTTGCAATTAATGGATGATATGGATGCTTTGCTAAGCACACGGAAAGACTTCCTGTTGGGCAAATGGATAAATGAGGCGAGGGCGAATGGAATAACCGAACAGGAAAAGAACCTATATGAGTTTAACGCCCGGGATATTGTTACCCTTTGGGGAGATAAAGAAAGCGGATTGAGCGAATACTCGAACAGGCAATGGGCAGGACTAATAAAAGGATATTATAAACAACGCTGGGTAATGTTCTTCAAGCAAATGGATAAAGCAATGGCTACAGGTACAGCGTTTGACGCTGCGGGTTTTGATAAACAGGTAAAGGATTGGGAATGGCAATGGGTCAACGCGCATGATAACGCCTATCCTGATGTTACCAAAGGGGATGCTGTAGAGGTCTCAAAGCAGTTATTTGCGAAGTACCACAATATTGTTGAATAGTCTTTATCTTATAAAAATGAATAAGCGGTTTTACTTATCCCTTATAACCATCATATTATCAGGATGCAGTTCGGTTGTTTACGCGCAAAGCAGTAATGACCACATGTTCCCTGCGGCCACAGCGGCTAAATCCAGTATTGATTTTGACAGTAAAGGGTTTTTGATTAATGGCAAGCGAACGTTTATCGTGTCAGCCGGGATAGAATACGCCCGTGTGCCGCATCAGCTTTGGTACGATAGGTTGCTGCGTTTAAAAAGAGCCGGATTTAACTGCGTGGAGATCTATACTTTCTGGAATTTTCATGAGCCCAAGGAAAATCAATTTGATTTTGCGGGCGACCATGACCTTGGTTCTTTCCTGGATATGGTTAAAAACCTGGGTATGTATGCGATAGTGCGGGTGGGCCCTTATTATTGTGCGGAGTGGGATAACGGTGGTTATCCGCTATGGCTTAAATTTAAAAAAGGCTTGCGCGTACGCGAAGACAATGCGGTATTTGAAAAATATGTGGATCGTTTTTTTGATAGGCTGTTACCCGTTGTATTTAAACGTCAGATTAATCATGGTGGCGCGGTTATCCTGGTGCAGCTCGAAAATGAGCATACTAAAGGCTGGGGCACCATAATGCCCGACGGCTATTTCAAGCATTTGCAGGCAAAGGCATTAAGCTTAGGCTTACAGGTGCCTTATTTCTTTAGCGGAGTCCATCACTCCAGCAATCCGGCTAATGACGGCAAACTTGACGACCCAACAAGGCCCAATCCTTGGTTCAGCACCGAGTTTTGGAGCGTTTGGTACTCGCAATATGGAGCTAAACCGGAGGACGCCGGTGTGTATGATCTCCGGACCTGGAAAATAATTGCTCATGGGGGCAATGGCTATAATTATTATATGGCATATGGGGGCTCCAACTTTGGTTATACCAATAATGACGAAGATGCTGCTTCTTATGATTACGGTGCCGCAGTTGGGCAGGCAGGCGATCTGAGGCCTATCTATTATACTTTTAAGCGGGCAGCCTGGTTTGCACGTAGTTTCCGGGATATCCTTGAAAACAGTACCGATGCAACGCAGGCTTACAGTAAAATAGTCCGGGATACTGCCTTAAAGGTGAGCTCACGTACAAGTGCTGCTGGTGATATCATATTCCTTGATAATCCCGGTAAAAACCCGGTAAGCACCAAACTGGCGGAAAGTGGTGTGCCTGTAACTGTAGGACCTGGAGAGCTTTACCCTTTGGTACATAACTTTAAGATCAATCCCGAACTTACACTTGATTGGGCTTACACCAGGATATTTGCTGTTGTTAAACAACATAATACCACAACCATCATAGTGGATTGTGAAAAAGGCTCAAACTTGTCTTTACACTTTGTTGCCGGTGCAGGGGTAGAGGTTAAGTCGCAGTCACGGGGAGTAAAGATAGCTCAAGGCAAAATTGATTTGGATGAAGTAATGCCCGATAGTGATAAACCGCTTGAGTATATTTTTACCGCGGGGATCCAAACTGTACGTGTTTTAGCGATGAACAGGCAGTGGACAGATAAAACATGGATAGCCGATTCAGGAAGCGAAAATTATATCATAAGTGGCGCCGCATATACAGGGGACGTATCGGTTAAGGATCAAACTATTAAAGTTGAAACAGAAACGCCTTTGTTAACTGGCAGCGGTAGCCCCGTTTGGCTCTACTCTGATAAAAAATCACAGCTTTTAGATAAGGGCGATATTCGGGGAACTAAACAGCCTGCAAAGCTTACTTTAAATAAATGGGAACA
>Ga0105237_10002404_pt1 | contig 23243 bp, 19 predicted proteins | sample KBSC24metaG_FD_81520 | JGI IMG/M metagenome (GOLD analysis project Ga0105237, IMG submission 81520) | Corn rhizosphere microbial communities from Kellogg Biological Station, Michigan, USA - KBS C2-4 metaG | ecosystem: Host-associated > Plants > Roots > Rhizosphere > Soil | place: Michigan, USA...
ATGGATGCCCGTAAAAATATACCTCAACAAAAAAGGCAAACTGGTACAGCAGCACCAAACCGAAATGGATCAACTATCGGGCTGGTGGCAAAAAGTGGTATTGGCCGATGTGGATGGTGACGGAAAAATAGATATACTGGCCGGTAATTATGGCTGTAATTCCAAACTGAAACCGACGCTTGATAATCCGCTGAAACTCTATCTGTCAGACCTGGATAAGAACGGTACTGTCGATCCCATTGTAGCTTATGGTATCGATCAAAAATATTATACCTTTTTAGGCAAAGGTGATATCGAAAAACAGGTACCGCTCATTAAGAAGAAGTTTTTATACTTCCACAATTTTGCCGGTAAAACGGTAGAACAGCTATTTGGCGATTCGCTTAATGACAACAAGCCATTAAAAGCCGCATCTTTTCAATCAGGTATTTTTTATAATAAAGGCCAGGGGAATTTTGAATTCAAAGCTTTCCCGGCATCGGCCCAGGTAGCGCCGCTTTTTGGCCTCGATGTATTTTCTGCAGGAAACAATAAGGGCGTACTGGCCGGCGGCAATTTTAGCGGCGTATTACCCTACGAAGGCAAATACGATGCGGATTATGGCGATGTGATGCTGCTGAATAATAACAAGGAACTGAAAAATAGCTCTGCCGCATCTTCCGGCTTATTACTCCGGGGCGAGGTGCGTGACATAAAAACTATTAAAACGGCAAAGGGCGTCATATACGTCGTCGCGATTAATAATAAACCACTCCGGTTTTTTAAATGGAATAATTAATATGAACAAAAGCGACTCACCCGGTCTACGCTTCGCTGGACCGCCCTCTCTCCGGCTTCGCCGCAAAGAGGGCAAAAAAATAAAAGTCCCCTCTTTCCGCCGTAGGCGAAGAGAGGGGTGACGAGCGAAGCGATGTCGGGGTGAGTCGACTCTGCGAATTGCTTTTTTAACCTTATAAGTTTAAAAGCTGTCTTTTAATAGATCATAGGGATCAGTAAAATTCAGTTTAAATAATTGATATGAACAAAGTAAATATTTTACTACTGATTGGTTTTTGTTGTTTAAGTACATCGATATCAAAAGCCCAGGATGCCTGGAAAATAAAGGCCGATAAGATAGATGCGGCTAATTACTATGGCATTACGGTAGCCAATGGCATGATCGGGATTGTATCATCGCCCGAACCCTTTAAAGTAAAAAATGTGGTGCTTGCGGGGGCGTATGATCTGTATGGACGTGGTAGGGTGAGCAACTTCCTGAACAGTTTTAACCTGCTCAGCATGTACCTGGAGATAGACGGCAAACGCATCGATGCTAAAAACATCAGCAACTTTAAGCAGGAGCTGGATATGCAGCATGCCGCTTTTACTACTACTTTTGATTATGGCGATGCGGCTGCTGTTAAATACACTTACTATTCTTTAAGACAACTACCTTTTACGGTGTTGATGGATATCAGCATCAGGGCAAAAAAAGCCATCAAAGTTACTGCTGGCAGCATCATGGAAGCGCCGGACGCCTTAAAAGAAGTGCAGAACTACTATAACGAGATCGATAGGCCGCACGTAACCATCAGCCTGTTGACATCAACCGCTAAAAGTCCGACGGGTAAGCTACAGCTTTGTGCATCCAATACCTTTTTGTTTAACGAGCAGCACGGCCAGGAGCCCCGGGTGATCCACGAGATGTGGGATAACAACATGCACCTGATGAAGTTTAGCAAGACCATTGCTCCCGGGCAAACTTATCAGTACGCCCTGGCTGGTTCATCCATAACCTCGGCGCATGACGCCGATCCCCTGAACCAGGCGGAACGCCTCACCATGTTTGCCAAACTGGAAGGCCGGGATCGCCTGATCAAATATCACGAGCAAGCCTGGGATGAGCTCTGGAAAAGCAACATCAAAATTGAAGGCGATGAGCAGGCCCAGCAGGATGTGCATAGTATGCTGTATCACCTGTATTCGTTTTCTCGCGCGGGTACTGCTTATTCACCATCACCCATGGGTTTATCCGGTTTAGGTTATAACGGTCACGTTTTTTGGGATGCCGATCTGTGGATGTACCCGGCATTGCTGGTCATGCACCCGGATATTGCCAAATCATTGGTCGAATACCGTTTTCAGCGATTGACTGCCGCGAAGCAAAACGCTTTTTCGCATGGTTACAAAGGCGCCATGTTCCCCTGGGAAAGCGCCGACAGTGGCGTAGAGGAAACCCCTGTTTGGGCGCTGAGCGGCCCATTTGAGCACCATATTACAGCCGATGTGGCCCTGGCTGCCTGGAATTACTATTGTGTTACCCAGGACAAGCAATGGCTGCAGGAAAAAGGATGGCCGATCCTGTCAGCAACAGCCGATTTCTGGGCAAGCCGCGTAGAGCGTAACGGCGACGGTCATTATGATATTAAAGATGTAGTGGCTGCCGATGAATGGGCCGAAAATGTAGACAACAACGCCTACACCAATGCCGCTGCCAAAGCCAACCTGCAAGCAGCTACGGCCGCCGCCAAAATATTGGGTATTACTGCTGACCCAGATTGGCAGCAGGTAGCACAAAATATCCCGGTGCTACAATTCCCCGATGGTGTTACCAAAGAGTTTGCCAGCTATAAAGGCGAAGGCATTAAACAGGCTGATGTCAATCTGCTGGCCTATCCGCTAAAAACCATAACCGATCCCGCACAGATCAAAAAGGACCTGGAATATTACGAAACCCGTGTGCCAAACGAAGGTACTCCAGCCATGACACAAGGCATATTTACATTATTGTATGCCCGTTTAGGTAACGGTGATAAAGCCTATCATTTTTTCAAAGATGCTTATGAGCCAAACTTGTTGCCGCCATTCCGGGTTATTGCCGAAACCAAGGGCGGTACCAATCCTTATTTCGCTACAGGAGCGGGGGGGATTATTCAAAGTTTATTGATGGGTTTTGGTGGGTTGGATATTACGCCCGAAGGTATTATACAGATCAAAAGTAAACTGCCCAAAAACTGGAAATCGTTAACCATAACCGGTGTGGGTATAGATAAAAAAACGTATGTTGTAAAGTAAATTGCAGCTGTCTTGATTCTTGACTCTAAACTCTTGATTCTATTACCATATGAAACCACTACTGCTTTTTATAGCCGCCACCCTGTTACTTACCTCCTGCAAAAAATCAGATTATAAAACTGTTTTGCATGATCCGGCATTGTTTAGTCGCACGGTGCATGAGCTCAACCGGGTGGTGATGGGTAATAACTTTACGCCGGTGGTGGCCTCGCGCAATTATGCCTATGCTACCGTGGCTGCCTACGAGGTAATTGCGGCAGGCAACCCGCAGCAATATCGCTCGCTGGCAGGGCAATTGAATGGCCTGCAAACCGCAGTCAAACCACCTGCTAACCAAGCTATTGATTTTGAGTACGCCGCCCTGCTGGCCTTTTGCAAAGTAGGCGAGGCCGTCACCTTTCCCGAAGGGAGTTTAAAATATTATACCGATAGCCTGCATAATATGGCAGTTCAGCATGGTATGCCATCGGAGGTGGTTAGTAATTCCGAGGCTTTTGCAAAAGCGGTAGTAGGCTCCATTATGGCCTGGAGCAAGAAGGATAATTACCTGAAAACCCGCAGCGCACCCAAGTTTGCCATCAACAATGTGCCCGGCAGATGGACGCCTACGCCACCACTATATGGTGAAGCGGTTGAACCGCACTGGGGCGAGATCCGTACCATGGTGATGCACAACGCCAAAGAATACAATGTGCCGCAACCCCCACCGTTTAACGTAACGGATAAAAGCAGCAAATACTACCAGGAGGTCATGTATATCAAAAACGCCGTCGACAGCCTCAATCACGACCAGGCCCACATGGCCGATTTTTGGGATGATAACCCGGGCAAGCTTAATGTAAGCGGGCACCTGATGTTTGTGACCAAGAAGTTTTCGCCGCCGGGGCATTGGCTCAGCATTGTAGGTATTGGCGCCAAACAGGTAAAAGCCGATTTTAATACAACCGTATATGCTTATGCTAAAACGGCCATCGCGCTGTTTGATGCCTTTATTGAATCATGGACGGCCAAATACACCTACGCCACGGCGCGCCCCGAAACCGTGATCAACAAATACATTGATCATGAGTGGCGTCCGCATCTGCAAACTCCACCTTTCCCGGAATACACCTGCGGACACTGCACCATATCCGCCGCAGCTGCCGAGGCGCTGACCAGCGCCCTGGGCGATAATGTAGCCTATACCGATACCTCCGAACTGGAATTCGGCATCAAAAGCCGCTCGTACAAATCATTCCGCGATGCGGCGAATGAGAATGTTTGGGCCCGGTTTTATGGGGGCATCCATTTTCATAATTCCTGTATCGTATCCAATCAATATGGTAAAATAGTAGGTGATTCTGTGGCGATAAAGCTGGTGATGAAGAAAGAGAGTCAGGAATCAAGAGACAAGAATCAAGACAAATAATTTTAATAACAAAAAGACTGTTGAAACAAAGAACTTTATGATTCGATTTTTTGTTTGTTATCTTGAATCTAATATCCTGACTCTTACCAAAATGAGACTGAATTTTATTATTCCATTATCTATCGCTGTAGCCATAACCCTGGGCGGATGTCAGGGCAACCAAAAAAAAGTCGCGATTAAGGTTGATACGACCGATAACTGGGCTATTTTACCCTTCACTAAGTTGGATAGTGTTAACCCGGTTTTAGGGCCGGGCCGGGGTAACTTTATCGACCCGATATTAAAAACCAAAGTTTTATGGGAATCAAAAGATGTATTTAACCCGGCCATCGTGAACCGTGGCGGAAAGATCTGGATGCTTTATCGTGCACAGGATAGCACCGGTAAACCGGCAGGTACCTCGCGTATTGGTTTGGCTGTAAGTACCGATGCCACGCATTTTGTACGTAAACCAACACCGGTATTGTATCCCGATAAAGACGATTACCAAAAACTGGAATGGCAGGGCGGCTGCGAAGATCCACGCGTTGTAGAAGATGGCCACGGAACTTATTACATGACCTACACCGCTTTTGATGGCACCACGGCGCGCCTGCTGATAGCCACCTCAACCGATCTGATCAACTGGAAAAAGCATGGCAGCGTGTTTGCCAAAGCCGATAGCGGCAAGTATGCCGGTAAATGGAGCAAATCTGGCTCTATCGTATCTACTTATAAGAAAAGCGGTAAGGTGATCGCCACCAAAATTAATGGCAAGTACTGGATGTACTGGGGCGATACCCAGATCTGGACAGCTACGTCAACCGACCTAATCAATTGGACGCCTGTAAAAATGCAGGCCGGCGAAAAGCCACCGGTAAAATTACGCTCGCAGGCACTCAATATGCCCGAACTCAAAATAGCCCTGCCTACCCGTGAAGGTAAATTTGACAGCGACCTGGTGGAATCTGGCCCGCCGGCTATCCTGACCGATAGGGGTATTGTACTGATCTACAACAGTCGTAATGTTCCATCATTTGGCGATAAAATGCTGGCCGAGGGTACATATACCGCATCGCAGGCTTTGTTTGACAAGAATGATCCTACCAAACTGATCAAACGTCTCGATCATTATTTTATGAAACCCGAAAAACCATACGAGCGCTCGGGCCAGGTGAACCAGGTTTGTTTTGTGGAGGGCCTGGCTATATTTGACAATCATTGGTACCTGTATTATGGCACCGCCGACTCCAAAATAGCCGTGGCCGTGAGTCCGGTTAAATAATTATTGAATTAGTGAATTTTGTCTGTACCATGATTTATAGGATTGACGGATTACCCTGATTTCATTTTTATTTGATTAAAATTTTTGTCATCCTGAGGCACGAAGGATCTTCTTCGATATGCATGTCATACAATAGATGCCTCTATTAATTATTGAATTTTCTTCCCATCAGCAGAACAGCTTCGGGCGAAAGCGGGCAGAACAATGGTGGCTTGTGCGGTTGAAGGAACATAGCAAGTTTTTACTGAAGCGCAGGGAAATGTGTGAACGAAGTAGCGCAAAATAATTGCAGTTCTTGGTTCTGTCCGATTTGCGGGACAAAGGCCAGGTGCGGCAAAGAAGCATTTCTGCTGAAAGCCCTTTGGTTACTTTGTGGCTACAAAGTAAAGGCCCTCCCGCGGCCAAGAGTGGGTCTGCGACACGCATATTGAGGAAGATCCTTCGTGCCTCAGGATGACAAATCTAAAAAGAGGCTCGCAGTCACTCGGCAGGAGCTGAGCGACTGCGGCCGGAACTAATTCGCCTTCTTCAACACGTCCTGTATATCCCTGATGGCCCAGTGATCGGTGTAAATACCGTCTTTTAAGTATATAATATCCATAGTAGGTATCACCACTTGTTTGCCGCTGCCTTTTATCCCCATAAATTCGCCAATATGTGTGCCGTGCAATAGTTTATAGGTAAATACTTTATTGTCTTCGGCTACCATGGTTTTAATTTCTACCCGAAGATCGGGGAATGCTTTTTTTACGACTTGGTCCACAAAATCAAAAGTGGCTTGGAAACCATTATCGGTACCTGCCGGGGCGGTGTGGTTAATAAAATCCCGGCTTACAATTTCCTGGTAAGTGTTAAAATCTCCTTGCTCTAAAACCTCGTGGTTAAAACGGGTTACTACCGCTTTGTTTAATTCCTGTTCTGTCATGTTTTTATCCTTTAAGTAGCGGCAAAATTATCGGGCTCGACTTAAAGGGTACGGTACAAAACGATGCATTAACTGTAAATTTCGAGGATGGATCTGCGGTACTCTGTTGGGGTTGAATTTTCCAGCCGCTTAAAGAAACGGTTAAAGTAGGCATCATCTTCAAAACCCAGTTCAAAGGCAATTTCTTTTACGGAGTGCCCGGTATGAAAAAGCAAACGTTTGGCCTCAACCACCAGGCGCTCATGGATATGCTGAATAGGGGTTTTGCCACTTTGGGCTTTAACAATAGCGGTTAAGTGCCCAGTAGAAATATGAAGCAATTGGGCATAAGCGGCTACCTCATGCAGCTGCAGGTAATGTTCTGCTATCAACGTGGTAAACTGGCGGAGTAATTGCCGGTCGGTATTTTGTGTAGTAGCTATAAATTGCTGTTCATAAAGTCGACTAAGATAGATGAGCAAATTATGCAGATAAGCCTGCAAGGCGGCATTTTTCCAGCTTTGATGCTGATGCTGTTCTTCCAGCATCAGGCCGATGATGCGGCGAATAAAATCACGGTCGGCAGTTTGCAGTTTCAATTCGTGGCCGTTTTGTGGATTGGTGATGATGGGCAGGTTCCGGAAAAGACGGTTATTTTCCAGCTCAATAAATTCGCGGGTAAAGCAAATGTTTACGCCCATAAAGGGTTTAGCCTGCTCCTTAATGTGCACCTGTTGTGGGGTGGAAAAGTAAAAACAAGCCGGATCAAGCTGGTATAAGGTAGAATCGACCCAGTGCCGTCCATCACCTTCATCAACCAGTCCCAGCTGGTAATAATCGCGCCGGTGCGGTACCAGGAACATCGCTTTGTGCTTGTTGAACTGGCCCCTGGCCTCAACCAGCTCCAACATGCCATTACCTGCCGGAAACATTTCCTGAAAGGAGTATTGCGGTATGATATGATCTTTTGCTGATAAAGCCATAGTGCAAATTAAAGAAATAGGAGACACATGTAATGTGTCTCTACAAATCAAAAACGTAGAGACGCATCACATGCGTCTCCTGAACTTCGACGGTGCTTATGCTAATAGCATATAAAAGCCCGGGCACTGTGCGATTCCTTCCCTCGGGAAGGGGAGGAAGGGGTTCTGCGTGATGTAAGCTTGCAAAACGAAGAAACCCCTCCCTGCCACAACACCATCCATCCGCACCCTTCCCGTGGGGAGGGAACTGAAAAAGTAGGGGGCTGTCACCCTGAGCTTGTCGAAGGGCGTGCGCAGAGGCCTGCCCACCATGCTTCGACGGCGCTCAGCATGACATCCGATTCTTTTATCGCCAGATAATTTCACCCCACAGTAAGGGTAAAAGCACTTCCTCGTGTTGTATATACAAAGGTTTAATTTTTTAATTTGTGTGTTGCAGGCAGCCCGACCCCTAAAAAGGTTGGGCTCTTGCTTTTTTTATGTACAGTTAAACTCAGCCCGAAGTGTAAGCAATTTAGCAATTGTAACATTGCATTAAATAATAATACACTATATGAATAGCCAGGAAATTATCTGTTTAAATTTTAATGAAATAAGACGCCGGAGCATCAAAGTATGGCTCAGCATACCCCAGGATAAATATCATTGGAGACCCGATGCGGATGCGATGACCTGCATAGAAATTATCCGCCATGTCATCGAAAGCCAGTATATTTATCAGCAGATCGTTATTAACCGGGGAGATCTGGCAGAATTAATTACGCCTTGGCAGGATAAACCATATATGAGTATTGAGGAGGAGATTGCATTTGCAGCGCCTCACCATGCGGCTTTTATGGAAGTGATCAGCGGATTTTCAGAAAAAGAGCTGGGGGAGATCGAAATTGTACGACCTAAAGCAAATCTAAGACGGAAATTGGGCGATTATTTACAAAGGGTAGCTTATCACGAAGCTATACATACCGGCCAGCTTTTATCCTATTTAAGAACAATGAATGTTGACCGTCCCGGGATTTGGGACTAATTGATAAATATGACTAACCTGAGTAGTTTTAAGCAAGCGGCAGCTCTGTTTGGCGAACCGGCCCGCGCTGCTATGATCTGGGAACTGTTTGACGGGAAACCTGTATCTGCCGGCGATTTGGCCATTGCGGCAAACATTACGCCACAGTCGGCAAGCAGTCACCTTAAAAAACTGGTAGAGTCGGGGATCCTTAAAGTACAGAAACAGGGCAAACATAAATACTTTGTATACGCCAATCCCGAGATAGCGGTGGCTGTTGAAACGCTGGGGAATATTTTTTTGACTCCTAAAGAACTTAATTCTGCTCAACGGGAAGTGCGGGTGGCACGCAGTTGCTATGATCACCTGGCCGGGCTGGCCGGGGTACAGGTAACCGAAGCGCTGCTCAGGAAGGGATTGATCGCTGATCATCCCGATCATCTCAAAGAATTTAGTATTACAAGCCAGGGTCTCATCTGGTTCAAAGAGCTGGAGATAGATATCCCGCAGTTAACAGTTGCCAAAAGACCACTCGCCCTCAAATGTATCGACTGGACCGAGAAAACCCCTCACCTGGCGGGCGGCCTTGGCGCAGCCATGCTGCAATATTTTCTGAAAGAAGGCTGGTTTAGAAAAGTTTATCAGAAAAGAAGTTTGCTCATCACCTCCAAAGGCGAATTTGAACTGAAGCAACGGTTGAACATCGATTTAAAGGGGTAGTAATTCGAGTTTCTTAATATGCTCCGCGGCGTTGTTATTTTTAGGGTTTAGTTCCAATGAACGTTTATAATTTTTAATGGCGAGCTCCCTTTCGTCTAAGGCCTCGTATGCCTCGGCCAGGCTATCGTAGGTATTGGCGCTGTTGGGATACAAACTAACATTGAGTTTAAATACTTCTGCTGCATCCTTTTTTTTGTTATCAGACATCAGCATATACCCCAGGCTGTTTAAATCATCCTCGGGCAGTTGATAGGCCGGGTCGTTCTTTTTTTCTTTTTCAACTATTTCTATAGCGTGACTATAGCCACGTTTGACCAGTTTGGCGCGCAAAGCTTTAATTGCCTTTGGCGATTTAAATCCATAATCGAGCCATTGGGCCTGCCACCAGGTTTGCTTGCCAAAAAATGTATTCAATATATCGGCGGTGATATTTAAGCCGTAAGGGTTATGAGTAAAATACACCAGGATCTCCTGTCGATCAGGGAACGCGATATAGAAACCTTTAAAATCGCCGTTATCGCCCCAATGCCAGATGGATCTCCCCAGTTCATTTTGTTGTAGGCCGACACCAAGTCCCCAGTCAATATGCTGGTTAGCTTCTATGATGGGATGATCAAAGCGGGTTCCCGAACTTGATTTTTCAAACATCAGTTGGTGGGTAGTTTGTTTTAATCCTTCCCCGGCTAATAGCGCCTGTAAAAAGAGCGTATAATCATGAGCGGTGGTCAGCAAGCTATAGGCAGCGTTTGCATTTTTATGCCGGTTGATGGCTTCGGGACTATTGCCAAACGCGGCCAGGGTATCAAATTTACTTTCCCATACATAACTGCTGCTGGTCATTTTAAAAGGGGTGAATACCTCTTCCTGCGCCAGGGTATTCAGTGATTTACGTGTTAGCTTTTCAACCGCTTTTTGTAAAAACACATATCCTTCGCCGGAGTAGGAGAAACAGCTATCGGGTGTAAATAATAACCGGGCGCCTTTGTCGTCGCCCCAGTTGGGTAAACCTGTGGTATGTCTTAACACCATCCTCGCGGTTATTTTGGCGTACCGGGCGTCTTTTGGATCAAACCGCTCATAGCTGCCTGTATAATGTAATAGGGGCGTATCCAGGCTAATGATACCCCTGTCATACAAACGCATTACCGTGTAGGCGAACACACATTTACTTAATGAGGCAGCCTCATAAATGGTATTGGAGCTCACTTTTTTATCTGATCCTTTATTCACTGTGCCGATGTTGTAAGCCTGGGTCTTGTTGCCCTTAACATAAACCAATTGTAAACCCTGGATGCCATACTCACCGGCGAAAGATCTTATCTTTTTCTCCTGTGAAAATGCATAGGTGAAAGCCAGGAGTAAAATAACGGCACAGCTTATCTTTTTCATGTAATGAGGATTAGTACGGGAACTAATTAAAAGACGCCGCGATTTCAAATTCGTTACAGACGATCTGGTGAAGATCAAATAAATTTTACATCCCGGTAGGGGTAAATTGACCTGGGCGTGTTTTAGTTGAAATAAACATCAATAAAACCATGAATGATATAAGTCATTGCCCTCCAGATAGTTTTAGTGGGTTAAAGTACGAAAGCAATAACCCCGTGAAAATAATAGAAGACCATATAGACAGGGCCTTAAAGGCGTTCCACAGTAAACTGGTTGACGATCTGCCGATGATCATCTGGTTTGTAACTAGCAGCCTATAGTTTATGAGTACGATGGACAGGTTGTTAATAAAATATATGATGGGTGAGGCCAAGTTTGCCGAAATAGAAACCATTGACAAATGGGTGGCTGCCAGTAAGCATAACCTACGGTATTTTACCCAGTTTAAACTGCTATGGGAGATCTGCGAACTGGTAAAACCCGAAAGTAATATCGATATAGAAGAAGCCTGGGAAAAATTTAAAAAAATGGCCAAAAGAGGCAAAGGTCCCGCCGCTATCATCAACATGATATGTCAGATAGTGAAGGCCCCTACTTTAATTAACTAACCAGCAGGTTACAGCCGGCGGTCCTCTTCGTTAATGAGCACATCGTTAATGCTGGCGTATCTTTTTTGCATCAGGCCATGTTCATTAAATTCCCAGTTCTCGTTGCCGTAGGCGCGGTACCATTGTCCGGCGGCATCGTGATACTCATATTCAAAACGTACCGCTATCCGGTTATCGGTAAAAGCCCAAAGTTCTTTTTTTAGCTTATAGCCAAGCTCCTTTTGCCATTTGCCACTCAAAAATTGTACGATCTCCGCACGGCCATTGATAAACTGCGAGCGATTGCGCCATTCGCTGTCAATAGTGTAAGCTAAAGATACCCGTTCAGGGTCCTGGCTGTTCCAGGCATCTTCTGCCAGTTGAACTTTTTGGGTAGCCGTTTCAAAGGTGAACGGTGGTAAAGGGTGTTTTTGTTCCATGGTGAAACAAATATAAGCAGGGTAATAGTAATCCTTATGGTATCATTTACTGATTGTATGGTACATAGCGTTGAAAAAAGGTATCAAAGATGTCATGCTGAGCACCGTCGAAGCATGGTGGGTAGGGCCTCTGCGCTCGACCCTTCGACGGTGCTCAGGGTGACAGACCCCTTAGAATACTACCTCAAACCCTTGAGGGCGCTACGCCAAATGTTTTCTTAAAAGCATAGGAGAAATGTGAAAGATCCTCAAAACCCAGCTCCAGGTAAACATCAGATGGGGCCTTGCCTTGTTCTTTGATCTGGTAGTGTGCCTCTTGTAACCGTTTTTGCTGCAGCCACCTGCTGGGCGTAATGTGGAAAATCTTCTCAAAGTCGCGCTTAAAGGTGGCCAGGCTGCGACCGGTTAAATAAGCAAACCTTTTAAGCTGTACATTGAAGTGGAAGTTTTTATTCATAAAACCTTCTAGGTCTATTTTGCCCGGCTCGCTAAAATCAAAAAGCACATCTTTAAGCTCGGGGTTGCCCTGTAATAATATCAGGATGACTTCGCGTAATTTGAGCGAAAGCAAGTTTTTATCCACAGGTTGCAGGATATGCTCATAAGGTTGCAGCGAATCCATGAAGCTTTTGTAAAGCGCGTTAGGTTTTAGGATGATAATGCTATCGCCTTCATATTGCTTTTGTGTGGTGTAGCCATACTCCATGCTAAAATTACGGAGCGTTTGCTGATCCAGGAATACCGAAACCGATTTAAATTCGCCACCGGGGGGCGGCTGTTTCAGGAATTTAACCAGCTGGTTCCTGCGGCTCAGCCTGAAATCGCCGGGGCCGGACTGATATACTTTATCCGTACCGGTAAGGGTAAGGTCGCCGGAGATCTGGAAGCTGAAGGCATGCTCCGGAATAAACTGTTCGCCGCCTCGGCTCCTGGTATAGTAGCAAGAGTAATGGATCTCTGATTGCGCACTAAGCTCGTTCTCTTTAAGCATATATCAAATTTAAAAAATTAAACAGCATTGTTGTTTCAAACCGATACAACAATGCTGTGGGGTATTATATCCTGTACAGGATTATTTCGACTTCATCAGCAGTTTACCCGCTTCTGATTCCAGGAAATTCTCCGCCTCGTCATGATCTGTAGAAAGACTTACCGGCATCCATTTTTCCATTTCGGCGGAGCGCAGGCTGTCGGCATTTTTTAATAAGGCGATAGCTTCGCTACCCAGTACCAGGTGGGTTGGCGGTTCGGGGTGATCAACCAGTTCCACCATCACTTTAGCCGCTTTATCCGGATCGCCCACGGGTACAAATTTGCCGCTTTGAAAGAATCCAACCCGTGCGTCTACAGTTGATTCGTAGCCTTCAACCGATGGGGCGTAGGTCATCGAATCGCCGGCCCAGTCGGTACGGAAGCCACCCGGTTCTACACAGGTTACATGGATGCCCAGATCGGCTACTTCTTTGGATAACGCTTCGCTGAAACCACCCAGGCCAAACTTGGCCGCCTGGTACATGGTGAGCCCGGCATTACCTACACGCCCCCCAACCGAGCTGATCTGCAAAATACGGCCCGAACGCTGCTTACGCATATATGGCAATACCACACGGGTGATCTCGATAGGTGCGTATAGGTTGGTTTCCAGCTGACTGCGAACCTGCTCATCCGTAAATGCTTCGGCAGCGCCAATGATGCCAAAACCGGCATTATTCACCAGCACATCTATACGGCCAAAATGGGCTATAGTACTCTCAACCGCTGTTACGATCTGTGCTTTATTGGTCACATCCAATTGTACGGGAAATAACTGACCGGGATATTTATCGGCCAGGTCTTTTAATTGTTCGGGTTTGCGTGCTGTGGCGGCAACTTTATCGCCTTTGGCCAGCACTGCTTCTGTTAGGCTGCGTCCCAATCCGCGGGAGCTGCCTGTTATAAACCAAATCTTTGTCATTGTCTTTTACTTTAATTTTGTATAACAAAGGTCGGTAGTATTTCAGGATGCAGCTTTGTTGAAACGTTCAAGTTGCTTTGTTGAAACGTTCAAGGCCTCACCCCAGCCCTCTCCAAAGGAGAGGGAGTTAAAAAACGCGTCATTGCGAGGTACGAAGCAATCTCTATACTAACAGAGCAAACAGAATAGTTTAAACCTTGAATAGCCGATCTGCCTGCGTAGAGATTGCTTCGTACCTCGCAATGACGCGCGGGAAGAAATGCGTATTATTCCCTCTTTCCGGCGGAGCCGAAGAGAGGGTGGTCGAGCACAGCGATGACCGGGTGAGTCAATTCTGCGCGAGAATTTCCTGGTTAATCCTTTTTTAATAATTTATTAAGTTCATTTGGTTAATTTGCTCTTCAGTTATACACCTATAGGGGAAATAAACCAATTACCCGAAAATAAATTATTGATGAAGAATAAAAATTTAGCCTCTACCTGCATTATTTTATTGTTTTTGATGTTGGTCTCAGCCGCTTTTGCAAAACCCATTCAACAAGATACTCTGCTTAATCAATACAACGTAACCTGGGATACAGCGGGACCCACATCGGCACAATCCATGCCTTTGGGTAATGGCGATATCGGCCTCAATGTATGGGTAGAAAAAGGTGGTGACCTGGTATTCTATATCAGCAAAACCGATGCCTGGGGCGGCGAGCTGGACGCGCAGAAAGATCCATGGATGAAGCAAGGCGGCGTACTCATGAAGCTGGGCGCCATTCATGTTTCGGTAAGCCCTAATCCGCTGGCCAAAAGCACCGCCTTTAAACAAATATTAAAGCTAAAAAATAGCGAGATCATTGTACAGGAAGGCGAAGGCAAATCGGCGGTAAAGCTGCGGGTTTGGGTGGATGCCAATCATCCCGTGATCAGGGTGGAAGCTTTAAGCGGCAGTCCGGTGAGCATAAATGTAAAACTGGATAACTGGCGTGCGGGCCAAACCGATACGGTATTGAACAACCAAAAGAACCAGATAGCCTGGTATCATCATAATTCGCCCGGTGCCGATCCGCATTTGGCTAATTTAACCTTTGGCGCTATTGTAAAAGGTAAAGGGTTGCAGAGTAAAGATGCTTCGACGTTGCAATCAAGAAAAGTTACCTCACAGTTGATATCTATCTATCCTTTAACCGCTATGGCTGGTAGCGGCGAACAATGGCTATCTAAATTAAAACAACAGGTAGCCGGGATCGAAAAACTTGGCCTCGAACAAACCCGCATTGCGCATCAGCAATGGTGGCGGCAGTTCTGGAACCGCAGTTGGGTGTTTTTACAGGGAGATGAGCAGGCCACCCAGGTTACACAAGGCTATGTATTGCAGCGCTTCGTTACCGCTTGCGCGGGACGTGGTACTGGTCCTATTAAGTTCAACGGGTCGATATTTGTGGTGGATAACCCCAATTGGAAACATGATGGTAAACCCGATCCGCAGAATGCCGATTTCAGGGCATGGGGCGGGCAATACTGGTTCCAGAATACCCGTGCCATGTACTGGCCCAGGCTCATGGCCGGCGACTTTGACATGATGCTGCCCCTGTTTAATATGTACGCCAAAATACTGCCGGCTAACACGGCGCAGGTGAAACAGTTTTACAATCACGGCGGCGCTTATTTTGCCGAAACCTCGCCTTTCTGGGGTGGATTGCAGTATATGGGGCCCGATGTAAAGGCCCTATACACCAACCATTATTTTACGCCGATACTGGAACTGAGTATGATGATGCTCGACTATTACGAATATACCGGCGACGCTAAATTTGCCAAGCAAACCCTGCTGCCCATAGCCAGTGCCGGGCTGCAATTTTTCGATCAGCATTTTGGCCGCGACAGCACAGGCAAGCTCCTGCTTGATCCGGACAATTCCATCGAGATGTTCTGGAAGGTGCATAACCCTGCGCCGGATATCGCGGCGCTGCATGCGGTGATCAGCCGGATGTTACAATTACCTGCTACCATCGTTGATGATAAGACTAAAGCACAATGGCAGAAATTATACAGCATATTGCCGCCACTGCCGGTAAGTGCCGATAAAAAATTGCTGCTGCCTTATACTGGCCCGCAAACAGCCAAATCATTCAACAGCGAAAACCCAGAGTTGTATTCTATCTATCCCTTTAGGCTGTATGGCATTGGCAAGCCCGACCTGGAATTGGCGAAGAGCACTTTTGATTCCCGTAAACAACGCTCCAAAGGCTGCTGGGTACAGGACCCGATACAGGCTGCTATGCTCGGCGAAGCCGATGTGGCTAAAGATTATGTAAGCTTCGCGTTTACCCGTAAGGCGCCCGATCTGAAATTCCCGGCATTTTGGGCCTCAGGTAATGACTATCATCCCGACGAAGATAACGGCGGCAACGGCGAAAACGGCTTACAGCAAATGCTGCTGCAAGCTGACGGCAAAAAGATCATCCTGCTGCCCGCATGGCCCGCCGGATGGAATGCCGACTTTAAGCTGAACGCGCCCTACAATACTACTGTTGAAGGCAAAGTGCTGAACGGAAAATTACAAAACCTCAAAGTTACACCGGCCAGCCGCATGGCTGATGTGATAGATATGAGCAAGAAATAAGAGCATCATGAAAAACATTCTCATCCTTCTCATCGCCTTATGCCTGGTGTTACCGGCAAGGGCTGTCACCCGGATTACCTGCATAGGAGCCAGCATTACCTATGGCGCTACTCTGCCGGATCCTGCAACACAGTCGTTCCCTGCACAGCTGGGGGCATTGTTGGGTAAAAATTACCAGGTGAGTAATTTTGGTGTGAGCGGCACCACGCTGCTGCGCAAAGGTAATTTCCCTTACGTGAGCACACCGGCCTATCAGCAGGCACTGAAAAGCAACCCGGATATTGTATTTATTGACCTGGGTGGTAACGACGCCAAGGCCATTAACCGTCCGTATTATAACGAGTTTGAGGATGACTATCACGTGCTCATCAGTTCATTCAGGCAGTTACCGTCGCATCCGCGGATCATTCTATTATTGGCCATGCCTTCCTTTGAAAAAGATAGCATAGGCATTTACGATCCCGTTATTGTGAGCCGGGTTAACCCGCACATCAGGCAGGTGGCTTATGACGAAAACCTGGAAGTGCTGGATATGCATTCGCCTCTGGTTAATCATGAGGACCTGATGCCCGATAAGATCCATCCCAACGTACAGGGCTCGGCTATTGCTGCTAAAAAGCTGTATGACGCCGTGCTGCTGCCGCGCGATGCCGGTTTTGATATTTTTAAGGCGATCAAAGAACCCTACAAAACCGACTCCTTTTACGGCTATCCCTGCGCAACTTTTACCTTGAATGGCCGCGAGTGCAAAGTGGTAAAACCCAAAAGGGCAGCCAAAGGCCATCCCTGGATCTGGCGGGCTCGTTTCTGGGGCCATGAGCCTCAAACTGATATCGCCCTGCTGGAACATGGGTTTCATGTAGTATACAGCGATGTAGCCGAGTTATTAGGTAACGATGAGGCCATAACCCGTTGGAACAATTTTTACAAGATCCTGCATGATGGTGGCCTGGGTCAGAAAGCGGTACTGGAAGGCATGAGCCGCGGCGGTATCTATATGTATAACTGGGCGGCAGCCAACCCCACCAAAGTAGCCTGTACCTATGCTGACAATGCCCTGCTCGATCTGCAATTCTGGTCCGACTCGACATTGCTCAAAACGGATTTTAACCTCAAACAGGTAAAAGACCTGGGGACTTTAAAGGCAAGTCCGCTGGATAAGGTTGCGCAGATCGTAGCCGGGAAATACCCTATGCTGCACCTCTCGGCCGATGAGGATGAAGCGCTCGATCCATCAAAAAATACGCTCCTGTTTGAGCAAAAGGTAAAAGCGCTGGGCGGTTCCATTACCGTGATCCACAAACCCGGCTTTAAACATCATCCGCACAGCCTGCCCAATCCGCAACCCATTGTTGATTTTATTTTGAAGGCCACGGGGTATAAGATAAAGTAGAGGCTTCAGCCCAACCCTCTGCAAGGGAGAGAGGGGCTAGAAGCCTTTCCTCCGCGCGTCATTGCGAGGTACGAAGCAATCTCTACATAGGCAGGTGGGTTATTCAAGGCTTATTTGCTCTGTACAGCATAGAGATTGCTTCGTACCTCGCAATGACGTGTTTGTGTCCCGTCTTTCCGCCGCAAGCGATGGTTAGGTAGTCGGCTACACTGCCCAATGGAGATTTCCTGTTAAAAAAGTACCATGTTTGGTTTTAATCGTATGCATTCCTCTTTCAGAATTGTTACCTATATAATCACATTACCTTTGAATGTAAACCGTTTTTATTGTAATTTAGCCATTGCCGCCAGCTAAATAGGTTAATATTTTTTTGGCTAATTATAAATACAATAAGGGTACTTAAGTCCTAATAGTAAGTACTGATCAACATGAGATTTTTTGTTTCGGGAATAATTGCGGTTATTTTTTTAAATATACTATTGATACCGCCTGTTCATGCGCAATCATACGGGCTTGGTTTTTATAGCCATGAGGTAGTACAGGATAAACGCACCACCTTAAACCTGGGCATCAGTAACGTTGCCGCAAAGGACAATCTCGAAGTATCTTTTGATCTGTCCTTCATTCCCAATCAGCAAATATACTTTGGCTATATATTACGGCTGGTGGGCGACGATAAGCAAAACATCGACCTGGTTTATGATAACCAGTACAATACCAAACATTTCAAGATCATTATTGGCGAAAAGCTTTCCAAAATATCATTCAATATTGATGATAAACAGCTGTTTGAGGGTTGGAGCAAACTCAAAATTTTTATCGATTTTAAGAACGATAAGCTCACCGTATCTGCCGGCAATGCAGCCTACAGCGAGGTGGGTGTACATCTAAAACAAAGTTCAAACTATAAACTGTTGTTTGGCGCGAATGCTTACCGGCAATACCAAACCACCGATCTGCCGCCGTTTAAGCTGCGCGATGTAAAAATAGTACAGCAGGATAAGCTGCTATCCTGGTGGCCGCTGAATGAGTGGCAGGACGATATCGTGCACGAAACCGTAAACCAGAACAACGGTACGGTGAGCAATCCGCTATGGATCAAAGCGCGCCACCGCAACTGGCAAATAGAAAAGGAGTTTAGTGTTGCCGGCGATGCCAGTTTGGCTTTTGACCCGGCCACCGAAACGGTTTATGTGATCACCGCCGATTCGTTGCTTTCCTATTCCATCAACAAAATAACGCCTTTAAAAAGCGATGTGTACAAAACCGGCAGGCAGCAGCTTATTCCCGGCGATCAGGCTCTGTTCAATAAGGGCAAGCTGTATTATCTTTTTATTGACCAAAAGGTGATGGCAACGTATAACATCCAGGGGCAGCAATGGGATAAAAGTCTTAAAAATATGCCCCAGGAAACCAATACCGGGCACCTCAACAAGTTTTTTTGCCAGGCAGATAGTTCGGTATATACCATTGGCGGCTACGGGCAGCTGGTTTATAAGGATAGTGTGAAACGATACAACGTAAGCACAGGCACCTGGCAGGAAATAAAAACCAAAGGCGATGTATTTACCCCGCGCTATATGGCCGGTTTGGGCACCAGCGCCGGCGGCGATACGGCTTATGTAATAGGCGGTTACGGCAGCGCTTCCGGGCAGCAGATCGTGAACCCGCGTAACCTGTATGATATGATGCAGTTTACTGTTAAAACTAAAACGTTTAAGAAATTATTCAATATCAGTGTTAAAAGTGAGGACTTTGCGTTTGCTAATTCGCTCGTCATCAACAGTAAAACCAAAACCTATTACGGGCTCATATTTCCGCAGCATAAGTTTAACTCCAACCTGCAGCTCATCAAAGGATCGTTGGATAAACCTGCTTACCAGCTGGTGGGCGATACCATTCCTTATTTATTTCATGATGCACGCGCTTACGCCGATATTTACTACTGTCCGCACAGTAATAAATTTTTAACGGTTACCCTTTTTAAAGATAAAGAGCAAACCCGGGTTAAAGTGTACTCGTTGTTAAGTCCGCCCGAGCCATTGGATACCCCGATATTGAGCGAGGCCGGTATTAACTATATTTTGTGGGTCGGCGGCTTATTTGTGCTGGGCCTGGGTATAGCAGGTGTGGTGATCATTTACCGCCGCAAAAAGAAGATCCCGGCACCGGCACCGTTAATATCACCTGTTGCAGAACACTTGGTTCATCATCATGCTGAACAGGCGGAACCTCCCATTGAGCCCGACCATGATAACCGGGTAAATAACAATAAGAACGCGATATTTTTATTCGGCGATCTGCAATTATTTACACCCGATGGTCACGAGATCACCAAATATTTTACACCGCTGCTCAAAGAGCTGTTCCTGGTTATTTTGCTGTATTCGGTTAAACTGGGCAGGGGAGTAAGCTCCGAAAAACTGAACGAGATCCTGTGGTTTGATAAATCGGAAAAAAGCGCGCGTAACAATCGCTCGGTAAATATTGCCAAGCTCAAATCGTTGCTGGATAAAATGGGGCATTGTCACCTATCGAAAGATACCGGCTACTGGAAAATTGAGATCGATTATAACCAGATCATGGTTGATTATCATAACTATCTCAACATTGTATCCAACAAAAGCAAGCTCAACAAACAAAAGATCATTCAGCTTACCCATATCACGCAACGCGGTAATTTCTTGTCCAATATTGAGTATGAGTGGCTGGATGCCTTTAAATCAGAAGTGTCCAACGAGATCATCGACTCCTATATACAGTTTGCTGGATCGGTACAGATTGCTGACGACGCGGAATTCCTGATCAAGCTGGCCAATGATATTTTTTACTTCGACCCGGTGAACGAAGATGCGATGATATTGAAATGTAAGGCACTTTCACATTTGGGCAAACACTCGTTGGCCAAAAACACGTTCGAGAATTTCAGCAAAGAGTACAAGGTGATCTACGGCGAAGGATTCGAGCGCGATTTTCATTCGATATTGGAATAAGATAGTTGACTCTATTCATAACTGAAAAACTATTTTGTCATGCTGAACGGAGTGAAGCATCTATTGAACGATAGGCTTATCGAAGAAGATCCTTCGTTCCTCAGGATGACAAACTTTATTTCCAATCAAAAAAAAGACACATTAAACGTATTTTCCCAGTCAGCAGATAAGCTTCGGACGAAAGCGGGCAGAACGATACAGGCCTGCGCGGCTGGAGGGGCATAGCAAGTTTTGCAGAAGAGCGGGGCTTGAGTGAGCGAAGCAGGGCAAATAATTGCAGCCGGTGGTTCTGCCCGATTTGCAGGGCAGTGGCTCCGTGCGGCAAAGAAGCATTTCTGGTGACAAGCTGTTATTCGTTGTTGTTTGTTTATCGGTACTCATTATCTCGCTACGCTCGGTCTTGGTTACTTTGTGGCTACAAAGTAACAAGGCCCTCCCGCGGCCAAGAGCGGGTATCCGATAGGCAATCGCATATCACTTAAACTCCGGATTTAAATGCGTATATTTGTATATACAACGGCCCGGTTTTCCCTAAAAAAGGAGAACCGGGCCGTTTAATTTAGCGACAAAAGGGCTTAAAAATCAGTTGTTTTATACGTAGTTATTTGACAATCAGATATTTAATACTTTTTAAACCTGCAAAAACCATATTGAAATTTGTTAAAAAGTGTTAAAATCGATGGTTTTGAATGAATTTTGAGCGGTTTTTCATTCATTTTTGCCCTGTTTTAAGCAGAAAAGTGTTAAAATAAAGCTTTAAAAAGTTTTTATATAATGCCTGCCTGTGTTAAAGCCGGGTAATAATAGCGTTACTCGTAAGCCCTTATGCTATATATTCATGCAATCGCTAAACACATTAGAGCCGTTTTTTTTATATTTGCGCACTTGCTGCTATCAAACGTCCAATCAGTTTGCACCGCACACGATATTAGCAAGCAGGCTTACCGCCAGTAATTTTTTAATAACACCAGAATAATGCAAGCTCAAATTGACCAGTATACAGCCGAAATAAATGCTTTTTCACCGGCTAATGCCGATGAACTGGAAACATTTCGCATCAAATTTTTAGGTACCAAGGGAATTATAAAAGACCTTTTTGAGCAATTTAAAACCGTTGGCCCTGAGGAAAAACGCACCTTTGGTAAAGTACTTAACCAGTTTAAGCAACTGGCCGAGGCCAAATACAATGAGCTAAAAGAAACACTTGACTCCGGACCAAAAACTAAAGACTTAGCACTTGACCTTACGCTGCCCGGCGAAGATTTTGCTGTTGGCTCGCGCCATCCGCTTTCGCTGGTACGGAATGAGATCATCGATATATTTAAACGCCTGGGCTTTGTGGTGGCAGAAGGACCGGAAATTGAAGACGACTGGCATAACTTTTCGGCCCTGAACTTCCCGGAAGAGCACCCTGCGCGTGATATGCAGGATACCTTCTTTATCAAAAAGAATAGCGGCAAGGATGATATCGCTTTGCGTACCCATACTTCATCGGTTCAGGTGCGGATGATGGAGCATGGTAAACCACCGTTCAGGGCTATTATGCCGGGCAGGGTTTACCGTAACGAGGCTATATCTGCCCGTGCGCATTGCTTTTTTCACCAGGTGGAAGGTTTGTATGTGGATGAGAACGTATCCTTTGCCGATCTGAAACAGACACTATATCATTTTGTGCAGGAATTATACGGCGAAGGTACCAAAGTACGTTTCCGTCCCTCATATTTCCCGTTCACGGAGCCATCGGCAGAGATGGATGTTTCCTGTACCATTTGTGGTGGTTCTGGCTGTAATATGTGTAAATACAGTGGCTGGGTAGAGATATTGGGTTGCGGCATGGTTGACCCGAATGTGCTGGAAAACTGCGGTATCGACAGCAAAAAATATACCGGTTTTGCTTTTGGTATGGGTATGGAAAGGATCGCGAACCTGAAATATGTTATCCGTGATCTGCGTTTATTTTCTGAAAACGATGTGCGCTTTTTAAAACAGTTTCAAACCGAAATATTATGAGAAAGTTCATAATGATCCTATTAACAGGTGTTTGTTTACTTTCGTGCGGAAAGGGAGACCCGGTTCCGAGTATACCGGTAAACTTTCAATCGCCTATCAATCCCAAATATAGTGCGCTAAACAGCCCAGGCGGATATTATTTTGTTCCGGGTTATGGGGTAGCAGGTTTAATTTTATACCATTCACAGACCCGTGGAATTGTTGCATATGATGCTTGCAGCAGTTATCAACCCGAAAAGAAATGTGTGGTCAAGATTGATGATACCGGTCTTCAAGTGGTTGATCCGTGTAGTGGATCAAAATTTTCATTAGAAGATGGTACACCGGTAAAAGCCCCGGCCACCAAGTCGCTGAGGTCATACCAGGTTATAACAACTCAGTTCACCATTCAAGTTGTCAATTAATTAATAAATGGAAGCCGATAAAATAAAGGATAGTATAAAGAGGGCGGCGCAGGAGCTGTTCCGCAAATTCGGTTACCATAAAACCAGTGTTAATGAGATAGCCAAAAAGGCTAAAATTGCCAA
>Ga0105237_10002412_pt1 | contig 23212 bp, 16 predicted proteins | sample KBSC24metaG_FD_81520 | JGI IMG/M metagenome (GOLD analysis project Ga0105237, IMG submission 81520) | Corn rhizosphere microbial communities from Kellogg Biological Station, Michigan, USA - KBS C2-4 metaG | ecosystem: Host-associated > Plants > Roots > Rhizosphere > Soil | place: Michigan, USA...
CCGCCCCCTTGGGTTGGCCGGTGGAGCCGGAGGTGTAGATCACGTAGGCCAGGTTTTCGCCGTCCAAGGCGATGCCGGGGTTCTCTTCGCTGTAGCCTTCGAATGTTGACTCACCCAACACCAGGGTTTCCAAACCTTGGGGGATCGGCAGTTGCGCCAGCACCTGCGTTTGAGTCAGCAGCAGCTTCACGCCGCTGTCTTCGAGCATGTAGGCCAGGCGTTCGCGCGGGTACTCCGGGTCCAGCGGCACGTACGCACCGCCGGCCTTGAGCACCGCCAGCAAGCCGACCACCATTTCGACGGAACGCTCCAGCGCCAGCCCCACCAGCACATCCGGCCCGACGCCTGCCTCGAGCAAACGATGGGCCAGGCGATTGGCGCGGCGGTTCAGCTCGGCATAGCTCAGCGACACATCGCCGAAACGCAACGCTGGCGCCTGCGGTGCACGCGCGACCTGCGCTTCAATCAGCTCATGCACGCAACGCTGCAACGGGTAGTCCCGCGCGGTGGCATTCCAGTCGCCGAGCACCTGGCGGCGCGCGGCCTCCGTCAGCGACGGCAAATCCCCCAGGCGCTGCGCTGTGGTGCTGGCCAAGCCTTGCAACAGGTACTGGAAGTGCGTGGCCAGTTGCTCGATCTGCGCCTCACTGAACACCTGCACATCAAAGCTGAACTCGAATTCCAGGCCCGCGCCTGCCCCCAACAAGACGGTCAGCGGGTAGTGGGTCTGCTCGATGTTCTGCACATCACTGAAGGTCAACCCGGCCGGCGCGCCAGCGGCCAGCGCGGCGGAAACCGGATAGTTTTCAAACACCAGCAGCGTGTCGAACAACGCCGCGCCACTGGCGCCCGCCCAACGCTGGATATCGAACAAGGGCGTGTGCTCGTGCTCACGCAAGCTGAGGTTCTGTGCCTGTACCTGTTGCAACCACTCACTGACCCACAAGGTCGGGCTCGGGGTGGCGATCACCGGCAAGGTATTGATGAACAGCCCGACCTGCTGCTCCACACCCGGCAACCCCGCCGGCCGCCCGGCCACCGTGGCGCCGAACACCACGGTGTCCTGGCCGGTCTGGCGTTGCAGCAGCAACAGCCAGGCGGCTTGCACCAGCGTGTTCAGGGTGATTTTGTGGGCCTGGGCAAACGCCTTGAGTGGCGCGGTCTGCGCGACGCTCAGGGCCAGGGCGTAGCTGCCCTTGGTCGAAGAATGCTCGGTCGGGGTGGCGCGCGCCAAGCGCGTCGGCGCCTGCAACGTGGCCAACTGGCCTTTCCAGAACGCCTCGCTGGCCGACGAGTCCTGGCCTTGCAACCAGCCAATGTAGTCGCGGTAATGCCCTTGCAGCGCCGGCAACGGCTGGCCGACATAGTGCTGCAAGACCTCCCCCAGCAATTGCGCCCGGCTCCAACCGTCCAACAGGATGTGATGGTTGGTGAGGATCAGGTGGAAACGATCGACACCGATACGCACCAGTTTCAGGCTGAGCAACGGCGCCCGATCCAACACGAAACCTTGTGCGCGCGTGGATTCGCTCAACGCATCCAATGCCGCTTGCGGGTCTGGTTGCGCCTGCCAGTCGTACTCGACGAAGGGCAAGGCGCTCTCGCGATACACCGCTTGCAACGGCTGCGCCTGGTCCTGCTGCCAGATAAACCCGGTGCGCAACATGTCGTGCCGCGCCAGCACCTGTTCCCAGGCGCGTTTGAAGCGCGGCACATCCAGGCCGTGGAGATTGGCGCGCAACTGGCTGACATAGATTGCATCCTGGCCCTGCTGGTACAGGCTGTGGAACAGCATGCCCTGTTGCATCGGTGACAGTGGGTACAGGTCCTGCACGTCGCGCGATGGCAGCGCCAGGTCGTCCAGTTGCCGTTGAGTGAGGCGGGCCAGGCTGACATCGGCCGGCGTGAAAGCACCGTGTTGCGGATCGACGCAATGCTCGATCAGCGCCAACAGCTCGCGCTGGTAATCGTCCGCCAGGCCCTGAAGGGTCGAGGCCTGGAACATCTCGCGGCTGAAGCCCCATTGCAGCGCCAGTTCGCCACCGTACACCTGGCCCTCCACCGTCAGCCAGTTGGCCAGCGGTGCTGCCGGGTCCTGGGCCTGGCCACTGCCTTGGCTGGCGGGCACGAACAGCGCCGACTCATCGAACTGGCGGTCGAACTGGCCCAGGTAGTTGAAGGTAATGCGTGGCGCGGCCAACCCGGCGAGGGACGCGCGGGCCTCGGGCGTCCCCAGATAACGCAGCAGGCCGTAGCCCAGGCCCTTGTCGGGCACGGCACGCAGTTGCTCCTTGACCGCTTTGATCGCGCTCGACAACTCGCCCTCAGCTTGCAGGCGGACCGGGAACAGGCTGGTGAACCAACCGACGGTGCGGGTCAGGTCGAGCCCATCGAACAGGTCTTCGCGGCCATGGCCTTCGAGCTGGATCAGCGCGGCAGGCTGGCCGCTCCAACGGCAGATCACGCGGACCAACGCGGTCAGCAGCAGGTCATTGACCTGGGTGCGATAGGCCAGCGGCGCGTCCTGCAACAACCGGCGGGTCTGCTCGGCATTGAGGCGGGTCTCGAGCCTGCCCTCCAGGTGGTTTTGCAGGCCGCCCTGGGGGTTGTCGCACGGCAGCTCGGTGTCGCTGGACTGGGCCTGCCAGTACGGCAATTGCGCGCTGAGGGTGCTTGCATGGGCCTGCAACTGCCGCGCCCAGTGCTGGTAGGCGCTGGTCTTGTTTGGCAAGGGCTGCTCGCGATAAGCCTGTTGCAGGTCCTCCAGCAGAATGCGCCAGGACACGCCATCGACCACCAGGTGGTGCACCACCAGCAGCAAGCGTTGTGTGCCATCGGCCAGGCTGACCAACGCGGCACGCAGCAGCGGGCCTTGCGCCAGGTCGAGGCTGCGCTGGGCTTCGTCACACAGTGCTGCCAGCTCAGCATCGGTGCTCGCGTGGGATTGCCACAACGCCGCCTCCGTCACCGGCACGGCGTAGGCTTGCTGCCAGCCGTCGCCCTGTGGGGTAAAACGCAGGCGCAGGGCGTCGTGATGGTTGATCAAGTGCGTCAAGGCGGCGTCCAGCCGCGCAGGCTCCAGCGCCTCGCGCGGGGTCAGCAACAGTGACTGGTTCCAATGCTGGCGCGCCGGGATCGCCTGGGCGAAAAAACCCTGCTGCACCGGGGTCAGGATCACCTCCCCGCTCACCGGGCCCTGATCGATAACGATCGACGCGTCCTGGCTCGCTACCCGCGCCAGGCTGCGCACACTCTGGTACTGGAACAGGTCGCGCGGGCTCAGGCGTATGCCCGCCTGGCGCGCACGGCTGACCACCTGGATGGAGATGATCGAGTCGCCGCCCAGTTCGAAAAAGTTGTCGTCCAGGCCGACCTGCTCGACCCCGAGCACATCGCGCCAGATCGCCGCCAACGCTTTCTGTACAGGCTCCTGCGGGGCAGCGAATGCCTGCTGCGCCACAGCTTCCGGCAATGGCAAGGCCTTGCGGTCGAGCTTGCCGTTGGCGGTCACCGGCAGCTGGTCCAGGGTGATCAAGTGGGTGGGGACCATGTACTCCGGCAAGCTGTCGAGCAGCCAGGCCTTGAGGTCGGTTGGCGCGTCGCCATTCGGCACCAGGTACGCCACCAACTGCTTGCCGCCGTGAACCAGCACCACGGCTTCACGTACGCCGGGGTGCTGCATCAGTTGCGCTTCAATTTCGCCCAGCTCGATGCGCAGGCCGCGCAACTTGACCTGATGATCGAGGCGGCCCAGGTATTCGAGCACGCCGTCGGCCCGTTGGCGCACGCGGTCGCCGGTACGGTACAGGCGCTCCCCCGCAACGAACGGGCTCGGCACAAAGCGCTCCGCCGTCAACCCAGGGCGCCGATGGTAACTGCGCGCCAGGCCGGTGCCGCCCAGGTACAGCTCGCCGGATACGCCAGCGGGCACGGGGTTGAGCTGGGCGTCGAGCACATAGGTGGCGAGGTTGGCGATCGGGCGGCCAATGGGCACGCTATCGGCGCCTTCGTCGACGCACGTCCAGTGGGTCACGTCGATAGCGGCTTCGGTCGGGCCGTAGAGGTTGTACAGAGCGGCGTTCGGCAATTTGGCGAACACCTGGCGTTGCGCGTCGAGGGGCAATGCCTCGCCGCTGCACACGATGCGCTTGAGGCGGGTACAGCGCTGCACGCCCGGCTCATGGATAAACGCCTGGAGCATCGACGGCACAAAGTGCAAGGTGGTGATGGCGTGCTGGCCGATGGTCTCGATCAGGCGCGCGGGCTCGCGGTGTTCGCCTGGCGCGGCCACCACCAGGCGAGCGCCGGTCATCAACGGCCAGAAGAACTCCCATACCGATACGTCAAAGCTGAACGGAGTTTTCTGCAGGACCGCGTCACTGGCATCCAACGCGTAGGCCTGCTGCATCCAGCACAGGCGGTTGACCAGTGCACGGTGGCTGTTGCCGGCGCCCTTGGGCTTGCCGGTGGAGCCGGAGGTGTAGATCACGTAGGCCAGGTTCTGCGCCTGCATGGGCACCGCCGGCGAGGCGCTGCTATAGCCCTCCAGCCACAGCGCGGGCTGGTCCAGGGCAATCACCCGCAGGCCAGCGGCAGGCAACAACGGCAATAGGCTCTGTTGGCTGAGCAGCAGCGCAATGCCACTGTCTTCGATCATGTAGGCCAGGCGTTCCTGGGGGTATTCGGGGTCCAGCGGTACATAGGCGCCACCGGCCTTGAGGATCGCCAGCAGGCCGACCACCATGTGGAGGGAGCGCTCGACACAAATCCCCACCAGCACGTCCGGGCCGACGCCCTGCTCGCGCAAGGCGTGGGCCAGTTGATTGGCGCGCGCGTCGAGTTGCGCATAGGTCAAGGTGGTGGTGCCGAACACCAGCGCCGGGGCATCCGGTGTGCGCTGCACCTGGTCTTCGATCAAGTGGTGCATGGCACGTTCAGTCGGGTACGGCGCGGCGGTCTGGTTCCAGGCCTGCACCAGCAGGTGCTGCTCGTCGGCGGCCAGCATCGGCAACTCACCGATGCGCTGCTCACCATCGGCCACCATGGCCTGCAACAGACGGATCCAGTGGCGCGCCATACGGGCGATGGAGGGCGCGTCGAACAGGTCGTTGGCGTAAGTCAGCGCGGCATGCAGGGTGCCGGACTTTTCATAGGTATCAAGGGTCAGGTCGAACTGGGTGGTGCGGCCCTGCCACTCCACCAGGGCCAGTTCCAGGCCAGAGGCAGTGCGGACCGAGGCAATGTCGGCCACCACCGGCTGGTGGTTGTACATCACCTGGAACAGCGGCGTATGGCTGAGGCTGCGCTCGACCTTCAGGGCTTCTACCAAGCGTTCGAACGGCAACTCCTGGTGGTCCTGGGCGCCCAGGGCATGCTCTTTGATGGCTTGCAGCAACTCGGCCACGCGGGTCTGCCCGGTCAGCTCGGTGCGCAGCACCTGGGTGTTGACGAAGAAGCCGATCAGCCCTTCGACTTCACTGCGATTGCGGTTGGCGATGGGCACGCCGATGCGCAGATCAACCTGCCCGGTGTAGCGATGCAACAACACGTTGAACGCGCCAAGCAGCAGCATGAACAGCGTGACATTGTGCTTTTGCGCGCAGTTGCGCAGTTGTACCGCCAGTGCCGGGTCGATTGCGAAGGTATGGCGCGTGCCCTGATAGCTGGGCATGGCCGGGCGTGGACGGTCGGTCGGCAATTCCAGTACCGGGTGCTCATCGCCCAGGCGCGCTTGCCAGTAGTCGAGCTGGCGCGCCTGCTCCCCGGCTTCCAGCCAGCAGCGCTGCCACAGGGCATAGTCGCTGTACTGGATCGGCAATGGCGGCAGTTGCGGCGTGTCGTTGCGCTCGTGGGCGTCGTAAAAGCGGATGAACTCGTCGATCAGCACGTTCATCGACCAGCCATCGGAGACGATATGGTGCAGGGTCAGCAGCAGCACGTGTTCCTGTGCATCGAGCTTGAGCAACTGCACACGCAGCAACGGCCCGTGCTCCAGGTCGAACGGCAACAGCGATTGACGGGTTGCCGCCTGGTTGACGGCCTGCTCGCGCGCCGTCGGCTCCAATGCGCTGAAATCCAGGTGTTCGATGGCCAGCGATGGCTCGACGGCCACCTGCACCAGGCGCTCATCGGCCTGGCGCTGGAACACCGTGCGCAACGTTTCATGGCGCGCCACCAGGCTGGCGAATGCCTGCTCCATGGCGCGCAGGTTCAATGCGCCCTTGAGCCGCACCGCCCCCGGCAAATTGTAGGCGCCGCTGGTCGGGTCCAGTTGCCACAGAAACCACATGCGCTGCTGCGCGTAGGACAACGCCTGGCGATCCTGCGCCTCCACCCCTGCCGGAATCGGAAACCGGGAAAAATCCACCCCTTCCTTCTGCAACGCCTGCAGGAACAGCTGGCGCTTTTTCAGGGGCAACCCGATAAACCGGCGAGCAAGTTTCAAGGAGTCTTCAGCATTCATTTCTTGGAGTCCGGAGCAATAGGCGGGAAGCACAAAGGCACGTCGTCCCTATAAAACGAACCGGAGAAGGAAAAATTAGCGGAGGGCGGGAGGCGTCGAGCAGCGCGTCATCAAGGGTTACATCAATCTCCGCTGAGTCACGCCAACTCGGGCTAGCATTGACGCACACCACTTTTTGCAACTACATTTAGTTACACGCAGGGAACGCCGTGTCCAAAAATGAAAAGCTGCTCGCCAAACTGCTCAATGAACACATGACATTCACCTGGCCCGAGCTCGTCACGCTGCTGCGTCGGCTTGGCTACACACAAATCGAGGGGGCGGGAAGCCGCGTCAAGTTCGACATCGGCGACCCCACGGCAATGATCACCTTGCACAAGCCTCACCCCGGCAACGAACTGAAACACTACATTCGTCGCCAGGTCATCGAACAATTGAGATCAGGAGACCTGATTCAGTGAACAACCAACTGAAATACAACGGCTACATCGGCTCTATCGAAGCCAGCCTCGAAGACAACTGCCTGTTCGGCAAAATCCTCTTCATCAAGGCGCTGGTCAGCTATGAAGGGAAAACCGTCGCCGAGTTGGACGCGGCCTTCCGCGAGGCCGTGGATGACTATCTCACGACCTGCCAGACCCTGGGGCAACCCCCGGAGAAGCCATGCAAAGGCTCGTTCAATGTGCGGGTCGGCCATGACCTGCACCTGGCAGCGGCCCTGGCGGCAACCCGTAAGAAAGTCACGCTCAACGACCTGACGCGCCAGGCGTTGAACGAGTTCCTGCAACACCACGGCGCAGACCCGGCGATCGGTTGATCAGCCCAGTCGCCGATAACCCAGCACCGCCGCCCCCAACACCACGGCGCCCGCCGCCAGCGACACCCAGAAGCCGCTGGCCGCGCCAAACTGGTCGATCATCCAGCCGCAGCTGGCGGCGCCGATGGCCACGCCGATACTGAGGCCGGTGATCAGCCAGGTCATGCCTTCGGTGAGGCGGCTCGGCGGGACGATTTGTTCCACCAAGGCCATGGACACGATCAGCGTCGGGGCGAAGAACAGGCCGGAAACGAAGATCGCCACCGCCAACCCAGGGATGTTCGTCACCAACAGCAGTGGCAAGGTGGTCAACGCCGTGGCCACCCCGCAGCACAGAAACTGCCGGGGCAGCGGCGCCTTCAACTTGAGCGCGCCGAACGCCAACCCCGCCAGGCACGAACCGATGGCATACACCGACAGCACAATGCTCGCCGCTGCGGGTTGGCCCTGCTGCTGGGCAAAGGCGACACTGACCACATCCACCACGCCGACGATCACGCCCATGGCCAACAGCAGGATCATCAGGATCAGTACCGACGGTGAAGCGATCAACCAGCGGCCATGATGGCCCTGGTGCTCATGCACCGGCGGTTCCGTTGCGCGTTGCAACACAAAGACGGTGACGCCCACTGCCAGCAGCAGCGCCGCCACCAAAGGCCCGGCTTCCGGGAACAGCACGACGCTCAGGCCGACGGAGATCGGTGGGCCGATGATAAAACACACCTCATCGAGCACCGACTCCAGGGCAAACGCGGTCTGCAGCTTGGGTTGGCCGCGGTACAGCGCGGTCCAGCGAGCCCGTACCATCGCCGACATATTGGGCATGCAACCGGCCAGGGCGGCGAACAGGAACAACGTCCAGCTGGGTGCCTGGAAACGCGTACACAGCAACAGCAGCAACAACGCCCCGCCACCGATCAGTGCAGCGATCGGCAGCACCCTGCCCTGGCTGTAGCGGTCGACCAGCCGTGACACCTGCGGCGCGCAGAATGCCGTAGCCAGGGCAAATATCGCCGCCACCGACCCGGCCAAGCCATAACCGCCGTGGACCTGCGAGAGCATGGTGATCAGGCCGATACCGGCCATGGACACGGGCATGCGTGCCAGCATCCCGGCAAGTACAAAAGCCCGGGCACCGGGCGCCTGGAACAATTCGGCGTAGGGGTTTGCCATCACTGCACTGTCTTCTTATAAGGAGGTGCGCAACCTTTTATCACACCAGCCGCTTGATCTGCTTGTGCCGCCACACCAACCGAAAGTACGTCGTCTGCAATGCCAGCATCGCCAGGTACGTCACGGGAAACGCCATCCACACCCCTTCCAGGCCGAAATGCGCGTTGAACAGATACGCCATTGGCAGTTCAACGCCCAGCACGCAGAAAATCGAGATCGCCACCGGCATCAGCACCACGCCGCTGGCACGCATGATCCCGCCGATCACCGCCTGGAAGCCGAACACCAGGATGCTCCACAGCATGATATGCAGCAGGTGTTCGGCGTTGATCCGTGCGGCGTCGTCCGTGATGAACAAGCCCAGCAACCAGTGGGATAACAGGTAGCCCAGCAGGATCAGGCCACCTGTCAGGCACAGGTTGATCAGCAACCCCGTACGCAGGATCGGCCCGATGCGTTCCAGTCGACCGGCACCAATCGCCTGGGCACCCAGGATCGACGCGGTAATGGCAATCGACAGCGCCGGGAATTGCACATAGTTGACGATTTGGGTGACCGCGCCATAGGCCGCCGTGGCTTGTGAACCATGGCTGTTGACCAGGGCGAGGATGACCAATTCCGACAGCGACAGCACCACCATCTGCAAACCGGTAGGCAGTCCGATGCGTAGCACCTTGCCTAGAATCACCCGATCCAGACGCAAGGCCGCAAGCAGTTCACGATCCGGCGCCATCACATGGTTTTTATGACGCAGGCGCAGGATCAGAAACAGCATCGCCGACGCGTTACCCACCAGCCCGGCATACACCGCACTCTGGATGCCCATCGGCGGCAAGCCAACCCAGCCGCGGATCAGCGCCGGGGTCAGCAGCAGGCCGACCAGGGTCGAGACCATCAGCGCCAACAACGGCGAAACCGTGTCGCTCACCCCGCGCAACAGTTGGGTGTAGAGGATAAACACCAGCAGCAGCGGCATGATCAGCATCATCATCTGGGCATAACCCACCGCGTCATCCAGCACATCGATGGGGGTGCCCAGTGCCTGCAAGGCCGGGCGCGCGAACAGGCTGCCGAGTACCGCCGCGATCAAGCCCACCAGCGCGCCGAGGGTCAAGGTGGCCCCGGTGATCGACTTGACCATCCCGGTTTCCTGGGCGCCCCAGGCCTGGCCGATCAGCACCGAGGCCCCCGCGCCCAGGCCGATCACCAGCGCAATAAAGAAGAAGACGATGGGAAACATCCCCGACACCGCCGCCAACGCCTGGGTACCGAGCATTTGCCCGACATAGATGCCATTGAGCGTGCCGGAAAAACTCTGCAGGAAGTTGGACAGCACCATCGGTGCCAAAAAGATCAGGTAGATCTGCCACAACGGCCGTTGTTGGGTGACTTCCATGGTAGTTCGAGTCCCTGGATTTATGATCAGGCAGTAAAAGCGTTGCGCGACAGCCAGGCCAGGTACGTCTGCACGTCTACCGGCCAGTGCGCGATCTGCTTGGAAAAGTCCGCCGCATCCTGGGCAAACAGCGCCCGCGCGGCATCCTCGAAACCCGGCAGGTCGCCGCCAATGGCGCTCATGAAGCGATAGCTGGCCTCCTTGGCATGGCGCATTTGATCACGGCAGGCATGGACATTGCGCGCTTCATCGACCAATCGGCGCAACGCGGCCGAAGCGCCGCCACGCTGCTGGCCCAACCACGCCCAGTGGCGAGGCAGCAAGGTGACTTCCCGCGCGACCACGCCCAGCTTTGGGCGCCCGACCGTGGGCACCGCGGGGGGCTCGTCATCGGTGTCTGTCGGTGCGGGTTGTTCCGGCGCATAACCTGCCGGCCAGGGGTAGTCGACCTGGACGCCGGTGGCGTCGTCAAAGACCAGGAAACTGCCCGCCGACAGGCCAAGGTCAACCAGGGCGGCAGCCACCTGGGCATAGGAACCGGCCGCCACGCGTTGGTGACGAACAAAGGCGCTGCATTGGGGAGTGATGTGTGCAGGCATGACTTATTACCCGGATATTATTTATTTTACCCGGATCATATTAGCCCTAACGCTTCAACTTACAAGGCGATTCTCGTGAAACCTCCCGCCACTGAGCGCCGCCTGGACTGTGTGGCGAGCGGGCTTGCCCCGCGTTGGGCTGCGCAGCAGCCCCAGTAAGATCACCGCGTTTTTTCAGACAAAATGCAGTGCGGGATTGGGGGCTGCTGCGCAGCCCAACGCGGGGCAAGCCCGCTCGCCACACAGTCCCGCTTGCCACAACAAGCCCGCTCGCCACAGGGAGATTGGTCAGGGTCAAGAGAGTGGTGTAGCTACCCATGCCACCATCGCCTGAGGCATGCGTACCGGGCAACGCTCCTGGTCTAGTGACTGATCATCCAAGGCCGTGGCCCGGTCTGGGTCTTGAGGCCCAAGGGGTTGGCCTTGCTCGGCTCGACTTTTTTACCGGTGCCGCAGCAACTGCATCCGGCCGGATGGCGACGGTTCTCCCGGTATTCGCCGACGGTCTGCGGTGCGTGGGCACTGCGCTCGTTGCCGGCGATGGCCTTGCGTTGGTTGGCCGACAGCGTTTGCAGCGCCGGCGCCGACACCCTCAACGGCCCGCCAGGTCCTTCGCAGTACGGACACTGGCTGGGTTCGTTGCGCTGGGCCATCGGCCGCAGCAGCGTGAAAGTGCCACACGCCTCGCAGGCGTATTCGTAGGTCGGCATGGCTACAGGTCCGGGGCAATGGGCAGGTCGATGCTGCCGTCGAGGTATTTCGTCGGGCCGTTGGCGGTGGGGTTGATGTCGAACTCGAAGATCTCCGTGGGCAACCACAAGGTTGCGCAGGCATTCGGAATATCCACCACACCGCTGATATGCCCCTGCACCGGTGCCGAGCCGAGCAACGCATAACCCTGGGCCGGCGAATAGCCGAACTTGGTCAGGTAGTTGATCGCGTTCAAGCAGGCCTGGCGGTAGGCGATGTTGACGTCCAGGTAGTGCTGCTGGCCCTGCTCGTCCACCGAGATGCCTTCGAAGATCAGGTAGTTCTTGTAGTTCGGGGTGATCGGGCTCGGCTTGAACACCGGGTTCTTGATCCCGTACTTGGCCATGCCGCCCTTGATCAGCTCGACTTTCATATGCACCCAGCCGGCCATTTCGATAGCGCCGCAAAAGGTGATTTCACCGTCGCCCTGGCTGAAGTGCAGGTCGCCCACCGACAGCCCGGCGCCGTTGACATAGACCGGGAAGAAAATCTTCGAGCCACGGGACAAATCCTTGATATCGCAGTTGCCGCCATGCTCACGCGGTGGCACGGTGCGCGCGCCGGTCGCGGCCGCATCGTCACGGGCCTGGCCCTTGAGCTTGCCCATATGCGCGGTGGCGGCCAACGGTGCGTTGGCCAGCGGCGGCACGCGGGTGGGGTTGGTGTCGATCAGTTCCTGCTCGCGGCGGTTCCAGTCGGCAAGCATCACCGGGTCGGGCAGGCAGCCAATCAGGCCCGGGTGGATCAGGCCCGCGAAATTCACCCCTGGGATATGCCGTGAACTCGTGAACATGCCCTTGAAATCCCAGATGGCCTTTTGTGCGCTGGGAAAATGATCAGTGAGGAACCCCCCCCCGTTCTGCCGCGAGAAAAAACCGTTGAAGCCCCACTGGGAGTCGGCCTTGGCGCCGATATCGAGCAAGTCCACCACCAGCAAGTCACCCGGCTCGGCGCCGTGCACCCCCACCGGGCCAGACAGGTAATGCACGGTGGACAGGTCCACATCGCGCACATCGCTGGCGTCGTCGTTGTTCTTGATCGCGCCGGCGGTCCAGTCGTAGGTCTCGAGGATGAAATCATCACCCGGCTTCACCCAGCACGCCATCGGGATATCCGGGTGCCAGCGGTTATGGATCTGCTCGTTCTCGGTGACGGGCTGGTTGAGGTCGACTTTGATCAGCGTTTCGGTCATGGACTGGCTCCTGGACGGATGACGGGATGCGTTCAATCCAGTCTCAGGGGGCCAGCGAAATCGGGAAATACGTTGGATGACGTATGGGCGCGGTCACCCGGTGCCTCAGATCGCCCGCGCCATATGCTCGGTAATCCGCCCGCGCAACCAGCGCTCTGCCGGGTCGTTGTCATGCACTCCGCTCCACACCATTGACAACTCCGCCGCGTCGATCGCAAACGGCGGGTCTTCGGCGCGCAACGCCGTGCCCTCGGTCAATGCACAGGCGGCGTAATCCGGCACCGTCGCAATAATCTGCGTACCCGCCAGCAGTGCACGCAGGCCGCTGAACTGCGGCACCGCGAGGACCACCCGGCGCGCGCGGCCGATGCGGGCCAGGTCCAGGTCGATATTGCCGCTCAAGTCACCCGAGAACGACACCATCGCATGGGGCCGTTCGCAATAGTCATCCAGGGTCAGAGGTTCTGTACCGGCATCGCCACGCAACACCTTGCAGGGGATATCCCGCAGCTTCTTGCGCTTGGCATTGGCCGGCAGATCCGTGGTGTAGCTGACCCCCACAGTGATTTCGCCACTGGCCAGCAACGACGACATCAACAGGTAATTGGCCCGGCGCACCACCACGATGATCCCCGGCGCCTCTTCGCGCAGTTGGCTGAGCAACGGCGGAAACAGGCCGAACTCAGCATCGTCGGACAGGCCGATGCGAAACACCGCGCAACTGGTGGACGGGTCGAAATCCTTGGCGCGGCTGACCGCGCTTGAAATGGTGTCCATGGCCGGTTGCAGCTCCTTGAGTATCGCCACCGCGCGTGGCGTGGGCTCCATGCCCCGCCCGTTGCGCAGCAGCAACGGGTCGTCGAACAGGTCGCGCAAACGGCCCAAGGCCGCGCTGACCGCCGGCTGGCCCATGAAGAGTTTTTCGGCGACCCGGGTCAGGTTCTTCTCGAACATCAGGGCCTCGAAAATCACCAGCAGGTTCATGTCGACGCGGCGCAGGTCGTTGCGGTTCATGGCGATATCCAAACGGTTGGCAAGCCACCAGATAAGCACGCAGGGCACGCTCTGGATTGCATGCCTGTGCTGTCTTTTCCGTGCCGGCACCTGGCGAAATTAACAACGATTAACTCGTCAGCCAGACGGTTCGGCCCCAAGAATGAAGCGGTCTAGACTGCATCCATTCACCGGGAACGCTCCCATCGACTGCGGAAATTCGTCATGGCCCGACTTGAGCACTGTGCTCCACGCTTATCCTCCATCGGTGGCCTCTGCCCCCGACGCGAACGTATCGCCAAGCAGCTGATCCTCGCCAACCTTGGCGAAAGCCTGGCAATCGCCGACCTCGCCCAAGCCTGCGCCTTGTCGCGCAGCCATTTTTCCCGCGCATTCAAGTGCACCACGGGGCTGTCGCCCCAGGAGTGGATACGCCAGCAGCGCATCCAGCGCGCCAAGGAACTGATCATCGGCTCCGCGCTGAGCCTGACGCAAATCAGCCTGGAATGTGGGTTCTGCGACCAGGCGCACTTCTGTCATATCTTCACCCGCAGCGAAGGGGTGAACCCGATGACCTGGCGAAATCACCAATTGCGCCGCAAGCAGGTGATTGCCGCCTAGTGATCCTTGCCGACGTGGAATATGCTCAGGCGATTGTCTTTTCAGGGCCTGCGCCAGCATGAATGACCTCAGCGACCAGGCCGTACATTTCGGCCCGTACCGCATTCACCCGCGCCAACGCCTGGTGCTGGAGGCCGGCCGCCCATTGCGCCTGGGACGGCGCGCGGTGGAGATTCTGCTGATCCTGCTGGAGCAGGCCGGCAATGTGGTGAGCAAGCAGGAACTGATCGCGCGGGTCTGGCCGAAAAGCGTGGTGGAAGATGGCAACCTGCGGGTGCATATGGCGGCGTTGCGCAAGGCGCTGGGCGATGGCCAGGCCGGGCAGCGCTATATCGTGACGGTAGCCCAGCGCGGCTACAGTTTTGTCGCCCCACTGAGCATCGAGCCGATGACCCTGCCCACCGACGGCCCTCCCCACAGCCAGGGCCACAACCTGCCGCTGCGGCGTACACGAATGATCGGCCGCCAGGCGCTGATCGACGCGCTGGTGCAGCAATTGCCGCAACAGCGTTTCATCACCCTGACCGGCGCCGGGGGTATCGGCAAGACCACCGTGGCGCTGCGGGTCGCGGAGCTGCTGATCGGGCACTACGCCGATGGCATTCGCCTGCTGGACCTGGCCCCCCTCAGTGCGCCGTCGATGATCCTGCCCAACCTCGCCGCCCTGCTCGACCTGACGCTTACCGAGCATGAGCCGCTGCTCGCCCTCGCGCGCAGCCTGCACGAACGTCAGTTGCTGCTGGTGATCGACAACTGCGAGCACCTGCTCGATGACATGGCCCTGATCTGCGAAACGTTGCTGCGCCATGCGCCCCACCTGCATATCCTCACCACCAGCCGCGAAGCCCTGCGCGCCGAGGGTGAGTATGTGCAACGCCTGGAGCCCCTGGCCTGCCCGCCCGCCACTGGCAACCGTGCCCAGGCCCTGGGCTACCCGGCCCTGCAACTGCTGATCGAACGGGCCATGTCCCATCAGGACAGTTTTGAACTGAGCGAAGCCGAACTGCCCCTGGCCATTGACATTTGCCAGCGCCTGGACGGCATTCCGCTGGCCATCGAGTTGGTAGCGGCGCAAATCGAACGCTTCGGCTTGCCACGCCTGCTGGTGCAAATGGAAGACAACTTCCGCCTGCTCACCCGTGGCCGGCGCAGTGCGCTGCCCCGCCAGCAAACCCTGCGCGCTACGCTGGACTGGAGCTTCGACCTGCTCACGCACTGCGAGCAGATTTGCTTGCGCCGCCTGGCGGTGTTTCGTGACGGGTTCAGCCTGGCCAGCGCGGCGGCAGTGATCGCCGGAGAGCCGATTGCCCCGGCCGAAGTGCTCGGTTCGATCAGCCAACTGGTGGCCAAGTCCCTGCTCAACGTGGAGCCCGGCGATGACGAGGTGGTGTACCGCCTGCTGGACATTACCCGCACCTATGCCCTGGAAAAACTCAGCCAGGCCGATGAACTCGACACCACCCGCGAGCGCCACGCCACGCGCTGCCTGGTATTGATGGAGCAGGCGCGGGAGGACTGGGAGCGCACGGCGACCCAAGCCTGGATCGACCGCTACGCACCGCTACGCGAAGACGTCCGCGCCGCCCTCGATTGGGGCTTGGGCGACCAGGGCACGCAGCAGTTGGGCATTCGCCTGACGGTCAGCGCAATGCCGCTGTGGCAGGAATTATCCCTGCTGCGCGAGCACAGGTTCTATGTGGGCAAGGCGCTGGTATTGATGCAGCAGTCGAGCGCGCCCTGCACCCAGTTGATGATGCAACTGCAATTGGCCTTGGGCAGCCTGTCCTATCACGCCCTGGGTGGGGCGCCCCAGACGATCGCCGCCTTCGAGCAGGCCAGGCAGTTGGCCGAAGCGCGTCAGGACGTTGCGGGCCAATTGCGGGCCGTGTCCGGGCATATGGCGGTCAACCTGTGTGCCGGTCACTACCGCGAAGCCCTGGAACAGAGTGTGCAGTTCGATCGTCTCGACCCACGTACCGACCCGCTGCTGGACCTGAGCGCCCAGCGCCTGCGAGTACTGGCGCAGCATTTTGCAGGCAACCAGACACTGGCCCTGCACAATGCCGAACAGGTGATCCAGCGCATGGCCCACAGCGGCCATCTCAATCGGTTCACCCATGGCTTCGGCGTGCAATACGACCGGAGCGTCGCCTCACTGACCGTGCTTGCCCGCATCCAATGGCTGCGCGGGGCTCCCGAGCGCGCCTGGCGGACCGCCAGCCAGGCGCTGGAGCTGGCCTTGCAGATCAACCATGGCACCTCGATCTGCTACACCCTGGCCCTGGCCGGTGTGGTGATCGCCCGCTATAACGGCGATGGCGCGGCCGCACAGGCATTGCAGGCACTGCTGTTACAGCATGCCCAGCGCCATTCGGCCCAGCTGTTCCAGACCTGGGCGGCGCACTATGCCGACGGGCCAGGCCAAGGGGATTTGAACGGCCTCGGCCTGGTCAAGGACATCATGATTACACTGGGCGTTGCGAAGGTGGACGAACCCGCGGTCGAGCGGGTGCGTAGCGGTGCCGCCGGCTGGTGCGCGCCGGAATTGCTGCGGGTGCGCGCGCAGGCGTTGCTGCACCAGGACACGCCCGACGCCGCCGAAACCCTGCTGTTGGAAGCCCTGGGCCTGGCGCAACAACAAGGCGCCCTGGCCTGGGAGATGCGCACTGCGGAGTCGCTGGCGCGACTGTGGCAAAAACAAGGCCGCCGGCAGGCCGCTCGCGAACTGCTGGGTGGGGTTTACGCGCGATTCACCGAAGGTTTCGCCAGCCAGGACCTAATCCGCGCACGCAGCCTGCTCGACGAGTTGCAGGACCAACGGCCGGCCTGAAAACGGCCCCAGGTAATGCCCATAACCCTGCTGCAATCGCGCCACCTGCACCGGGTCGCGCAGTTGCATCAGCGCGTAGCTGCGCACGCTGTTAAGCAAGCGATAACGCTGCGCACCCGGACCGGGCTCGACCGTCAGCAACGAAGTGGCGACCAGACGCCCCAGCAGGTACGCCAGGTCGGCGTGTTCCAGCTCGGTACCCGCGACCAGCGTGACAAGGGTCGGCAAGGTCACCGCCATCTTGAACAAACCCAATTGCAGGAACAGCCAGCGCTCCGGCAGGCTCAGGCGCTGGTAGGTCCAGTCCAGGGCCGCGGCCATGGAGCGGTGCCGTTCAACCGCCGTGCGCCGGCCCCGGGTCAGCACCTGCAAGCCATTGCGCAATTGCGCCTGCACACCGTGTACCCCCAAGGCATCGACCTGGGCAGCCGCCAGTTCGAGGGCCAAGGGAATACCATCCAGACGCCGGCAGATATCACGCAGCGGTGCCAGGTCCTGGGGCCGCAGCGCAAAGCCCTGCTGACCGGCCCGAACCCGAGCGACAAACAGTTGCACGGCCGGGTACATCATTGCCTGCTCGACACTGGCCCAGGCGTACGGCATCGGCAATGCCAACCGGGGCACGCGTTGCACCCATTCGCCGGGGACCTGCAGGGCTTCACGACTGCTCAACAACACCGTCACCCGAGGCGCCCGCTCAAGCAGCGTGCGCACCAGATGCCGACAGGCGGCGAGCAACAGGTCAGCGCCATCCAGCACCAGCAGCAATTGGTGTGAAGCCAACTGGCGCGCCAGTTCACGGGCGTTATTGCAGGCTTCAAGACCCAGCGTTCGGGTCACGTGGCGGAGCATTTCCATCGGCGCCTCGACCGTCGCCAGGTCCACCCACCACACGCCGTCGCCGTAGCGCGGCAGCACGCGCTCGGCCAGTGCCAGCGCCAAGGTGCTTTTGCCCACGCCGGCGCTTCCGGTCAACGTCATCAGGCGTTGCCCGGACAGGCGCCGCACCAGCACGCCCAGCAACTCATCGCGACCGATCACCGCGCTGAGCCGCACGGCCAGATTGTGCCTCGGTGTAGTCGCGGCCACGGTGCCCTGCCCCGGCGCCACGAAGCAATACCCGCGTTGGGGGTCGTTGAGGATATAGCGCTGGCCATCCAACGCCCGGCGCAAGGCCGCGATATGCACGCGCAGGTTGTTCTGCTCGACCACGCTGCACGGCCAGACCCGCGCGATCAGGGTGTCCTTGCTGACAAACTGCCCAGGGGTTTCCAGCAGCACCGCCAGGATATCCAGGGCCCGCCCGCCCAGCGGCACCGGCCAGCCAGACTTGCTGACCAGGCGCTGTTGTCGGTGAAACGTGTAGGGGCCGAAGCTCACCGAGTGCGGGTTGTTCATGTCCGTAACAGCGCTGAAACACCCGAGCTTGGGCGTCTGCGCCTCCTTTTCCATGGGCCTGGCGCTATCTTGCCAGCTACCCGTGACAGGACAATGCTGGCACAGGGAGCGTCACGGACATTCAGGTGCGCGAGACGGACATCCTGTCGTTAACTGAACTGTTGTCGGTATTGGGTGGGGTTGAGGCCGAGCTTTTCAGTGAACAGAAAACGCATATGCCGCACGCTGCCAAAACCGGCGTAGAAGGCCACGGTCTTGAGCGGCAGGTCGGTGGTTTCCAGCAAATGCCGCGCGCGGTCGATGCGCGCGCCTTGCAGGAAGGCCATGGGCGTCATCTGCACCTCCTTGGTAAACAGCCGCGCAAAATGCCGGGCACTCATGCCCGCCAGCGCCGCCATCGACTCGATGGTGTGTGGCTGATCCAAATGGGCCAGTACCTGGTTCTGCACACGGGTAATCGCGGTTTCAAGGGGCGACACGGCGGCGGTCATCGGGCTGAACTGAGCCTGGCCGCCCTGGCGCTTCATCACCACCAGCAGCACCTTGGCGACTTCCACTGCCACCTGTTTGCCATGGTCCTGGGCTACGACCGACAGCGCCAGGTCGATACCGGCCGTGACCCCACCCGACGTAATCAAGCGACCGTCCTGCAGGTAGATGCGGTCAGTCTCGACGATGGCCTGGGGGAAGGCTTTGATCAAGCGTTCGGTGTAGTGCCAGTGGGTGGTCACCCGGTGGCCGTCGAGCAGCCCCGCATGCCCCAGCACAAAGGCGCCGGTGCAGATCGAACCGAAACGCCGCGACCGAGGTGCAGCGGCCCGCAGCCAGGGCAGCAAGTCGGGATGGCATTCGTTATAGGCACCGGGGCCGCCGGGCACCAGCAACAGGTCGTAGGCATCGTGCGCCTGCTCCAACAGCAGGTCGGGCTGGACGACGACGCCATTGGACGCACGCAGCGGGCCGGGTTCGGTGCCCAGGGTAAGGATCTGGTAGTGCTGCGCCGGCGGCAGGTAGCGGTTGGCAATCGAAAACACTTCAAGCGGCCCGGCCATGTCGAGCAGGAGGAAGTCCGGAAACAGCGCCATGGCCACGGTTTTCATCACGAGAGACGTCCATCGGAAAAGAATGCGGCCGGCATTATGGCACGTCTTTTACTGTCAACCCACATGAGACAGTTATTCAGTTTTTAGCTTCTTAATGAATATTTCGGTAACCAGTAATCTTCTTCTCAACGCAAGCGCCCTGCATGTCGCAGCCCGCGCTCACTTGAGGACACCACCATGCTGACCCTTCGCAAAGCTTCGGAACGCGGCGCCGCCAATCACGGTTGGTTGAAGTCGTTCCACACCTTCTCGTTCGCCAACTACTGGAACCCCAAGGAACAGGGTTTCTCCGACCTGCTGGTGATCAATGACGACCGCGTCGCCGCCGGCAAAGGCTTCGGCCAGCACCCGCACCGCGACATGGAGATTTTCTCCTATGTGCTCGAAGGCGCCCTGGAACACAAGGACACCCTGGGCACCGGCTCGGTGATCCGTCCCGGCGATGTGCAACTGATGAGCGCCGGCCGCGGCGTGGCCCATAGCGAGTTCAACCACAGCCAGACCCGTGGCGTGCACTTCCTGCAGATCTGGATCGTGCCGAACGTGGCCGGCGCCGAGCCGCGCTATCAGCAGGAACACTTCAGCGAAGCACAGAAACGTGGGCGCCTGCAGTTGATCATCTCGCCGGATGGCGCCAAGGGTTCGCTGCATGTACGCCAGGATGCGCGGGTGTATGCCGGGCTGTTCAACGGCGATGAAAGCGCCAGCCTGGACCTGGCGCCAAACCGCCACGTGTACATCCATGTGGCCCGCGGCAGCGTGGAAATCAATGGCCAGCGCTTGCAGGAAGGCGACGGTGCCCGAGTACGTGACGAGCGCCAGATCCGCATAAGCCAGGGTGAGGATGCCGAGGTGCTGGTGTTTGACCTGCGCCCTCAAGAACGGCCTCAGATGCCATGACGGCCCCCTTGATGGCCCGCCCATGCGGGCCATCGCCGGCGTCGATAGTCACCATCAGCCCAATGAAGTTCTCTTAAAAAATGCAACGCGTAACATCAAACCCATACCCGGCAACACCCCAACTAAAACACTTGGAGCACACCATCATGAAACGCCAACTCTTGCTTAGCCTCGCTTTCTCGGTACTCGCTGCAAACGCTTTTGCCCACCCAGTCATCGCTGAAGGCGGCTCGGATCGCCTGAATGCCAACCGCGTCGCCGAAGGCGGGGCCGACCGCCTGAATGGCAACCGTGTCGCTGAGGGCGGTGCTGACCGTCTGCAAGAACGCGGCCTGGTCGAAGGCGGTGTGGATCGGCTGAATGGCAACCGTGTCGCTGAAGGCGGCGCTGACCGTCTGCAAGAACGCGGCCTGGTCGAAGGTGGTGCAGATCGCCTGAATGGCAACCGTGTCGCTGAAGGCGGTGCTGACCGTCTGCAAGAACGCGGCCTGGTCGAAGGTGGTGCAGATCGCCTGAATGGCAACCGTGTCGCTGAAGGTGGTGCTGATCGTCTGCAAGAACGCGGCCTGGCTGAAGGTGGTGCAGATCGCCTGCACAGCAACAACGCCTGACCCCGCGCTGTTCGCGGGGTACCCCAAACCGGCCTGATCAGCCGGTTTTTTTTCGTCTGCATCAAACCACGTCGCGGTCCACCCACACCACCGCCTTACCTATTTGTTGCCTCGCCTCGATGCGCGCATGCACCTGCTTTACCGTCTCCAGGCTGTAATGTCCCTCGATCTCTACCGTCAGCGATCCTTCCAACATCGCCGCAAAAACCGCATTGGCTCGCCGTTGCACGGTCGCGCCATCGGCCATGTGGTCAGCCAAGCGCGGCCGCGTCAAAAACAGTGAACCGGCCTCCCCCAGTTCAATCGGGTCCAGGTCCGTCAGCGAGCCCGAGACATTGCCGTAATTGACGATCAAGCCTCGTGTACGGCAAGCACGGAAACTCTCACGCAAGGTGGTTTTGCCCAGCGAGTCGAACACCACATCCACGCCCCGCCCCCCCGTTGCCTCGCGCACGCGCTCGGCGAATCGCCCTTCGTCATACGTCCAGGCCTGATGGGCACCGCGTTGCAGGGCAATCGCGCATTTTTCAGCGCTGCTACCGGTGGCAAATACCGTCGCGCCCAACCGCCGCGCCATCTGCACCAATAATTGGCCAATGCTGCCCGACGCCGCATGCACCAGGCAGGTACTGCCGGCGTGCAAGCGCGCCACATCGTCAATCAGGTAATGGGTGGTGCAGCCCTGGAACATCGCGGCTGCCGCCTGATCGAAGGTGATTGCGCTGGGAATCTGCGCGATTTTGTCCGCCGGCACAGCGGCGTATTCGGCATAAGCCCCCCAGGCGATGCACCAGGCGACCCGATCACCGACGTGCAAATGACTGACGCCGGCGCCTACGTCCACGACCACCCCGGCGCCTTCCATGCCCAAGGTGCAAGGCAGACGCACCGGGTACGTCGTCGATTGGGCGTACTTGCCCTGGCGCGTGTGGACATCCATGAAATTGATCCCGGCACAGGCCACCTTGACCAGCACATGGCCTGGCGTGACCTGGGGTATGGGAGCGTCATGGCGCAGCAGGGCAACCTCGGGTCCACCATAGGTTTGCAGGGTGATGGCTTTCATCGGGAACAACTCCGTTTGCACTGGGAAGCGGCCATGGTAAAAGGACCTTCTCAGTAGGAAAATTCCCCAAACCCTCCCAACCTCTGTGCGGAAATAACCCGATGTTCGATTGGCAGGACCTGTATTACTTCACCGTCTTGGCCCGCACCCAATCGCTGTCGGCCGCCGCCCGCGAGTTGCAGGTGGAACACGCTACCGTCGGGCGCCGGGTCGACGCCCTGGAAACAGCCCTCGGGGTGAAACTGGTCGACCGCCTGCCCCGCAGCCGACCACTCACTGCCCAGGGCCGGGCATTGGCTGAACTGGCGGCGGGCATGGGCGGGATGGCCACCGAAGTCATGCGCTTGTCACGGGTAGCGTCCATCGAACTGGCCGGCACGGTACGGGTCAGTTGCCCGCCGTCCATTGCCAACCATTGCATCGCGCCCCACGTGGCGCACTTGCGAGCCCAATACCCACAGCTGAACCTGGTGCTGATGCCCTCCACCCAACTGGCCGCGCTGGATAAGGGCGAAGCCGATATCGCCCTGCGCACCGTACGCCCCGACGAGGACGCGCTGGTGCGGCGCAAGGTCGGTGTGGTGCGCTTCGGGCTGTATGCCGCGCCAGTGTTCAAGCAATTGCCCGCCGCCCACTGGACGTTCATCGCCTACGACAGCAGCCGCGACCACCTGCCCCAGCAAGCGTGGATGCACCAACTGCGCGGCCAGCGCCCGATCGTATTTGCCGCCAGTGAGTTGATCACCCAACAAATGGCGGCCCGCTCCCAGGTGGGCGCGGTGGTATTGCCGACGCTGGTGGGTGATCACGACCCGCAACTGGCGCGCTTGCCCACCGCCAGCGACGGGCCGGTGCGCGATATCTGGTTGACGGTGTACCCGGACATGCGGCGCTCACCGTCGGTGAAAGTGGTGATGGAATTTTTGGTCGATTGCATTGAAGGCGAACCGCAGCTGCGCCGTTGATTCAGCCCAGGGTGCTGAGGAATTTATTGCGATACGCCACCGGCAGCATCCCCACCCACGTTGGGGGGCGAAGCGGCCCTGAATCCTGCCACCGAGTGTTGTCTGAAATAACGCGGTGGGCTTATTGGGGCTGCTGCGCAGCCCAACGCGGGGCAAGCCCTAATGCCGTTCAGTTAAGGCTTTTTTGTAGGAGCGAGCTTGCTCGCGAAGAGCTCACAGGCGCCGCGTTCACTCAGGAAACACGCGTTATCGTTGACGTTTTTCGCGAGCAAGCTCGCTCCTACAGAAGGCGATGTACGCTTAACTGAACGGCATTAGGGCAAGCCCGCTCGCCA
>Ga0105237_10002414_pt1 | contig 23201 bp, 21 predicted proteins | sample KBSC24metaG_FD_81520 | JGI IMG/M metagenome (GOLD analysis project Ga0105237, IMG submission 81520) | Corn rhizosphere microbial communities from Kellogg Biological Station, Michigan, USA - KBS C2-4 metaG | ecosystem: Host-associated > Plants > Roots > Rhizosphere > Soil | place: Michigan, USA...
CCATGCTCGCGACAGAATCGACGCCAGTCGTCGCTACCGTATTGCACGCCTTGATCGGAGTGGATCACCACGCCTGGTGCGGGATGTCGCCGCCAGATCGCCATCAACAACGCATCCATCGCCGGCCGTCATGATCGGCATCCTAGTTATGCATGAGGACGACAGCCTGCCGCCGCTAGCCCAATGGCTTGACGGCATGGAAGCTAAGTCCCTCCTATACATGGAAACGGTCGATGGTCGGCAGACGCGCTCTCCTCCAAACCCGTTAAGGGCGCATCGCAGCGATGCGATGCGCCCTTAACAAGTGCTATCGGCGCATGATGTAACGGTGGCGCGGCTCGAAGAACGCCCCCGATGGCAATGGCGGCGCCGGAACGTCGATCGATCCCCACGATTTTGTACCTAAATTCCACATCGTATCGATGGTGTAGAGAAAGGCATGCTCTGCTTCCTCGCCCAGCCCGATCAACGACTGAAAATCGCACTGGTGACCCTGGCGAAGGTTGCCCGGGCTATGGTCATACATACCGACGCGGACGGACCAGGAGTCGGGTGCAGCCCTGGTCAAGCGTTCGATACGACGCGCAAAGATCTCGGTATCGATCTTCCAGTACGTCCGCGCGGCCAGGACGATCGTCAGTTGCCCTTTGTGCTCGCCCAAGAACTGAACACCCGGGAGGATACCGGCCATCAGCATCTCCTCGATGACGGGGATGATTCGCGCGTCGTGGTCTTCGTCCCAGATCACCGCGAAGTCGTGGACGTGCGGCAGCGCCGCCGGTCGCTGTTCGACGTCCCGTGAGTCGATCGCGCGAAAAACGGAATAGGCTCCGTAAGGACGACCAGGGGGAAGGGGCTGATCGAAGAGGCAGTGAAAAAAGGATGAGTACGTGCGCATGGCGTCGGCCATGAGGGTCTCCTATTTCATGGGAGAACAGTGGATTCCTCCACGGGAACGGACGGGCTTTCGGCCCGTCCGCAGTCCACCCCACTATAACGCATGGCCATGCCGGGCACGACGGTAGCAGCGTTCGCGCGAGCTCAACGGGCTTTTCCCTCGGCGTTGGTGCGGGCCACATAGGCGTCCACGCGTTCGATTACACCATCGTCGAGCTCGCGCTTCTCACGCCACGCGATCAGACAGCGGCTGCTGGGCGTGGGCGCGAGGACGGCGGAGCTCGGAGTTGGCCGCTCCAAGACGTAGTCGTAGAGTCGCCATATAACCTCGAGACGGCACAACGCCTCACCCATTAGGCCCAGCCGAAACTCGCCACCAAGCCTCGCACGCACGATCGCCGTCCCGTGAGGGTCTTCGGTCGCCGGTTGGTAGGGAAGCCGGCTCGGTTGAACTTCCACGGCCTCGCCACGCAGCAGGCGCTCGGCTGCCCGCAGATCCGCCACCTCGTCGATCGACAGTGTGGCACCGTGCGTCCACCGGATCTGGGAAGCGCCGCGTTTGGCCAGTTCGACGGCCGTCGGGATCGGTCCAAGGCCTTCAATCGCTGCCTTGGCGAACGCGACGACTTGATCCGAGGTACCGAGCGACACCGGCGTGGTGAACTCGCCGAACTCGCGCCGCGCGATCCCAAGCCGTGCGCCGGCGGCGAGGGCCTGGAGCAACGACCAATAGCGATCCCACCAAGGTAGGTTCGCCAAGGTGTGGCCATCCCACGCCGCCGAATCGTTGCCGAAGGTACCGTGGAGCTTTCGTTCACGCATTCGGTTGCGCAAGGTCACCTGCAGCGGCAAGCCCGGGTCATTCAGGCGCAGCTCGAAGCCTTCCTCCCCGATGTATAGACTGGCGCGCCCTTCCATCCCGCCCTGAAAATTCGCCTGCTCATCGAACCAGCCCAAGGCGACGACCACGTCCTGCGGTACCGTACGCACAATCAGGCGCGCCTCGCTCACATCGCCATCGTGGTCAAACACGGGCGAGCCGGCGATGACGAAGTTATTGAAGTCCACGACAGCGGGCGTGCCGTAGGTGAACAGCGCGTCCCATTGCACGGCACCGTCATCCGTGGGCGTGCCACCGAAGGCGATCTCGACCGGCGCCGTACCCTTCGCACTGAGGTGGCAGGTGACACCTTCACGGTCTGCCGTCACGCGCACGTCCAGGCGATCGTCGAGCGCGCGCAGGCGCGCTTCCGTGGCTGCGATGGTGTCGGTGGGGGACGTACGCTCGGCACGCCGTGCGCGCAGCAGCTCCCGCAGGGTGGCGATCCAGTCGTCCGCCATGGCCAGCGTCAGCCGTGCGCTGGGTGCCACCTTGACGGCGACGTCTCCGGTGCGATCGGCCAAGCCGCTCAGATCGTCCCAGCGAATCTCGTCGGCGCGCACGTCCACTGCCAACAGCACTACCGGATGCGCGGCCGCTCGATAGCGTTCCACCGCGCGCGCCTCCAGGGCCACCGACCAGGCGCCGTCACCGGTAGTCCGAAAGCCGGCCTGCGTGCCCTTGACCTGCACGTACATCCGTTCCCAGCCCCCGCCCTCGAGCGGGACCTCGATGGAGTAGTCCTCGCCTTCGTCCCAGGTCTCAGGGCGCGGCGTGAGGCCCATGCGTAGCAGCAATCCTTCGGCCGCATGCTGCCCCAGGCGACCTGTGAGCTGGTTGGCGCGTCCTTGGGAGACGGGGGGCGTCGTCATAAATCGTTGTCCGTCAACGGACCGGGGCGACTACCGCCGGCGGCCACGCGTCCCAGCCTTCGGGAAAGAGGCCGTCACGCTCGATCATCATCTTGACGTCGATGAGCACCGCTTCGAACGCAATGCGTGCAGCGTCATCCTTTGGGCGCTCCATGTGATGGTTATCCTTCAACTGTGCATCCATCAGCCGAAGCCAGTTCACCTCCGCCATTGTGCGCGGGCGCGGGTTCTGCTGATCGAGCCACTGCCGCATCGAGCGCGGGCGGGCATGGAGGTTGACATGGTGGAAGGGGTCACGCATCGGTTGGTGCCTCGGTGGCGGGCGAATAGAACAGTGCGGCAAGCGCGGCCTTGAACTGCTGAACCAATGAGTCGTCCATCACCGCGCCATCTTCAAACCGCTCCGATGCGGCCGTCAATAGATTAACTGAACGCCTAGGGTGGATTAGCGCTTTTTAAGCCGTTGCTCCCACGTCCGTTGAATATGCGGGCCATAGGGTGGAATGAGCTTGTTGGTGTGGTGGCTTGGAATGAAGCGAAAATTTATGTTGTAGACCTGTCGCGCTGCATTATCTGGACGCAGAGCAGCGGGATACAGCAAAAGGTATGTATTATCGGCTCGTTTCTTCACCAATGGGACGGGTTCAAACTGTTCATCCGGAAGGAAAAACGAAGGAACTTCGGACACCAGATCCAGGAACCGACCCGCCAATTTTTCAAGTTCAGGGTGCCCGTTATGATCGGTTGGCTTTGGTAGGCCCAATACTGATTTCAATGCGTTGGCCACCAGATAGATGTGGCACGCATACACTTTCACCATTCGATTGACCGAAAACGCCGTTCCTGAGTGGCGATGGATTTGGGGTTCAGCGTCAGCAGTACCGTCGCTGAGCACACCTTCGATCTGATAACCGATCAAGTGGCCTTCGGCCCACCGAACATCGACCGTTCGGATGGCGCGTTGCTGATGTTTGATGAAGTTATCGATCTTCTTGGCTTGATCGTGGAACGGATTGGTCGCATCACGGAATGCCCGATTTACCTTGCCGGCCTCCTTGCCTGATTTGGTAGAATCGATAATCTTTTTACTCGCCTCGAAGTACTCCGCTACGCGGGAGTGAAATAGGCGGAGAGCTCCTCGCAAACGCGAATCTCGATCACTGGGGTCGTCCGGAGCATACGTTGATGCGAGAGCTTCCTGGTAGTCCAGACACAGATTAACGCCGCTTTCAAGCAGCTCGCGGTAAGCCACAATGAACGTGTCGGATGGGTGCCTCAGCAACTTCCCTTCGTCAAAGTAATCCTTAGGCGGTAAGGCGGTCAGTTCCGACAGAACAGCCGGCACCAGGTCGGATTTCTTTAATTCGAATTTCATGGGTTCGATGACCTTTTGCCAAAATTGCCAATCATAAGGGTCCAGACCCGTCTCGCTGGATCAATTGCTGGATCGTGTTTCGCCCCAGTGGGAACCCACGCGCTCGCGGCAAGCGCTAGACGCAACGCCCACGGTTAGCAGGCGTAAAACGCTTCAGGGGCCAGATGCACGACTGTTTTGTCGCCGCGGTGCTGACCGAGTTCAAGTAGGGACGAATTGTCCGACGATAGCATCCATAGTGGCGCGACACGCCTCTCCTTCGGATCCGCGGCTCACTAAATCAGCCGCGCCTACGGGACAGCAAAGTCGCCAGTGGCGTTGAGTTAGCCAGGTTGGCTGGTACGCCTGGATAGCTGGGCCGCAGCTGAGTCACGCAACGCTTGGGCGACTCTCCGGGCCTTCACTGATTCGGGATCGGTCAGGTTGCTTGGGGGCAGGGTCAGCGTCGCTTCTTGCGCACAGCGCTTGACTCGTAAAACCGAGAGAATGGCACGGCATGTCCCTTGATCGCCTCCATCAAGGGATGCGGCTTCTCGGGATCCTGCAGGTAACGGATCGCTGCGGTCGCCGCGAGCTCAGCCGCCTCCAAGGAAAGCGGCGGCGCATCCTTCCAGAAGCGCAGTTCCATCGCACTCACTTGGCCAGAAGTGGCCAAGCGTGTCCCGACGTCCTGGTAGGAGGCCTGGTAAAGAATCTCCATTGGAGAGTTCTTTCCTTTGACCATCACCACCCGCGCCGCTGCTTGCTGACTTGCCTTGAGGTGGGCTTCATAGGCGGCCAGGCATCCACCGAATAAGTCGCGGCATCGCACCGGTTCGGGTACCTCGCGATCCGCTGCGTAGTCCGTCACCGCGACCGCCATGCGAATCGGTAGGCGACGAACCAGCGCCGCCAAGGTGCTCTCGCCCGCCATGGGGTCATGGGCGATCGGCTGACTCAATCGCGGCGCTATCCCCTGCATCCAGTGCGTGACCGCTGACGGACGCCCAATCGACGCACTCGTGGAACCCTTTCGAATCTCCAGCAAGGACGCGGCCGCCTGCGCCAGCATGGACCAGGCGGCAGGGAGAGTGGGCCAGCACAGCACGAGCACGGAGCGGTCGCCGTCGCGTGCCTCGCCCGCAAACGCGATGTGCTCCGGACGAAGATCTGAGGCTCGTTGCTTCGGCGTCGTATCCGCCATGGCGGTAGCCCTACCGCGCCCGGACATGGGCAACCCTGGCCTCAGTCGCCGGCGCGGCCTCCACCGGCTCGTCCTCGGGATGCCAGGGGCGCCCGGTGCGCTGTTCGATGTAGTCACGGATCAAGCGGCGAACAACCTGGGACGGGGTGGCGTCCTCCTCTGTGCACAGCCGTTCGAAGACGGCCTTCTTGCGAGGGTCGATCAGGACGGTCAAGCGCGCAGTGCGGCTTTCGATGGGCATGCAGGGGTCCTGTCGGCCTTTATTATCATCGTATGATAATGCAATGATCATTCAGAGCGCATCCTATGTGAGGTGTGTGTGGACCGAGCGGCCGTTCGCAAGTACGTGCAGTTGTTCGTTCCCAAGCTGGTGACGGTGTGGCGGGAGGGCTATCACGGGCGCGATCTGCGCCACGACGCTCTCGCCGGCCTGACCGTGGCCATCGTTGCGTTGCCGCTGGCCATGGCGCTGGCCATCGCCAGCGGCACCACCCCGGAAAAAGGGCTTTACACGGCGATCATCGCCGGCTTCTTGATCTCCGCCCTGGGCGGGTCGCGCGTGCAGATCGGCGGCCCCACGGCCGCGTTCATTCCGGTCGTCTTTGGCGTCATCCACCAGTTCGGGTTCGGCGGCCTGATCCTGTGCACGCTTCTGGCCGGGCTAATGCTGATCGGCGCCGGCCTGATCCGGCTGGGCACCTTGATGAAGTACATGCCGCAGCCGGTGATCACCGGTTTCACCGCCGGCATTGCGGTAAGCATATTCTCCAGCCAGATCAAGGACGGGCTGGGCCTGCGCATCGCCGACCTGCCGGCGGATGTGGGCGGGCTCTGGCTGGCCTACCTGCGGCACCTGTCCACCATCCAGCCCGCCACCGTGCTGCTGACACTCGTGGGCCTAGCTACCATCCTGGGGCTTCGACGCTGGCGGCCGGCCTGGCCTGGTTTCCTGATCGCCCTGCTGTTGTGCACGGTGCTAACGCTGATCTTCGCCATGCCGGTCGAAACCATCGGCACCCGCTTCGGCGGCCTGCCGTCGAGCCTGCCAATCTTCGATATGCCGCACATCCCCTTCGAGCGCACGCGCGAGCTGCTGCCGAGCTCCTTCACCATCGCGTTCCTGGCTGGCGTGGAGTCGCTGCTCTCGGCCGTCGTCGCCGATGGCATGACCGGTGGGCGGCATCGCTCCAATGGTGAACTGGTGGCTCAGGGTCTGGCGAACGTCGGGTCCGCGCTGTTTGGTGGATTGCCCGCGACCGGCGCCATCGCCCGTACCGCGACCAACATCCGCGCCGGCGGCCGCACCCCGGTCGCGGGCATATTGCACGCCGCGTTCCTGCTGGTATTCATGCTGGCCCTGGCCCCACTGATGAAGTTCGTGCCGCTCGCCGTGCTGGCCGCCATCCTGCTAGTCGTGGCCTGGAACATGAGCGAGGTGGAAAGCTTCCGGCACACACTTTCGGCGCCGCGCGGCGACGGGCTGGTCTTGTTGCTGACCTTCGGGCTCACCGTGTTCTTCGATCTCACGGTCGGCATCGAGGTGGGCCTGGTGGTCTCAGCGTTCGTCTTCATGTTCCGCATGGCCGATACGGTCGAGATCAGCGCGGGTATACACCTATTGAACGAAAACGGCGAAGAGGGCGCGAGCGAACAGGACGCCTCTCAGCGCGTACAACTTCCGCCGGGCGTCGAGGTGTATCAGATCAATGGGCCGCTGTTCTTCGGGGCGGCCAACCGATTGGACGATCTGCTCGATCAGTTCCTTAGTCCACCGCGGGTTTTCATTCTGCGCATGCGGCTCGTGCCGATCATCGATGCCAGCGGCGTCCATGCACTCAAGGTCTTGCTGGAGCGCTGCAAACGGCGAGGTATCGTGCTGATCATCTCGGGCTTGCAGGCACAGCCGCAGCGCGTCATTCAACAAATGGCGCTGCATGCCCAGGAAGGGGTGCTGTATATGGCAGAACACTATGAGGCAGCCCTGGCTATAGCGCGTTCGTATCTGGGAACGTCACTTCAGGAATCGCGCCGAGAAGGCCGTATTGACCCATCGACGATGTCCGGGCATGAGTGACACACAGTGGGCGCGGAGCGATGGTTGATGAAGGCTCATAGATGGCCGATGTTTACGACAACCAACTCAAAGGAGCCCAGCGGGCTCCATGGAGCCGACATGATCGACCATTTGGATCACTTGGTCCTGACGACGACAGATGAAGCGGCCTGCATACACTTTTACGTTGACGTGCTGGGGATGACCTTGGAACAGTTCGGTCCTGGACGCAAAGCACTCCACTTCGGGCAACAGAAAATCAACCTGCACGTCAAGGGGAAGGAGCTCGAGCCAAGAGCACACTTACCCGTGCCGGGCGCACTGGACCTGTGCTTTATCAGCAGCGCGTCTCTCGACGAGGTGATCGCCCGACTGAAAGCCATGGATGTGCCGATCGAGGCGGGGCCTGTGTCTCGGCGCGGAGCGGTCTCACCCATTCGTTCGGTGTATGTACGGGACCCGGACCTCAACTTGATTGAGATTGCTGAGGTCATGGGCTGATGGTCGCCTTGCGAACGCTACATCTTCCTCTATAAAGCCTGGCTGGACTGAACCCCTGCAGCAATCCACGGGGGAAATGAGCTAAAAGTCGGGCCGGCTGAAGCCGGTTGGCGGCGCGTGAGTGTCGCCTACGGCTGGATCTAGTGATCGTCGCCGGTATCGCGATCCGCGTCGGTAAAGCGGTCATCAAAGACAAATGGCGCAGTCATCCAACACCATCATCGGTCCACTGATCATGGCAAGTCAGGCCTCCTGAACAACTTGATCGGTATGCGCAGAAGCGCACACGCGGGGCTGTTGGAGTCGTCGCGTGCGTCAAAGCGCGTCGCCGCAGCCTCGCATTTCATACCCGACAGGCCGCGCCTGACCGGTTCTGGAGGTCTGTGGATAGCTTCGTCAGAATCGACTTTTAAAGGGTTCGCGGGTGCGGCGGGGTAACCGCGAATAGAAGGGCTGCTTGAGCGAATGAACTAGAGGATGTATCGCAAAATTTATCCGGATGTTTCTTTCGCACTGGACAGGTAGGCGGCGGAGCACCGCTCACAATTCATCTCACCACTCTTTCTTCACTCATCCTTTGCAAATCTTCGACACTCTTGAGTAGGCTTGTTGCTGGCCTGCCAAAGTTGCCAAGGGTGTTGCACACCCTTTAGCCACGTGCGATTGACCGCTTAACCGTCAAAGGAGTGATGGGTGATCAGCTTTGTCCGTGCGCCCCTGCGCGCCATATCGATGCGCTCGATTCGCGAGCACCTGTATCGCTTCTTCAAACAGCCGGCGTTCGCGCTCGGTTGCATCGCCATGCTTGCCGTCTCCGCGGCGCATGCCCAGGACTACAGCGGAAGCCCCGCGGTCGCTTCGCGACTAGCGCAGCGACAGGCCGCCGCCAGCGCTGCCGTAACTGCGACAGTCAATGTGACCGGACTGTGGCACGGCAACCTGCAAGCCCCCAATGACGCCACGGCGGCAGCATGGGAGGAAGAATTCGACCTGCGTCAGGACGACAGCGGCAATGTCACCGGTACCCGCAAGACAACGCCGCAGACCAATGGCACCAACTGGTACATCTGGTCCGTCACGGGCACGGTTTCCGGCAATACATTGATGTTGAACGATACGACGCTGGTGGCGAGAGGCGGAGGCACCAACACGCCTTGCCAAGACACAACCATCGTCAACGTCACGGCGGATGGCGCGAGTTTCAGCGGTACCTGGACCGCCAAGACCGGTTGCAGCCCGGGTACCGTGAGTGCCACCCGGTACGGCGGCGATGTGGCCAGGAATCTCGGTAGCGGCGCGCTCTGCGATGGTGGCCTGGGTTTGCTTGGTGGTGGAAGCGGAAGTGGTTCTGGTGCGAGCGGCAATGCGAATGGGCTGTCTTGCCCGGAAAAGATGGGTGCTGCGCGCCTGGGTGATCCCATTGATGCCGGAACGGGCAACTATTACCTGCAGGAAGACGACTACACCGCCAGCTATTGGTTGACCTTCCGCCGCTTCTACAACAGCAACGGCGCGGTGGCCCCGGCCAATCTCGGGTTCCGCTGGCGCCATAGCTTCGACCGCTCGCTGCGCCTGATCGGCACGCCGGTGGCGACCATCATCATGCTGCGGCCGGACGGCAAGCAGGAGAACTTCACCAAGCCGGGCAATGCCTGGGTGACGGATCTTCCGGTCGATCAGTTGACGGAAATCCGCGATGGCCAGGGCGTCGTTACAGGCTATTCGGCTTTCATCGGTGGAAGCCGCGAAACCGAAACCTATGACAGCACGGGCAAGTTGATCCAGGTGCTGGGACAGGATGGTCAGGGCATCACGCTGACCTATAGCACCACGACGTCGACGTCCTACCCGCGCCTGGGGTTATTGAAGACCGTCACGGACGCCAAGGGCAGGAAACTGACGTTCTTCTACGACAGCTCCGCGCGACTGAACTCCATTACGTTGCCGGACAATAAAACGCTCAGCTACTACTACGTCTCCGCCAGCAGCAATATCGCGCAGGTGACGTATCCCGACTCCAATTATCGTCTCTATGGCTTCAACGAAGCTGCCTACATCGGGCAAACCAGCCTGCCCAATGCGATGACCGGCATCCAAGACGAGAACGGAGCGCGCTACGAGACCATCACCTACGACAACGCGGGCCGGGCGACCTCGTCCACCTTCGTCGGCGGCGTGGGCGCCACCAAGATTGCCTATAACGCCGACGGCTCTGCCTCTGTCACTTATCCGCTGGGCAATACGGTCAAGATCGGCATGTCGTCGGTTGCCGGATTGGCGCGCGTCAGTTCTATGGACGCCCCGTGCGCTCCTGATTGCGGGCAGCACTGGAAGAGCCGCACGTACGACAGCCATGGCTTTCCGGCAACTTATGTCGATTTCAAGGGCATAACAACCCAGGTCACTTATGACGAGTACGGCCTGTTGCTGCAGACCATCGAAGCCGTAGGCACCGCCGACCAGCGCACGACGACCACGGTGTGGGACAACCAGATTCGACGCCCGCTAAGCCGGATCGTGCTGGATAGCCAGGGCTATGCCGTTGCCTCCACCGGATGGATGTACAACGCGATGGGCCAGGTACTGGCCTATTGCGAGAGCGATCCGGGCGCTGCCTCCGCCGCGGGCTATACATGTTCGAATGCCGGCACGGCGCCGGAGGGCGTGCGCCGTACGACGTATACATATTGCACCGCTGTCGATACAACACAGTGCCCGCTGGTCGGGCTGATGCTCACTGCGACCAGCCCGCGTACTGACGTGGCCCAGACCACGACCTATCAGTACTACCTCACCGACGGCACGCAGTGGCAGCACGGCGACCTCAAGTCGGTGACGAATGCGCTTGGGCAGGTCATCACCTTTGCCGCCTATGACAAGAACGGGCTGCCCACGCGGACCATCGACCCGAATGGGGTCATCACCGATCTGTCGTATAACCCGCGCGGATGGTTGCTCAAGCGCACGGTGCGGGCCAATGCCGATGGCTCTGCCTCCTCGAACGATGCGGTCACCCAGTTCGGTTACAGCCGCGCCGGAAATCTCATCTCCGTGACCGATCCGGACAACGTCACCATCACATATGGCTATGATCCCTCGCATCGCCTGACGTCTATCCGTAACGGCAATGGCGAGAATGTGACTTTCACGCTGGACGCCGCTGGTAATCGCACCAAGGAAGAGGTGAAGGGGAGCAATAGCGTCGTTACGCGCAGCTTGACCCGCTCGTACAACGCCCTGGGGCAGCTCACCGGGGTGCAGGATGCGCTGAATCGCAGCGTCCTCAGCGCCACCTATGCGGACAGCTACGATGCCAACGGCAACCTGGTGCATGCAGCTGATGGCCTGAATGTCCAGCTCAAGCGCGACTATGACGCCTTGAACCGTGTGATAGCCACGACCGACGACTTCAATGGCAGCGATCAGGCGACGCGGAATACGCAGACGATCTATCAGTACGATGCACTCGGCCGCATGGCGGGCGCCGGCGATCCGGATGCGCTCAATACCTTGTATGACCACAATGCATTTGGTGATCAGGTTGGCTTGCATAGTCCCGACACGGGTAACTCCAGCGCCATTGTCGACAAAGCGGGCAACGCCACTTCGGTGACCGATGCGCGGGGTATCCAGGTCAATCAGATGTTTGATGCGCTGAACCGGCGTACGTCGGCATCGTATCCGTCGACCAGCGACAACATCGCCTGGCTCTACGACGAGCCCAACAGCGTAACGGGTTGCACTGGTTCGTATCCCATTGGTCGTTTGACTCGGGTCGTAGAAGCGAACGTCACCACGATCTACTGCTACGACAAGCGCGGCAATGTGGTGCGCAAGAGCCAGACGCAGGGTACGCAGACGGATGTGGTGGCTTATACCTATACCCTTGCGGATCGCCTGGCGGCGCTGACGTATCCCAGCGGAACGATGGTGGCTTATAAGCGTGATATCGTCGGGCGATTGCAGTCGCTGGCGGTGACGACATCAGGCACAACCTGGACGATCGTCGACTCGGTCAACTATATGCCGCTGGGTCCAATTGCCAGCTATATGTTAGGGAAGATCGGTTTCAGCCAGCTAATCACGCGCACATACGACGCGAACTATGCTTTGACTGATATCTCCAGCTCATCGCTCAACCTGCACTTTGCCCGGGATGTGATGGGTAATATCACGGCGCTGGGCAGTGCGGCGGGGGCCAATCCGGCTACGGAGACGTATCGCTACGACGCGTTGTATCGGTTGAACGCAATCAGTGATGCCACCGGCGCAGCGATCGAGGCCTACACCTATAACAAGACCGGAGACCGCCTGAGCAAGAGCGCCAGCGGCCTCGCCACCGGCACCTACGGGTACCAGAGCGGCACGCATTGGCTTACCAGCATCGGCAGCAGTGCCCGCACCTACGACGCCAACGGCAATACCACCGGAAATTCCACCGGCGGCGATGCGTTTGGCTATGGCTATAACGGGCGCAACCGGATGACGGTGGTGCAGCGGAATGGTCAGACTGTGGCTAACTACAGCTACAACGCGATGGGACAGCGGGTTGCGAAGGCAGTCATGGCGCCGCAGGCGGCGAACCAGCGCTTTGCCTATGACGAAGGCAGCCAGCTGCTGAGCGAGTACGGCACGACGAACCGCGACTACATCTGGATGGGTGGGCTACCGGTGGCAGTCGTCGATGGTGTTGGTGTAGCGGCCAAGTTGAGCTATGTGACCGCGGATGAGTTGGGCACGCCGCGAGTCATTAAGGACGATACCGGGGCAGTTCAATGGCAGTGGCCCTATCAGGGGAACGCGTTTGGCGAAATGCAACCCGTTTCTGCGACGGGATATGCGTTCAACTTGCGCCTCCCGGGCCAATACGTTGATTTCGAAAGGGGCCTCGCGTACAACACTAATCGCGACTACGAGCCTGCGACTGGTCGCTATGTACAGAGTGATCCGATAGGTTTGGCGGCGGGCTGGAACACCTATGCTTATGCAGCAGGAGATCCGCTGACCCAGTTCGATTTTTTTGGGCTTGCGCTCACACCCGTGGATCTTCCGGGGCTCGGCGCCACTTATCTTGATGATTCATTTTCGCCGAACGTCGAGCGGTTTATCGCGAACGCCTCGGCACATGGAGTTGAGCTTCACTTCAATAGTGCGTACAGAACCCCAGCTCATCAGGCTCAGCTTCACAATGACCCAAACGCCATAACTCCTGCGGATCAAAGTCTGCATTCCTGCGGCTTCGCTGTGGATGTCAACTACTCGACGCTACCAGCGGCGCAACAACAGATCATTAGAGAGGCTGCTCAGTCTGCGGGACTTAGCTGGGGAGGGGCGTTCCGCACTCCAGATCCACCCCATTTTTTCATCGAGCCAAGCATTGATAGGGCAACGGCGATTGATAACGCGACGCGTGATTATCTGAGACTAACAGGCCAACAGCACTGAGGACAAAACTGTGAAACCGCATTCAATGGCGCTCCTTCTATTCGCCGCAATCTGTGCTTTAGGCATCACATCTAAGGGCGTTGCGCAGGAGCCCTCCAGTCAAAAAGTGACAGGCATCTATTCCGACATGCAATACAACCGGGAGGGGGGCGATGTCGTAGGCCAGGAAGTATTTATAGTTTTTTCCAAATCTGGCTACTTCGCCATACTTCAGTTAAGTGAAGGAGAACCATCTGCCCCGGTCGTCGTACCAGTTAAGGTTGCTGGATCGGCGGTAACCTTCACTGTACCCACGGAAATGGATACTCGCGGGACTTTTAAGGGAAATATTTCCGGTGGCCACTTAGTTGGGACCTTTAGCGGCAATGGGCAAAAGGTCGATCTGAAAAGAAAGAGTAGCTATTGGCAGTGAGTCGCATGCGAAGGTTGCGTCATCAAGTCAATCGACTATTTTCGGCCGTTGTTTGCGAGCCCAGTGCTGCATAGTCATTGAAAGACACCACCTCTTCGCCAAGCCAGTCATTGACCTGACGAAAGCGTGCCATCAGCGGCAATAGTTCATTGATGGCAAACACCTGCGCCGCCGGCACCACCGACCCGAATCCGGTGGTGCCGATGGGCACCAGACCAGGCCAAGCAACTGCGACGGGACGCGGTGCGCAGCCAGCACATCGTCACGTGTGACATTCTTGATACTGAAGAACTCGTCCTTGGCTGCCACTTCGCTGATCAGTATCAGCTGTAGGCCATCCTTCTTGCCGTTCGGCGCATAGATGAAGAGGTTACGGAAATTGCCCGGCCCTTTGCTGTACTTGAGCGCCTCTCGGATACCGTTCACCTGCTCTCGTCGGCCAGCGCATCGGTGACGTAGAGGATGTATTCCCGCATGCGAGCCGTTGAGGTAATACTTCCGGCGGAATAGCATGCCCGCCTCGTTCAGCCAAGCGCAAATTCCGTGCCGGAGCGAGATGTTGTGAGAAGTCTCGAGAACAATAGATGGTGGGCTCATCTGTGGATTGATGCATCGAAATCGTCACAGAAAGGCTGCGCGGGTGCGGCAGGGGTGACTGCGCAGCTCAGGAGCATGCCGGCGCTCGCGTCAGGTCAACGCCTTCCGCCTTACTGACCAAGGCGACAGTGGATGCTGGCCGCTATATTCTAGAAAGGTTCGTTTTCGACTCGAAGCGGACATCTGAGATAGTCCGACCTGGTCAGACCCTTGGGGAAGGCTAAATGTCAGTCGACATCTTTGTATTCCTGGCACTCAATCGCGCGCCAGACTTCGACGCCTGGCAAAAGGCCATGCGGGCGAGTCGCCCCGAAATGCACTCGTCGCCCCGGTAGACCTCGCGAGATATAGTGGCTTTCTGCCCCTTGTTGTGGATGGTAAGACCACGGGCTTTTTCTTCTTCAGGAATGACGCGAAGGAGCTTGCTTCGGATTACCCGATGGTGGCGGCGGCTGGTGTCAGCGGCGGCGTTGCCTACCAGCTTTCGTTCGGCGGTGATGCGCATGAATGCATCGCAGCCATGCGATCCGCCGAGGTGCTGGTGAAGAACTTCGGCGGTGTTGCGTTTGACCCTCAGGGTGGAAAGGTCATGATCACCAGAGGCCTGGATGACAATGCGGAGCTCTGTAGAACGTCATCGAGACCGTAGGAGACTCAAATGTCGATGTCGGTGCTATTCATGTCCATGTCACTCGACGGATATATCGCGGGCCCTAACGATGAGCCAGGCAACCCTGGCGGCGACGGCTTCGACCGGCTGCACGACTGGTATGGAGACTTCTCCCGGCCATCGGGGGCGGTCGGACAGTTGTGGGACGAATGGAACTCACCGGGCGCGATTCTGGCGGGGCGGCGCACTGCCGAGCAGATCGATCACTGGGGCGGTGACAATCACGGTGTCCCCATCATCGTGCCAAGCCACCGTCCGCCCGGCCGCTCAGTCGCGAACTATCCGTTGGTGAAGTACGTGCTCGACGGGATTGAGAGCGCCATGGCGCAGGCCAAGGCCGCAGCCGGGGACCGCAACGTACTGATGCTCGGCGCGTACACGGCGCAACGGGCGCTCGAGGCTGGGGTGCTGGACGAGTTGCAGATCCACCAGGTCCCGGTGCTGTTTGGTGGCGGCCTCCGACTGTTCGATGTATTGCCGTCGCGCGTCGAATTGGAGATTGTTCGGGTGATCGATACGCCGGATGCCACACACATCCGCTATCGCGTTCGTCGCTGATCCGCTTTCGACCTCAAGTCCAGATAGCGAAAGAATTGGGTGAACCGACGCGCGAGAACTACAACGACACCACCGGTGAGGCGACTACGTGCAGCCCTACAACCACAAACCAATGTTGATGTTCGCCGGTTGGCTGGTCGCTTCCTTGCTGGCAGGTGCGGCTCATGCCGAGTATCGAGCAGCCAAGGATGAAGCGGTGCAACTCGGTGCCATCGCTGGCAATATCCAGTCTGTATCTTTTTATGTGGTCGCGAGTACGGGCAGGTACTCGCTTCAGGGGGAGGCTTTCAAGAAAGCCTCGACGCTGCGGGTTTTCAGAAGCTGCGGAGGGAACTGCCGGATGTTCCTAAAGCCTTTGCTGGATCATCTGTCCGGTGCAACACCTGGCAAATGCCTCATGGGGCAGGAAAATGTGCTGGTCGAGATCGGCGACAAGGCGTCGTTGGTCTACAGCTACTCGGGAAAGGTCATCCAGGTCGACGGTCACTGCTATCTTAGCCAGCAGAGCGTCGGCGATATATTGAGAAAAGCTGGATTCTTCCTTGATTGAGTTTTCGCGACAGATTGGTGCTAGGTTCTTCTGCTTCAAAGATGCGTGAAAGAGAAAAGGCGGCCAACGGTCCGCCTTTCTTTCGTGCTCCGATCGCTACTCAGGCCAGTAGACTTCAATTCGCGTGTTGTGGCTGCGCCGACTTTGCTCGATCTGCGTTGTAGTCACGAAGGAGTGCCAACCCGCCCGTCGGCACAAGTAGGTCCGAAACGGAATTGGGCGCGCCGACAGGTACGCTTGCTTGCTCCTTCAACATGGCGCTCATTGCTTTCAGCTCTGCGGTGACTTCTTCGATCTTCCCAGAGTCGAGCTTGGTGACGAAGCGGTCGTATTCAGTCGCTTGAGAAGACCAGTTACGCTGGTTTATGTGTAAGCTGATTTCGAGGCTCTTGCTGAAGCCGGCCCAGTAGGTGATCCAGCCGATCAGGAAGCTTCCAGCGACAATAAGGATGGCTTTAATCATTGACTTGAATTCGCGTTGCATTTTGTTCCTCCGCATGATCGCAAATACAAGCCGGTTCCCTTGCCGCCATTCTTCGATACATGCACCGGTGGAGCAGCTTTCGGTGCACTTCTTTATCTTTTCGAGCATGTCATTGTGGCATGGATGCAGAGGACCAGGCGCACTCGAATTGCTCCCATCCGGCGCGCGCTGAAGATGTCCGGTCGGAGCGGCATCAGTCGTTTCGGCAGGCAACCAACTCGCCGGGTTTGCCTTCGCTGAGTACCAGCGCATCCCAGTCGGCCCAGTCGCCCTTGCCCGCGAACCAGACCCATCCATCGCCGCAGGCGAGGGGGCGATAAGCGGCTAGGCCGCGCAGGGACAGCGGCGTCTCGGCGCCCGAGTCGAAATCGTCCAGCGATGGCTCGCCCTTGCGCGGGCCGCTCTTGAAGAACGGAAGCAGCAGCATGTGCCGTCCATCGGGCGAGAACAGACCATGGCTGCTCTCGTCGATTTCGCGCAGGCAACGCGGGTTCGAGCCATCGGCGTCCGCTTCGAGCGCCGAAGGGTGCTGCATGCCCATGCGGCCGTAGTGCGTATTGCTGCCCATGGTGAACACGTGAAGGCGGTCGCCCAACTGGACTGCATCGCCCAGCGAAGTGCCCGCATGCTCGGAAACGTCGTTCGGGCCTTCGGGATCGACACGATAGGGCACCATGAACGGGCCATCCGCAAGCGCGCGAGCGTTCCAGCGAGCGGTACTCGCATCCAGGTCGAATTCGAGCATCGCGAGGTAACTGGGGTAGTCAGGACGGGCGTCCGGGTGGCGCAGGATGATCGGGACCCGGCCATCGCGGCTGGCGCCGGCACGCACTGGGATATAGCTGCGTTTGCCGAGGATGCACGCCGCCGGGGGGAGGGGGGTGATTTCTATCGCGACAGGCTCCGCATCGCCACGGGGATCGAAGAGCCACGCCCACCGGTCGGTGACCAGCAGCCCCACCCTTTCGTCCACTTGGAACGACACGGGCGCGCCGTAGCTGGCGGACTCGGTCACCTCGTCCTCACGGCACCGCGAAATGCAGTCGCGGACCGCGGCGGGAACCGGCAGCCGCCGCCGGATACCGTTTCCGACATGGATGAGGGACGTTTCGAACTCGTCCTCTTGGTATGTCGAAAGATGGACGACGGCCGTTCCGTCGGCAAGCGGATGGATGCCTTTCAGGTAACCCCGGTCGCGATCGGTGAGGCAGACGGATTCGAACAATGGAAGGCGAAATTTAATTTGAAATGTCATGGCAAGATTCTACGGGAATGGCATGCGCGTCAGCTGCCGCCTCAATGACCGTGGCTGGCTTGCCAGGTCAGACGGCGACGAGTCGCCCCCATCCGGTAGCCGGAAGGTTATTGATCCGCGCGCGCTGTCGTCCCCCCTCCTCGCCTGCGCACTTCTACCCTTGCTTCTGATGCAATGACGCATTGCCGCCATGCAAGTCCTGGCCTGACCTCGCGAGGCGAAACGAGCGGCATCGGAACGATGCAAATTGATGCGCCTGGAGGCCATAAAGTGCGTCAAAGTGCGTCGCCACGGTATCTCACCCGATACGCCGATAAGCCGCCCCAGGCTGATTCTGGCGGGCTGTGGGAGATTTCGTCGAAATCGATCTCCAAAGGGTGTGCGGGTGCGGCGGGGGTAACTGCGTGGCGCAGGGGCGTGCCGGCGTTTGCACCAGATCAGCGCCCTCCCGCCGTCGCGGGCATGGACGCTTGCCGCTATATTTTGAAAAGGTCGGCTTTCGACCCAAAGCGGTCACTCGCGCGAGCAAATGTCAGCTAGGGAGAAGGTATGGTTCGGTGGAGCAAGGTTGCCATGGTTGGAGCGCTCGTCTGTCTAGTTGCACTCAATCTTTTTGCGCGGACAGGCCGGGATATCACTTGGTCGTATAAGGGCCACTACCATTCGGAGACAGCTGCGTCCATAAAGGTGCTTACTCCAAGCGGCATCAGTGACGAGACGCTTATTCCTGTCGAAGACTACTCATCCAGCAAGGACACCGGGCAGCGCGTGCAGGTCCTGCTGGTCAACTCTTTCTGTGTTCCCTGGTATCGGAAACTTGCCGATGGCAATCTATTGATAATTTTTGCGTGGCTGGCAATTGGCGCTATTGGATGGGCTATTGATCGAGCAGTGACGAAGCGAAGGGCTGCGGCTTAGAAATGTCCGCTTTCGACCCGAAGCGGACATTACGGCAAAAGAAGCCGTCATCTAGGAGGTCGCTTACAGGGCTTTCGCGCCTAGCAACACCACGCCAACAACCACCAATGATTACCTGAGCACCAGCGCGCCATCATTGCGTTACCGCTTGCTCTTGAAGAATGGTGCAAGTTCCCTGATGGTTTCGTTTATGAAGGCCTCAACTGGAATCAGTCTTCAACTTGACTGCGCATTACACGGTGAACCTTGGCCCCGCCCTCGCCAACCTGTACGTGTCGCGTCAGGGCCCCTTCGGGGACGGCTATCGATCGGAAGCAATGAACCCTCGATTGACGCATGGCTATATCTCATCCCAATATTGCCCTTATATCGGGGCAACTGGTGGAATCGCCCCTAGTTCAGGGGGAACATACAGCCATGGCCGGCCCACGTTCAATCGCTTCGCCCGACGACGAAGTGGCGTCGCCGATACTTCAAATCAAGCCGCGCGAGGTAGCCGGCCGGGATACGATTGCCCGTTTCAATGCACAATTTCGTGCAACAGCGCTGGCCTGTATACAAATCCTTAGTCAAACCGTAGATCGCGTGTACTGTGACTATCAGGATGATTTTGTCTCTATGACACAGGTAAATGGAGCTGCCACCTATCGGTTTTATCAGGTGAAGACTAGTGGCACCCGAAATCACCAATGGTCGCGACTCCAGGTTTTTGGCGTTCCCAGGCGTCTCTCCAAGAAAGAGAAGAAGCCATCCGACGAGAAGGCCAAGAAAGCTACGGGGCAAACTCCTCAAGAGCGTATAGCTGCTAGCTTCGCCGGGAAATTGCTTGACCATACAAACCGCTTCGGCGATTCATGCACAAGCGTTTCCTTGCTGACGAATGCAAGCCTAGATGACGACCTCGAGGATCTGCTGAAAACGCTGAGCGATGGCACGCTAGCCCATGACGCCATTGCACACGTAATTGCGCACTTCAACGAGACGTACGCCCTAGATCCGCCCCTTTGCCAGCGCGAGATCGAGGTACGGGTTCGCAAGCTGACTATCGAGCCGAACCTATCCCACCTGAGCCCGCACGACAAAGATTTTTCGAGTAAAGCAACGCAAGCGATTCATGAATTCAGTGAGATCGATCTTACGGTAAGTGAAGGGGCTGCCATCATCGATAGCTTGATCAAACTGGTCGAGCGAAAATGTCATTCCAAGCTGATGGAGAGCATGACAGAGGCAGACCTCAATGCCGCGGCGGGGATAGGCATAGAGGAGATGCTGTCGATACTGAGCATCTCAAAGGGAGCCTACGATCATCTTCTTGCTGGTGGTGACAGCCAGGCTCTGAAGTCCGCGTCGCTATTCCAGCGGAAGTTGGCGCAAGCCGGTGCGCCGAGCGAAATGATCGAAACGGCAATCCGATGGAAGGTGGAGTGGGACAACTGGTTGCGGACGCACCGCCATCACAGAGAATCCTCCGTGAACTTCCTTCTCAACGACTTGCGCGAAGTCCACAGGAAGTGGGTCCAAAGCGTCATCCCGTTCAGATCTGTACTAGATGAGGTCCGAGGACTTCATGGCTCGATGAATGATGCGGCTCTCCAGGCCATCCTTACCGAGGAAATCCTACTTGGCGGTGTATTCGCAGAACTAGTTAGGAGCGAGGCCCGATGAAACCCGACGATTTCTTTCGCCAAGTCGAAGAGCGAAGAATTGAACTTACGTTCGATCGTGATACTGACAGTCGATCGAATCAGCTGAGTAATGAGGCCATGTTCCACCTTCCGTTGCTCGCGGTGGTGATCCTGATGTTGGCAAAAGGTCAAGCGAAGCCAAAAGTAGAATCTTTGGGACAATTGGTCGGCGAATGCCTGGAACGCACTTTTGTTGGGTTCCGTGGCTCGGCACAGCATTTGGGTTGGTCGGCAACCCTTCGCGTTCGGACGGTTCAAGCCCTGTCCTTTCTTGAATTGTCGAGTCAAGTGAAAGTTGGGCGAGACTCGCGTGAGGTATCTGCAACTGCTCTAGGTCATTCGGTGATTCATTCGGCGCTCAAGGGGGGATCAGACCTTAGCTCGACGCTCTACCAACTTGAGCGAAACTACAGAAATCTTCGGGCCGAGCAGAAGCAAAAGGAAAGGCAGGCCACTCTATGAAGCTTCTTAGTATGCGAGTGAATTCCGCACATCCCGGCGGATGGTCATCTCGCGAACTCCAATTCGGTGCCGAGATTACGCAGCTATTTGGTCCAAATGGCTGTGGGAAGACTCCGCTTATTCAAGCGCTTGTCTATGCCCTTGGATACCCCGTCACCTTCCGCGACGATCTATCGCGGAATTGTGGGTCGGTGTCAATCAATGCTGACCGCCACGGAGTTCCTCTGGCCATCCGGAGGGAGATAGGAAGATCCACTCAAATAACTGTTCTTGTTGGCAGTGAAGAACGGACGTTTCACAACGAAGCCGACTTCTCTCGCTTCATGTTCTATCTATGGAACATGAACGATCCATCGTTGACGACAACAACCAAGAAGGCCAGTCAGCTCTATCTTGCTCACGTTCTACCATTGTTCTACATAGATCAGGACCACGGGTACAGCCGCCCGTACTTTGCGCCTAACCAGTTTATCCAGGACCAGTACACAGAAGTAGTTCGGGCCGCCTTCCACGCTTCACCTCGAAACCCTTTTGGCCGACGGGCCCTACTGAACAACTATAAGGATAGGCTCGATCAGGCTGATCGTGACATTGTTCGCTCCGAGAATCTCATCTCTGAATTATTGGCCGAGATTGGGACACCGCGACGCTCACCGGCCGATGTCGAGGGCGAACTCAACGAGTTGACGCAAACGCTTAGAACTTTTATGGATGGCTCAAGCGTTCGGGATGAGGCCGTAGCCTCACTTGAGGAAGAGCGCAGAGCGATCTCGGCTCTCTCATCGACGTTACGTCGCGAACGCGACGACATAAATCACAGGATTAAGGGGCTTTCGCAAATCGGCCACGAGATTGAAATCGAGGCAAACACGCTTTCCTTGAATGACTCGGCGCGTCAGTTGTTTGCATCATTTGGCTCAATCTGTGCCAAAGACGGATGTGGACTTTTTCTAGGCAGTAGCGCTGCGTACGGAAAGAGTCTTCTCTATCTTCGAGATCAGCTGAAGGATCTTGAAAAACTAAGGGTCCATCAAGAAGAACGACTTCATTTCATCGAAGACGACATCCGCCTGCTGCAAGAAAGGTTCATTGAAATTGACCGACGACTCGCCGACGCTAGGTCAAACTCAGAAGTTACAGTTGCACTCGAATTTACCGCTCGAACCACGGAGCGCGTTATCAACCTAAAGCGAGAGCGTCAATATCTTGATGAGCTTGATGAGGAGGAGCGGAAGTACATCTCTCTTCTCGCTGATCGCGAGAAAATCTCCAATCAGCTAGCCTCAATGGCCACATCAGGTGGTGGCACAGATCTCCACTTTCTTAGCATCAGGAAGGAGCTCGCTGATGGTGTCGCACGTTGGCTAGACGTCCTTCGCACTGCAAACGTATCGCGAGACGTTGCAGTTGATACTGACTTGAGTGTTACCTTTGGAGGCGAGTCGCTCAAGCAGCTCAAAGGAAGCACGCTGATTAGGGCGGTACTCGCTATACGAACAGCGACGTTCGAACTCATGACGAAGGATCCCTCATTTTCTCCGAGATTCCTTATTCTTGACACCCCACGCCAGCAGGATATCGTGAGGGAGGACATTGCTCGCTACCTTGCTGAGCTGAAGCGCATGTCGGCCAGGCAAGATGTCCAGGTCGTCTTCTCTGGAAGTAACTATCGCTATCCAGTTGCCGAGCGGGACAAGGAATGGCAACCAGATTTCTCGGGCGAAGATCAGTCCATGTTCCTCGGGGTCGATGAGTAGATCTTGTGCGAGTAAGCGGCGGCGCACTGAGCGATTCCTGCTGCAGAGCTCATTCCGGTATGGACGGTTACTGTGGGGTGAAGCACCAGCTCGCAACTGATATCGTGCTCTTTCGCAGAAGGAGTGCCGCAGTGCCATCCAGGCGCTTGCCTGCGTGTCTGTGTCGCCAAATCTGCCCGCTGTTCCGATCAACCCGCCGGCGTGGGATAACGAGCTAGCGTTGGTCCGCTTTCGACTGCGACTTCAGTCGGTCATTGCAACACATTGCTGGAATCGTTCGGCCGGCGTTTCAAAGTTCAATGTCTGCCGAGGTCGCTCGCTCAATCGCCGAGCTACAGCATCGAGCTTCGCTTGAGAATACACCGACACGCCGGTGGCAAGCCAGCGGTGGTCGCGCCCAATCGACTGCAACGCCAGTTCAACGTCAAGCATCCCGATCGAGCGTGGGTCACAGACATCACCTATCTGCGCACGGCCGAAGGCTGGCTTTATCTGGCCGTCGTCATCGACTTGTATTCGCGTGCAGTGATTGGCTGGTCAATGAAATCCAGCCTGGCGCGCGAGCTGGCGATGGATGCGTTGTTGATGGCGATCTGGCGGCGACATCCCGCACCAGGCGTGGTGATCCACTCCGATCAAGGCGTGCA
>Ga0105237_10002415_pt1 | contig 23193 bp, 5 predicted proteins | sample KBSC24metaG_FD_81520 | JGI IMG/M metagenome (GOLD analysis project Ga0105237, IMG submission 81520) | Corn rhizosphere microbial communities from Kellogg Biological Station, Michigan, USA - KBS C2-4 metaG | ecosystem: Host-associated > Plants > Roots > Rhizosphere > Soil | place: Michigan, USA...
CGTCGCGCCGAAGGGACCGGCAGGCTCAGTGTTGTTCTTCGATGCGAACATCGTACATGCGTCACCGAGCAATCTCTCCCCTTTCGATCGCGCCGTCGCGTTCGTGACTTACAACAGCGTCGAGAACATTCCGGCTGACGTCGAGAAACCCCGTCCCGATTTCCTCGTCGACCGCCAGGTCATTCCGATCGTACCCCTCGCCGACGACGCGCTTTTCATGTGATCGGGATTAATGCTGTTCATGTGATCTGGATTAATAACGCCGAAGGCGTTGGCTAATTCCAGCCCACGGTTGGAGCGCAGCGACAACCCTGGGAACGCAGAATAAATTAAGAAACCAACGCTGAAAGCGTTAGGCCTGTGCGCGAATAACCCTTTCAGGGTTGAAACGAATGATGGTTTATGTTCCCAGGGTTATCGCTGCGCGCTAACCCTGGGCTGGAATTAGCCAACGCCTTCGGCGTTATTGTCAAAGCAGACGAGAAAAAGGGCTGGAATTAGCCAACGCCTTCGGCGTTATTGTCAAAGCAGACGAGAAAAAGATGATCGAAACTCAAGTGCAGACGACCGGTTTGGCGCAGGACCGAATGCAGTTGTTGAATGCGTTGCTGAAGAAAAAAGGCATTCGCGTTCCTGCCAACCAGGCCATCGGTACGATCGCGAAGAGAGGCGGACCGGGACCGTGGCCGCTGTCTTTTGCTCAGCAGCGACTCTGGTTTCTCGATCAACTCGAGCCCGGCATCTCGGCCTACAACACCCCCATCGCCTTCAGGCTCAAAGGCCCGCTCAATCACGCCGCGCTCGAACAGAGCTTTCAGGAAATTCTGCGGCGACACGAGAGTCTTCGCACCAGCTTCAACACCTCAAAGCTCCAACCAGTGCAATTCGTCGCGCCACCAGCGACATTCGAATTGCCGGTCATCGATCTGACTGATGTCCCGTTCGCGGAGCGAGAAGCTGAAGCACGGCGACGCGCGACTGCGGACGCATTGGCGCCCTTCAATCTGACGACTGGACCTCTGGTTCGCATCTCACTCATGCGGCTTGACGACGAAGACCACGTGGTCACGTTTACCATGCACCACATCGTCTCCGACGGCTGGTCTCGCGGCCTCGTCATACGAGAGATCGCGACGCTGTACGAAGCATTCTGCGCGAATCGTCCATCGCCGCTGCCGGAGCTTCCGGTGCAGTACGCCGATTACGCTGTGTGGCAGAAAGAATTCCTGACGGGCGAAGTCTTCGATTCACATCTCTCGTATTGGACCGAGAAACTTCACGACGCTCCGCCTGTTCTGAATCTGCCGGCCGACCACCCGCGCCCACCGGTGCAAACCTTCAACGGCGCTAGTGAACCCTTTCAATTCCCAGACGGACTTTCAGAAAAACTCCAACAGCTCGGCGCGGACAACAACGCGAGCCTGTTCATGGTCCTGGTCGGCGCCTTCAACGCTTTGCTGTCACGTTACACCAGCCAGGAAGACATCGTCGTCGGCACTCCCGTGGCCAACCGGAATAAGACAGAGCTGGAAGGACTGATCGGTTTCTTTATCAACTCGTTGGTCCTGCGCACCAAACTCGATGGCAATCCTACGTTTTTAGAGCTGCTGGCGCGCGTTCGCGAAGTTACACTCGGCGCCTACGCACACCAGGAGTTGCCGTTCGAAAAGATCGTCGAAGCATTGCAGCCGGATCGAAACCTCAGTCACTCCCCGCTCTACCAGATCGCATTCATTCTCGAGAACACCCCACGAGCTGACGTCGAGACTCAAGGTTTGGTATTGACGCCTTTGCGAACCGAGGCCGTCAGCTCGAAATTCGATCTGACGCTGGCATTGGCACAGTTCGGCTCAAACCTCGTCGGTAGTGTCGAGTACAACACAGATCTTTTCGAGCGATCGACGGTCGAGCGGATGATTACTCACTACCTCACGATCCTCGAGGCCGTAGCCGCTGATCCGGAATTGAAACTTTCTGAGTTGCCGTTGTTGACAGACGAAGAATGGCGGCATCTCGTAGTTGAATGCAACAAGACCGAGACGGCTGCGGACGACGCGTGCGTGACGCAGCTTTTTGAAGAACAAGTCGAGCGTTCAGCGCAGGCGATCGCCGTTAGCCATGGCCGGCAGCAGTTGACGTATGAAGAGTTGGATCAGCGCGCAAATCAACTCGCCGGCTTCCTTCGATCGCTTGGCGTCGGCCCGGAAGCTCCGGTTGCTATCTGCGTCGATCGGTGTTTGGAAATGGTCGTCGCAATTCTGGGCGTGCTCAAAGCCGGTGGCGCGTACGTTCCGATCGACAGCTCCTACCCGCTGGAACGTATCGCTTTCATCATCGGCGACGCGCACGCTCAGATTCTCCTGACCGAGCAGAAGCTGGCCGAAAGTTTTGCGACGTATGACGGCCGCGTTGTATGTCTCGATTCGGACTGGTCCAGGATCGCCGAGTTTGGCACAAGCAAGGTTGCGACAACGGTGTCGCCAGAGAATCTCGCCTACATCCTTTACACCTCAGGCTCGACGGGCCAACCGAAGGGCGCGATGATCTCGCATCGAGGACTCGCCAACTATCTGCAAAACTGGTGCGTTAAGGCTTACGACGTCGACAAAGGCAACGGCGCGCCCGTGCATTCCTCGATCTCTTTTGATTTGACGATAACGGGATTGTTTGGGTCATTGTTAGCGGGCAAGACGGTGGTGTTGGTTCCCGAGAGTGAGCGAATCGAAGGTCTGGCAGAAGTCCTGAAGAGTCAGCCTGGGTTCAGTCTCGTGAAGATCACTCCGGCACACCTGGAACTCCTGAGCCAGCAACTGACACCGCAAGAAGCGAGCGTTGCGACGAATGGTTTTGTCATCGGCGGCGAGGCACTGACACCGCACGCGATTTCGTTCTGGCAGGAAAACGCTCCACACACGACTCTCTACAACGAATATGGACCAACTGAAGCCGTGGTCGGTTGCTGCGTTTACAAAGTTCCGAGCGGCGCAACATTCGAAGGCCCGGTGCCGATCGGACAGCCGATTCCCAACACGCAGCTCTACATACTCGATCGTTATCTGAACCCGACTCCGATCGGAATTCCCGGTGAGATCTACATAGGTGGAATCGGTTTGGCGCGAGGTTATCTGTCTCGTCCGCAGTTGACGGCCGAGCGGTTCATTCCCGATCCATTCGGCGACGAGCAGGGGGCTCGCATTTACAAGACCGGAGATCTGGCGCGCCGCCTGGCAGATGGAAACGTTGAATACCTCGGCCGTATCGATCGGCAGTTGAAGATCAGAGGATATCGCGTCGAACCAGGTGAGGTGGAATCGGTTCTCTCGACTCATGAATCAGTGGCGGACGCTGTCGTAGTTCCAATCGACGATGGGCCAGTGGGGAAGAGACTCGTTGCGTACGTGGTCTTCAATACCGACGCGCCGGATGCAATGGAACAGTTGCGCGATTCTTTAAGGACCAAGCTGCCCGATTACATGGTCCCATCGCTGTTCATCCCAGTGCTTTCGATTCCGCTCACGACGAACGGCAAAGTCGATCTCGCAGCGCTTCCGCCTGCGACTCAGGCAATGCAGATTTCAGGACGCGAGTACGTCGCGCCGCGAACGCCCGTCGAGGAAATGCTTGCCGGCATCTGGTCCGAGATTCTCAAAGTCGAACGCATCGGCGTCAACGACAACTTTTTCGATCTCGGTGGTCATTCACTGCTTGCAGCCCAGGTCCTGTCCCGCCTGCGCGAGGTTTTCAGGATCGACTTTCCGCTCATCGGGCTTTTTGAAGCGCCGACCGTCGGCGAGCTTGCCGGACGCATCGAGAAGGCCAGCGCGACGGTCGAACCGTTGATGCTCTCCGCGATCGAGCTGGCGACGCGCGACGGCGACCTGCCGCTTTCGTTCGTACAGCAGCGCCTGTGGTTTCTCGATCAACTCTCATCTCGTAGCGCGGCGTACAACATCCCGTTCCCGTTCCGCATTGCCGGACTGCTCGACGTCAAAGCGCTCGAGCGAAGCATCGAGGACGTGATTCGTCGCCATGAGATCCTGCGAACTGTTTTCCCGAACATCGACGGCCAACCGGTGCAGGAGATCCGCTGGACGCCGGACTTCAGCATTCCGATCGTCGATCTTTCCGAACTGCCGCAGGAAGAACGCGAGCGCCACGCGCGCCGCCTGGCGAATGAAGAGATTGATCGGCCGTTTGACGTCAACCGTGGTCCACTGATGAGGGCCGTCCTGCTGCGATTCGGCGACGACGAGCACGTGATCGTCGTCACGTTCCATCACATCATATTCGACGGCTGGTCCATGGGGTTGTTCCTGCACGAAGTGTCAGCACATTACGAGGCGCACACGACCGGGCGAACGGCAGTCGTACCTGAACTGCCGATCCAGTATGCCGATTTCGCACACTGGCAGCGCGAGCGACTGCTCGGCAGCGCGATGGAAAACCAGCTCAAGTACTGGTCCCAAAAGCTGTCCGGAGATCTTCCGGTGCTCGAGTTGCCGACCGACAAACCGCGGCCGCAGAAACCGAGTTTCAGGGGCGCGCACCTTCGGCTTAGCTTACCGTCCGAGTTGTCTGAATCGCTCAAAGCGTTGAGCCGCAAACAAGGCGTTACGCTGTTTATGACGTTGTTGTCAGCAGTGCAGTTTCTGCTTCAGCGATACTCGGGCCAGGACGACATTATTGTTGGTTCGCCGATCGCGAGCCGTCCGCGTGTCGAAACTGAAAACCTGATCGGTTGTTTTCTCAACACACTCGTGCTGCGCACGGATTTGTCGGGTGATCCGACGTTTGAAGAGTTGCTGGAGCGTGTGCGTGAAGTGACGTTAGGCGCTTACGCCAACCAGGAGCTGCCGTTTGAGCAAGTCGTCGATGCGATTAGGACGGGTCGCGGCTCCAGTCAGAGTTCGCTGTTCAGAGTTTGGTTCACCTATCAAAACACTCCACGCTCGCAAGGCGAGAGAATCAGCAACCTCTCTTTGAGCACTTACGATACCGATCCCGACGTGGCCCAGTTTGATCTAGTGCTTCAGATCGCGAACGCCGACGACGGGCTCTCCGCCATCCTCACGTACGCAACAGATCTTTTCAACCGTGAGACAGTTGAGCGCATGTGGCGCCATTTTCAAACGTTGCTCGAAGGCATCGTGGCGCGGCCCGAGGCGCGGTTGAGTGAGTTCGAAATGCTGAGCGCGGCGGAAAAAGAAGAACAGAAGACTGCGCAGGATCAGCGTGAACGATTACGGCGCGCGAAGTTCAAACAAGCACGGCCGAAAGCGATCAATCTGGCGGAGTCGAAACTGGTCCGAACGGAAAACATCTATCCCGGAGAATCGCTGCCGTTGGTTATCAAGCCTGAGGTTCCCGATGTCGACCTGACGAACTGGGTGGCGGGCAATCGAGAATATGTCGAAGCTGAGTTGACCAGGGTCGGTGGGATTCTATTTCGCGGTTTTCAAATCTCGTCGGCGGACGATTTCGAGCGATTCGTGAATACTTCGTTTGCTCACTTGCTTGAATACAAAGAGCGCTCGACGCCACGCACTGAAATCGGGAAGTACGTTTACACGTCGACCGAATATCCGGCGGAACAGTCGATCGCGCTGCACAACGAGTTCTCCTACGCGATGAGTTGGCCCATGCGGATCTGCTTCTTCTGTTCGGAAGCGCCGCTCACGGGTGGTGAGACGCCGATCGCCGACTGCCGCAAGGTTTATCAGTATCTCGATCCGCAGATCAGGGAGCGCTTCATCGAGAAGAAGGTCATGTACGCACGCAACTACGGATCGAAGATCGATCTTTCTTGGCAAACGGCGTTTCAAACCACCGATCGCGCTGAGGTTGAAGAATACTGCCGCAAGGCGCCGATCGATTTTGAATGGCTCGACGGCGATCGGTTGCGCACACGCCAGGTGCGAGAGTCGGTGGCTACGCATCCGAAGACGGGCGAGGTCGTTTGGTTCAACCAGGCTCACCTGTTCCACATGTCGAATCTCGAAGAGGACGTACGCGAATCGTTGCAAGCGACGTTCGAGGCGGACGAGTTGCCACGCAATGCTTACTACGGAGATGGGTCGGTGATTTCTGACGACGAGTTGGACCAGGTGCGTAAGGCTTTTCAGAAAGCGACAGTGCTGTTTCCGTGGCAACACGGAGATGTGTTGCTCCTCGACAACATGTTAGTGGCCCACGGGCGAACACCCTACACAGGCGACCGCAAGATCCTCGTCGCGATGGCTGATCCGAAGGCGCGGTAGGGCCACGAAAAGGCACGTAAAAGCACACAAAAATCAAAATCATGAGTAGTGCAATTGTTACGGGTTTTCGGTTATCACCGCAGCAGCGGCATCTCTGGCCGTTGCAGGCGGGGAATGCGTCGTTCAATGCCTGGGTCGCGATTATGCTGACTGGGCCAGTGGACGCAGATCGCTTGCAGAATGCGCTGAATGAGATCGTCGCAAGGCACGAGATACTCAGGACGAGTTATCAACGGCTCTCAGGGATGACGATGCCGGTCCAAGTGATCGCCGACTTTGCGACCGTGGAGTTGCGCAGCGTGGAGCTGGGTGGCGTCTTCGTTTCGATGGCAATCGATGATTTCATTGCAACCGAAACGGCTGAGCCTTTTGATTACGAACGAGGACCTCTCGTGCGTGCCGCGCTCGCCGCGCTCCCCGCAGACAGTTATGTGCTGGTTGTGACTCTTTGTGCGATATGTGCCGACACGCGCACACTCAGAAACCTGTTTCAGGAAATCACTAAGACTGCCGCGCAATCAGACGACGAAGTGGTCCAGTACCTCCAATTCTCTGAATGGCAGCATGAGTTGATGGAGGAAAGCGAAGCTGAAGAAGGCCGTGCTTACTGGAGTAAACAACAATTCACCGAGCTGCCACTTCAGTTTGAAGAGGAGTTTGCTGATTCTGAGCAATTCGACCCGGCAGTGTTGCGGTTTGAGATACCTCGCGACGTCACTGTAGCGATGTCTGAGGTGGCCGCCAAGTTTCGCGTCACGCTTTCGACTCTGCTCCTGACGTGCTGGCAAGTTCTCAACTGGCGTTTGAACGACGGCGAGGATGTCGTAGTTGGTCAAACGTTCGACGGCCGCAAGTTCGAGGAGTTGGAAAAGGCTTTCGGTATTTTCTCGAAGACGTTGCCACTGCACGTCGAGCAGAACAACGACAAACGATTCAGCGAAGTCATCAGAGCCACAGCCGATCAGGGTCTGCAAGCCCAACAATGGCAGGACTATTTTGTGTGGCAGCAGGACGGCGGAACGAACGAAAGTTCTATCAAGCTGACATTTGAATACGTCGAACTTCCCGCTGCTGATACTGCCAGCTCGCTCTATCGTTTCTACAGTTGTCCTGACACGTATCTACTCAAGCTGGTCTGCATTCACGAAAACGAAAGAATGCGATTCGAGTTGCACTACGACCAGCGATCGATTCGACGCGAGACAGTCGAGCGCATCGCGGGCCACCTGGAAACACTGCTCGAGAGCATCGTTCGCGACCCGTTCCAAAAAATAGCTAGTCTCGATATTCTCGACGACAGCCACCGCAACGAGCTATTCAAAGCGTTGAGCGGACAAGTCGAGCCGATCCCACACACGTGCATTCACGAACTATTCGAACAGCAGGCGCGCGAGTGGCCGCAAAGGATCGCCGTCGCATGTGAGAACGATTCGATCACTTACAAAGAACTCGACCAACGCGCAAATCAACTGGCGCACCGCCTCATCCGGCTGGGCGTTGGGCCGGAGATCGCTGTGGGCATCTGCCTGGCGCCATCAGTCGACCAACTGGTCGCAATTCTCGGCGTGCTTAAAGCCGGTGGCTTCTACGTGCCGCTTGATCCGGCCTATCCGCACGACAGACTGTCGTTCATTCTCAACGACACCGGCGCAGCCGTTCTTATTAGCGAGAGATCAATTGCGGACGAGATCTTCGACGACCAGGGGACTGCCCTCTTCATGGAAGAAGAGCGAGATGCTCTCGCCGCAGAGCCCACTTCAAAACCCGACAGCGCTATCACACCTGGCAATCTCGCGTACGCGATTTACACGTCTGGCTCGACTGGTCAACCGAAGGGCGTCGTGGTGTCGCATGCAAACCTGGTCCATTCGACAATAGCACGAACCGTTTACTACAAAGAGTCGCTAACCAAATACCTGCTGCTTTCTTCGTTCTCATTTGACAGTTCCGTTGCCGGTCTGTTCTGGACGCTTTGCAGTGGAGCGACATTATTGCTTCCTCCGGCGGATGCACGCCGCGACGTGCCGGCATTGGTCGACTTAATCGAGCGAAATCGAGTGTCGCACCTTCTATGTTTGCCGTCGCTGCATTCACTGTTGCTCGACGCGGCTGAGCGCGAAGATCTCGCGTCACTCCGTTGCGTGATCGTCGCCGGTGAAGCCTGTCCGGTTGATCTGCCGTCAAAACACAGTCGCGCCACGGGTGCCTCGCTTTACAACGAGTATGGTCCAACTGAAGGAACTGTTTGGGCTACCGTATTTAAGATAGAACAAAACGGAAGCCGTCAGATTCCTATCGGCGGCCCGATAGCGAACACGCAGATCTACATCCTTGACAACCAACTGCAACCCGTTCCATTCGGCGTCTCCGGGGAGCTATTTATCGGCGGCAGAGGGATCACGCGCGGCTATCTTAATCGTCCCTCGATAACAGCCGAAAAATTCCTGCCCGATCCGTTCAGCGGCGCCGATGGCTCAAGACTCTATCGCACCGGCGACAGAGTTCGCTGCCGGCCCAATGGCGACATCGATTTCCTCGGTCGCTTCGATCAGCAAGTGAAACTGCGCGGCTACCGTATCGAGTTGGGCGAAATCGAAGCAGTGCTGGCGAAACATCCACAGGTGCAGGAAACCGTCTGCCTTGTCGAGAAACTCGAGGAGAACGACGAGCGTCTACTCGCATTCGTCGTGCGCCGGCCGGTGACTTCACAAGACGATCCGACGCTGAAGAAAGCAGATTTAGTGACATATGCTCGCGAGCGGTTGCCGGAGTTCATGGTGCCTTCGAACTTCATCCTGCTCGAGAAGTTGCCGCTCCTGCCGAATGGAAAACTCAACCGGCGCGCGTTGCTCGAGTCAGTTGATAGCGCGAAAGACCAGGAACGCGTCTTCGTCGCGCCCACGACTCCGACTGAAGAACTGTTAGCCGAGATCTGGTCCGAAGTGTTGAAGACAGATCGCATCGGCATTCACGACAACTTCTTCGATCTCGGTGGCCATTCGTTTCTCGCGATCAAAGCTCACAGCCGTCTGTCAAAGACACTCGAGCGAGAGATACCGCTGCTCAAGTTGTTTGAATATCCGACGCTTCAAACGCTCGCGAGTTTTCTTGATCAGACTGAAGAGAAGACGGTGCCGGTGGCCCAAACCGAGGATTGGGCTGAAAAACGGCGACAAGCGATGATGGGCCAGCGACAGCCACGAAATTAAGACGTATCTCTGCGGTCCTCTGCGTATCTCTGCGATCTCTGCGTTAAAACGCTGGATCAAACGCAGAGAGCGCAGAGGTACGCAGAGAACCGCAGAGAAGATTCAAAATGGACAGTTACGCCATTGCAATCGTCGGTATGGACGGCCGTTTTCCGGGCGCCAGAAACACGCGCGAGTTCTGGCAGAACCTGCGGCACGGCGTCGAGAGCATAAGTTTCTTTGCCGACGACGAGTTGGAGCAGCCCGTTACGCCGGAGCTTCTGAGCAATCCGAATTTCGTCAAAGCCAAAGGGATTCTTGACGATATCGATCTCTTCGACGCGTCGTTCTTCAACATCACTCCGCGCGAAGCGCAGTGGATGGACCCGCAGCAGCGGCTGTTTCTCGAGTGTGCATGGTCTGCGATCGAGGATGCAGGCTACAACGTGACGACCTATCCGGGACCGATCGCGGTGTACGCCGGAGTGAACACGAATTCTTATTTCCTGACGCGGCTCGGCGAACTGCTTAGTGGCCCAGGTGCAGACTCGTTCCAGATTCATCTCGCGAACGAGAAGGATCACCTGGCGACACGCGTGTCTTACAAACTGAACCTGCGTGGCGAGAGCGTAACGATTCAGACTTCGTGCTCGACGTCTCTCGTCGCGGTCCACTTTGCTTGCCAGAGTCTTCTGACGGGTCAATGCGACATGGCGCTCGCGGGTGGTGTTTCGATCAGAGTGCCGCAGAAGACGGGTTACACATACTCGCCGGGAATGATCTCGTCACCTGACGGTCACTGCCGTGCGTTCGATCACAAGGCTCAAGGCACGCTGCCCGGCAACGGTGTTGGAGTCGTGGTTTTGAAGCGACTCTCGGACGCGCTTGCGGATGGCGACAACATCTACGCCGCGATCAAAGGCTCCGCCATCAACAACGACGGTCATCTGAAAATGGGTTACACGGCGCCGAGTATCGATGGTCAGGCCGACGTGATCGCGAAGGCTTTAGCGATGGCGGCGATCGATCCAGACAGTCTGACGTTCATCGAAGGACATGGTACGGGCACGCCGATCGGCGATCCGATCGAAGTCGAGGCGTTGAGCAGAGTGTTTCGCAGGCAGACAAGCCGCAAAGGTTTTTGCGCTCTCGGTTCCGTGAAGACGAACATCGGTCACCTCGATACGGCGTCAGGAGTCGCAGGTTTGATCAAGGCCAGCCTCGCGATCAAGCACCGTGAGATACCTCCGACGCTGCATTTCGAGAAGCCGAATCCAGCGCTCGATCTCGACAACACTCCGTTCTACGTCAACAACACGCTCGTCACGCGGAAGACGGGTCCAACGCCTTTCCGCGCCGCAGTCAGTTCGTTTGGCTTGGGTGGCACCAACGCTCACGTCGTGTTGGAAGAAGTTTCTGAGAGGCAGTCTGACAACAGCCGCCGGCCGGTTCAGCTAGTGACGTTTTCAGCGCGCACGCCGGGAGCGCTCGACGCGAATGGTTCTGCGATCGCGGATTATCTCGAGAAGAACGCGGATGTCGATCTTGCGGATTTCGCATTTACGCGAAACGTCGGCAGGCAAGCGATGCTGCAACGGCGATTTGCGGTGGGCCACGACGCGCCAGAGTTAATCAAGGCGCTGCGTTCGGCGAAAGCGGCGAAGGTGAGCAGCGACGCGCGATCCGCGCAAAACAAACCGATATTTTTCATGTTTCCGGGGCAGGGAAGTCAGCGCGCCGGAATGGCGCGAGGGCTGTATGAATCCGAGCCGGAGTTTCGTAAGCATTTCGATGAATGCGCGAACATACTGAAGCAAGCGCGCGATCTAGATATCGCTGAGTTGATATATGGTGATGTGCATTCAGAGACGATCGCGCAACCGGAGTTCGCACTGCCCGCGTTGTTCGCCGTCGAATATGCGCTGGCGCGACTGTGGATGCACTGGGGCGTCCGGCCGTCGGGATTGATCGGACATAGTTACGGAGAGTTTGTAGCGGCAGCGCTCGCAGGTATGTTCACGTTGCATGACGCAGTCTGTCTCGCTGCGGATCGTGGACGGTTGATGCAGAAGCTTCCGCGTGGCGCGATGTTGTCCGTGCGGTTGCCGGAAGCTGAAGCGCGAACTATGTTGGCGGGAGAGTTGTCGATTGCGTCGGTCAATAGCAGCGTGAGCTCGGTAATCTCCGGTCCGTGCGAACAGATTGAAGCACTCGAACGCGTGCTCGCCGACAGAAAGATTGGTTCACGCCGATTGCCGGTGCCGTTTGCATATCATTCATCGGCTATCGATTCGATCCTGCCGGAGTATGAAGCGATGATCGAGCGCGTCGCGATTCAGGATCCGTCCATTCCTCTCATGTCGAATCTCACCGGAACATGGATCGAGCCGGGACAGGCGACCAGCGCCAGGTACTGGATGCACCAGATGCGCCAGACGGTTCAATTCGCGCGCGGTTTAGACACGTTGCTGAATGGTCGCACAGGCTTCCTCCTGGAAGTCGGACCGAACAAGGTGTTGACGACGATGGCCAGACAGCATCTCGGCCGGCAGAGCGACACGTTAGCTTTTGCTTCGTTACCGAGTCAGCAGACCGAGTTGGACCATTCCACGCTCCTGGCAAGCCTGGGAAATCTCTGGGTGAACGGGTTCGAACCCGACTGGAACAACTTCTACGCGTACGAGCGCCGCCGCCGTGTGCCGACACCGACGTATCCCTTTGAACGGAAGCGTTATTGGGTGGACATGAGTGTCGAGGCTGCCGCTGTCGCAAAGACTGAGGCGCCTGTGATCGAACAAGCGCAGCCGGTGAGCGAGTATGCAGTGCAGCGAGATGAAATGGATCAGTCCTACACAGCTCCGCGCAATGCGATCGAAGAGGGACTCGCGAAGATCTGGGCTGAAATACTCGGTATGCAGGGCATCGGCATCCACGACAACTACTTCGAGCTCGGCGGCGATTCTCTGCTCGCGACGCAGATGTTTTCTCGCATCAGGCAAGCGTTCTCGGTCGATATCTCTCTCGAAAAGGTTCTGTTCAATCAAACCATCGGCGAGCTCGCACGCGAGATTTATAAAGAGCTCATGCCTGATGGCGGTGATTACGAGTCGTTTACTTCACTCGACGAAAAGATTCGCGAGCGGAAAGCGCAGTTCGAGCCTACGTCGATCGCGCGCGTCGAACGCACCGGCGAACTTCCGCTCTCATTCGCGCAGGAACAACTCTGGTTGATACACCAGGTAAATCCGGAGAGTGCTGCTTACAACCTGCCTTCAGCGGTGCGGCTCAAAGGTGCGTTGGACGTTCAAGCGTTGCAGAAGAGTATTGGCGAAGTGATCCGCCGGCACGAGATTCTGCAGACCAGGTTTTCCGAAGTCGACGGATGCGCCACGCAGATCATCGATCCGCCAGGTCCAATCCAGTTGTCGGTGGTCGAATTGAGCGAGATGGACGCGGAACGGCGTGAAGCAGAGGCCGGCAGAATCGTTACTGAAGATGCGCGGCTTCCATTCGACCTCGCACACGGCCTTGCGATGCGCACGTTCCTGTTGCGGCTGAGCGAAGAGGATCACGTGATTCTTCTCAACGTGCATCACATCGCGTCCGACGCATGGTCCACCGGCATCTTCATTCAGGAGATCGCCACGCTGTATGAGATCTTCAGGCGCGGCGAGGAGTCGCCGCTGCCTCCGCTGCCGATTCAATACGCAGATTATGCCTACTGGCAGAGAAATTATTTGCAGGGCGAAAAACTCGAGTCGCTGGTCGGTTACTGGAAACAACAGCTCAGCGGAGCCTCGCACGTGCTGAAGATGCCGACGGACCGTCCGCGTCCGGACGTGCAGACGCTTCGCGGTGCGCACAAATCCTTCAACTTGCCACGTGAACTGTCTGAGTCGCTTCGCATATTGAGCCGGAATGAAGGCGCGACGCTGTTTATGACGTTGCTGTCGGCGTTTCAGACGTTGCTCTTCCGTTACTCGCATCAGGATGACTTCTGTGTTGGCGTTCCCATCGCCGGCCGCAGTCTGAAAGAGACGGAAGGATTGATTGGTTGCTTCATCAATAATCTCGTGCTGCGTGCGAGGATGTCGCGCGACATGAAGTTCCGCGAGCTCTTAGCGAAGACTCGTGAAGCGACGCTGGGCGCGTTCGCTCACCAGGAGTTGCCATTTGCGAAGGTCGTCGAAGCGGTGCAGCCCGAACGCAGCTTGAGTCATTCGCCGCTGTTTCAAGTCATCTTCGATTTCCGCAGCACGCCACGCGAGCAGTCGCAGGAATTGCCTGAGCTTTCGCTGAGCTCGATGGGATCGGAAATGGGAACCGCCAAGCTCGATCTCGTGCTCGACATCTGGGACGCGGGCGCAGCGATAGTGGGCTCGATGGAATATAACAGCGACCTGTTTGACGACTCGACGATCGCGTTGATGTTGGGCCGGTTTGAAGCGCTCCTGCGTAGCATCGTCCAACAACCTGACGCGCGATTGAGCGCGCTCGCGATTCATACGGATGCAGAAAAACAGGATCGGATTATGATGGAGACCGAACGCGAGTCCTCGAGCCGCAAGCGCCTGCTCACCATCAAACCCAAACCCGTCCAATTGCCTGATATGGCGAGCGTATAAAAAATATTCTCACGCAAGGGCGCAAAGCGCTATCGCGTTCCAAAGGACTTCTTTGCGCCTTTGCGTCTTTGCGTGAGAAATCGGTTTTATTTATGGCACTGACAAGTCTTCGCGACATTAGACCACAGCGTGTTCGTCTCGGTGATCAACCACTCGTGACGAAGGACGGAGAAAGCCTGCCATTGATTATGCGCCCGGTGCGGAGCGATCTCGATCCGGTCGCCTGGGCCAGGAACAACGGCGCCGAGATCGAAACGGAACTGATCAAACACGGCGCGATCCTGTTTCGCGATTTTCCGTTCCGCTCACGCACAGACTTCGAATCATTCGCCAAAGCGATCTCGCCGGAGTTGATGGAATACACGGAACGTTCCACGCCGCGTTCAGACGTCGCTCCGGGAATCTACACCTCGACCGAATATCCAGCGGACCAACACATCCCGCTGCACAACGAAAACTCGTACTCGCACAAGTGGCCCAAAAAAGTCTATTTCTTCTGCGCCGAGGCCGCGCCGATCGGCGGACACACTCCGCTCGCCGACAGTCGCAAGGTTTATGAAGCCATCGATAAGCGCATCCGGCATCGGTTCATGGAAAAAGGCGTCATGTACGTACGTAACTACCGCAACGATCTCGACCTGCCGTGGCAGACGGTGTTTCGCACGTTCGACCGTGCGGACGTCGAGCGATACTGCGCGAACGTCGGCATGCGCTGCGAGTGGCGAGGCGACGGGTCGTTACGGACGACGCAGGTGCGTCAGGCCGTTGCGACGCACCCGGTGACCAGGGAAATAGTTTGGTTCAACCAGGCACACCTGTTTCACGTGTCGAGTTTGACGAAAGAGCTCGGGGAGTCGATGCGCGCGTTATATGAGAACGACGAGCTGCCGCGGAATTCGTATTACGGCGACGGCACACCGATCGAAGCGAGTACATTGGACGAAATCCGTCGTGTGTACGAAGAGCTCGCAGTCATCAACGACTGGCAACAGGGCGATCTGGTCCTGGTCGACAACATGCTCACCGCTCATAGACGAACACCTTATGAGGGCTCGCGAAAAATCCTCGTCGCCATGGCCGAACCATTCCAGCAATAAAAATATTTCCTCGCAAAGGCGCAAAGCCGCAAAGAAAGTCCTTTAGAAGCGCGCTAGCGCTTTGCGGCTTTGCGTGAGCGATCTTCTCTGTATACACGCTAAAGAGGGTACAAAATGCAGCAGGTCATCGAAGGCTTCAGACTATCACCTCAGCAAACTCGCCTGTGGTTTGAACAGCAGGAATCTAACGCCTATCACGCGCAATGCACGATCACAATCGACGGTCCATTGAACAAGGACGTCCTGAACGACGCTTTGCTCGAGATCATCAACCGGCACGAGGTTCTGCGCACGACCTACCATCAGATGCCGGGCGTGAAAGTTCCAGTGCAGGTGATCGGCGATCCTGTTCGTTTCTATCCCATCACGGAAATAGACCTGCGACATCTCAGCGAAGCGGACGCAGAAGCGCGCATGCGAGAGATTCAACGCGAAGAGCGACAACGAGATTTTCTTCTGACTGAAGGCCCGCTGTTTAATCTGACCTTAATCGCACTCTCCGGTCAGAAACACTGTTTGATCGCCGACTTGCCGGCGCTCTGTGCGGATTCGGTAACGCTCGTCAACCTCGCGCAGGAGATCAGCACGTCGTACGAGGCTGCACTTCGCGGCGAGCAAGTTTTCTCGGAGCCGTTGCAATACGCTCAGTTTGCCGAGTGGCAACTGGAGATCGAATCAAACCGCGAGGCGGTGGCGCAGGCTGAGTCTGCAACGGCGATCGAGTTGCCATTCGAAACGCGAGATGAGTCAGATTTTGAGCCACGCGTTGTAGAAGTGAATTTGCAAGACGACCTCAGCACGTGCGGCGAGTCTTTGAACAGTTTCGTTTTAGCGTGCTGGTTAGTGTTCCTGCATCGAGTGACGAGTCTCGACGATCTCACCATTGGGTACCTCAAGCACGGACGAGAGTTCGAAGAACTACAGAGCACGTTCGGCCTACTCGCAGAGGCGCTGCCCGTCAACGTCGCTTTCGTTAGCGATACGGCATTCAGCGAGGTTCAGAGCCGCGTGCAAGAGGCCGCCGAACAACCGCGCCATCATCACGCCGAAAAACACGACGTCGCTTACGAATTTGAAGAACGTCCCGAAACATTCGCCGCCTCAGACGTTAGCTTCGGAGTCAAAGATCTGTATTGCTGCTCGTATCCGTACAAACTGCGGCTGCAATGCATTCGCGAACGCGAAAGCGTGAAGTGCGAGCTGCACTACGACGCGTCGACCTTCGCGCCGGAAACAGCTTCGGGATTCGTCGAAATCTTCAGAGAGATTGTTCACGACGCGCTCAAGAACTCACACAAACCCGTCAGCGCGCTAAACGTTCTCAGCGCGCACGAACAACAGAACCTCGTAAACACACTCGCCGGACCACGTTCCGATTATCCGCGCGAGATCTGCGTCCATCAACTGTTTGAAGCACAAGTTCAGTCGAACCCACATAACGTCGCAGTGGAATTTGCCGGGCGTCAACTGACGTACTCCGAACTGAACGCTCGCGCGAACCAGTTGGCCCACTATCTGCGTTCAACCGGTGTTGGTCCTGAAGTTCGCGTGGGAATCTGTCTGCAGAGATCGCCCGAGATGATGATCGCTTTGCTCGGCGTGTTAAAGAGCGGCGGCGCGTACGTCCCGATGGACCCAGGTGATCCCGAAGAGCGTTTGTCACATATCCTCTCGGATTCCGACATCAAGGTTTTGCTGACGCAGAAAAAAGTCGCGGATCGGCTTCCGCAAGGTATCGCGAGAGCCATCTGCCTCGATACGGACGAAGCAGTCATCAGCGCGGAAAGTAAAGATAATCTACTCGATACCGCACTGCCCGAAAACCTCGCCTACGTGATCTACACCTCCGGTTCGACCGGCAAACCTAAAGGCACACTAATCACGCATCGCGGCGCGGTTAATTATCTGTGGTGGGCGAGAGATTACTACAAAGTTAAAGACGCGAACGGCGCGATCGTCTTCTCGCCAATCACGTTCGACATGGTTGTCACCAGCCTGTTTGCTCCGTTACTCAGCGGCACGAAAGTAAAACTGATTGCGGATGAGTCGCCGATTGATGGTTTGATCGAGAGCGTCAAGACCGATCGCGATCTGAGTTTCGTCAAGCTAACACCCGCGCATCTCGAGATGATGGCGCAGGAAGTACCGGCTGAATCAGTGTCTGATTGGAGCCGCGCGTTCATCGTCGGCGGCGAGGCGTTGATGGCGGAGTCGATTTCGTTCTGGCGCAGGAACGCACCGCACACGCGGATCATCAACGAGTATGGTCCAACTGAGACCGTCGTCGGCTGCTGTATTTACGACGTCGTCGACGATACGCCATCCACTGGTGCGGTCTCCATCGGTTGGCCCACAGCGAACACACAGCTCTACGTCCTCGACGACAGAATGCAGCTCGTACCGAAAGGCGTCGCCGGTGAGTTGTTCATCTCAGGCGACGGCGTGGCGCGCGGCTATCACAACCGGCCCAGCCTGACGGCGGAGCGCTTCGTCCCCGATCCATTCAGCACAACTCCGGGTGCGCGAATGTATAAGACCGGAGATCTGGCTCGCCTCAGCTCCAACGCCGGCCTCGACTATCTCGGACGCAACGATCAACAGGTCAAGATACGCGGCTACCGCATCGAGCCGGGAGAGATTGAGTCCGTGCTGCGGCAGCATCCGTCAGTGCGTGAGGCGCTGGTCCTGGCCCACGAAGAGAAGCGCGGTGAGAAACGATTGGTCGCCTATGTCGTAATTGATAAGAAGCGAAGCGTCTCGACCGGTGAGCTGCGCAATTTCGTCAGTATGCAGGTTCCGGATTACATGGTCCCTGCCTACTTCATCAAGCTCGACGCGTTCCCGCTCGCTCGCAGCGGCAAAGTTGATCGCAAGGCGCTCCCGTCACCCGACGGGGTCCGTCCTGACATCGACGATCTCTACATCCCACCGCGGACGCTGATCGAAGAAACGTTGTGCGCGATTTGGGCCGAAGTCCTCGACCTCGAGCGCGTCGGTATCGACGACAACTTCTTCGCACTCGGTGGCGACTCGATCCGCAGCATTCAAGTGCGCGCGAAGGCGTTGCGCAAAGGTCTGAACATCGAAAACCGCCATCTGTTCCAGCACCACACGATTCGTGAGTTAGCGCGCGTCGTAGCGTTTGCTGACGCCGGTGCGATCGAAGCAGTGAAGACTGCACCGTTCAGTCTCATGTCCGACGTAGATCGGGCGATGCTCGGCGACGATGTTGAAGATGCTTATCCGCTGACCAAACTCCAGGCGGGCATGATCTTCCACACGGAATTCAATCCTGACTCTGCCGTCTATCACGACATGCACAGCTTCCGCATGAGGGCGCGGCTTGATGAAGCCATGCTGGAAAAGGCTGTTAACCAGACTATCGCGCGCCATCCCGAGTTGCGCACGTCGTTCGACCTGCGCCGGTTCAGCGTTCCGCTTCAGCTCGTGCATAAGAGTGTGCCCGCGAATATCGCGTTTGAAGATCTGAGTCATCTCGCGGGTGAGGAACTCAGAATCGCCGTGGAGCAACGGCTGGAAGACGAAAAGCAACTGCACTTCAATTATGAGCAAGCGCCGTTGCACCGTTTTCACATCATCCGTCGCAGCGATGACGAATTTCAGTTCATGCTGGTCTTCCACCACGCGATCCTCGATGGCTGGAGCGCCGCAACGCTGCTGACCGAGCTATTCCAGCGTTACCTGTCGCTGCTTCACAATCCCGACTTCGCGCCCGAGCCGCCGTTGACGATGTCGTTCAGAGACTTTGTCTCGCTCGAGAAAATGACGCTCGAATCGGAGCAGGCACAGGAATATTGGAACCGCGTGCTCGGCGACACTTCGATTTCAATGCTGCCTCGCTGGCCGTCGTCTTATCGGGACGAAAACGCGACGCAGGCTCAATTCAAGGTGGTCCAGATTCCGGAAGAAGTCTCCGCTGGTCTCAGAGACCTGGCGCGATCTGCTTCAGTGCCGATCAAGAGCGTTCTGCTTGCCGCGCACATGAAAGTGATGGGAATGCTGATCGGCCACACGGATGTGATGACTGGTCTGATCTCCAATGGACGGCCGGAAGAGGCCGATGGCGACAAGGTTTTGGGATTGTTCCTGAATGCAGTGCCTTTCAGACAAAGCCTCGCAGAAGGCACGTGGATGGACCTCGTGCGCGAGACGTTCATGCGTGAAAGAGAGTTGCTGCCGTTCAGACGTTTCCCGCTGGCAGAGTTGCAGCGAAAGAACGGTGGTCAGCCGCTGTTTGAAACGAACTTCAACTTCATGCATTACCACGTTTACCAGCGGCTCAGAGGCATCGAAGAGGTCGACGTTGTCGACTACGAAGGTTACGAAGAGACCAACTTCACGATGATGGCCCAGTTCTCGCTGGACCTCGCTTCGTCCGACGTGCGACTCGGTTTGAATTATCACCCGAAAGAGTTGCCGGCCGAACAGGTTGACGCTATTGCTTCATACTACGTGAACACACTCGCCGCCATGGCCGGCGATCCGCAACAGCTTCATCACAGCTTCAACGCGCTCTCGCAGCACGAACAAACACGTATGCTGGAAGAGTGGAACCCGCGCGTGACGAAACACGTCAGCCAGCCGCGCATCACGGATCTCTTCGTGGACCAGGCGCAGGCGACTCCGAACGCGACGGCGCTTGTCTCGGGCGATCGCGTGCTGACGTACGAACAGCTCGATCAGATGTCGAACAAGGTCGCAAACTATCTCGTCTCGTTGGGCGTGAAGCCGGAAGTCAAAGTCGCGATCTACATGGAACGTTCCGCGGAGTTGCTGATCGGTCTGCTCGGCATACTGAAGGCGGGTGCAGCGTATGTCGCGCTTGACAGTTCGCAGCCGCTCGAGCGCCTCGCGTTCATTCTCGACGAAGCCATTCCACCGGTGATCCTGACGCAGGACAAACTCGTCGACGATCTTCCGTCTTACTTTGGACAGGTGCTCTGCCTCGACTCTGAATGGGATGCGATCGAAGGCTACGACGATCGACGACCGAGCGTGACAGTCAACGCCGAAAATCTCGCGTACGTTCTCTACACTTCAGGATCTACCGGAAAGCCGAAAGGCGTGATGGTCACGCATCGCGGGCTGTCGAATTATGTGAACTGGGCCAGCGAGTACTACGGCGCCGGCGACGGGCGAGGTTCGCTGTGTCATTCGCCTGTTTCTTTCGATTTGACGGTGACGAGTTTGTTCACGCCGTTGTTGACGGGAAAGTCTGTTGTGCTTGCAGCGCCGGATAACGGCGTCGATTCACTCGCGCTCGCACTGAGAAACGACACTGATTTCAGTCTCATCAAGATCACTCCCGCGCACCTGGATTTGTTGGCGGAGTTGTTACGTGCGTCTGAGGTCGCCGGGAAGGTGAGAACTCTCGTTGTCGGTGGCGAGGCGTTGTTCAACGAGAAGCTGGACTTCTGGCGAACGAATGCTCCCCAGACCAGGATCATCAACGAGTATGGACCAACCGAAACCGTCGTCGGCTGCTGTATTTATGAAGTGAACGGCGATGCCGTCGCTACGGGACCAGTACCCATCGGCCAACCAATACAGAACACGCGACTCTACGTTCTCGATCGATATCTACAACCGGTGCCGATCGGTGTTACTGGTGAACTTTACATTGCCGGAGCAGGCCTGGCGCGTGGTTACGTGAACAGTCCCGAAATAACGGCGCAAAGGTTTGTTCCAGATCCGTTTGCTAATACCGCGGGTGAGCGGATGTACAAGACCGGCGATCTCACCAGGTATTTGCCCGATGGGAACATCGAGTACGTAGGCCGCAACGACGAGCAGGTGAAGATTCGCGGATACCGGATCGAGCTCGGCGAAATCGAAGCTGCGATCAACGCTGGTGGTGGAGTCAGGCAGTGTGTGGTCGTCGTCAAGGGTGAAGCTGAAAGACGTGCACTCGTAGCGTATGTCGTTCGCGAGGAAGACAGGCAACTGACGAGTGAAGAGATTAAGGGACAGTTGCGCTCGAAGCTTCCGGAGTACATGGTGCCGGTGCGCTATGTGTTTCTTGAAGAGCTTCCGGTTACGGATAACGGGAAGGTCGATCGACGTGCGCTGCCTGATGCAGATGACGATCAGCGAAAAGCGAGCGCGTACCAGGAAGGCCGAAACGAAACCGAGCGCGAGCTGGCGAACATTTGGAAAGCGGTGCTGGGAGTTGAACGAGTTGGCATACACGACAACTTCTTCGATCTCGGCGGGCATTCGCTGCTTGCGATTCAGGTGATCTCGCGAGTGCGCAACGTGTTCAGTGTGGATCTGCCGCTGCGCGCGCTGTTTGATTCGCCGACGATCGCGACGTTTGCTGAACTAACCGGTAGCGAGCCAGTTGCTTCTGCTTCCGCGGATCGAATACCGGTGAGAAGCAAAGCCGCTGGTCCAACACTCGACTCGCGTGAGAGCGAAGACATTGAGTCGCTGTTGTCAGGTCTCGAATCGCTGCTGGATGAAACTGCCGTCGAGCTTCTCGATCAGGCTGTCTCCGAACCGGAAGACGTGAATCCGCTGTCGCTTTCGCAGGAGCGCGTCTGGCGAATGGAAGAGCAGAAGCCCGGCACGACGCATTTCACGATGCGTTCAGTTCTGCGACTGACTGGTCCACTGAATGTCGAGGTTTTGCAGCGAGCGTTTGACGAGATGGTTCGACGTCACGAAACGTTGCGGACGCTGTTCACGGTGCGGGATGGCAAGCCGGTGCAGGTAGTGAATGAGCCGCAGCCGTTCGTGCTGACTCAGATCGACGTCAGTATGGAGGAGCAGCGCGAAAATAAGGCGCAGCAATTGTACTTGAGTGAAGTGCGGCGACCGTTTGTGATTAGTGAGGGTGCGTTGGTTCGTGCGCTGTTGATCAGGCAGGATGAAGAGAACCACATCCTGGTTATCGTGTTGCACCAACTGATCTCGGATGCGTGGGCCATGAATGTCTTCATCACGGAACTGACCGTGTTGTATTCGACATTCCTCCAGGGCGCGTCTTCGCCGCTGCCGCCGCTGCCGATTCAGTACGCGGATTTCGCGCGTTGGGAGCAGCAGCGGTTTGCAAGCGGAGAGCTCGACTCGCAAATGGATCACTGGCGCCAGCGCCTTGCGAAAAACTTCAAGCCAACCAGCATACCGACCGATCGCCCGTTTCCTGAGATCGCTTCGACGCGCGGAGGTGGTGAGACGGTGGTTCTTCCGGCAGCGACTGTCGAAGCATTTCGAGCACTCACGCGGCAGGAAAATGTCAGCTTGTACATGAGCATGCTCACCGCGTTCAAGGTGTTGCTGTCTCACTGGTGCGAGCAGGACGACATTGCCGTATCGACGGGCGTGGCTGGTCGCACGCGACAAGAGACTGAAGGGCTGATTGGCAGCTTTGCGAACGCACTCGTGTTGCGCACGGACCTTTCCGGCGATCCGACATTCCGCGAGGCGCTGCAAAGAGTGTCGCAGGTGAGTCTCGACGCGCTGGCAAATCAGGACGTACCGTTCAACCTCGTGGAGCAGATGGTGCGCGAGAGCAGCGGCATTGTCGACAAGCAGCTATACCCGATCGTGTTCGATCTCTCCGTGACGAATGACAACAACAACACTCGCGAGCTCGTTCAGAACGTAAACGATCTCAAGGTCGAGATGCTTGTTCCCGACGAGGATCTCGTGATTGGCGCGGCTATCCGGTTGTCGATCGACGAAGTTCAGCAGGACGTGATGGCCAATATGTTCTATCGACGTGACCTCTTCGACGCCCCAACGATTTCGCGCTGGCTCAATAGTTATGTGCGCCTGCTCAACGCAATCGTCGCCAACCCCGAAGCCCGAATTTCCGAACTGAAATTCGATAACGCCGAAGGCGTTCGCTAATTTCAGCCCAGGGTTGGAAGCGCAGCGACAACCCTGGGATTTCATCACACCATTTGATTCAACGCTGAAAGCGTTGCGAACGCGTCAGAGCACAGGCCTAACGCTTTCAGCGTTAATGCTCTTATTAATGATGCGTACCCAGGGTTGTCGC
>Ga0105237_10002419_pt1 | contig 23177 bp, 26 predicted proteins | sample KBSC24metaG_FD_81520 | JGI IMG/M metagenome (GOLD analysis project Ga0105237, IMG submission 81520) | Corn rhizosphere microbial communities from Kellogg Biological Station, Michigan, USA - KBS C2-4 metaG | ecosystem: Host-associated > Plants > Roots > Rhizosphere > Soil | place: Michigan, USA...
GTTTTCAGGATCCTTTCCTTCCCATCACTATAGAAATAAGCAATATTGTTCAAAGGAACCTTATGTGTACCTAAGCCATAGGTTATCAAAAGGTAGTCGGGGTATGCCGGTTCCTTTTGCAGGGTATTTACAGCTTTATCTTCTTTGTAAAGTACGATGTAATAGATACAGAGAAGATATAAGTTGAGTCCAAAAGTGAAACAAAAGATCAATGGTATAAGATGCCGGGAATAAAGCACCATAATGTCTAAATTTAAATAATGGAAAAATATCCAGGTTGAAAGAATGGTGATTGTGGCGGCAACAACTACACCGAAAATCAGTTGGAGAACCATACGTTTTATAAATTTCTTTTCCCATTTATATTTTTGGTCTAAAAAGGTGGTTACAGATAAGACCAGCAGCAGGAAGAGGGAAGACATGCTATATACTGCACAAAATCCAGGTAGAAATGATGCTCTTCGAATCAATATAGGAATGTATGTAGCAGAGATGGGCCAAAATGCACAAATAGTAAATCCCAGAGGAACTAATAAACCGAATAGGATGTTTAAATAAGGGATTTCTTTTTCATTATCGTTTTTCATACGAGTAGCGTTAATCTGTCTGATAAATTTAAGAAAATCCAGGATGATATCTCGAAAATTGGAAGAGTCGCTTAAGAACGTGTGCAATTCAGACCTGGAATTTGTGCAGTTCGCAGAAAATTTTTGACAATTATAGGGGTATAGGCATTTTAAACATAGTTTTTAACAAAAATAGCCTGTAGTTTTATTGTACCTAATTGAAAAATAAATCATGAAAGTAACGCGAATCTACATGGTTACACTAAAAGGTAACCCATCTATTAATTCTATTATTGGTATATATGACAGCTATGAAAAGGCAGAGGCTTTTGCCCTTAGCTTTAAGGATGAGCAGGAGTTTGAAATCTTTGAGTCGATACTTCATCACGATTTAAACACTGCTCCTTTGTTTTTATTTCTTTAATCATACTCTAGAATGACGCCTGTCTCTGATGAAGCCTTTAACAGGTTGATCCACATTATGGAGATGTTTCTCCCCCTAACCGCTGGTTTCAAGAAAACATTGAGAGGAATGTTATACGAAGCAACCTATATGGCGGGTGAAAAGATCTTGTATTATCGGGAAATCCAGAAAAATGTATGGTTTCTGCTGGATGGGGCAATCCGGGAAATTAGATGTAATAAAGAAACATCTGCAGAATACACGGCCTGGTTCTGGTTGGCTGAAAGTTTTGTTTATGTGGTTCCGGGTTTCTTTGGACAATTCGCTTCTGAAAGTATACTTGAGGTTTTGGACGATTGCAGGACCATTTATATAAGCTATGAACATTGGGAGGTTTTGAGGAATACATTTAAGGAGACGGATGCTATAACAGAAATCATCCGTGGAGATTATGAAATACAAAGACAGCAGCATACGAATGATATTATACATATGACCACAACGGAAAGGTATCTAAAACACAAAATCAAGCTTCATAAACTGTTCTTATGTGCTTTGCAGAAAGATATTGCAACGTTTATGGGAATGACCTCTGATACACTCGGCAGGCTCAGAAAAAAGTATTAATGTAACCAGAAGGGCTAAACCCGTTTATGATCGGGTACGAATCCGACGGAGGTCGTGTTGTTCCTTTTAAATAAGCCGGAACTTAGGGTTAATGAATAATCCTATGATGAACACTTCTAAAAAACAAACCGTCATAAAGCCTGATACCTGGTTATTTATAATAACCCAGTTATTCTTTTTATTGTTTCTTTATGCAGCGGCTAATAAACTGCTGGATTTTGAAAAATTTAAAATTCAAATAGGCCAATCGCCGATACTAACAGACTATGCAGGAATAATAGCCGGGATAATACCAGGTATAGAAATTCTAATCTCAATTTTATTGCTGTTTCAAAGAACCTTAATGCTGGGGCTTTTTGCTTCATTGAGCCTAATGATCATGTTTACCTCCTACATCCTGGTCATCTTAAACTTCGCAGAAAGGGTTCCCTGCTCTTGCGGTGGTATTTTAGAGAAAATGGGCTGGACAGAGCATTTAATCTTCAACATTGTCTTTGTACTGATGGCTATTGCAGGCATCATTTTAAAAGCAAAAACGGAAAAGATCACGGCTATAAAATAGCCTTAAAAGATATTCAATGGCCATTTGGATCAGGGGGTGCCAAAAACCTGTAGAAAAGAGTAGGCAAAATCTAAAATATAAACAAAAATGAAAAAAATTCTTTTTTCCGCAATGGTAGCAATAGTTGCTATCGGCGGAGCAGTACAAAGTAATGCGAATTCAAAACGGATCTTAATACCAGCAGGTCCTTTTAATTCAAGTACCCCCTGTAGTGTGACAAACATTAACTGTACAACAACACCAGGTACAACCTGTACCATTAGCGGGGTAGCACAGTTCACCAACTCACCACTTACAGGTAAGTGTACAAGGCCTTTATTTTTCCAATAAGACCAGTTCTTTAACAAGAGGAATGGCCCGCAAAAGTACATCTATGCGGGCTATTTCTTTAATGAATTAAATATTATGAAGCAAATACATGTCTATTTATTCGCAATTGGATGTCTGTCCATATTACCAATTTTAGTTTTCCTATCGCTTTATTTTTATAAAAAAGAGCAGGTCAGCTATGATTTTAAAAGGAATATATATTTTAAAATTGACAGTATTAAACCAATTGATATTCATTTTAACTCCTATTATTTCGCCGGCGCATCTGGAAATGATCTCTATTTAGGGAATTCCACGGCCCCATTTCATCTCCTTAAAATCAATTCTTCATTGGCAGATACATCATCTGTAAAGATCAAGGTAAATAAAACAGATGTTAAATTAAACGGATTATACACCGCTTATACAGATTCCATTCATTTTTATCTTTTTAATGGTTTTGAGCGTTCCATACTTAAAGGAGATATTGGCAAATGGGAAGCCACGCCTTATCCCATTTTCGCCCCTTACTTTACACTTGCCATTCCACTAGGTCATCAGTCAATGGCATTTCGCATAGTAAGCACTAAAACCGGAAACAATAGCCTCAGGAAAGAATCTTTACCAGCCAAAACGATAGAAAATGAAACCGTTTTAGAAAAACAAGTAGATGGATTATTTTGTACAGATGGCATGCTGGATTATAACAAACACATCCATAAGATTATTTACACCTATTACTATAGAAATCAAATTTTATTGCTGGATACCAACTTAAAACTGGTCACAAAAATCAAAACCATTGATCCGGTAGACAGCGCAAAATTCAAGGTCAGTTCAATAAGGTCTAAGAATTCAATTACCTTTTCATCGCCACCCCTAGTCGTCAATGCAAAAACTTCCACCTGGAAAAAATACTTATTTGTACAATCCAAATTGATGGGAAAACAGGAAGATGAAACTTTATTCAAAACCTCAACGGTAATAGACATTTATGATTTAGAGAAATATACTTATCAATACTCCATTTATCTTCCCAATTACAACAACTATCCAATCCGGCAATTCAAAGTTGTAAATGGGTATATCTATACCCTGGCAGACCGATATCTCATTAGGTATGCCCTTCAATTACCATAAACCAAAAAACAAGCCGACAGAGAAAATACCCTGTCGGCTTCAAATAATTATTTATTGTCACTAATCACCAGCACATCGATCACCCTATCCGCAACAGAAAGATCCAGGCCATATTTATTTAACACCTCTTTAACTGTTCCCATATCATTAACGTTCCCTTCAAAACTGATTTTCCCCAGCTCACCTTTAAAATTTGTTTCATCAATAAGCGGATAGGCAGAATTACCAAATAATGGAACCGACAAATTTAACTGATCTATCAATTCAGCTATCCTGAGTTTATTAAAATTAAGAAGACCTATTCCGCTTCGAGCTAACTTCTCTCCCTCCCGATACTCTGCCAAAGGCATTTTTGAACGGGAAATAATTAGGCATTTCTTTATTTGCTTTTCCCAGCCCGTTTTTAAGCCAAAGCACTGTTCCAGGTCAATGATCATTTTTTTTCTTATACCTTCTAAAGGAATGTCTCTTTTTGATGTCATTTGTATGGTATAGAAATTTTTGGTCTTCACAATCCCATTAACATTCATCACCAAACCTGAAGTATCTACAGTTTTAAACACCACCTGCCCCAGCTGAACCTTTAAATCTATATTTAACTCATTCACTCCCCTTCCATATAAAATCCTGAACATATCCCTTATCGGATAATTACTTATCCATCCATAAGACGTTCCTTCCCATCTTCCAAAATCAGAAGCAGTGGGCATCCGTGGAGAATACGGGGTAATTACAGAGGTCCAGATTACATCCGCTCCTTTTTGTTTTTCTGAAACATGGCCATTGATGAACAAAGGTTTATTCGGCTTAAATTCATCAAAATCGTCTGTTTTCTCTTCAACCTCCATTTTCTTGCCATCAATCATATTCCTGATCGTTTCCCTGTTTAAATAATAACCAGCTGCCATATACTTTACGGTTCCATCCTTGTCAATAAAAACAGTATGCGGAACCGAATAAAATGGAAATAATTTTCTTAATTGCAGATCACCACAAGCCACAGGCAAGGTCATCTTAACCCCAAATACTTTATCTCTTTTCTCCAGGAAGCTTTTCATCTTTTGTTCATCTTCATACACATTTACCAAAACGATTTGAATGGTATCCTTAAACTCCTGCTGAAGTTTCAACAATTCAGGCCAGGATTTCAAACAGCTGGAACAGTTAACTGTCCAGAAATCGAGGATCAGGATTTTCCCTTTGAATTCGGTGAGTTTTACACCTTGTTTTGGGTAATTGACCAGGTGATTTAATGGGTAAGCTGGAACCTTATCACCGATCTTTACTGGGACAAGATGAACACTTTTGGATTGAGCAAGGGCCAGATTCCCAATAAAGAGGAATAAGGCCAGACATACCGTAAATTTATTTCTTAACGTCATATATTTAGAATTAAAGGAATTATTGATAACCGTTATTTTGAACCAAATTTTTATTATTGGTGATTTCAGATTGGGGAATCGGGTATAGCATATCGGTATTTTGCCAGTTTGGAGCTTTCAATGGGCCCAAAACGGCAGATGCCCTGCCTGTACGCTTAAGGTCCAGCCATCTATGGCCCCATTCGGCAAACAATTCCACCTTCCGTTCCTTTTCTATGGCTAAAAGAAGTTCTGCCTGGGTATTATAGCTCAGGTTATCTAATCCTGCCCTGTTTCTTATTTTATTGAGGTCATCCCGCGCACCTTGAAAATTATCCTGCATGGTTCTGGCCTCGGCGCGGATTAAATATTGCTCTGCCAATCTTAATACCATGGAATACTCAGAAGAAGGCGTGGCTCCTGCCTTCACCTTATATTTGGCCGCATAATGCCAGGATGCATTTTCAGTTACATAAGTACCTACCCAATTTGCTAAACGCAGATCATTCAGTTCAAAGGACTGGACCAGATTGTCATTTAAAACAACCTGGGTTTGGGCGCCTGGTGGTGTATCAAGAATAAAGAGCTGACCCTCGTAGGTATTTACATCATTAATCGTGGGTACAAAAAATTGAAGTATGGCCTCTTTGTTGTTTTTCAGGAATACCTGAGATAAATTCTCCTCCAGGTTGTACTGATCATTTTTTGCAATAATTCCTGTCGCCTCGGCTTCTGCATTTGCCCACTGCCTATGGTATAAATATACCCTTGCCAATAAGGCCGAAGTAGCCCACCTGTTTGCTCTCACACGTTCAATGGAAGGATAAGCATCAGATAACTGCGCTTTGGCTTCTGTGAGGTCTTTGATCATCTGAATATAGATCTGCTCACTGGTACTTGCAGCTGCAACAGCATTAACATTATATCTGTTGACAAAATCAAAGGCACCGACCCAAATAAATTGGTCAGGTAAAAATAACAGAAAGCACGAATAAACTTAGCCTCGCCTTGTAACTGCTGTTTAACAGCTGCAGTTACACCATTTGATTTTTCTAAGTTTTCCAATACCAAATTTGCCGCATAGATGTTTTTATAAGGTTCCTGCCAAAGTCCTGTACGTAGCCCGTTGTTATCGGGCGAGATGTTATTGGTCCAAAACTGCCGGTAAGTATTATCGATATTATAATTGGTAAATTCATCTGAGGACCTTCCCGCCAGCATGGTGACACTGTAAACATTACCACTGGCAAAACCACCGGAAGTCATCATGTTCACATAGATTCCCCGAATGGCAGAAGTAGCCACCTGGTCATTACTGTATACTTTTTCGTTAATAATCTGGTCAGAAGGTGGGTTAATCTCCACAAATTTCTTGCAAGACAGGCAGCAGATCATCAGCACCAGAAATACTGGTTTTGTAGATAATATAGATTTCATTTAATTAAGTTTAGAATGTTCAACAAACATGATTGTCACTCGAGTATAGACTAAAAGCCAATTTGCATTCCTGCGGTGATGGTGGTTAAGCTAGGCAGAGCCCGTAAATTAACCGTTTCAGGATCTCCGGGATATTTTGTGAAAGTGAATAGGTTCTGCCCCTGGATATAGACCTTAAAGTGATGTAATTTGGCCTGCCGAATCCAGTTTTCAGGAGCAGTCCAGGATAGCGATACATTTTTGATCCTGGCAAAGGATAAATCCGTAAAACGGTCTGATTGAACTAAATCATCAAACCTTTGTCCAGCTCCGCCTGCACCATCATAGCTTTGTGTAAACCTTTGCACATCGCTCAGGTCGCCGGTTTTCTGCCACCTCCCCATCACCTCCACAAGCTGGTTTCCCATTGTTCCGGCAGCATTAAAGAAAAATAGTGGGTTACGTACCGTTTTGCTGGCAAATTGAAGAAAGACATCCAACTGAAAATTCCTGAAAGTGAAACTATTCTGCAAACCGCCGTATAAGCTTGTGGTTAGCGCCTTTTCTGCTACCCTTTTATCAGCCTGATCTGTATCATTGCCGCTGCCATTGAGGTCTGCGTAGGTGTAAACACCTGTTTGAGGATTTACACCGATATAGTGATAGCCAATTGGGCTATAAAGGGATGAACCAACGGCATAGGTATTTACATAGGTAGATCCCTTTAGGTTGGGAAAAGCCAACAATTTATTTTTGGGAATGGTTAACGTAAATGCGCTTTTCCACGAAAAAGATTTCCGGGAAATATTAGCCGTGTTCAGCTCAAATTCCCAACCGGTATTTTGCACGGTAGCGGGCAAGTTATATTGCACACTGGAAAAGCCTGTAATATCTGGTAAGGGGTATCCAACCAACTGATTAGAGGAACGGTTTTGGTACCAGCTGACATTTAATAAAATTTTATCCTCCATAAAACCCAAGTCTAAAGCAACCTCCAGCTTTTTGTTGGTTTCCCATGAATAATCTGGATTGGCCAGTCGGTTTGGAAAAAGGGCAGCTCCATCCAGATAGGGCTGAGATGCCAGATAGGTATTCAGATAGCCGAAATTGGCAATCTGATCACTTCCGGTTACACCATAACTTGCCCTTAGTTTTCCAAAAGAAAAGCCCCAATCAGATAAGCGCTTAAAAAGATTTTCATCCGTAAAGATCCAACCCAATCCCATTGCACCAAAATTTGCGAACTGCTTTCCGGGACCAAATCTGCTTGATCCATCCCTTCTTCCTGTTAGATTAATTAAATATTTACCTCTATAGTTGTAATTGATCCTGGCAAACAGCGCATTGTATTTGTATTCGCTGTTTGTAGCCAGCCCGCTTTTCTGTGGGGCTGCAGTAATGCTCCCCAAAAGCAGGTCATCGGTATAGCCAAATCCAACCAATGATTCGTTTTGCTGGTTATCCTTTTGAAAAGTACTTCCAAGTAAAAGATTTAATGTTCCACCTTCTAGTTCTTTTTGATAGGTAATTTGAGGTTCAATGATCCAGGTTTCCAGGGTATTAAATGAAAGATAATTTGTACCTGTAGCATAAGGAGATGGCATTTGAGCACCAATAGGAGACAGTGTATTTTCTCTTAACCTAATATTGGTATAACCTACATTACTTTTTAAGGTTAATCCGGGTAGAACTTTATAATTCAGCATAACACTGGAAATAAATGCATTAGATTTAACAGTATAAGTATTTCCTAAAGCCGCAACAGGGTTATTCCAGGTGGCACCTCCATTCCTATCTAATGCCCAGTTTAAATTTCCGTTGGCATCATATAATGGTGGTGCGTTTGGTGCCAGGGTAATAAAAGAAGCCAGATCTGTTTGCGGCAGATCATTCTTTTCTATGGCATAAGTAGAAGAGAAATCTGCAGTGAATTTTTTATCTGCTGAAGTATGATTTACGGTTAAAGTCCCCGATCCTTTTTGATCGGAGAAACTGCCCGGATATACCGTTGTTTGCTTACTGTAGTTACCCCTAAAAGCAAACTGGATCCATTCATTTCCACCAGTCAGGTCGGTTTGTACATTTGTTGTACGGGCCGTTCCACCAAGAAGTACTTTTTGCCAATCGGTATATCTTTTTTGGTCCCAGGTACCATTCACATCATAATCTGCTATACCTGGGCTAACACCATCATTCTTAAAGGCTTCGTTCCGCATTTCAAGGTACTGCGGCGTATTTAGTAATTTCAGTTTGGTCGTTACACGGGAAATGCCACTGTTGGCATTTACATCCAGTGAAGTATGATGAGTCCTTGCTTTTTTGGTGGTGATCAGTACCACGCCATTAGCACCCCTGGAACCATAAATTGCAGTAGCATCAGCATCTTTAAGCACTTCAATACTGGCAATATCCGAAGGACTGAGATAATTCAGTGGGCTTCCTATACCGCTAACATTACTCGTCCCCATATTTGGGTCTGTTAAACTTGATGAAGGATATGGAACTCCATCAACTAAATATAGAGGTTGTCTTCCATCCGTCCGTAAGCTATTTACCCCCCTGATTTCTACTTTATAGCCACCTCCGTTTATTCCTGACTGCTGTTCTATGTTTACCCCAGGCATCCGGCCAATGAGTGCACCCAGTACATTATTTACGGGCTGTTTGTCTATTGTTTCTGAGGTTACCCGGGAGATTGAGCCCGTTCGTTCCCGGTCTTTTACGGTGTAGTAACCTGCGTTGATTTCGATCTCTTTAAGTTGATTATTGTTGATGGCCAACACAATATTCCCTAAGTTAGAATTTTGGATGTTGGCTATTTCTTTGGTTTGATAGCCTATACTGGTGATGGTAATGGTTGATCCTTTTGCCGCCTGCTTGAGGGCAAATGTGCCGTCGGTATTTGCTATTACATACTGTTTTTCTTGTTTTACGGTTACTGTTGTTCCTGGAATTGGGAGACCTTTTTCATCGATAATTTTTCCTGTTATGGCGATGAATTTTTGTGGTTGTGATTTTGGTATTGGCTCCTGGGCTTTGGCTATAAAATTTAGGCAAAGCATGGCCAGGACGATAGGAGTTATCGTTTTTTGCATATTTGGTCAGTTGGTTAATGTGGTTTAATTAAATCATGAAATTTTATGGGCCGGAACAGGCTCAAATTGATTGGGTGAGGTAGCTAGATTGGGTTCTTTGGTTTTTTGGCAAAGAGAGATGCCTGGCGGCTGAGGCCATGAGGAAGGAAAAGGAAATGGATGTTTATGGTCTTCATTGTTCAAAATTTATAGCATTTGAACAATGAGCCTTATGGGAAGAAATTAGCCCCCAAATAAAAAAGAGATGGGACTTACCTCATTCCCTAAAGAAGGCCCTAGGAAGCCCAAAAGTGAGAACAAGAGTAAGCCCATCTCTTTCCTGTAAAGGTAGAGATTGGGCATTAACTCCTGAACTTGCACTCTTTGAAAATTTCCTAGGTTTTCTTTAGCAAGATTCGAAATCAAATACCAATATAACTTTCAGATAAGCAAATGATTACTTCTCTGTTTGCTCTGCTAATATAATTAGTTTTTGTCAAAAACACAAATTTTCTTTTACAGTTATTCACTAACGATTGCGGTTACTTAGGACTAATGGTCGTTGTCTTATGAATAAAATAACTGCATTATCATTATTTATCTTAAATCAGGTACGTTTAAGAAGGCTTGTTCTTGGTATGTCATCAAGGAGTTTATCTGAAATGTTAGAACACTCGTCAGGCTATGTTGGAATGATAGAGAGTACGGGCTCACAAAGCCAATATCCACCTCATGAATGGCCGAAACTTGCTGCAGCATTAAACTGTACCGTTCACGATTTATTACCACCAGAAAAAAATAACAGTACAGGAGAGCTAGTCGAAAAGGTGGTGCTAAACCTGAGCAATGAAGCTGACTTGAATTTGGTTATTGAGGGGCTAATCTCTTACGGATTTTTTGATCGTCCTAAAGCTATTGATGAAATTGCTAAACATCTGTTTATAGAAAAGCAGGAGCAGTTGGAGTTGTTGTATAAGGTAATGGATGGGTTTTTACAGACAGGTTATTTGAAACAGCGCGCACTGGAGTACTACCGGGATATTGTGTAAGTGAATTTGAGAAGGCCTAGTTATTAATATTAATCAAATTAACAATCACCTTTACCATCATTTCTTTCTCCTCCGATTTACTTTCGGCAATCATCAACGTTAATGCGACCAGTGCATTGTCTGCAATACGTTTAGAACCATCAGGTCTATAAAGAATGCTATTTCGATCTAAAAACCAAACAAAAAGATAAGCAGCTATCCTTTTGTTACCGTCGGAAAATGAATGATTTTTAACAACAAAGTATAACAGGTTGGCTGCTTTTTCTTCTACGCTTGGGTATAAATCTATACCACCAAATGTTTGATATATAGCCGCAATGGAGCCTTTAAAAGATTGATCTTTTTCATTCCCAAATAGTGAACTTCCACCGAATTTATCTTTGAGATCAAATATTGCATGTTTTGCTTCGTCATAATTTATAGCAAAAAGTTCTTTGGCCGTTGTACCTTCAATTGTTAATTGCTGGTGATCATACTTATCAAGAACATCAAGCGCGTAAGCGTAGTCCGTTACTACTTTTAACAGCCCTGCAGCCTCATCTCCTGATAGTACTTTGGAAGATGCCACATTGTTTAGAAGTTTTACTGTGTCCTTTAAAGTATTTAATTGCTCATTTTGTTCTCTTAATCGGGATTCATTTAAGGAATAACCTTTTATAAGATATTCCTTTAGGATCTTATTGGCCCAAATCCGGAATTGTGTGCCTCTTTGAGATTTAATGCGGTAGCCGACGGATATGATTACATCGAGACTAAAAGTATTTATTGGTTTATCTGAATTAGCAATATGCATATTTTGCATATTGCTTTTTTCATCAAGTTCTTTTTCTTTGAATACATTTTTAATATGTCTGGAGATTACAGACTGATCTCTATCAAACAGTAAAACCATTTGGGCTTGCGTAAGCCATATTGTGTCATTTTGTAACCTCACATCAATTGCCGTCTCGCCGTCTTTAGCTTGATACATTATAATTTGGTCGTTCATTGTCATAATTTTAATGTGATATAATTTCTGTTTCCACTAAACTATATCAGATTATTAGAAATGTCGTTATTTTAGGCCAGATATATTTTCAATAAAATATGGCTTCAGCGAAAGGCAACCTTAAGAAACCGGTAAAAAGCAGTACTGTAAGCATGTCGAGGATGGATTTCGAGATTGCGGTACTAGTATATATACGCTTTACTGCTATTGGCCTTACTGATGAAGAAGTATCGTTTTTGCTGGGAAAAAGGAATAAATATGTTTTTGAGTTACTTGATCCTACAGAAAAGGATAAGTTTAAAACTGAACAACTGGATATTTTGCCAAGCATTCTGGGGAATAAAATCAGGGATATCGTTCCAAATGATATTAAACCCAATGAAAATGTTAATATTAAGGCGCTTAAAAAAGTTTTGCCCACCAAAATTGTGTACGAGTATGTGATGGTTTACCCTGACAATACGGAGTCTGAGCTGGTTACCATTACCAAAAAGTTGATAAAAGGCGATCGTAAAAAATTGCATGAGCAAGTTCATGATTTAACTTTAAAGCTGGTAGAGGAGGGGCATTTCTTGAAAGGAAGAAATGCGCTGGAATTGTTCTTGTTATACAAGGATAGGCTGGAAGTTCCTTTTAGCCCTGCCGATTTGCAAAAAAGCCTTGCCGTGTTGATGAACAAGAAGCGTAATGAAAAGCCGGTATTGGTTTGTGAAAATGAGGGTGCCAGATATTGGTATCATGCTGTGTGCCGGTAATCTAAATTTGTTGCTAAACAAAAATTTTTATTGCTATATTTGCGCCCGTTACTAAATGGTTTCGTAGTTCAACGGATAGAATAGAAGTTTCCTAAACTTTAGATATGGGTTCGATTCCCGTCGAGACCACTATACCGGAAAGGTCTGAACCTGGTTCAGCTTTCCGGTTTTTTTGTGCATGTAAATCATTGTTAATCAAATAGATAAGCCTTGCTGCTTCGTTGATTTTTGGAGTTCGATAACCCGTTTCGTGAAAAGTGAGTTTTTCAGGAAATATCGAACTCACGATCTTTCTTTTACGTTCTGTATTTGATTCTTTGTAGGTATGGCTGATATTAGATAGGTTGTTTAACACGGTAGCTAGTATAGCATTAATGTTTGCTCTTTTCCCTGCTGTTGCCGCAATGTCCTGAAGATTGGCTTCAAGTCTTGAAAGATTTTTATCACACTCTTGTTTTATTTCCCTGTAGTCTGAGGCATCAATTGATTCTGATAGAAGAAGGTTTCGTGCTTTATCAATCTTTTGGTTGATACGATCTATTTCAGATAGTATTTGCTTACGCTCATCTGTCTTACCTTCTGAATTCTTCTTATAGACGTTGTTGAAAACTGTTTTGTATAATTCATCAATGCCGGGAAGTGACGTGAATTTTTCCAGTTCTTTTTCAAACTGTTCGTTTATTTTTTCTGCCCGATGTCTCCAGCCGCAGGCTGCTACACAATGATAATAATAGAAGATATTGTATTTGCCTTTAGAACCGCTACCGGTAATCATTTTACCACATTTAGGGCAGGCTAAAAAGCCTCGTAACGGCAATAGTTCCGGGGTTAGTTGTTTGGTATGTATTCTTACCTTCCTTTTGTTTCCGTCGAGAATGTCCTGCACATCATAATACAGCTTCTCGGTTATAATTGGCATGTGTGTTCCTGTAACTACGCATGCATCTTCCTCCTTATGACGAGCTATAAAGATTTTACCACAATAGGTTGGATTGCGAACTACGGTCCAGAAATTCGCTCTGCTGCATTTGAGGCCTTTTGCGTTAGCCAGCTTGCGTACCTGGTCTGCTGCTAATACACCTTTAGCCAGTTCCTGAAAAGCCCATCTGACCAGACTTGCTTCGGGCTCTTTTGGCGCGATATATTTACTGCCATCTTCGGTTACTTTGTTGATATAGCCAAGAGGAACGTTGCCCATATAACGCCCCTCCTTTTTGGCTCGCCTCATACCATAAAAAACATTTAATGCCCTTCTGTCGTTTTCAACTTCCGGAGCTGCAAGATAAAAAGCCAGCATCATCTTGCTTTCAGGTATGGCCATATCCAGAGGCTGCTCTATTGCCTGTGGTTCAACACCAAGGCTCCTGAGCTTACTGATCATCTGATAAGCATCTCCGGCATTCCTGCTGAACCGATCCCATTTAGTAAAAAGGACAAGATCGCTCTTGCCCTTTTTGGTTTTTAATTCTGAGATTAGTTTTAGCCACTCCGGACGTTTAAAAGTCTTTGCAGAGTGATCCTCCCTAAAGATGAAGCGGACCCTGTAGTTATTTACTTCACAGAAGCGGAGCAATCGTTCTTCCTGGTCCCTTTGAGAATATCCTTTATCTGCCTGCTCGTCTGTACTTACACGAATATACAGGTCTACTACACTACTCATAACGGATAAATTTTTAGTATAAATGTTATATTATTTCTCCGTAAGTCCTTCATTTCGAAGTTTTTCTTTGAAATTTTCTAACACGATATTAGACAGATTATACAAGAATTCCAAAATTAATTCCGCTTCTCTGCGAGTAATTTCCCGACCTGCTTTTCTTAGTATTTCCATTGTTTTTTCTGGGGTTATCCTTCCGTCCTTTTCCACTGCACACCTCCATTTTTACCACTTATTGCTTTTCCTTCACTGAACCGAAACAAACACCTTATTCATCCGGCTCACTTCATCTTTTCAGTCCATTGTTTAGTTTTATTGTCCGCTGTTGGTTATGATCGATCCAATCAAGGCAATTGGTAACACAAACAGATTGCAGGACATCACTACCCATAGCTTTCTTTAATGCATCTTGTTTATAGCCTTTCTTCATCAGATTCATTACCTGTTGTAATTCTTTCCGGTCATCAGGTATTAAGGAATCGATCTTTGAAATAAAAGTTTGCCTTATGGTATTTTCAGAGCGTAGGATCATCAAGGCATCTGCTTCGTAGAGCCCGGAGGTACCATCCGGAAATTTAACCCGCAAATCGGTGTAGCCTTTATCATCTTGCTTCAGCTCGTTAATGATGCCTATTTTCCCGCGGGAGTCGTGAGGATCAGTCGTAAGAAAAGGATGCACCATAACTGTCTTGCCGATTATTCTATTATTGCTTTTCTTGTTCATAATGATTTTCATGGTTAAGGTTTCTGACCCTTTGCTTTTTTTGTTTTTGCCGTATAATCTTCTAAGGATTTATCCGGAGAGACTTCTTTAAAACATTTGGTGTAAAAGGCTATTTTGTCTTTTTCTTCTGTAATCCTGCCGTTATAATAATTCCTGCTTTGGTCACTGATGTCTTTTTCTGGTGAATGAGGATATAACTTACCCAATAGCCTGCGCTCCAGGATACGTATTGATTTTTCGGATTCTTTAATGCGGCGCAATAGGAAAGGGATATTACGGTACTGTTTACCTTCTGCTGTATGGCGGGCTATTTCAGCCTGCTCATGGTAATGCTCAGCTTTATCCATTTCTTTAAAACCTTTATCAAATGTGGCATTGATTCTCCCTCTGTATCGCCGGTCACGTCCCTCACTATGGTGACCGACAAGAATGGGCTGTCCGAAGGGGATAACGGAGGCCATTTCTTTTGCTTTGTTTATTAACAGGCCGGATTGCTCTTCAGCTTTAGTGGCGCGTAGGTCTGCGTTCTCTGCACGGAGAGCTGCTTTTTGCTGAGCGTCCTTAACCTGTTCTTCCATTGAGCGCTTAGTTCCAACGCTGCCGCCATCGTTAAATCCTATGGCTTTCAAGTCCTGAATCAGATGATGACAATTAACAGTTTTGGCTTTGGATATCCAGCAGTTCTGTTTGCTGCTCCATAAACAATAGTTTTTAAGCACCTTTTTCTGGTGGTCAGCAAGTTGATTGTAAAATTCTTTTGTTGTAAAAATATTCAGCTTGCCTGACTGCAGGTTACTGACATACTGGTTTTGAGTTTCCATGCGCCATTATTCATTTGTAGGATTCGAGATTTTGATTTTATCCAGGAAGGCACTGCAGGAGATGGTACAATAGAACCTGGTGATGTTATTTGTTATGGCGAGCTGCAATGCCTTTTTATGTCGCCTGATGAATGCCAGCCTGTATATCTTCATTATTATGGTACAATCTGTGCCATTAATGAACAGGCCTGTACTCAATGCCCGGAGCATCACTTTATTGGATTGCAAGGTCAGCAACGCATCTGGCATATAAACACCTTTATGACGGTCCTTGAAGAGTACGGTAATGATCTGCTTTTCTGGAAAGAAGGCAACTACTCTTCCGATCTGCCCTTGTCTTTGAGATGGATCCCTGTCGTTATCTGGGTGAACCATCACTGTTAGCTTTAGTATTTCATTTTTCTTTCTTTTCATGTTGTTGTTCAGTAAATAATTCATGGCAGGCAATCCCTGTAAAAACAACAGGTAATTGATTAAATGCTTCTTCCTTTTCGTTTAGGCTTAGGACTGTTTGCTCGCTTTGCAGGAGCCGTCAGAGCGGTTTTTTGCTTTTGGGCCGGGTTTTCCAATCGGTATCCCTGAAGAATACGTGAGGCGATCTCCCGATAAAAGCTCTTCTGCTCCTGGTTCTTTTCATCGACTACGTGATGCTTTATGATCTGCCTAGTCACTGCTTTAATATCAGCATCATCTTCAATGCGAAAACTTTCCTTTGTTTCAGGATCCCTGTATACCAGGGCAAGACATAATTTTCCGTCCGATTGCCGGTTAACAAGCTTTTGCTGTTCGATTTCAATAGAATAATAGCGGCCTTGCGGGCCTTCAGACGGTTGATCTTTAGGTATTACTGTCCGGTCAATTGTTACCGGAATGGCCCTGTTAAAGGAGCCGGATATATCACCAAACGGCAGCTTATCTTCATCGGGAAAAGGAAACCTGAACCTGAAACCGGAATTAGGTTTTGCGTATATCTCTGGACTATTACTATCCAGTGCGGATAGAAGGCCATCTTTAAGTGCCCTGATATATTTTGGATAGGTCACATAGTAGAGGCTTTCGCAGGTGCCGATCTTTACTTCGGTACCCCTATGTTTAATATATTCTCCCATAGCCTGATTTTTTGAATGATTGTACTGGCGCTCCATTAAGGGCGCCAGTACAATTGGGTTTGCAATTGACCTATAGTGTGTTTAGCTGATAGTTAGCAGTCAGTACTTCAGTCTTTTTCTTTGGATTACCTGATTTCAGGTTCACGGATACTAAGAGCTCCCGCTTAATGGAATGCCAGCCGTTTTCTTTACTGAATTCCTGAAGGATATCCGTTGGGTAAGATGATAAGAGGAACTTGCCCTTTATTTGCGATAACAGGCGCAACAAGGCTTCATAATCTGCTTCCGTATATCCTTTATAGTGACCGCAATCCGAGCCGATATATGGCGGGTCACAATAGAAGAACGCACCGGCATGATCCCTGCTTTGAATAACATACAATGCGTCGGCACTTTCTATCTGGACATGTTCCAGTCTTTTAGCATAAGCCTCTGTAAAGTTTTCTCTTTTAAAGGCGATTCGCTTCGAAGTGCAATTGGCTGTCTTGTCAAAACCAAAGGGGCCATCCATCTTGGAAGCAAAACCCTGGGAACAGATTACCCAAACCGCCCATGCACGCTGCACTTCATCAAATAGATCGGGATTATGATATATTACCTCCGCATGCCGGTATGCTTTCCTGGAATGCAGGGTCTGGCGGATCAGCTTCTGCAGGCGGTTGAAATTGTTCTGGACTATCTTATAAAAGTTCATCAACTCGCCGTTGGTATCATTCAGTACCTCTGATTTTGATGGCGATTTGTGAAAAAACACAGCGCCACCACCTGTAAAAGGTTCACCATAAAGGATATGTTCCGGTATCAGGGAAACAATAAGCGGTGCAAGAGTCTGCTTGCCACCATAGTAAGTTAAAGGGGGTCTCATTCGTTTATTTTCCATACTTCACGTTTTCTCTACACAATAAATTGATGATCCGGGTCATGGTAAGATTACCCAGTATTAAGCTTAGGTTGTAATTATGCCGGTTTTTAGCTAATGCCTCTGTTTTTTCCGGGCTTTCTTTTGATTATTGGTGGTTTCCTGTTTTTTGATTTTTTCAATGGTACAGCTAGGCTTGGCTGGAGTACTGATGCCGGGAGTGATTTACCATTTACGTCCAACAGGTTAATCTTTTGGCTGGCCGGATCAGCAACAAGCAAAACAGGTGTTACTAAGCCATTAATGTCAAGTGCTGCTTTTGTTTCATCTCCCTGAGCTAAAGAATAGATCAGTTCATAGGTCCGGGCGTCATTGCGCATTTCAACTAAGGGAAGATTGCCCAGGAGTTTGGCAATTTCAAATTTTGGATGAGTGACCAATTCCAATTGATCCCGTTTGGAATGTGAGGGTACCAATCCGGTCCAATGGGCATTATACAAAAATGGGCTTGTCTCTTCGAATTTAACAACATGCCTTCCCGATAACAGGTTATAGGCATCTTTAGCACTGCAATCACTAATCGAACCGTCCAAAGAAAAAAGATATGTCTTTTCAAATTGCTGCCTGATTGCTGATAAATTCACGTAATCCTCAATTGGCGTACCGGACCAGTATTTAAACTGCAAACTGCTAAGTATCAAATTGGCCTGTTCATTGCCACTGATGCGCAGCCGGTTAAATAATACGAAAAGGTCTGCAACCGCTTCTATTTCCTGCTGTAATTGTTGCTGTGGCGGTAATTGTTTTTCCTTTCGCCAGTCGACACTTGCCAGTAACTGCTCCAGCTTTTTGGTATCAACGCCGTTATATAAGCCATGTTCTATGAATGGTATATGCCTCAATGTGGCCTTAAATGCAGCAAGAATGACCTGTTCTTTTGGCTCATCAAGCCTGAATTTTAAATCATAGGTCATCGTATCATCCTTAAACTGCTTTTTATAATTGGCAATATCCAGGGCTTCCACTGAATTGCTTTTGATACTTTGATAATAAGACGACAAGGGAAGCCCAGTAAAACCCAGGCTTTCAACATGATTGACAAACTCTTCTACTTCTTCCATCACTGTACATTTTATAGCCTGTTATCTATTCCTCTTAGGTGGCTGCTTAGCAGATTGAAATCCAATCCACTGGCCTTTATCATTGACCCCTCGTTTTTTCATCTCCATGCGTATAAGGGTAACAAGGTTAAATTCTTTGGCCAGCGCTTTGGCTAAAAGGTTGGTGCTGGTGTGAGCAAACAGATTCAAAGGGTTTTCTTCCTCGGGCAGACTACCGTCTTTAAGTGCCTGCGTGTACTGTTTAATTTGTTCTTCCGTCATAATTAAATTGTTTAATGGGTAGTAATACCCTTACGATGCTATATTCTTCTTCCTTTTTTCGGCGTTTTCATCCTGGGAGCAGATCGCTTTTGCAGGTATGCATCAAATATTCGTTCAGCGTCTTTAAATCCAACCCACATACCTTCTTCATTCAGGCCCCGTGATTTCAATTCGTACCTGGCCAGTGTCACCATATCAAAACAATGACCGGCTATTTTCACCAGAAGGTCGGTATGGAAGGTCTGTGCACATGCCAGGGGATTTTTGGCGTCGGGTATGGTACCGTTATTCATGGCCTCTGTATAAGCATCTATCTGTTCCCTTGTCATAACATTCTGTTTAAGATCCCTGTAAACGGCAATTCCGTTTACAGGGATTTGCCTTTACTCTGTTGTTTCGCCCAGTTCACGTTCCGGTTCTCCCAGGGCTTTTTTTTTACTTCCCCCTGATTCTGTGCAGGCGTAGCAGTTTTTTGTTGGGCATTAGTTTGCTGCCTGGACTGTTGCTGGGTTTCTATAAGCTGCTTATTAGCATCCAATATGTTGATCGCGCCTTTTTCCGGGTTGACAGATAAATACCCCACCGATTCCTGTCCATTATGAAATAAGGTCACTTTAGGCATATTGGCTTTATACAAAGCTTTTTCAATGTTGGCAGCATAGGTCGGAGACTCCAGTTCTTTGACAGGTATGGATAAATTCGCCAGCTCATCTTTTAAGACAAATGGCTTACCCAGCTTTTTAAGGAAGTAATTTTCATGATAGGTCTGCACCGGGTAATTCCCATGTTCGTCCTTAACTCCTTTATTGTCCAGAACCATCCAGGTATTGTAGGGCTTTCCTTCTTTGTTGAACAGGTTTTTGTTAACCGCTACCATTTCTCCGTGTTTAAGCATTCGGTGCATTTCCGTTGCCGTGATCAAATGGTCGGCAAGAAAGGTATGCTCACGGGTTACCAACTGTCCATTTACCTGTTCAGAAAGAATAGTATCAATTGTATTGTAATAAACCTTACCTGTTCCTTCATCCCTGCGGAAATTGTTGCGGTAATCCATTTGGTCCTCACCGATTGTGGCAGTGTCAATAATGGAGAATTCCGGTGTTCCGTCAGCTATGTGCTGCTTCAATTCTTCATTATGTTTGGTGCCGAAGCCTTTGCGGTACATTTTCTCCGCAAGCTTTTCATAGTTATCAATTGCATCTTGGTCCATGACTTTAAATTTTTAAGGTTAATAATTGTTTTCACTGATGACCAGACTATAGGGACTGGCCCTGTCTTTTATTCGGATTGTTCTTTTGTTTTCGGCCCAGATCCTGGCCGAAGCGCTGCCGCTGCTCAGATTGGCGTAGCGGATCCCTGTTTTGGGTATAGGTATCCGGAACAGGGATGGTATTATAGTTATAGCTGCTGTCGTTTCGTTTAAACTGAGCTCTTAAGCCTCTTTGCCGGATGATATTTTTAACGGTATTGATGCCTTTGCGAAACAGTCTTCTAAGCAGACCGGGATAGAGTGCTTTTTCCATCTTGGTCCGCTGAAACTTCAGCATGACTAAAAGCGCTCTCTCATCAGTAGTGATGGCATTGCCATTGTATTTTATCCATAGCCGGTCGTACTCTGCAAGTTTCATCTTCTGAAACTCCCTGTCTTTGAGTGCCTGATCGGAGAACAAATCCCGGAACTTTGTCTCCTGTTTATTCCAACTCCCCAATTCTCCCATCAGGGTTTCCGAACTAAAAGTTTGCATTGTATTTTCCATATCAGCGTTTTGTAAACTATTTTAAAGCCTTAGCCTTCAGAAGCTGGCGTTGATCCAACCTGGATAAGGGGTTGCGGTCCCCATCTTTTTCCATCAGCTCTGCCGTGAAGTATTTGTTTTCAGCTATAGTAAAGCGGGAAAAAGCAGCAATGATCGTTTGTCCATCCTGGTCTTCAGGTTTGCCTATCTTGCGGATATAAAGAGATTCTGTTTCTTTATCCTGGACTGCAGTTCTTTTACCCTTTTTCTTGTCACGGACATAAAAACGCAGTGAGGCATCTTCATAGCGGATCATGGCGGTATTTCGGAGCTTGTAGCGAAGAAAGAGGACGTCATTTTTAATGTATACCCCTTCCAGGTGGAATTTCATTTCGTATTTATGATACTTACCGGTTTTCAGGAAAGCCGGAACGGAGGCAACAATATTGGTATACTGTTGTACTTCTTTCTCATTAAGCGATAAGCCTTTAAACAGTGCCGGCGCATAGGGTGGCAGCTGAGCTACGTAAACAGGTAGGCTGGGCGCATTTTCATTATAGCTGATATTAAATACATAGACCTTACCGTCTACAGTAACTACGTTAAGATTGCTCGGTTCAAAACCTTTCTCTCCTGCTTTTACCTGGAGGATGTTATCCACGTCCTTTACGTAATCTGCCAGTATGTATTTGTCACCCCTTACACCCCTTCGAATTGGTGCCGGGAAAATTAATAGGGTGGTTTTGTGCCAGCCGATCTCCAGGTTAATGGCGGGAACCAATGCACTTGATTCAATATTTATTGATTCCTGTGCTTTAAGGTTGAAGGCAGTAAAGAATGCCAGTATTGCAATTAAGTATTTCATGTCTGTTTTATTTATGTGATGAATATTGAATTAAAATCCTTGTTTTGTTTTGGCATCCATAAGCAAAAGGGGATGACCTGCCTTTACCATGACCCTGATTAGTTTTGCTTTTTTGCCTAAAAAGCCTTTGGCTACTTCTACGCCGGCTCCTGCCGCCTGGGCACCAATGGAAGGATCAAGGCTCATCAACTGAACACTCTGAAGCGTACGGTCAGCTCCTTCTTTTGCCGCGTCACGGCTAATGGCACCGGGAACCCTTATACCTTCAATAGCATCGAGATCGTAAATGGACAGAGATACGGGATACAGATTTTTGCCGCTGCGGATATTGGTAATGTTCACTTTAAGTCGTTCGCCATCAATACTGCAATTGCCGGATACAAAGGTTCCTGCGACTATAAGTGCACCATTGATAAAGATGTCTTCCGTTAAGCGGAGCTTTAGTGTAGCGCCACTTACAAGCACCTGCGTTTCATGCACTACAGCAGGAATGGCTGTTTGCTCTAGTGTATCCGGGACCGATACCCCGGATCCCAGCTCGTAAAATGCATTCTCCTGTGATTGGAGGGATTTTACTTTAGCTTCCTCCGCAGTCAATAGATCAACACCTGTTTGCGCTTCATACCTGGTTACAGGAAAGACACGGCCCCTGTTTTTTATAGAAAGCTCTTTTAGCTTTTCCTGTGCCCTGGCTGGGTTTTGCAGGTCCAGGAGTTTTTCCATCAGACCATTCAGCTGCTCCATTTCCGGATCTTTTTCAGTTGGCTGTGGCATTGCCTGTCGCAGGTTTTCTGAGGCCTGTCCGGGATAGCCGGTATATCCGCTGTTATAATCTGATGGATAGCCTTGTGGCTCATACTGTGGCTGGTTGAGGGCTTGGTTCAATTGCGCCAGTTTATTTTTGACCCTTGCTTCATTTGGATCATAAAACCCTTTGGCAGTGTATTGGTCAGGGGCTGTACTTTGACCATAGAACATATCCTGGTAAGACGGACTATTGGTATCTGGTCCTGGCCCCTGGATGGCATAAGGATCCATTTTTTGTTGCTCACGTAGTGCCAGGGAGTCTTTATCGGCCTGTTTGTAAAGACTCATTTTGTCCATTGCTTCCGTAGAAGGTTGCGCGCCAGGTAGTTCAAGGTTCAAGCCCTTTTGTCTAGCGGCTGCTGGCTGATTAGTGCCGGAACCACCACCCAAAGCCCAAAAAGCCATCGTAACGAAGGGTAGGGCGAGTAAGGGAAGAACCATCAGGAACTTCCTTTTTTTAAGGAATGCTGCTGTGTTTGTTTTCATATTCTGCTGTTTTTGATAAAAATGTTTGTTTAATGAACTGTCGCTGAACTGTCTAAACCTTGCTTCAGGGGTGTTGCTATAAGTGGTTTAATCGTCTGCGGACGGGTAATCGCTTGCCTTTGTGTAACAGGCGTAGTAAAAGATTCCTTGAGCAGGTAAATAAAGTAGCTGGCGCAAATCGCAACGAATACGATAAGCAGGAACATTTTTCCTTTGTTGGATAACTTTTGCTCCCAGCTGCTTAATTTGGTAGCGATAAGACTTTGCACCCGTATTATCTTGCTGGCTATCCATTGGGCAGCGGCATCTTTATAAGAAGCATGCGCTTTATGTTTTTTCAGGAACCACATAGCATTAGCGTTGTTGAATCTGCAAATCTTTATTTTCCAGTATGTGCCATCTTTCGATCAGGAATCCGTGGGCATTGTTATCGCTGCGGCTGACGTTACGCAGGTAGCCTTCTGTAATAATGCTGCGGCTA
>Ga0105237_10002420_pt1 | contig 23173 bp, 18 predicted proteins | sample KBSC24metaG_FD_81520 | JGI IMG/M metagenome (GOLD analysis project Ga0105237, IMG submission 81520) | Corn rhizosphere microbial communities from Kellogg Biological Station, Michigan, USA - KBS C2-4 metaG | ecosystem: Host-associated > Plants > Roots > Rhizosphere > Soil | place: Michigan, USA...
CCGCACAAGCAGACGGCGATGGCGATGCTCGACCGCGTCAACGAGACCGCCAGGCGCATCGGTGCCGTCAACACCATCGTGGTCGAAGCGGACGGCACGCTGTCCGGCTTCAACAATGACGGCAATGGCTTTGTGCAAAGCCTGCGCGATGCGAAGGCTGACTGGCGCGGCGATGCCGGTCCGATCCTGCTGCTGGGCGCGGGCGGCGCCTCGCGCGCGGTCGTCGTGGCGCTGCTCGAAAACGGTGCGCGCGAGATCCGCATCGCCAATCGCACCGCCGACAAGGCGCAGGCGATTGCGAAGGAGTTCGGCTCCGCTGTCAGCACCGTTGCGTGGGACGATCGCGCAGCGGCGCTCGGCGATGTCGCATTGCTCGTCAACTGCACCGATCGCGGCATGGTCGGCAAGAGTGCGCTCGAGATTGATTTATCGCGATTGATGCCCACGACGCTCGCGGCCGATCTCATCTACACACCGCTCGAGACGCCATTCCTGGCTGATGCCCGCGCGCGCGGCTGCGTCACCGTGAACGGGCTCGGCCTTCTGCTCAATCAGGCGCGGCTCGCCTTCAAGGCCTGGTTCGGCGTGATGCCTGACGTGACGCCCGAACTGATCAAGGCCATCGAGGCCACGTTCTGAACCGCGCCAGGAACATTACGCCATGACATTGCCGGCGGGCCCCAAGATCGACTGCCACATCCACGCGATCGATCCCGTGCGCTTTCCCTATGGCGCTGATACGCCGTACCGGCCGAGCGGGCAGGAGATCGCGCCGGCGGCGCAGCTTCTCCGCGTGTTCGATGCTTTTGATGTTCGCCACGCGCTCGTGGTCGCCACCAACACCGGCTATGGCAGCGACAGCCGCATCCTGCTCGACACGTTGAAGCAGGGTGGCGGCCGCTTCAGAGGTGTCGCCGTGGTCGAGAACGACGTCGACATCAGCGAGCTCGAACGCCTGAAGGCCGCCGGTGTGATCGGCGTCGCCTTCAACGTGCCGTTCCACGGCGCTGACTACTATCTCGAGACAGCGCCGCTGCTGGAAAAGCTGACGAGCCTCGGCCTGTTCCTGCAGATCCAGGTCGAGCAAGACCAACTGCTCGGCTTGCTGCCGCTGATCGACAAATCGCCTGTGCGGCTGGTGTTCGACCATTGCGGCCGGCCGTCGGTCGGGCAGGGGATCAATGGCAAGGCTTTCCAGGCGCTGCTCGCGATCGGCCGCGAGCGTGACGCGCACATCAAGCTCTCCGGCACCTACAAATTCTCGCAGCAGCCGCCTCCCTATGAGGACACCTGGCCGTTCGTCGCCGCGCTGGTCGAAGCCTTCACGCTCGACCGTTGCGTCTGGGGATCGGACTACCCGTTCCTGCGCGCGGCCGAGCGGCTCGACTATGGGCCGCTGCTCGCGGCGCTGCCAAAACTGTTTCCGGACCTGGGCGATCAGCAGCGCTTGCTGTGGCGAACGCCGGCGAAACTGCTCGGCTTCGACGGATCATAAAGACAAAGCAAAGGGGAGGATATCATGAGGCATCTTGCAGGACCGCTCGCCATCGCCATGGCGGCATCGCTAGCGACGGGCGCGACTCGCGCGCAGAGCACCGTCTACATTCCAGACGTCATCGAACTCTCCGGCCCCGGCGCGGTCTCCGGCACCAACTGGCGCGATGGCGTCGCGCTCGCGGTCGACGAGATCAACGCCGCCGGCGGCATCCTGGGGCGGAAAATCCAGACCGAACATCTGGACACCCAGAGCAATCCCGGCATCTCGCGCGCGCAGGTGCAGAAGGTCCTGGACAAGGATCCCTATGTGGTGCTCGGGCCGATCTATTCCGGCTCGGTCAAGGTCAACATGGCGCTGACGCAACAGGCCGAGATCCCGCAGATCGTCGGCGCCGAGGCGGCGGACATCACCACGCAGGGGAACCCCTGGGTGTTCCGCACCGCCTTCGGCCAGCAATTCTCGATGCCGAAGATCGCAAACTATTTGCACGACAAGCTCAAGGTGAAGAGCGTCGCGGTGCTCTGGGTCAATAATGATTTCGGCAAGGGCGGCCACGACAATTTCGTGAAGGAGATGAAGTCGCGCAACATCGAGATCGCCGCCGATATCTCCACCGAGCAGGGCCAGGTCGATTTCGGCTCCGATGTCATCAAGCTGAAGAGTGCCAAGGCCGATGCCGCCTTCATCTACACCAATGAGGAGGAGAGCGCCCGTTTCCTGATCGAGGCGAAGCGGCAGGGCCTGTCGACGCCGCTGTTCGGCGAAACCACGCTGCTCAGCCAGAAGGTGGTCGAGCTCGCCGGCCCCGCCGCCAACGGCGTGCGCGGCCATGTGGGCCTTTCCGCGGACGCGCCGGTGCCGGCCATCCAGGAGTTCGCGAAGAAATTTTCCGAGCGCTTCAAATATCTCCCTGATCATAACGGCATCAAGGGCTACACCGCGGTCTATCTCGTCAAATACGTCACCGAGAAGATCGGCAAGTTCGACAGCAAGGCGTTTGGCGCGGCGATGAAAGGCCTGACTCTCTCGCCGGACAAGGCGCCCGGCATGCTGATGGAAGCAAGCTGGGACCAGAACGGCGACATCGACCGCGCCAGTTTTTTGGCTGAGATCGTCGACGGCAAGCAGAAGATCGTCGAGACGCTGCCGAAGCTGAACGGCGGCAAGCGTGATTGAGAGATGCGCTGTTTCTTTCCGCTGTCGTCCTGGCGAAAGCCAGGACGACGACATTTGCCAGGCTTAGCTCGACGCCAAGGCGTGAGACGGCTAATGATGCGCGGGTGATCCCCTCCCGCACGCCCGCATCTCATGAAAACCACGCTGCTGAAATCCGAAGACTACACCCGCTCGCCCTGGAAGAATGGCGGCGGCATCTTTACCGACATCGCGGACGCCCACCGTCCCGGGGCGACGTCGAAGGATTGGGACAGCCTGCTGTGGCGCTTCGCCTCCACGCCGATCGTGTCGCCCGGGCCGTTCTCTTACATGCCCGGCATCGACCGTTTGCAAATGGTGATCGGCGGGCGCGGGCTGGTGCTCAAAGCGCCGGGACAGGAGTTTGACGAGCGCGAGCCGTTCACGACGGTGCGTTTCACCGGCGAGATGCAGATCGTGACCGAGCTCGAGGCCGGCCCGGTCGAGGTCGTCAATCTGATGGCGCGGCGTGGTGCGGCGGCGATCGAGCTGGTGGCGCTGAAGGAACCCGGCGAGCGGCCATTGCCCGCAGGCACGCATCTCGTTTACGCACTGTCAGGCGATGGCAGCATTCATATCAATAGCGAGGAATTTGTCATTCCCGGCGACAGCACGCTGAAGGTCGAGCTGACCGATGCGTCCCGGTTGACGCTGGTTTCGGGGCTGGCGGTGCTGGCGTCGATCCAACTCGTCGGCTAGAGGGCGATCGTGCGAATGCGCACAATCCGTGCAATTGGCTAGGTTGACGCGGCCGATCCGGAACACGATATCTGCGGGGATCAAGACCGTCGCCGAAAGCCAGGACATGAACGCGCCAGACAAGATTTCCGCCCCAACGCTGTCCGACGGCGTCGTCGACTGGCTGACCAACGGCACGCGCGACGAGCGCTTCATCGACAACATCTTCGCGGAGATGTGCATTCGCCTCCAGCAGGTCGGTATTCCGCTCAAGCGGGCGACGCTTCACGTCCAGATCCAGCATCCGCAATGGCTGGGGGCCCGTATCATGTGGTCGGACGGTATGCGCGAGGCCGAGATCGGCCGGGTCGACTTCGATGTGAGGGAGCGCTCCGAATATATCGGCAGCCCCGCCAACGAGCTGATCGACGGCGCCACTGAAGTCCGCGAGAACCTCGAACGCGATCCGGCGCTCGGCCGCAAGCACGCGCTCTATGACGAGATGCGGGCCAAGGGCCTCACGGACTATATCGCCTGGCCGCTCTACCATACGCTCGGCAAGCGCCATCTGATCACCTTCGCGACCGACCGGCCCGGCGGTTTCGACGATTCGCATCTCGCCGCGCTCAAAAGCGTGCTGCCGGTGCTCGCCCTCGTCAGTGAGATCCGCATCAAGAATCGCCTCGCGCGCACGCTGCTGGAAACTTATGTGGGTAGCCATGCCGGCGAGCTAATCTTGGCTGGCGCCACGCGGCGCGGCACCGGCACGACGGTGCGCGCCGCGATCATGATCTGCGACCTCAGGGATTTCACGAAAATCTCCGACAACTGGCCGCGCGACGACGTCATCGATCTTCTCAATGATTATTTCGACGCGATGTCCGATCCGATTACACGGCATGGCGGCGAGATCCTGAAGTTCATCGGCGACGGCCTGCTCGCGATCTTCCCGCTGACCCAGCCCAACGCCTGCGCCAATCTCTTGCGCGCCGTCACCGAGGCGCGGCTGGCGATGGCCGCGCTGAACGAGCGCAACCAGGGCACGGGCCGCGCGCCGCTGAATTACGGCATCGGCGTGCATGTCGGCGACGTCATGTACGGCAATATTGGTTCGACCAGCCGGCTCGACTTCACCGTGATCGGCCCCGCCGTCAACATGGCCTCCCGGCTTGAGGCGCTCACCAAGCAGGTCGGCAAGCCGGTGCTGCTGTCGCGCGATTTTGCCGAGCTGGTAGATCGAGAGTTCAAGCTCGAGCATGTTGGCCAGCACGCTGTGCGCGGCTTCAGCGAGCCGATCGAGCTGTTTGCGTTTCACGGATAACATCACTGAAAGAGACCGCGATGAGCGCCAATCTGCCGAAGACGAACGCGCCGGGTGGCGACTATGTGTCGGTCATCGTCCACGGCGGCGTGGCCTATGTCAGCGGGCAATTGCCGCGTCGTGGCGATGAACTCGTGGTCAAGGGTAAGGTTGGGGCCGAGGTCGATCTCGCGGCGGCGCAACGCGCGGCCTCCGTCTGCGCCGAGCTATGCCTCGCCGCACTCGCCGAAGCTCTGGGCGGATTGGATCGGGTCGAACAGATTCTCCGGATCACCGGCTATGTCGCCTCCGCGCCCGGCTTCGTGCAGCAGTCGCAAGTCATGAACGGCGCCTCGGAAGTCCTCGTCGCGCATCTCGGTAGCCGGGGTCGGCATACGCGGACGTCAGTCGGCGTTGCCGAACTTCCGCGCGGCGCCCCGGTCGAAATCGACCTCATCGCGGCGGTCCGGGCTGGATGATGATCTCGCGGGAGTCCGCGCGACAATTTCAGGTGCTGTTGCCAAGGTAAGAACGTCCAACTACGCTCCGTGTCCGCCAAACGATTCAGCGGTCGGCCGGACATTCATGCCCAAATTTCTTCGCATCGGCCTGCATCAGTCCAACGTCTCCGGATACACGTCGAAGGCATGGTGCGTGCGGCGGGTCGGCACGGCCGTGTTCCTGAAATGGGGCGCTGTCGAGGTGCAAGGCGCCGGCAAGACCCGCAAGGTTTGCTGGACGCACCTGCCGCAGGAGAAGACCATCCGTTGCGGCAGCGCGCAACGCGCGCAGGACTACACCAAATCCGCGATCGCGCGGCGGCGCAGCCATGACTACGAGCCGTTGAGCGGCGCCATCGCGACCCGCCGCAAATCCGCGAACGGCAGCGCAGATCTCAAGCAGGCGCGCGCCACGATCCTGATCGTCGACATCGTCGGTTCCACGGCCAAAGCCGCCAAGCTCGGCGATGCGCGCTGGACCAAGGTGGTGGCTCTCTACTACGCCGCGGTTCGCAAGGAGCTGAAGGCGTCGCGCGGCAAGGAAGTTGTGACGACAGGCGATGGCGTGCTTGCGACCTTCAAGCTGCCTGCCGCCGGCATCAACTGCGCGACTGCGATCCAGAAGGCCGTGCGTACGCTCGGTCTCGAAATCAGGATTGGCCTGCACGCAGGCGAATACACGATGAGCGGCGGCGAGATGGTTGGTCTTGCCTTCCATATTGGCACCCGCGTTGCCGCGAAGGCGCGCGCCGGCGAAGTCCTGGTGTCGAGCGCGGTGAAGGATCTGCTGGCGGCGCAATCCCAGATCCGCCTCAGGGATCACGGCAGCCACCAGCTCAAGGGCGTGCCCGCGCGGTGGCGGCTATTCCGGGTCGAAGCCTAGGCGGGCGCTGCGAACCTCGTCCACAACGCTGAACCAACGCCACGCAAGCGGGATCGTATCGAGCCGCGTGCCGAGATTCTTGTGCGTCTCCGCCTCGCCGGGGTTCAATGCAATGGAGCGCTCGGCAACCGTGTGGACGTGCCGAGCTCGCGTTTGACAAAGCCGACATGGCGCCGCTACCCTTCGGTCGCTTGCAAAAGAAGCACGGTACGCAACCCGTGCATGGGCAAGCGATTATCTCGTGTCATCGGCCGGTCACACGCGCCCCTGATCGACACGAGGCTAGGGAGGAACACGTCATGAGCAGCTTTGCGCTGTCGCGTCGTTCATTGATCGGAGCCGGTCTCGGCGGTGCAACACTGGCTGGCCTCGGTGGCTTCCCCGTGCTGGCGCGGGATATGCGGCTACGCATGTTCTGGTGGGGCGCCAAGGAACGGGCGGAACGTACCGACAAGGTCAACCAGCTCTATGCGAGTGGCCATCCCGACGTGACGATCGCCGGCGAGTCGTTGGGCTGGACCGACTATTGGGCGCGGCTTGCGACGCAAACCGCCGGTCGCAATGCAGCCGATGTGCTGCAGATGGATTACCGTTACATCTTCGAATACGCCCGCCGGGGCGCCCTGTTGCCCCTCGACGCTTACGTGCCGAAAGCGCTTAACCTCACGGATTTCAGCCCGGCCGCGGTCGACAGCGGCAAGGTCGACGGCAAGATTTACGGCGTCAGCCTCGGCCTCAACTCGACGGCGATGGTCTACGACAAGGCGTTGATCCAGAGTCTCGGCCTGAAAGAGCCGGTCTGGAACATGACGTGGAGCGAGATCGGGGATCTCGCCGCCGAGATCACCAAGGCCGCGAAACGCGATGGCTATACGGGCATGGAGGACGGCGGAGGCAACGAGCCGCTCCTTGAAGTCTGGCTCGCCCAGCGCGGCAAGTCGCTGTACACGGGCGAAGGCAAGGTCGGTTACGACGACAAGGACATGACCGAGTGGCTCGCCTTCTGGGGCGACATGCGTAAACGCGGTGCCTGCGCCGCGCCGGATACGCAGGCGCTCGACCGTGGCGAGATCGATTCGAATCTGTTGTCGCTCGGCAAGATCGCGATGACCTTTGCCCACTCCAACCAGCTGGTTGGCTTCCAGGCCATCAACAAGAGCAAGCTAGGCCTCTCCACATTCCCCGATGGCGGACAAGGCGCCAAGCCCGGCCAGTATCTGAAGCCGGCGATGATGTGGAGCGTCTCGGCGCAGTCGAAACAAGCCGAGGCGGCGGTTGCGCTGGTCAGTTACTTCGTGGCCGACGTCGAAGCCGGCAAGCTGCTCGGCGTCGAACGTGGCGTGCCGGCGTCATCAGCGATCCGCAACGTGGTGACGCCGACGCTCGACGACCTCGGCCGCGCCATGGTCGACTACATCAGTCTGATCAGCGACAAGGTCGGCCCGCTGCCGCCGCCGCCGCCGCGGGGCGCCGGCGAGATCCAGAGCGTGCTGCGACGCGTGAACGAGCAGGTCGGCTTCGGCCGCCTCACGCCCGCCGACGGTGCGAAACAGTTTGTTGCCGAGGCGTCCGCCGTGCTGGCCCGCGGATAATAGCGGTGGCGGATACGCTGATCGATGCTGCGACGACAGGGCAGGCCATGCCGGCGGCACCCGCGGCTGAATTGTCCTGGCGCGAGAGCGTCGCGGGCTATCTATTTCTCGCGCCCTGGCTGATTGGATTCTTCGGGCTGACGCTGGGGCCGGCGTTGATCTCGCTGTATCTGTCGTTCACGGATTACGATTTGCTCAGCAACCCGCGCTGGGTCGGGGCGGCGAACTATGTGCGCATCGCGACCAGCGATCCCAAGTTCAGCGCGGCGATGCATGTCACCTTTCTCTATGTGGCGCTATCGGTGCCGCTCAAGCTCGCCTTCGCACTGCTGGTTGCGATGATGCTGAATCGCGGTCTCCGCGGCCTGCCGCTGTACCGGGCGATCTTCTATTTGCCATCGCTGATCGGCGCCAGCGTTGCCGTCGCGGTGCTGTGGCGCCAGCTGTTCGCCGGCGACGGCCTGCTCAACCAGGCGCTGAAGCTCGTCGGCATTCACGGACCGAGCTGGATCTCCAATCCCGACACTGCGCTCTACACCCTGGTGGCGCTGAGCGTGTGGCAGTTCGGCTCGCCGATGATCATCTTTCTCGCCGGCCTGCGCCAGATTCCGAAGGATGTCTATGAAGCCGCCGAGATCGATGGTGCCAGCCGCAGCCAGCAATTCTGGCGGATCACCCTGCCGCTGTTGACGCCGGTGCTGTTCTTCAACGTCGTGGTGCAGACCATCGACGCCTTCAAGGCGTTTACGCCGGCCTTCATCATCAGCGGCGGCACTGGCGGGCCGATCGACGCGACACTGTTCTATACGCTGTATCTCTACCAGGAGGCCTTTGCTTATTTCCGCATGGGCTATGCCTCCGCGCTGGCCTGGGTGCTGGTGGTGATCATCGCTGTATTCACCGCGCTGTCCTTCCTGTCATCGCGCTACTGGGTGCATTACGATGGCTGATCTCGCGACCTCGGCTGAGGTGTCTCCCCCGCGCAATCCACGCCCTCGCGTGTTGGTCTATCACGTCGTGCTGTGCCTCGCTTCGATCGCCATGCTGTATCCGCTACTATGGATGCTGGCGAGCTCGTTCAAGCCGGACAGCGACATCTTCGGCACCACTTCGCTATGGCCGCGCAATTTCAGCCTTGCCGCCTACTGGCGTGGCTGGTCCGGGCTGCAGGTGACGTTTGGAAAGTTCTTCCTGAATTCGCTCGTGGTGTCGCTGTGCAGCGTGGTCGGTAACGTGATGTCGTGCTCGCTCACGGCCTATGCCTTCGCGCGACTGAAGTTTCGCGGCCAGAAATTCTGGTTCGCGCTGATGCTCGGCACCTTGATGCTGCCGTATCATGTGACGTTGATCCCGCAATACATCCTGTTCCTCAATCTCGACTGGGTCGACACCTTCCTGCCGCTGATCGTGCCGAAATTCCTCGCGGTGGACGCCTTCTTCATCTTCCTGCTGGTGCAGTTCTTCCGCGCGATCCCGCGCGAGCTCGATGAAGCCGCGATGATCGACGGCTGCGGCCCCTGGCGCGTCTACTGGATCGTGATCCTGCCGCTGTCGGTGCCGGCGCTGGCGACGGCCGCGGTCTTCACCTTCATCTGGACCTGGGACGATTTCTTCGGGCCGCTGATTTACCTCAACGATATGAATTCCTACACCGTCCAGCTCGGCTTGCGCAGTTTCGTCGATTCTACCGGCAAATCGGATTGGGGTGCGCTGTTTGCGATGTCGACACTGACGCTGCTGCCGCTGTTCGCCCTCTTCCTGTTCTTCCAGCGCCTCCTGATCGACGGCATCGCCACGACAGGGCTAAAGGGTTGACGTTACCGGGCGGATCCCTGCATGAACTGCTAACGAGAGAAGAAACGTCATGAGCAAATTGCGTTTCGCCGCGATCGGCATCAATCACGCCCACATCTATGGCCAGATTGAGTGCCTGCTGAACGCCGGCGCGGAGCTGGTCGGCTTTCATGCGCCGGAGGATGATCTCGCCAAGGCGTTCGCGGCCAAATATCCGCAAGCGCGGCACGTGGCCGAGCGGGCGAGATTGCTCGAGGACAAGACCATCGCGTTGATCCTCTCGTCCGGCATTCCCGCCGACCGTGCGCCGCTCGGCATCGAGGTGATGCGCCATGGCAAGGACTATATGAGCGACAAGCCGGGCATGACCTCGCTGGCGCAATTGGCTGAGGTGCGCAAGGTCCAGGCCGAAACCAAGCGGATCTATTCGATCTGCTATTCCGAGCATTTCGAGACCCGCTGTACCGTGAAGGCCGGCGAGCTGATCGCGGCCGGCGCCATCGGCAAGGTCATCAATACCGTCGGGCTCGGTCCGCACAAGCTGAAGAACCTGCCGCGGCCCGACTGGTTCTATTCGCGCGAGCGCACCGGCGGCGTGCTGACCGACATCGCCTCGCATCAATGCGAACAGTTCCTGTTCTTCGCCGACGCGCTCGACGCCAAAGTCGTCAGCGCGACGGCCGCCAACCGTGCCAATCCCGACAGGCCGGGGTTGCAGGATTTCGGCGAGATGCTGCTGCAGACCGGCGATGTCACCGGTTATGTCCGCGTCGACTGGTTCACGCCGGACGGCTTGCCGAACTGGGGCGACGGGCGGATCACCGTTCTCGGCACCGAGGGCTACATGGAGTTGCGCAAATATATCGACGTCGCCGGACAACCCGGCATCGATCATCTCATCATGGTCGACCGCAAGGGCGTCCACCGCATCGACTGTTCCGCTGTCGAATTGCCCTATGGCCGCCAGCTCATCGCCGATGTGCGCGATCGCACCGAGACCGCGATTCCGCAGGTGCGCTGCTTCAAGGCCATGGAGCTGGCGCTCACCGCGCAGGCGATGGCGGAAGGAAGGGTGTAAGGCATGTCGAAGCGGAAGACAGTTGCCGTCATTGGGCTCGGCATCGGCCGCAACCATATCACCGAGGGTTATGCGCGCCTGCGCGATCAGTTCGATCTGCAGGCGATCTGCGACCTCAGTCAGGAGCGCCTCACCGCCGTGGGCGATGAGTTCTCGGTCCCACGCCGCACCACCTCGTTCGACGAAGTGCTGGCGATGGCCGACATCGACATCGTCGATATCTGCACGCCGCCGATGCTGCACTTTCCGCAGATCATGGCGGCGCTCGCCGCCGGCAAGCAGGTGATCTGCGAAAAGCCGCTGGTCGGCTCGCTGCACGAGATCGACAAGGTCATCGCCGCCGAAGCCGGCGCACGCGGGCGCGTCATGCCGGTGTTCCAGTATCGCTTCGGCAACGGCCTGCAGAAAGCCCGGCGCATCATCGAGCTCGGCCTTGCCGGCAAGCCGTACCTCGCGACCATCGAGACCGCGTGGCTGCGCGGCGCCCAATATTATTCCGTGCCGTGGCGCGGTCGCTTCGCGACCGAATTGGGCGGGGCGCTGCTCACCCACGCCATTCATTCCCACGACATCCTGACCTGGCTGATGGGCGACATCGCTTCAGTGTATGCACGCACCGCAACGCGCGTGAATGCCATCGAGGTCGAGGACTGTGCGGTGGCAAGCCTCGTGATGAAGAGCGGCGCGCTGGCTTCGCTCGCCGCGACGCTGGGGTCGGCTAAGGAGATCAGCCGTATCAGGCTGTGCTTCGAGCACGTCACCTTCGAGAGCTCGCTGTCGCCCTATGCGCCCGGCGACGATCCCTGGCAGATCATCGCGACCTCGCCGGAAGCTGAAGCGCGTATCGCCAGGGCGCTGGATGGTTTTGCGTTCGTGCCGTCGCGGTTCGAAGGCCTGATGGCGGCCTATCACCAGGCGCTGGAAAGTGATGGCCTGTTGCCGGTGACGCTTGACGACGCGCGGCGTTCGCTGGAGCTGATCACCGCGCTCTATCACGCCGCGGAGTCAGGCGCGGCCGTCGCACTGCCGATCGGCAAGGACCATCCGAAATATCGCGGCTGGCGCCCGGCAGCCGCGCCCGCGGCGGGACGGTGAGGCCGGAAGCAGCTCTCCTTTGGTCTTACCCTCGCCACGCCGAAGCGCTATGATACGGCTTCCTTGCCTCGCGGAGGGATCGGCGATGGGTAAGACGATTGCAATCGGCCTGATGGCGGCAGCACTTTGCGCCGCTCCGCTTCGTGCGGAGCCGGCCAATTCGGTGTCGCCAGCGATTCTGAAGCCCAACAACGACGCGGCATTGCGTCCGCCGCACACGCGACCAGTGGCGCCACGCCACATCGCTCCGACGACCGACTCCGCTCCAACGGATCAGCCGCGCCGGTAAAGTGATCGCGCCCGCCGGTTTTTGACCTTGTCCCGGGGCTCCGGAGGGGCCGACGAGCCCTGGGCGCTGGCCTCGTACCCGCGCTTATGGCAAGCTTGGAGCCTGGGCCGATCAAGAGGCGATGCCGTCGTCGCTCTTGTGGGGGCAATCGGAAGTTGAACCATTATTTCGGGCGGCATGAATAGCAACCTCAAAGTGCTATTGGGTGACGTGCTATGGGGCGACGATGACCACGTCTTTTGCCATGCGTCGCGTGAAGGCTCCGAGGGTGCCGGCGGGTCTGTGCTGGCAGTGCTTCCCGCAGCAAAGAACGCCCCTTACGCCACTATCGATCGGCTGGCTCGCGAATTTGCACTGAAGGACCAATTGGACGGGGCCTGGGCCCTGCGGCCGATCGAGTTGGTGCATGATCGCGGCCGCCCCGTGCTCCTGCTTGAAGACCCCGGCGGCGAACCGCTGGAGGGATTGATCGGCGAGCCGATGGGAGTCGGGCCGTTCTTGCGGCTCGCGATCGGCATCACAACAGCTCTTGGCAAGGTGCAGCAACGCGGTCTCGTCTACAAGGACCTGAAGCCGGCGCACATCCTCGTCAATTGTGAGGACGGACGGGTCCGGTTCACGGGGTTTGGTATCGCCTCGCGCCTGATCCGCGAGCGTCGCCCGCCCGCACCGCCCGAATTCATCGAGGGCACGCTACCCTACATGTCGCCCGAACAGACCGGGTGGATGAACCGCTCGGTCGATTTCCGCAGCGACCTCTATTCACTGGGCGTCACATTCTATCAGATGCTGACCGGCTGTTTGCCGTTCACCGCTACTCATCCCATGGAATGGGTGCATTGCCACATTGCGAGACGGCCGGCACCTCCCAGCGAGCGGGAGAGTGCTGTACCGGCTGCGATTTCGAACCTCGTCCTCAAGCTGCTCGCCAAGTCCGCCGAGCAACGCTACCAGAGTGCCGCAGGTCTCGAGCATGATCTGCGCCGCTGCCTGGGCGAATGGGAAACCACGGGTCACGTCGAAGAGTTTCCGCTCGGCCAATACGACACAGCCGACCGTCTGCTGGTTCCTGAGAAGCTCTACGGACGAGAGAGCGAGATTGAAACTCTGCTCGCTGCATTCAATCGCGTGATCAAGCACGGCTCCCCGGAATTGGTGCTTGTTTCCGGCTATTCGGGCATCGGCAAGTCTTCAGTGGTCAACGAACTGCATCGTGTCCTCGCCATGTCGCACGGGTTGTTCGCGTCGGGAAAATTCGACCAGTACAAGCGCGATATTCCCTACGCGACGCTGGTACAGGCCCTTCAGAGCCTGGTGCGGTCTCTTCTGAGCAAGAGCGACGAGGAGCTGAGCGCCTGGCGTTCCGCTCTCCACGAGGCATTTGGTCCAAACGGACGGCTCGTCGTCGACCTGATTCCAGAGCTTCAATTGATCATAGGCGAGCAACCGCCGGTCGCGGAGCTGCTGCCGCAAGAGGCACAAGGCCGCTTTCATCTGTTGTTCCGGCGATTCATCGGCGTGTTCGCACGCGCGAAGCACCCGTTGACATTGTTCCTCGACGATCTCCAGTGGGTCGACGCGGCGACGCTCGATCTGATCGAGGATCTGCTGACCCAGTCGGATCTGCACCACCTGATGCTTGTGGGTGCCTATCGCGACAACGAGATCGACAGCGCTCATCCCTTGAAGCGGAAGCTCGAGGCGATAAGAAACGCCGGCGCGAAGATTGAGCAGATTACTCTCGCAGCCCTGACGAGCGAACATATTGCCCGCTTGATCGCCGATACTCTTCGCTGCGACATTAGCCAGGCCGCGCCCCTGGCGCAGCTGATACATGACAAGACGGCTGGCAACCCGTTCTTCGTGGTTCAGTTCCTTTACGCGCTGGCCGAAGAGGGCCTGGTCCGCTTCGACTACGATATCGCGTGCTGGTGCTGGGACCTCGACCGCATTCAGGCGAAGGCTCATACTGACAATGTCGTGGATCTGATGGTCGCCAAGCTCGCTCGGCTGCCGCCGGAAACGCTGAGTTCACTGCAACAGCTGGCCTGCCTCGGCAACATCGCCGAAATACCGACACTCTCGATCGTGCTCGGGTGTCCCGAGCAACAGGTACATACGGCGCTGTGGGAGGCCCTTCGTCAGGAGTTGATCGAGCACTCGACGGGCGCCTACAGATTTGTCCACGACCGGGTGCAGGAAGCCGCCTACTCGTTGATCGCAGATGAACGCCGCGCGGAACTCCATCTGCGAATCGGTCGTCAGCTGCTGGCGCACACGGCGCCCGAGAAACGCGACGAGACGATCTTCGACATCGTCAATCAGCTCAATCGCGCCGCCGCCTTGATCACGTCGCCGGAAGGACGCGTGCAACTCGCCGAGCTCAACCTGACGGCCGGGTTGCGCGCGAGGACGTCGGCGGCTTACGCATCAGCGCTCAATTACATGTCCGCTGGTGCGGCATTGCTGCCGCCCGATCGCTGGGAACACCAGCATCAGCTCGCCTTTTCCCTGGAGTTGCATCTGGCCGAATGCGAATTCGTCACCGGCGCCGTGCCGCAGGCGGAACGGCGTTTGTCGGCTCTGGCAGAACGCTCGGCCAATGCCAGCGAGCAGGGCTTCGTCGCGCGCCTGCAGGTGGACTTGTACATGGCGCTCAGTCAGCGCGACCGTGCCGTCAGTGTTGGTCTCGGCTATTTGCAACGGCTCGGAATTTCCTGGTCGGTCCATCCGGCCGCGGACGACGTGCGGCGTCAATATGAGAAAGTATGGTCTCGAATCGGTTATCGGACGATCGAGGACTTGTTCGAGCTGCCGCCGATGACTGACGAAGTCGCGCTGGCGACCCTGGATCTTCTGACCGCGCTGATGCCGCCGGCGTTCTATACGGATGCCAACCTTCGTTCGCTCGTGGTCCTCAAAGCCGTCGAGCTCAGCCTGGAATGGGGCCACAGCGAAGCATCGTGCGTGCATTACGTCATGTTCGGTGCGATCGTCGGCTCGCTTTTCGGCGACTATCAAACGGGAGCCCGATTCAGCAAGATCGGCATCGAGCTCGCCGAACGGCACGGATTTTCCCGCTTCAGGGCGCGGACCTATCTGAACTACGGCAATCTCGTCCTGACATGGACCAGGCATCATCGCCATGCGCGCGATGCATTTCGTCTGGCGTTCGAGGTCGCGAACGCCAGTGGCGAGATCACGTTTGCAGCCTTCAGCTGTTCCAGCCTGAGCGCGAATTATCTCGCGGCGGGCGACCCGCTTTCCGAAACGCAGCGCGAGGCGGAGCACGGCCTGCGATACGCCCAGAAAGCGAACTTCGCGTTGCTGGTCGACATCATGAGGGCGCAGATCGGACTGATCCGGACGTTGCGGGGCATGACGCAGCGGTTTGGCGCTTTCGACGACGGTCAATTCGACGAGCTCGCGTTCGAACGGCGTCTCTCTGCCGATCCGGCATTCGCGGTGCCCGAGAGCTGGTACTGGATCCGCAAACTGCAGGCCCGGTTCATCTCGGGTGATTATGCGTCGGCGATCGAAGCGGCATCGAAGGCGAGACGCTTGCGGTGGTCGCCGCCGCAGCTGTTCGAGACGGCAGAATACGAGTTCTACGCCGCGCTGTCCCACGGGGCATCCTGGAACGCGGCCACGGTCGACGAGCGCGATCGACATGCCGAGGCAATGCTGGCCCATCATGGTCGACTGGAAGCGTGGGCGCAGAACTGCCCGGAGAATTTTGCGGACCGCTCCGCCCTGGTTGGCGCCGAGATCGCTCGCATTCAAGGTCGAGAACTCGAAGCCGAACGTCTTTATGAAACCGCCATTCGCCTGGCCCGGGAAAGCGGCTTCATCCACAACGAGGCCATCGCTCACGAACTCGCTTCCCGCTTCTACGCGGCGCGCGGCTTCGAGGAGTTCGCCCTCGCTTATCTCAGGCATGCGCGCGACGATTATGCGCGTTGGGGAGCCGACGGCAAGGTGCGGCAACTCGAGAGCACGTTCGCTCATCTGAGGAAAGAGAGATCGGAGTTCGGCTCGACCGGCACGATTGGAACCTCGGTCGAGCAACTCGATCTCGCGACCGTCGTCAAGGTGTCGGAAGCGGTGTCGGGCGAGATGGTGCTGGACAAGCTCATCGACGCGCTGATGCGCACGGCCGTGGAACAGGCGGGGGCAGAGCGAGCTCTGCTGGTTCTGTCGCACGGCACTGAGCCCCGCATCCACGCAGAAGCCACGACCCGCGGCGATGCGGTGAGCGTGTCATTGCGAGACCTGGCGATATCCGCTGACGAGCTTCCGGAATCGGTGCTGCAATACGTCATGCGAACGGGGGAGTGCACCATCATTGACGATGCAGCGGTCCAGGCTCCATTCGCAGCGGACCCCTATGTCAGTCAGCGGCACGCCAGGTCCATTCTCTGCTTACCCTTGCTCAACCGCGCCAAGCTCATTGGCGCGCTCTACCTCGAGAATACGCTGACGCCGCACGTTTTCGCGCCGGCGCGAATTCCGGTGCTCAAGCTCCTGGCTGCGCAGGCCGCGATCGCGCTGGAGAACGCCAGCCTCTATGCCGATCTGCAGCGGGAGAACAGCGAGCGCAAGCGCGTGGAGCAGGCTCTGCGGCAAAGCGAGCAACGCTTCCGGGACTACGCCGAGACGGCCTCCGACTGGCTTTGGGAGACCGGGCCCGACCACCTCTTTACGTACATATCGGAGCAGTTGAGCGCCTTCGGCATCGATCCCACCGGATTGATCGGGAAACGCCGATTCGATACGGCGTCGGACCAGGAGGCCGAGCTGCAGAAATGGCACGAGCATACGGCGCGGCTGGAGCGACACGAGCCCTTCCGGAATTTCGAGCATACGTGCCGCGACCTCGCCGGGCGTCAGCGACATCTCAGGGTCAACGGTCGCCCCGTCTTTGCCGCCGACGGGCGCTTCATGGGGTATCGCGGCACGACCACCGACCTGACCAGCCAGCATGAGGCCGAGGAACGGCTGCGCCAATCGCAGAAGATGGACGCCATCGGGCAGCTCACGGGTGGTGTCGCGCACGACTTCAACAACGTTCTCACCGTCATCACCGGAACCATCGAGATCGTCAAGGAAAGCGTCGCCGATCAGCCGCAAATTGCCGCCATTGCCCAGCTCATCGACGATGCTGCGATGCGCGGGGCCGAGATCACGTCCCAGCTGCTCACCTTTGCGCGCCGCCAGCCGTTGGAGCCGCGCAAGATCGACGTCAACGATCTCCTGGTCGAAACGGCGCGTCTGCTCAAGCCCACCCTGGGGGAGCACATCGAGCTCAAACTGGAGCTGGCGGAGGATGGCTGGTTTGCGCTCGCCGATTCGTCGCAGCTTTCGGCGGCGGTGATCAATCTCGCGGTGAATGCGCGGGACGCGATGCCCCGCGGCGGCGCGGTCACGATCGAGACCGCCAATGTCGTCATTGACGAGACAGGTGGAGCAGCCGGAAGTGAGGTGGATGTCGGAGACTTCGTGATGATCTCGGTCAGCGACGCGGGGGAAGGGATCCCGGCCGAGATCCGCGAGCGCGTGTTCGAACCGTTCTTCACCACCAAGGGAATAGGCCGCGGCACCGGCCTTGGGCTGAGCATGGTCTACGGCTTCGCCAAGCAGAGCGGAGGCACGGTCAAGGTCGACAGCGAGCTCGGCCGCGGCACTGCGATCAGGCTGTATCTGCCGCGGGCGAAAGGGGCGGCGCCGGTGAAAACGGCGCCTGCGCATGCATCCGCGCTGGCGCCTGCTCACGAGACGATCCTGGTCGTCGAGGATGATCCGCTCGTCAGGGGATACGTGGTCGCCCAGCTCGGCAGCATGGGATACCAGACGCTGATCTCCGCGGACGGGCCGGCGGCCCTCGCGCTGGTCGACCAAGGCGCTGCGTTCGATCTCCTGTTCACCGACGTCATCATGCCCGGCGGAATGAACGGACGCCAATTGGCTGAAGCCGTGCTCGCGCGGCGCCCCGGTGTGCGCGTGCTCTACACCTCCGGCTACACCGAGACCGCACTCCTTCATGGCGGTCAGCTCGATCCCGATATCGTGCTTCTCAGGAAGCCCTACCGGAAATCCGATCTGTCGCGGAAAATCCGTGAGGTCCTGGAAAGTGCCCCCGCGTTGCGAGCCGCGGGTTCGTAATCATGGAGCAGCTGTTGTGATTGAACCGGGATCATTGAAATGAAGCGACCCGAAGATGCACCTGTTGCGTTTCAAGCCGCCTGGAACGCGCACGACATGGCAAGTCTTGCAGACCTGTTCCACCACGACGCGACGTTCGTGAACCGGTTCGGCCACTATGTGCGCGGTGTCGAAGCCATCGTCGCCCTCCACGCCCCCATCCACGAATCGATCTACCGCGACTCCTCGCTCGAGAACGAATTGATCGACGTGGTCCCGATCGCCGACGGAGCGGCAGTCGTGCACTTCTGGAGTCGCCTCACGGCGGGAATGGCGCATCCAGCCGGCCCGCACGCGGTCGATACGCTGATCCTTGCCGTGCTGACGCGTCAGGGCGATGCATGGCGGATAAAAGCCCTCGAAAACGTGACGTTGACGAATCCCCGGTCCGGAGAAACGGTGTTGAGGGACCGAAACAGCTCCACTGGCTGAATGACGCGGGCCAGGCTTGGCGGAGATTTCGGCGGCAGCGCACTCTGTCGCCGTAAGTCGAGGGATCACTGTCCCGTCAATTCATATTTGACCTCTCGGCGAAAGCGCTCCAGCGAGCCGTCCGCCTTCATCTGCTTCAGAACCACGGCTAGGCGAGCCGCCAGCTCGGCATGTTTCTTGTGCAGATAGGGATGAAGCGCGATCGTGTCGCCATACGTCAACAGCAGACGAACCGAGGTGGCATTCTTGAACTCGGGCAAATACAGCGCGTTCAGGATGGCGCCGTCCAATTCGCAATAGAAGTCGACACGGCCGGCCAACAACATTTGCAGCCCAAGCTCCGTCGTCGCCACGCCGGACAGGCGGTCGCCTGGCAGCGCCCCGGACAAGGCGTTTTGACACGGCTCGACACCACGTCGGTAAATCCCGATCCAGTCTGTCGCGGCCAGATCTTCCAGGCGCGACAATTTGAGCGCGGGATCGCTCACCCACAGCCCGAACACCACTTGATAGAGCGGCTCCTCCACCCGCACCTGCTCAGGGTGCGCATCCGCGTAGGCAAAAACGCGCACGAACTGGCCATCGACATCTCCGGAATCTGCCATCGCCGTCATGCGAGGCGTCGGCAGCAGCGAAACCTCAAAGGGAACGCCGAGGCGCCTGAACGCCTCCTCATAGACCCGCCGCTGCCATTTGCCTTCGTACGTGGTGTCCGGCTGGTTCGTGGCCATGACCAGGGACTTTATCGGCTCCGACTGGACGCGAGCAGGGGCCACGGCAAAGCATGCGAGCAGAGCCGCGATCAGGAGGCAGTGCATGGACTTGCGTGGACGGTCGCCGGAAGTCTGGGAGATACGGAACGGCATGACCTGCCTTTGGAAAACGAGAGTCCCCGGGTCCGACATCCGTCTCGCCGCGAGCACCTCGATGACGGCGACAGTGCGCTTGATCCATGAGCTTTTGAGTCCATGCATTGCGCGCATCGTCACCGCGATCGCTTCGCAAAGACCCTACAGGTCGATCAGGCCGCCGTCGACGAACAGTTCGGCGCCGGTGGTGTAGGTGGCGTCGGCAGCAAGGTAGAGGGCGGCCGCGGCGACCTCCGCGACCGTGCCGGTGCGGCCAAGCGGGATGCGCGTCTTGGCGCCTTCGATGAAGCCGTCCTTCTGGGCGGGGGTGAGGCCGCCCTTGTCGAGGATCGGCGTGATGATCGGACCCGGGCTGATGGTGTTGACCCGAATGCCGCGCGGCGTCAGCTCCTTGGCGATGGTGCGACCGAACGAACGCAGCGCCGCCTTGGTCGAACCGTAGACGGTGGCGCCGCCCAGGCCGCCGTTCGCGCCCGCCACTGACGCAGTCAGAATGATCGCGCCGCCGTTCGGAATAACAGGAATGGCATGCTTGATCAGGAAGAACGCGCCCTTCACATTGACGTTGAACTGGCTGTCGTAGAGAGCCTCGTCGATATCAGCGATCGGCGCGAATTTGGCGATGCCGGCGTTGACGAACAGCACGTCGATGCGGCCGTGTTTCGCCTTGACCTGATCGACCAGCGCCTTCGTGGCCGCCACGTTGCCGGCGTCTGAAAGCAGCACCTCGATCCCCGGCAGCGCCGTCTTTGCGGTCTCCACCGAGCGCTCGCTGGAGCCGGTGACGACGACCGTCGCGCCCTCGGATTGAAAGAGCTTCGCGGTCTCGGCGCCGATGCCGGTGGTGCCGCCGCTGATGAGAGCGATCTTGCCGGTGAGCTTGGCCATGTTGGGGGTCCTGGGGTGGGTGGTTGAACTGGACAGACAGATGGGGGCTTGCGGGGCGCGCGCAATGGCCGATGTCGTCGTGTCGAGTCGATCTGCGCCCACGGTGCGCAAGCGACAACGAGGAGCCGAGGCAGATTGCCATTGCGGGATTGTACTTTATATGGTGCAGGATCATCACACGGGCCGCATGCCCGATCATCCTCCCCACAAGAGTCCCGTCTTGTTTTACCGCACGCAGGGTGGGAGCGAGGTTGTGCGAGACTGGCTGCGGAGCCTGGACGAGGCCGACCGTAAAGCCCTAGGCCTCGACCTCATGCGTGTTCAATATCGCTGGCCGGTGGGCATGCCGCTTTGCCGCGCGCTGGGCGAAGGCTTGTGGGAAGTGCGGACGTCGCTGCCCAGCAAGCGGATCTGGCGTGTCCTGTTCAGCGTGCAGCGGGGGCGCATTCTGGTGCTTCACGGGTTCATCAAGAAGACCCAGAAGACGCCACCCGAGGATCTGGCGCTGGCGCACCGCAGAAGCCGCGAATTTGAGAAATGAAGGAGGCTGACATGGTCAAGAAAGTCGTGGTCAAGAAAGATTTGGCGAAGAAGAAGAAAACAGTCCGCTCCATCGCCAGGCTCACCACGCTCGATGATTTCCTGGGCAAAGAAGGCAATCGAGAGGAGTTTGAAGCCATCGCCGTCAAAGAGGTTCTCGCGTGGCAGATCGAGCAGGCGATGAAGGCGAACAACATATCGCGCAACAATCTGGCTCAGCGCATGAAGACGTCGCGCAGTCAGATCGGGCGCCTGCTCGACCCCAAGGACGGCAACGTCACGCTGGCAACGCTTCAGCGCGCTGCGCGCATGGTCGGGCGGTCGTTGCGGCTGGAGCTGGTTTGAAAGGGCGGATGTTCGGGGCTGCGCGCTTTTTCATGAGGCTTCGAGCCCGAGCGTCATTGAATGCACTGTCACTATAATTATCGTGTCTCACTTCAGGGGTGCAGACCAGCACTGTCACCGCCTACGAGGTGCTCCCAGTTTTGGCGCCTGGAATATGGGCGTAGCCCTCTTGGAATTTCCAGACTTCAGCAGCCTCGCCCCTCTCGAGTACGTCATACACATCGTAAATGTCTGCACACGGCGGAACATCGACCGAATATAATAGTCGCGCTCCGATACTGAGATTGATCAGCATACTTTCATATGAACATCCCATGCCTTCTAAAAGATTCCAGTACGAGCTGGCTCGTGTGTCGGCCGGGACCATTAACAACATGTAGGTCGAATGCCCACCGCGCTCGACAATTTCTAAGAAATCAGATGCGAGAGCGTCTCCTGCACGCTCGACCTTTACAACATCACCATTGTTGATGCGTCTCGCAAAGAACGGCGAGTTTCGAATAACGAAGACATTCGAGTTGGTTTGCGAAATTTGCTCGGCCCACAGAGTTTCACTTCCGTGTCCGTGCCAATCAGACGGATCGAGCTCGAACCGAATTTTCACAGGCGCCGACTCCTTGGAAAATCAAGCTCCCGGTAAATCCGAGTCTGGCAACGCGAGTGCCGGGGCTTCAGACTTGATGCGGTGTCCGATCTGCAAAAAGACCGGAATTACGGTGCCGGTGCTGGACTGTCACCGTAAATCCGGCTGGTTCGTGGCCATGACCAGGGGTTTTATCGGCTCCGACTGGACAAGAGCAGGCACCATGGCAAACGATGCGAGCAGAGCCGCGATGAGGAGGTGTTGCATGGAGTTGCGTGGACGGCGATCATTACTCATCGCAGCGGACAATTGTAAGTCGTGACAATATAGATTCCACGACGCATCCGTTTCGAAGCTGCGATTTCGCAGCTTGATCCGACGTGACGGAGCCACTCCGAAGCGCCGTCGTCCTGAGCGAGGTTATCGCTCGGGTTCGAGACGAGGTAGGCGTCGTTTTCCATGCCTACCATCCCCCAGCTTTCCCAGGCCAGAATGACTGAGTCTTTGTCTGCGAACCATTCTAGCGCGTCGTTGTGCTTGAGAGACCAAGCTAGAAATCGAAGCTCATCTTTCGCTCGTGGCGCTGCCCAGAATGTTCCGCAGATCAGCGTGAGCATCACCACGAGTGAGATGGCGATCGAACGCGCCCGGGGCGATTTCCTTTCGAGTACTGCCCAGAAGCAGAGTCCGATGCAAACCAAGGCCACCGCGGGCAAGTAGAGTGAGATGAGAAGCAGAAACGTGCCGAAGTCCTTATCCCACGCAAAAGGAGCCGCAGTCGCGACTGCGAAAATAGCGGCAACAAGTGGCAGCCACCGTAGTCTACGCGTCTCTTTCTCAGGGGGCTGGGTAAGGGAGGTCACGGTGTCAAATTATCGAAGCAGGCCTTGGGGTTGCAAGGATATTTTGACAGTGCGCTATGTGACGAGTGCGACCATTGCAGCGTTGGCTGACGTGAAGGAGCGGAGAGCGCAGAGGATGCGTGCCAGGCGGAATCGCTTAATTGAATGCACCGCAACCCCCGTATGCTCTGCCGAAATATTCCGCGCGCCCGCTCCGCGATGCGGTAGCGATAGCACGGTTGCGATGACAGCACTGTTCGCCGTTACGCCCAAACCGGTCCAAGGGAAAATCTACGTATCCATAAAGCGAGAATTTTCACCGGCTGAGCTCCGGCTGTGGATCAATATGGTCTCTGCATCGACCCTGGAGAAGTCATCAACCTGACATCACCGCACGCCCGTGCCTTTGCAGCGCTGGCACTTCACCACCTTGTCGCCCTTCTTGAGCAAACCTTTGCCCTCGCAATTCTTGCATTTCTGCTTCTTCTTGATGTTCGTGCCTTTTTCACTCGTCATGAAATTCTCCGGCTGCTCGTGAGGCGTCAATTGATGCCGTGTATGGAATGGGTCCG
>Ga0105237_10002422_pt1 | contig 23163 bp, 26 predicted proteins | sample KBSC24metaG_FD_81520 | JGI IMG/M metagenome (GOLD analysis project Ga0105237, IMG submission 81520) | Corn rhizosphere microbial communities from Kellogg Biological Station, Michigan, USA - KBS C2-4 metaG | ecosystem: Host-associated > Plants > Roots > Rhizosphere > Soil | place: Michigan, USA...
AACAAACTCAAACACTTCAGAGCAGTCGCAACCCGATACGACAAACGCGACGACAACTTCCTCGCATCCGTCCAGCTAGCCTCAATTCGAATTTGGCTCCGATCTTATGAGTCGGTCACCTAGCACGCGGCACAGTGATTTGTCGGCAAGGTGGCGCGCTGCTTTCCAAAACAAGGGCGATGCCATACCCTTTCAGCTGCGCATCGAAGTGACGGCTGCGAGCCTCTCCGACACGTCGTCCAGTGCCTGGCGCAATGTCTCAATCAACCGATGTATAGCCCGGCTGAGGGCCGATTGGGATATGCCGAGCCTGATGGCCGCCCGAGTGAAGCTTAAATCGCTTGCACGGGATCTCAACGGGGTCATCGTGCAGAGCCGGTTCACACTTTTGGCTCCGCGGAAGCAGGTTTCCGCCAGGCTGCGCTTTCGGCGGAGAGTAGGTTATATCTATTTGGAGCGGGGAGCCGGCTTGGGCTTTTTAGCTGTGCTTATGCCTAGCTCGCGGTTCAGTTTCTTTTGTGCAAGCTTGCGCGCACGCCGTATTCCCTCAGCCGTTTCGCGGGCGCGCTTTTGGGAAGGCTTTTCATAATACTCGCGCAGCCGCATTTCCCGGAAAACACCCTCCTGCTGCAATTTCTTCTTCAGAAAGCGTAGCGCCTGATCGACGTTGTTGTCTCTAACAAGGACTTGCAAGCTTTTCTCCTGATATAACCGTGCTCATTGTTCGGGGAGAGTCCTTACGCCCAGAGCAGAGGGCTTGGCAATACTGCTTTGGGTGCAGCCATCAAGATGGAGGCATACGTGAATCAGTCGTTGATTGAGCGAACATTTTCGCTCTAGGCGTCTGCCTGGTTTTCGGTCTGTTGGCTGTCCATCGTGGTTGGGCGCAAGCTGTCGGTGCCTCGTTCACGATCGATCCACCGCATTACCGGCGTGACTGCCACGCCGTGGACGATCACCGAAAAAAGGATGATTAGAAAAACCGTCGCCCAGATGACCTCGAGCCCGTTGAACGAAGCTCTTCCAGAGGCGTAAGCCAAATAGTAAATCGACCCTAATCCTCTGATCCCGAAAATGGAAACGATGAGCTTCTCGACACGAGGTTGTTGGCCGCCGATCAGGCTGATCCAGCCAGCCGCCGGTCTGACTATCGCAAGCGTCAGCACGGCCACAGTGACGACACGCCAGTCGACATGCGATATCAGCGATCCCTCCGCAAGCGCGGAGCCGAAGCCGACAAGTACGACCATCATCAGGAGTCGCTCGATTTGCTCGCCAAAATCATGGAGCTCTCCATGAAAGCTGCTCTGCCTTTCGACACTGCGCAGCGTCAGTGCTGTCACAAACACCGCGACAAAACCGTAACCATGGATCAGTTCGGTCGCGCCGTACGAAAGGCATGTGAAACCCAGTGCAGCAAGTCCGTCGCCGGTTTTAGCTATGCGACTGGACCTCGGAACCTTAAATGTCAGATATCCGAGTATTCGGCCGGTGACCCAGCCCAAAGCGATACCTGCCGTCAGTCTCCAGACGACATCGAAGGCGAACCAATGAGCGATCCATTCATGACCATTGCTTCCTTGCGAGGTCACGGCGATAGCGGCCATGACGAAGGGGAAGCTGAGTCCGTCGTTGAGGCCGGCTTCCGAGGTCAGCGCGAATCTGATGTCGTCTTCCTCGCCGGTCTGCGGTGGTCCGACCTGGATATCACCCGCCAGTACGGGATCGGTAGGTGCGAGTGCCGCACCGAGCAGGAGCGCGGAGGCGGCTCCCAGCCCGAGAACACCCCAGCCGAGGAGGGCAATCATCCCAATCGAGATGGGCATGGCAATCCCGAGCAATCGCCAGGTCATCGCCCATCGCCGCCATCCCAGCGGCCGGTCAATCTTCAAGCCAGCGCCCATCAATGCCACGATCACGACGAATTCTGTTAGATGTTCCGTGAGTTCGCGACTGTCGAGCGGGTTTATCCGTGGAAATGGGGCGAGTGGCGTCCACGTCAGAAGCATGCCGATCACCACACAGCAGATCGGCAGCGATAGCGGCAATTGACGCAGAGCCAGCGGCAGCCACGCAGTCAGCAGCACGATCGCTCCAAAGATGAACAACGTGACCATATATGTGTTCATCCAGGCTACGTCTCCCGCACCTATTTGATAGCCAACCCTGCCGGTGCCCGCTGCGACGGCTCCGTAAAGCGCTCCCGCGTTGCAGGATTCTTCTCGCGGGCGAGATGATTGGTGGCGAGGCTTGTAGTGATGAACGTTGTCGCTCCTGCATCGTTCCGACCGACAACTCTGTTTCCGATGCACGAACTCGCAAGGCAATAGAGGACCAGCGGGTTCCCCACGCTCAGACGCCGTCTTTTCCTGTGGATCTGCTCTTCGATATCGGTCTGACGATAGGACTATGGGCAAATATTTCGTTGTACTCGGAGCGCGGATTCGGTCGCTCGAATTTCACATCTCGGGTGGAACTTTTATTGCAGCTAAGGACTTTCCCTGTGGAGGAGTGTTGCAATGAGCAAAGATACCGACAACCCCCGCCCCGGCCTGAGAACGACGCCGGTTGATCGGCCGGCGTGGTCTCCTTGGATCGCCATTCTTGCTGCTGTTCTGGTCGCGGCTCTGGCCTGGAGCTTTTGGTCTATCATGGGTCCATCGGACTCTCGCGTTCCGCCTGCCCAGACGACGATCCAGCCGTCAGCGGCTAATTCAACTCAACCGGCAACAGCACCAACTCAGTAAAGGCGATAGGGCGAAGCTCCGACGGTGAAGCATTCCATCCTGAGTTCAGCGGCGAAGCTGACCCAACTCAAATTATAGAATGGAAGCAACGCCGCAACATCTGGGGCGCCCTCGGGTTGCTACTCCCAATGCTGTATCCCGGTGTTTTGCACTTGCTCCAACTTCGCACCGGAGACCGAGGAGAATGCATGTTCTGCGGCTTCCAATTGGAAATGATCGACGTCGGACCTCGGGAGCTTCGCGTCCGCCATGGGGGCTCCGGCCCGCCACTTCTTCTGCTGCACGGTCATCCCCGCACCCATATGACATGGGGGGCAGGTCGCAGATCTGGCATAGTTCCAAACGAGGCCATCACTTGCATCTGATTGCCCTGCAGAAATGATGGTGTGTCAACGCGCCTAAAAATACTTCGCCGAAATCAATATCGAAATTTAGTCGGATAATGAACCCAAGCCTGATGAAAGCGTCGTCGTCCAAGGCCCCACCGCTCAATGCCGGCGTTCCGGAGGTTCGTCCTTCTCTTTGTGGTAGCTCTCAGTCACAGTGAGATTAATGGATGGGGAACAGATCCCAATCGGCGTCACGATGCCCCAGGATTTCGGAAGAGATGAGATCCGCCGCAATCTTGCTGAACGTTATGCCGTTGCCACCGAAACCCATCGTCACGAAAACGTTCTTCATTCCCGGGAGGTTGCCGATCATTGGTAACCCGTTTGGCGTTACGCCGAACGCGGCCGACCACGTAAAGTCGGGCCTGCCGATCGATATGCCGGTCAGATCGCCCAGCTTCTCAATCAGAATTTTTGCCTTCTTCGCGACTTTTGACGAATCCTTATAGGCGCCGTCGCCATCTTCGTCTTCGCCGCCGACTATGACCCGACCATCCGGCGTTGTGCGGAAATAGAGATACGGATCCGAGCCCTCCCAGATGAGATAACGATCAAGCCATTCCGGTCGCTTCAGCCGCGGCCGGCTGGCAAGTGCCCAGGTCGAGATCAGCTTCTGGCTCTTGTTCGCAATCGATTCCAGAAATTCGTAACCCGTGCAGAACACGACATGCTTTGCCGTGATCATTTTTCCTTCGGACGTCGAGACGACGACCTCCTCATCGGTATTACGCACGTCCTTGATTTCGATGCCTGCAGCGATTTCGATACCATGGACCTTCGCGTTTCGAAGTAATGCTGCGGTAAGCTGTGCCGGATCGGCTGACGCTGAAATAGCGCTGTCGATCGCTGCGTGCCGATGAAGTCCATATCGTTCTCGAAGAGTAAAGGAATCGAGTAGTTCCGCTTTGATCCCAGCCTTCGCTCTGACATCGACCTCCATCTGAAGTGCTCGAGCGCCATACTCCTCACCCGACAGGAATAGTGTGTGCTTCCGCTCAAAGGCACATTTCAATTCGAGGTCCCGGACAAGGCTGATGAGTTCCTCAACCGCACGCGCCGAGCGCTGCCAGACACGCTGTGCCTTCTTCTCGCCAACCATCTTCGCCAGCACATGCAGGGGTACATCAATCTCATGTTGTATCATCGCCGTGCTGGCTATGGTGCTGCCACGTACAGGCTGTCTGCGATCGACGACGAGGATTCTCAATGCCTTTCCCGCCAGCGCATGCGCCATGAGCGCACCGCTGATGCCCGCTCCAACGATGATGACATCGAACGATGTGGACGATGGCCTCTTCCGCGACACCACCGAAATTCTCGGAGAAGCTGCCCACAGAGGTTGGTCGTGGCGCAGGTGCTGCTTATGGGTAAGGGGCACGGGATTGTCCAATGGAGAGGCCTAAACGAGAGGATGCGATGCAATCTGCCATCGCCTGGCGGTCGATCAACGGTGGTAATCGACCATCGTTCGATCTCGGATCTAATGAGCTCGACGGCGATCAACCGTTGCGGCTGGGGGCCTCCTTCGAGAACATGACATCCAGCGAAAAGTTCGAGCCGAAGTCGCTCGAGCGTAGGGTCGCCTGCCTTACAGGCGACCCTATTTTCAAAGTGCTTTCATATCATCGCGTTCGCGACCGCCGATGACTGCAGCGATGGCGGCAATGAATGCACCGATCAGCAGCGACAATGTCCCGAAAAGGGCGAGCTTGGCACCAGCCTTGCGAGCACCCTCTGCAGCCTGCTGAGCCTTTGCCTTGGCGTCGGCAGCATTCTTCAGAATCGTGTCGACCCGCGTTTTAGCGTCGGAGTCGGACAGGCCGGTCTTCGCAGCGACAAGCTGTGTCAGATACGTCTGGTCATCCGGGGAAATGCTGCCGGAAACCGCGCCATTGGCGAGGATTGTGGCGACCTGCGCCGCTGAGGTGTCGGTGACGTTTGCATTTGCCGGAAGCTTCCGCGGGTCGGCCGGCCGCAGCAGGCTGTCGACGAAGTAGGAGCTGCCTCCCACGCTGTCGCCGGCTTTGGAAACCGCCACGGTGGCCGCGCCAGATGTCACGGTGGAAGCGGCCTGGACCCCGGCGCCGACGATCGATGAAAGGGCTGAACCGAGGACGCCAACGACGACCAGCGTCGCCAATGCCCAGGTGAGTAGTCCGTGGGCGGTGTCCCGGAAATAGACCTCGTCCGTATGGACCGATACCCATTTCGTGCGAAGGCGGCCGGTTAGGTAGCCGCCAATACCAGCCGAAAGCCACTGGACGATGATGAGCCAGATAGCCGCTGAGATTGAAACGGTGGCGACCGCAGCGCTTTGCGAGGACCATGGCGACACCATAGTCAGGCCTAGTCCGGATCCTAGCAGTGTCAGGATCAGCGTCACACCGACAGCGGCGAGTGCTCCTGCGATGATAGGGGCCCAATTCACGCCGGAGGCGGAGGATTCAGGTGCAACAGTGCGCGCAGCATTTGCGTCGATTGTCGTCATGATGCGCTCCTATCGTACAAAGAGCATGATGAGGATGATAATCGGGATCGGAATGCCCAGGAACCAGAGAAGAATGCCGCGACCCATGAGAGCCTCCTGTGTTTAAGATAGATCGGTGAGAAAGGAGAGCCCTGACCTTGAGGCCAGAGCTCATTTCATCAGACGCCTGGCTGGCGATAGCGGGCCCGCTCTTCCTCGATGGCCGCCGGTTCGTACGGATCAAGGCTATCGTCGAACTTGGTCCAGCCTTGCTTGGTATAGGCGTTGCGACGCTCAACCGGATCGACCCAGTTCGACTGCTTGAGAATTGTCTGCGCATTGAGCGCGACTGCGTCCTCGACCTTCGCGGTGACGAGCGTCCCGCCGCGACGGACACCTTCGGCATAGACATGCGCGTCGGCTTCCGGAACGCCGGAATCAGTCAGGGCACCGATCAGGCCACCTGCAGCACCGCCGGCGACTGCGCCAGCGACGGCACCAACCGCGGTCGCCGCAAGCCAGCCGGCCGCTACAACGGGGCCCACGCCCGGAATTGCGATCATGCCCAGGCCCGTCAGTAGACCGCCCGCGCCACCAACGACAGCGCCAAGCCCCGCACCCGTACCGGCGCCATTGGCCGCACCCGAATGATCCTTGTCATGATCGTGAGCATTGTTCGAAACGATGCTTATCTGTTCTGAAGGCACACCAGATCTCTCAAGCGCCTCGACCGCGGTTTCGGCATCCTTGTAGTCGTCGAAAAGTCCGGAAACTGTTTTCATTTTAGTTCTCCTGAAATCGATAGATTCGGATGTGCGGCACTCACATCGCGACGATGTTGCCCTGGTAGTCGAGAGTGACCGACACGGACTTGCCGTCTTTGGTTGCTGTTGACTGCCACAGACCCTTGTCATCCAGTTTGAGCGCCGTGACGCCGCTATACCCCGCCTTCTCTATGCGTTCCTTGGCCTGTGCCTCGGTGAAGCTATTGTGGCCTGCGACGGGCGCCGTCGGGTTCTTGGTGTTGGGAGTAGCGACGGCCGGGGTATTGGCATCCGTGGACGGGGTCGCGGATGTCTGGGCGACAGCCGTCAGCGCTGACGCTCCAAGGAGCGCCGCGGCGAAAATCATCGTTTTCATTGTGTTTCCTCACATTGCCGGATCTTCTTCACGAGATCCGTAAGTCTACAACCATGTGCGCAGCAATTGGTTCCGGCCGGACTAGACGATTGGGTGAGGGGTTGCCTTTTATTGATGCCCGACTGCAAGCCGTGCCGGCGACGACTAAGTTTAGAACTACCTTGCGGTTCACGGGTTTTGCTGGCGAGACCACAGGCCAACCGACATGAAAGAAAGGTATGGTGAGCATGGCGGTTTTTCGGTTTTCCCACCATGGTTAGCGAAACAGCACGCGGGCGTACTGCCTTTCCGTCCGCGATTTCCCCATCACCGCAAGAATGCTTTCGAGGCCTCCATCAGCGCCCTGGAAATTTCTGCGGGGAGGGCGTCCGCCATCGATCTACCGTTCTCCATGTCATGTCTCCATGTCATGCGCGCGTGGAATAGCCGCATAGGAGAAGAGGCGGTGATGCGGAGCCAACGTTTTTGGAGCCGGCTCTTTTTCAGAGCAACAGGTCAGAAGGAAAAGGGCCAGCGCGAAGCTGGCCCCAGCATTATTTCCTCAATTTGGAATAGTCGAGCTTCGGGGCCATCGAGAGATCCTGTTTCGAGGTGTCGACATAAGCCTTCCAGGTTCCGTTGTCCGGCGCCAGCGCGATCGACGATGGATCGAGAACCACGTAGGTTTCACCGATGCCGAGGAAGCCGCCGACACTTGCAACAACGCCAATCACCGACTTGCCCCCACCGATGACTACGTCGGATATTTTACCAATGGTTTCGTTCTGCTTGTTGTATATGCCGATGCCGACCAGTTTCGACGTGACCAGATCATCGTCCTGGATGTTGACGTATTTTAAGGGGCCGCTCGCCGTCTTGCCCATTGTGATGCCGGGGCCAGCCATGGCGGCGTCTGCGCCGGTTGCAGCAGTCGTCTGAGCGAAGGCTGCGCCACTCATAAGTGTGAGCGCCAAGCCGGCAAGGATCGAACGAATTTTCATGAGATACTCCTGTAAAGTACGGCAGACGAAGGTGCATGCCATTACCGGGAGTTAACCCTTGCGAGCGAAAAACGTTCCCTAGTTCATTGATTTATATTGTTTTTCCTCTTTGTACGACGACAGCCGTCGGTTGGGCTTTTATTCCGTGTGCGATCAAAGGGATGGAGTCTTATGGATAACTGGGGCATACAATCCTGAGGAGCATCTATCCTTCCGACCTTATAGGCAAGCAACAAAAGCTCAGCACAAACGTGGATGATGATCAGTGTCGACCTCGCTCAGGCCGCCACCATTTCGCGTATTGCGCTGATAATTCTCTCGGGGTTGTAGGGCTTGCTGAAAAACCGCCCATCGATCGGGAGGTTCTCTTCCAGAATGGACCGGTGGCCGGATGTCACGATGATCTTGATGGGCGGCCAGCGATCTCGAACAGCGGCTGCAAGTTTCAGACCGTCCATGCTGCCGGGCATATCGATGTCGGTGAACAGGGCTTGTATTTCAGTATGTTGTTCGAGGACGACAATGGCTTCGTCGGCGTTTGCAGCCTCAAAGACCAGAAACCCGCCATCCTCCAGAGCACTGACAATGTCTATCCTCGTTAGTGGTTCGTCCTCGACCACGAGAACGGCAATAGGGGCATGGGTCATTGAAATATCAATTCTCTTGGGCCACCGCTCTTTTGAAAGTGGTGACAGCAGGTGTGAATTGGCGCGGTTCAAGGTCAGCATCAGTGGATATGTAACGCGGCTCGCCTCGAAATTGATCCGTGCCTTTCAATGTATATCGAAAGTAAGTACGCAGTGACCATAAAAGCGCCTGTTCTGGGCATAAGCGATGTTTCCGATCAAGCGTTTGAATATCTGGATGTGGTCGTGCACCGCGAGATACTGGCCGCTATTGGGCATTTCGTGAGTGGCACGGGTGATTTCGGCGCTCAAGCCGTTCTCAAGACCGTTCGAGCGGCGCGGACCACGGCGTCGGTCGTGATATCGAACTTCTTGTAGACGTCGTCGATCTTGCCCGATGCGCCGAACTCGTGCATGCCGACAAAACGGCCGTCGAGTCCCAGATAGCGATCCCAGGAATCCTGCACGGCTGCTTCAACGGCAACACGTGCCCGGGTTTCGCCGAGAACCTTGCGTTTGTAATCATCATCCTGCTCTTCGAATATCAGGCGGCAGGGCATGGAAACGACCGCAGTCGGAATCCCTTCGCCCTGTAAGACAGCCCGCGCTTGCGTCGCAAGATGCAGTTCGGACCCGGTTGCCATGATCGTGAGGCGTCGCTCTCCGCCTTCGGCGTCGAGCAGAATATAGCCGCCCCTAGCCGAGAGATTTTCGCCACCGGCATCACGCCGAAGAAAAGGCATCGGCTGCCGGGATAACGCGATCAGCGCCGCGCGTCTGGGTGTGTCGAGGATCGCTTCCCAGCATTCGGCAGTCTCGATAGGATCGCCCGGTCGATAGACGGCAAGCCGGGGAATGGCGCGCAGCGCACTCAGATGTTCGATCGGCTGGTGTGTTGGACCATCTTCGCCAAGACCTATGGAATCGTGCGTCATCACGAAGATGGTGCGAATTTCCATCATAGCGGCAAGGCGAATGGACGGTCGGCAATAGTCGGAAAACGTTAGGAATGTTCCGCCGTACGGAATGAGGCCGCCATGTAACGCAATGCCATTCATTGCGGCTGCCATGCCATGTTCGCGGACGCCATAGTGAACATAGGAGCCGGCATAGTGACCGGGTGTGATTTCGACCTGATTTTTCGCCTTTGTATTGTTGGACGGCGTCAGATCCGCCGAACCACCGAGCATTTCGGGAATGGCATCGAACAGATGATTGAGCACGATGCCGCTTGCCTGCCGCGTCGCCAAATCCTTCTCGCTGGCAAGCAGCTCGACCTTGGCCGATGCGATTGCCTGACGCCAGTGGGAAGGTAGTTCTCCTTTCATGCGCCGTTCGAAATTTTCCCGAAGCGATTCCGGCATCTCCTTCACACGATCGGCTCAGGCCATCCGTGCCTGTCGGCCCCTCGCGCCGATCTGGCGCCAGCTGTCGAGCAGCGGTTGCGGGATTTCAAATGGAGGGGCGGACCAAGCGAGGATCCGGCGGGCGCCGGCGATTTCCTCTTCTCCCGGCGCGTCGCTATGCGCCTTTTGCGTGCCGGCCTTTGTCGGAAAACCAAAGCCGATGATGGTTCGGCAAGAAATCATCGATGGCCTGTCGGTAATTTTCCGGGCCTCGATGATGGCGCTGCGAATAGCGTCTGTGTCGTGTCCGTCGATTTCCTGCACGTGCCAGTTCGAGGCACGGAAACGGTCGGCTTGATTGTCGGATTCGGCAAGGCTGGTGGCGCCGTCGATGGATATGGAATTGTTGTCGAAAAAGGCGATCAGTCTTCCGAGCTTCAGATGGCCAGCGAGAGAAATCGCTTCGTGGCTGACGCCTTCCATCGTGCATCCGTCACCGAGGAAAACATAGGTGAAATGATCGACGAGATCGTCGCCAAAGGCGGAATTCATGATCCGTTCGGCCAAAGCAAAGCCAACCGAATTCGCCAGCCCCTGTCCCAAAGGCCCGGTGGTCGTCTCGATCCCGGGCGCGTGGTGATATTCCGGATGTCCGGGCGTCCTGCTATCGATCTGACGGAACCGTTGGATCTCTTCGATCGTCATGTCCTTGTAACCCGTCAGGTACAAAAGACTGTAGAGCAGCATCGAGCCATGGCCATTCGAGATCACGAAACGATCGCGGTCGAACCAATATGGATCGTCGGCATCGAACTTCACGAAGTCTGAAAACAGCACGGCTGCGATGTCCGCCATGCCCATCGGCATTCCCGGATGGCCGCTTTTTGCCTTTTCGACAGCATCCATGGACAGAAAACGGATGCAATTGGCGAGCTCGCGCAGATGCTGATCTTTGGGAGCCGGTACGGCCTTGTCGGCCGCTTGAGATTGGTTTTGCATTTATTCCTCCAAGGACTTGTTGCCGTGTCATCTGACGCGCAGATGGTGGTCCTGCGTAAACTGGGAACTGTTTTGGCTGGCGCCACGCCTGATTTCAGCAAGGAACCCAGAACGCCACTGGATGGCTTTGGGTTCCTGTTTCGTGCCTCGCCGGCTTTGGCGGCGCGAGCGCCTAGGCATCCTTACCCGCTTGCCTATGCCCCGGACGCCGCGGTCCTTGCCAAAAGGACGGAAATATCGCTGTTTGTGGGGTCTCAAGCATCCTTGTGGGCATCCCATTCCGGCAGGTAAGTCGCCTTCAACCAATGGCGGAGATCTTCCCCATACGGCCGTCGCCGCTCCTGCTAAATTTGATAGGCGCGCTGTCTGAGGTAATTCTCTTTCTGCGCCGCCATGTCGATCCTTGCCTCAGCAGAGAGAGAATAGCGCGTCACGCGTTCATTCAAGGATGCCGCACCTGATCGTGATCGCCAAGTCGTCCAAATTCTGAAAACCCGGCAGAGAACAGTCATGCTTTCGATATCGGTATCGGCGCGTCCCATAAGATCTCCGGCACCGTCTCGGTCGGGGTTAACCTGGGGTCGAATTTCTCACTGACCGGATCGCCGGCGTCGCATCGCGCACCCATAAAATGGACCTATGCGACGAAAAAAGACAATTTCTACTAATCGTTATAGTATTTTTCGATCTACAATCCCTACCCCTGCCGCCTTAATAGTTCCATCTACGAGGCCGCCCGAGTGTACTTTAATTGCGGGTGAAGAAGACCTGTCTTCGGCTTTATTACTGCGGCCATACTATCTGCGCATGAGGTCGCGGTTTTTAAGCATTGCCGGGAAACGGAGTGTACGCGATGAACCATCTGTCGATTGCTGAGAATGATGTGATCACCGAGTCCTCCGAAATTTTTGCTAAAGGTGGATCGCAACCAAATCCGCTTTATCATCCGCTGGCGCTTCAGGATGTTCTCGAGGCATTGCCGGAAGCCGTCTATACGACGGATGCCGTCGGTAGGATCACGTTCTACAACAAAGCAGCAGCTGTGATGTGGGGTGTCAGCCCCGAGCTTGGAGCGAGCGAATTTTTCGGCTCATGGAAGCTCTATCGGCCCGATGGGACACCTCTCCCGCACGACGAATGTCCCATGGCGATCGCGTTGAAAGAGCGCCGCGCCGTCAGAGGGCTGGAAGCGGTTGCCGAGCGGCCGGATGGTACACGTGTGGCTTTCCTTGCACTTCCAACTCCGATCTTCGACGCCGCCGGAAATCTTAGCGGCGCAGTCAATATGCTCGTCGATCTGACCGAACTGACCGTCGCGGAAGAGGCGGCCCAAAGGTTTGCCGCAATCGTTGAATCGTCCGACGACGCGATCCTCGCCAAGGATTTGAACGGCACAATCGTCAACTGGAACCGTGGCGCCGAGCGTCTGTTCGGTTACACGGCGGAGGAAGCAATCGGCCAGCCTGTTCTCATGCTTATTCCTCTGGATCGACAGAACGAGGAGCCAGAGATCCTGGCGCGCATCCGCCGTGGCGAACGCATCGACCACTATGAAACGATCCGGCGCCGGAAGGACGGCAGGCTCGTCGAAATATCATTGTCGGTCTCGCCGATCAAAAATCGCGAAGGCCGCGTAGTCGGTGCGTCCAAGATCGCTCGCGATATAACCGAGCGCCGGCGCGCGGAAGAGCAGCAACATCTGTTGATCAGGGAGATGGACCACCGCGTCAAAAATCTGTTCAGTCTTGCAAGCAGCGTTGTGTCCTTAAGCGCGCGAGCCGCGACGACACCGGGCGAGCTCGCATCCGCTGTTTCGGCCCGATTGAACGCATTGGCGCTTGCGCATGCCTTGACGGTTCCCCGCACGTCTGACGCAGCCAGTCGCAACGAGCAGACAACCATGCTGCACGCCTTGATCCAGACGATTGTGGCGCCCTACGATGTCAGCACCGACAACCGGCGATCGCGGGCCATCATTACTGGCCCCGATGTCACGATTAGCGGCAGCGCGGTCACGAGCTTTGCATTGCTGCTGCATGAATTTGCAACCAACGCCGCGAAATATGGAGCTCTTTCCACCTCGGACGGACGCGTCGATATAACATGCGTCGAGGATGGGGAGCACTTTATGCTGACGTGGACCGAGATCGGCGGGCCGCGGGTGGAGCGGCAATCCGATGGTGATGGATTTGGCAGCATCCTCGCCAAGGCGACGGTCCTCAGCCAGCTCGGCGGCGAGATTTCTCGGGAATGGAGACCCGAGGGTTTGTCGATCCGCCTCACGGTTAGGGCAGACCGTCTCGTTGCGTAATCGCAGTCCCTGTTTCGGTCGCGGATTCAATCGACCGTTCCGCAATATTGCCGCGCCATGCCGACCGAATAATTGCCTTCTTGATCCACTCCTTAAATAACGCAATCGAAATGGTACGCGTGAGGCGGTGTTGCTGCCCGAGGCGGGCTCCCACCAGATGAGCGCTCGCAGGTGAGCCAATGGTGGATTTCAACTTTGGCGCAACACAAGGTCAAGGTTTTGACCCCGACCCGGCATTGTTCTGCGAAGTGCCAGAACTATGTCATGATTTCTTCGCGTGATCGTCAGTCGTGCGGGTGGATTGGGACGAATACTCTTTGCCGTCTCGATAAAAGAGAGCGAAAGCGTCTCGCCCCGCCGAGAGCCGGCAAGAACGGCAATGGTGCCCATACTCTCGTGAAACGAGCCAAAATAGCGCCTCGTCGCTGCGTCATATCGGATACTGATGCGCATCGATATGCCAAATATGATCGCTGTCATGCAGCGCCCGTCAAAGACGGCCTGCCGCCCCACGCTATTGCCTTTGAATTCGCACGTCAGCGCGTGGTCTGAGCCATTGGCACGCTCCAACTTGCCAGTTCCGGTAAACTGTCCGTCAAAAGTGCGAAGAAAGTCCGCATCCTGGCTGAGGGCACCGGGTGCCGACCGTGCCCATGTTGTCGTTGTGATTGCGACCAGAAGTAAGACCGTCGTAAATGCCTTGAGCATTGTGGAACGATGAGGCACCGGTCATTCCTCCACGCATCGTCATTTGGATACGTGTTCCGGTTTACCCTTTATCTTGGTCGATGCGAACTCCTCCAGTTGCCGCTCGCTCATGGATCTCTCCATTTCTTTCGAGACTCCCTTCAATTCGCTTTTCGGAGTCTCGCCACGCTTTGCGGACAGCGCTGCGCCGGCAGCCCTTTGTTGAGCTTTGGATTTCGCGGGCATTTCGATCTCCTTTGAAGATTGCCGCTTTCATGGACGGTAGTTCTATAACTTCGGAAGGCATTGAACGTTCCAAAATGCCAACCGAAAATCCCTTCGAGACGCATGCTGCAACCGCAACAACAGAGCCTCGCACCTACCAGGTTGCGAACAGGCCGATAGCGGCGGCAACCATGATAAACGTTGCCAGCCATCCGACGATCTTCAATCCGATATGCAACCGAAATTCGCCCATTGCCGGACGATGGCTCGAGAGATGCATCATCAACGCCATGACGGGAACTGCGACGACGCCGTTGATCACCGCACTCCAGAAGAGCGCCTTGATTGGATCTATCGGACTGAAATTCAGGCCAATTCCGAGGAACGTTGCGATAGCGATAGCTCCGTAGAAAGCCTTTGCCCTTCCGGCCGTGCGTGAGAGCCCCACGGGCCATCCAAAGGTCTCTCCAAGCGCATAGGCGGATGAGCCGGCGAGCACGGGCAGGGCGAGCAGCCCGGTTCCGATGATGCCGAGAGCAAAGATGAAAAACGCAAAGGGCCCCGCTATCGGCCGGAGCGCCTCGGCTGCCTGCGAAGATGTCTGGATATCGGTGACGCCGTGCGCGTTCAACGTTGCTGCGGTCGTCAAAATTATAAACAGTGCCACCACGTTCGAGATGAGCATACCGATATAAGTATCCCATTGGATACGCTGAAACTCCGGCTTCGCTTGCTCGGGCGCGCGTTTAAGCGGTTTTGCCTGCGGGCGTTCTTTGACCTCCTCAACTTCTTCTTCAGCCTGCCAGAAGAACAGGTAGGGGCTGATTGTCGTCCCGAGCACGGCAACAACCGCCGTGATGTAGGGCCCATCGAAGGTGATGTGCGGCACGACCAGATTATAGCCGACGGTGCCCCATGGAATATGCACCACGAAGGCGACGCCGACACAAGCAAAGAGCGAGAGGGTGAGCCACTTTAAAACTGAAACATACCGCGAATATTGCGAAAACACTTCCAGCAGCACCGACGCAAGGCCGAACAAGGCAACATAGATCAACGCCGGGCCGCCGATCAGCAGCTTGAGTGCCGCCCCCATCGCGCCGAGGTCAGCCCCAATGTTGATGACATTGGCGACCACCAGCAATGATACGACGCTGTATACGACGCCAACGGGGTAGTGTCTCTTCAGATTGCCGGCGATGCCTTGACCTGTGACGCGCCCGATCCGGGCACTGATTTCCTGAATGGCGCACATCAAGGGCCAGCTGAAAAGCATGACCCAGCCCATGCTGTATCCGAATTGAGCGCCGACTTGCGAGTAGGTCGCAATGCCGCTCGGATCATCGTCGGACGCCCCGGTGATCAGCCCGGGACCAAGGATTTTTAACAGATTCGGACGCTTTGACTGTTTGCTCGCCGCCTCAGGCGATGGCTCGGTAGAATTGGCGTCCATCGAAAATGTCTCACCTCTTGATCGTGCGGCGTCGAACAGCGCTCATACGCTAACGATCAAGGCGACCATTGGTTTCAGCCCATGCCAGCCATTTATTGTTTGGGTTGAGGAGTGTCATGCTGACTTGGTGACTATGGCAGTCATCCGCGTGACAGACCTCGTGCCCAGCAAAAGATCGTTCAAATCCAAACTCCCGCTAACGCGGTTTCTGAAAGATATGCTAGGTGATTTGAGCATCGGTTGTGGGTCGTTACCCAGAGTGCCAGGGAAAAGAAACGCGATGATCCGCAAATATCTCACCAGCCATGAGCATCCGTTGCAGTCGGCCGATTTGGATATCTGTCAGCGGGCTTTCGATGCTCTTCTGATCGAGTTGGACATCGCCAAAGACACAGAAGAAGCGGAGCGCGTGGCTGCCGTTATCATCGAGTTGTATCAACAAGGGGTTCATGATGAACACCAGCTACTCGTTCTCGCTGGTGGAGCCCGCGGAAAGATCTGAAGGGGTGTGGGTATAGACAAGTGAATGCGGTGGATTTGCGTCGGTAGTGAGCGGGAAAACTGCCGCGTCAGCGGGCGGGTTCAGCTCGCGATTGGTCGCCTGGCGAATGCGCGCGAGGAGTTCGATCATGTCCTTAGGCTGCGGTTTCTTTGACGGATCGAAATGCTGGTAAAGCTGGATCGTGTTCATGCTGACTGCTCCAACCACCGAAGCACTGCGATTTCATCTTCGTCCAACCATTTCAGCATGTTGCTGGATCTCGTCTTCACCTTCACTTGCGTAATTTCGGCTAGGGCGCCGTTCTCGAAGTCTTCAAATACACGCGGGTGGATGTAGGATGCTCGGCACACAGCGCGCGTGTTCACCAGTTTCGCCGCAACGGCATCGATGACTTCGTTCACTTGTCTTGCTCGCGCTGCGGCGGTGTCGGCAGGTTGGATAGCCGCCAGCGTGGAGGCCGCCATACGGGTGGCGCCCCAGGTGCGGAATTGCCGCGAGCTGAAGTCGCCGGCCGCCGCGTCACGAATATAAGCATTAACGTCCTGCGAGCGTATCGAATGACGAACGCCATCGTCGTCCACATATTGGAACAGCTGCTGGCCGGGCAACTCCTGCAGCATTCGTATGGCGCGGATGATGCGGCGATCGCTGTAGCTCAGTCGCCATTCCTTGCCGGATTTCCCCTTGAATCGAAACTGGACGCGTGATCCCACCACTTTGACGTGGCGGCTGCGCAAGGTCGTCAAGCCATAGGAGTGGTTTTCCATCGCATAGGCCTCGTTGCCGATGCGGATGAAGAGCTTGTCCATCAGCCAGACGACGGTAGCGAGCGCGTTTGCTAGTCCGGGCTTCCTTCGGCGAAGGTCGATATCGATCCGCTTGCGGATTTTAGGCAATGCTCGGGCGAACTCCGTCAGTTGCGCGAATTTTTCCCGGCCGCGCTCTGCGATCCAATCCGGATGATAGCGATATTGTTTTCGTCCCCTGACATCGCGGCCGACGGCCTGCAGGTGCGATCGCGGATCCGGTGAAATGATCACGTCGATGTATGCGGGAGGAATGGCCAGGGCGGAAAAGCGGTCGAGCTCGACCTTGTCGACGATGCGGTTTCCGCTCTGATCGTAATAGAGAAAGTCTTTTCGGCCCTTCTTGCGGGTAACGCCGCCGTCCAGTGTGGCGAGATAGAAATATCCGGAACCATGGTCACCTTGCGGCGCTGCCGGGTCAACAGCTGCGCGTCCGCGTCCCTCTACGACCTCGGCCGAGGCTGGTCTGGCGACGCTATCGCTGCCGCCGCCATTTAGTCCCGATCCCAAACGCGCTTTGCCCTCAGTCGTGGTCCTCTTGCTCGGGCGCATTTGAAATCTTGGGTCCGCGCGGGTGTTTGATGTTCTCTGCATCGCGCGCAGCTTACGCAAGCATACGGATGTGGGGCTCGCGATCCCAATAACGCTTGCCGGCTGCACCGACAAAAGCGGAGAGACCGACCACACCTGCGTCAGGTTGAATGCCGGCTTTGTCGAGCAGAGGCTTGGCCGGCTCATCATAACCGATGGCCTTCAGATGGCCGAAGGCATCCATCACCCATTGCACGGCAGCCCCTTCCTTGACGAGCATTGCCGCGCCCTCCTTCGACAGGATGACCGCCACGGCGTCGAAGAGTTGCGACGGCGAACCGAGGAGTTGCCCGTCGGCCTGGATCGTATTGCCATCTGAAAGTTTCGTTCCCCCCACCTTCGGCGCGACGATGAAGGGTGTGGCGCCGGCGGCGGTCAGAGAGCCGATAAGATCAGAGATTGCCTTGGCGTCGCTGCCCGCGGCGATCATGATGCCGATCTGCCGACCTTCGATCGTGTCCAGCATGTTGCGATGTATGGACAGGGATGGCGAAGGATCGAGATCGATCGGTTTACGGGCGGGCGGATTCTTGTTGGGCAGGACGATGCCGAGACCGGCGGCGACGCGGTTTGCCAGATCGGCGTCGACATTCATGAGGTTGCCCACCATGCGTGGCGGCACCTGCTCGAGCTGCACCTTCGATAGCTCGAACACGAAGGCGGAGGCGATGTGAGCCTGTTCCGACGGCGTTTGCGATTTCCAGAACAGGCGTGCCTGACTGTAGTGATCGGCAAAGAGTTCGCCGCGTGCCCGCAATTTGTCACCTTGCTCTTCTTCCCCGGCCTGGTGGGCGAAGGTTCGAAAGCCGGTGACCGGACATTCACGCGGCCCGCCAGGCTCGCCGCTTGCGGCAAGGCTGTTGGGTTCGTAATTGGCGCGGCCCTTGGGTACGTTCATCTGCATCTGGCCGTCGCGCTGGAAGTTCATCACCGGACATTTCGGCGCGTTGATCGGCAATTGATGGAAATTCGCGGTGCCGAGCCGTGATTTCTGTGTGTCGAGATAGCTGAACAGACGCCCCTGCAGCAGCGGATCGTTGGTGAAATCGACCCCCGGCACGATATTGGCCGGACAGAAGGCGACCTGCTCGGTTTCGGCAAAGAAATTGTCCGGATTGCGATCAAGCACCATCCGTCCCACGATCTTGAGTGGCAGGATCTCCTCAGGAATGAGCTTGGTGGAATCGAGGACATCATAGGGAAGGCTTTCGGCGAATTTGTCGTCGAAGAGCTGTAGGCCGAGCTCCCATTCCGGAAAATGGCCGGCGGCGATCGTCTCGAACAGATCGCGGCGATGATAGTCGTTATCGGCTGCCTGTAGTTTCAACGCTTCGTCCCACACCAGCGACTGCATGCCGAGTTTCGGCCGCCAATGGAATTTCACGAAGGTGGATTTACCGGCCTCGTTGACGAGGCGGAAAGTGTGGATGCCGAAGCCCTGCATCATGCGGAGCGAGCGAGGAATGGCGCGATCCGACATCGCCCACATCAGCATATGGGTCGCTTCCGGCATCAGGGATGCCCAATCCCAGAAGGTATCGTGGGCACTGCCGGCTTGCGGATAGGCCCTGTCCGCCTCCATTTTGACGGCATGGACGAGATCCGGAAACTTGATCGCATCCTGGATGAAGAAGACGGGGATGTTGTTGCCGACGAGATCCCAGTTGCCTTGCTTGGTGTAGAATTTCACCGCGAAGCCGCGCACGTCGCGCGGCGTATCGACGGAGCCTGCGCCGCCGGCAACGGTGGAGAAGCGGACGAAGACCGGGGTCTTTTCGCCCTTGCGCTGGAACAGATCGGCCTTGGTGATGTCGGGAAGCGGCTCATAGAGTTCGAAAAACCCATGCGCGCCCGAACCGCGGGCATGCACGATCCGCTCGGGGATGCGTTCGTGATCGAAATGAAAGATCTTTTCGCGCAGCACGAAATCTTCAAGAAGGGTCGGCCCGCGCACGCCCGATTTCAAGCTGTTCTGGTTGTCGGAGACAGGGATGCCCTGGTCTGTCGTCAAATGATCGACGCCCCCATGCGGCCCCTTGGCCGGCACCTGCTGATGCGTCTCGCCGCCTTCGCCGCGCGAGGTCTCGAAATTCGTGTCCGTTGCCATTGGGGGTCCTCCTTCGGATGTCATTCTGCGGACCTAACGCCCGCTATTCCCGGTTGTTCCGAGCGACCTGCGTTCGTCGCTCATGGGCCGTTCAGGGGGCAATGAGCCCAATGCCAAGATCGTGTTGGTGGCGACGGTAAAGGTGGGCAGGTGCTTCGACGATCGTCACCTCCAATGTCGGATGCACGATGCCGTCAGTGAAATGGCCGCCGAGCACAGGGGCAAACAAGCGTAAAACCAGGAATGGTTTTCCGATCATGGATTTCGCGCGACGCGCTATACCCCGACCCTCAGCGGCCTCATTTCCTTGTGGGCGATGTGGTGATTGCCTCTTGAAGACGCTCATCGAAGCCGGCCAATGCCGATGAGAAATTCAGTTCCTCGGCATTTTCCGAAATCGCAAAGCCCGCCCGGCTCTTCAGCCGGGCTGCGTCACAGGCGTTGTCCATTCCTACGGCCGCCGCACGACCCGCATAACCAGCGAGATGACCAGCAGAACCAAGAAGATGAAGAACAGAACTTGTGCGATCGAAGCAGAAGCGCCCGCGATTCCTCCGAATCCGAGAACCCCCGCAATCAGCGCCACAACAAAAAACACCAGAGCATAATAAAGCATGGTGATCTCCTTTTCGGTGTATGAGGAGACAACGGAACTCATCAAAATTGGTTCCAAAACATCCATAATCTTATTGCAGTTGATCTTTCGCGCTTGGCTGCGGGCATTGATCTGCTCAAGCGAGGTAACAATGGAGGTCGGCAATGAAGGCGTCCCATGGCATCTGCTTGTACATCAGCCGAACCCAACGGCGCGTTGAAATAATCTATCGTCCTCATCGGGTTCGGGTGGTTCGGCTGCCTGGAGATAGAATTTTGCAGGAACTGTCAGAACAAACCAAAGACTTGCCCCCAGTAAGAAAAACATCCCCGTCGGGTCGGCTGTTCCTGCGAAAAACGGGAGGCTTGCGGACACGAACAGGACGGTCATTCTCACGGACCATTCTGCCTCCCGTTTTGTGAAGGCGCGCGTCCTGTGGAGTGCATATTCTCGTCGGCTGTAGATATTGGCTACTCTGAACGAGGAAACCAATTTCCAAACCGAAGGGAGCGCGAGCATGGCGAGAGCTGAAGCGCAGAGGACAAGCCCAGAGTCGTGAAGAAAATGTGCGGCGGCGATCAAGAGAAGCGAGAGCACAGCGAGATGCCATGTCGGCTCCAGCCGCTCGGGATGTTGTCCGAAACGAATATGCCAGGCTCGCAAGCCGCCAGCTGCGCCGTCTAGCAACGGTCGATCGATGTAGCTGTTAATCCATTCCATTCGCGGGTCCTCATAATCAGACCTGAACGGAACATCACTTTATTGGGTCATCATCGTGGCAGCGCCACCGCCAAGTGTCGATCCGACATCACAACGGTTGGCGCGCGTCGAGTTATGTTCAGGGCAGAGGGGAAAGGTGTGGTTTCGATTTTGACTTAACGGCCAATTCTTCCGCGGGCGCATTCCAAGGGTTCGGATGGGAACCATACAGCTGCCCACCTCTATCTCATTGGGATTGGTCGAGTGCATGCGGAGACGGTGTTCCGGGTCGCTCTCCAGAGCGATCTCGGGAGATGATCACACCAGCAACTATGATGAATGCGAGAATTGCTGCCGTCACAATGGAGACCATCAATGACCGGTATTTTCTTGGCTCGGAATATGGCATCGCCGTATCCTTCTATTGCCGAGGACAGGAGTGCATTCCTCAACACCCTGGGGTCTTAAATGTTCCGAGTGGCCACAGCGAGCCTCCCGTGCGCGACAAACATCCTCCGCCTCGTTGCAGCCGTCAGGGAACTAAGCATGCCGAAGTCCGTTCCACTTCCGCGACGGAGGAAAATCCATGGCGCCACGCTCGTTCTGGAAGGGCTATTTGAAACTATCACTCGTGACCTGTCCAGTCGCGATGGCACCGGCGACGACCGAAAACGAGAAGGTGCGATTCCATACCCTCAACAGGAAGACCGGGAACCGCATCGTTAGCCGCTATGTCGATTCCGTGACCGGCAAGGTCGTGGACGAGGATGACGAGGTCAAGGGATACGAGCGTGGCGAGAACGAATTTGTCATCCTTGAAGATGAGGAGCTCGACGCTGTGGCGCTGGAAAGCACCCGCACGATCGACATTGAGATGTTCGTGCCGCGCGACAGCATCGAGTGGATCTGGTTCGATACGCCGCATTATCTGACGCCGGATGATCCCGTCGGTGAAGAAGCTTACTGCGTCATCCGTGAGGCCATGGTCGCCACTGGCATGGTCGGCATCTCGCGACTGGTCATGTACCGCCGCGAGCGTGCCGTCATGCTCGAACCGCGCGGACGAGGGATCGTTCTGTGGACGTTACGGTTTGGCGATGAAGTGCGCGATGAGCAGGATTACTTCGGTGATATCGAGAGGCAATCGACTGAACCCACGCTGATGACGCTTATGGAGAAGCTGATAGACAAGCAGAAGAAGCCGTGGAGCCCGAGCATGGTGACCGATCCGATCCAGCAAAAGCTGCTCGATATCATCGCTTCCAAGAAAAAGGGCCGGAAGCGTCCCGCCAAGGTAAAGGTGGAAGAAGAGGCTGCGCCCAGCAACGTCATCAATATCATGGACGCGCTCAGGAAGAGTATTTCGCAGGAAACGAGAACCAAAAAGCGATAGCGGCGCGGTCGTTCGAGTGTTTTAGGCCACACGCTTTCTCTTCGGCGGTGACCGGCGTAGCGGTTCGGCCGCCGCCTTGAAGTCCGCCCACGGGTCCGAGCGCAAAGCCGCCAGCCGTGTCGGCACATTCAGCACCGTAAAATAGTTCGGCCCTATGGGAGGCGTTAGTTCCTCCCATGATAGTGGCATGGAAACCGCCGCTCCTGGGCGGGCTCGGGTCGAGTAGGGGGCAACGGCCGTCATGCCCCGCTGATTGCGCAGGGCCGTCCCGACCGGTAGGTCTTTGAATGCGGCGACGATATCCCAAACGAGGACGGTTCCGCCGCCATATTCGCCTTTCGGGATTGTGCCTTCGAAACCTCCGTATTCCAGCGGGTGGTCCTCCGTGTGGACGGCTAGCCGTTTGTTGCCGGCAACCAGGCTGGGGCCTTTGGCGACCGCCCAACTTTTAAGAACGTCGTCCATCTCCAGGCGAAAATCATAATGCAGCCGGCGGGCGGCATGTTTTTGAATGACGAAGCTGTTGTCCGACCCCTGCCTTTTCTCGCAACCTTGCCTTTCGGCTCGATTGTTTTCGAGAAGTCGCGTTTGCTGTTATAGGTTTCGAGCGGCATGGTCAGCCCGCCTTGCGCCGTGGTGGCGAGGATGTACCGGTGCGCGATTTCGTCGTTCGGCGCCGCGCTGAGCCGGTTTTGTCCGCCGCCTGCTTCGGCCCTGCTTTATCGCCATCCATGCCGGCGCTCTGGCGCAGTGCTTCCATAAGGTCGGTGACCTTCGCGATCTTCGGGGGCTTGCGTTTCGCAATGGCCTTACCTTCGACTTTCGCCTTCACCAATTCGATGAGCGCTGCTTCGTAGCGATCATCGAATTCGCCGGCCACGAACGTGCCGTGCTTGGTATTGATGATGTGTTCGGCAAGGTCGAGCATCTCGCCTTTGATCTTCATCTCGGGCACGTCGTCAAAGGCCTCTTCGGCAGCGCGGACCTCATAATCGAAATTCAGTGTCGTCGCGATCAGTCCCTTGCCATGGGCGCGGATCAGCATGGTGCGCATACGACGAAACAGGACCGCCTGCGCAATGGCCACGACCTGTCTCTTG
>Ga0105237_10002423_pt1 | contig 23160 bp, 21 predicted proteins | sample KBSC24metaG_FD_81520 | JGI IMG/M metagenome (GOLD analysis project Ga0105237, IMG submission 81520) | Corn rhizosphere microbial communities from Kellogg Biological Station, Michigan, USA - KBS C2-4 metaG | ecosystem: Host-associated > Plants > Roots > Rhizosphere > Soil | place: Michigan, USA...
ATCGATGCGATCGATCGCTCCGCGCTGGTCGCCTGACCCGGTCAGGCGCTCGGGAAAATCCCGATGCTCGCCCCGAAGGCATGGAACAGGCGCGGCCAGGCCGCCGCCGGTTCCGGCGGCTGGGGGCGCACGCCGAAGCCATGGCCGCCCCGGTTGAAGACGTGCAGCTCCGCGGGCCGCGCGGCCGCGTGCAGCGCGCCGTAGAGCGCCAGGCTGTTGCCCACCGGGACGAGGCCGTCATCTCCGGCATGGGCCAGGAAGCAGGGCGACGTCGTGGCATCGACGCGCAATTCCACCGAGCCGTGCCGGCGCTCCTCCTCGCTCGCCGAGGCGCCGAGCAGCGCGTCGCGCGATCCGCCATGGGTGAAGGGCGCCGACAGGCTGACCACCGGATAGAGCAGGCCGGCGAGATCGGGCCGCGCCGGCAGCGCGTCCGCCGCATCCATGGCGGCATAGACCGGCTCGGCATGGCGGGTCGCCAGCGATCCCGCCAGATGACCGCCGGCGGAGAAGCCCAGCACCGCGACGCGATCGGGCTGGATCGCGAAGCGCTGCGCGTTGCTGCGGATCAGCCGCATCGCGCGCTGCGCATCCTGCAGCGGCACCACCGCGCGATCGGCCCAGCCTTCGGACGGCAGGCGATAGAGCAGGATGAAGGCGGTGATCCCCAGCGCGTTCAGCCAGCGCGCCTGCGAGACGCCCTCATTGTCATAGGAGAGGAAACCGTAGCCGCCGCCCGGCATCAGCAGCACCGCCGCGCCATTGGGCCTGGCCGGCCGGTGGACGATCAGCCGCGGCTGGCTCACGCCGGTGATGAACCGGTCCGGCTTGGCCGGATCGTGCGACTGGTCGGCCGCACGCTCGGTCAGGGACGGCGTGGCGCCCGATCCGGGAACGCCGCGCGGCCACAGCGGCAGCGTCTCCTCGCTGGCCGTGAAGCTCTGCGCCATCGCCGGCATGGCCATGGCGGCTCCCGCCATGGCGAGAAGCGCGCGCCGGCTGGTCTCGATCATCGTCCGTTCCTCATAGTTGTTCAGCAAGCGTGAAGATGCGGGCGGCCGCCGCCCATTTCTCGCCCGGCCCGGCGGAGGGGATCGGGCGCTGCACGCTCGCCATCAGCGTTTCCCACGCCTGCACGTCCGGATCGGCGGCGTCGGCGGCGGCCTTGGCCTCCGGATCGAAGCCGTCGGCGGTCTCCATCACCATCACCAGCCGGGTGCCGGCGCGGTAGATGTCCATCGCCGTCACGCCGGCCGCGCGGATGCTGCGCCCGATCGCCGGCGGCAGCGCGCCGGCGGCATGCCAGGCCTCGTAGCGCGCGATGGCATGCGGATCATCGACGAGATCGAGCAGCAGGACATGCCGCTGCCGATCAGCCACGATCGGCGACCACCCGCTGCCGCTGCGTGCCGAGCCCGGCGATGCCGAGCTCCATCACGTCGCCGTCCTTGAGGAAGTGCGGCGGCTTCTGGCCCATGCCGACGCCCGGCGGGGTGCCGGTGGCGATCACGTCGCCGGGGTTCAGCGTCATGAACTGGCTGAGATAGCTCACCAGGAAGGCCGGCTTGTAGACCATCGTCGCGGTCGAGCCGTCCTGATACCGGTGGCCGTTGACCTCCAGCCACATGGCGAGGTTGGTCGAATCGGCGATCTCGTCGCGGGTCACCAGCCAGGGGCCGATCGGGCCGAACGTGTCGCAGCCCTTGCCCTTGTCCCAGGTGCCGTGCCGCTCCAGCTGATATTCCCGCTCCGACACGTCGTTGATGAGGCAATAGCCGGCGATGTGCGCCTCGGCATCGGCCTCCTCGACATATTTGGCGGGCGCGCCGATGACGATGCCGAGCTCGACCTCCCAGTCCGTCTTGGTCGAACCGCGCGGGATCACGACATCGTCGTCCGGCCCGATGATCGCGCTGGTCGCCTTGGTGAAGAGGATCGGCTCGGGCGGCACGGTCGCGCCCGTTTCGGCGGCATGGTCCGAATAATTGAGGCCGATGCAGAGAAACTTGCCGACCCGGCCGACGCAGGGCCCGAAGCGGACCGGCCCATCGACCGCCGGCAGGCTCGCCGGATCGATCGCCGCCAGCCTGGCGAGGCCCTCGGGCGTGAGTGCCGCGCCGGCAATGTCCTCGACATGCCCGGAGAGGTCGCGCAGCGCGCCCTCGGCATCGATCAGGCCGGGGCGTTCCGCGCCCGTGGCGCCGTAGCGAACCAGTTTCATACCATCTCCTCAGTTGATCCAGCCGCCGTCGATGACGTGTACGGCGCCGGTCGTGAAGGCGGATTCGTCACTCGCCAGATAAAGCGCCAGCGCCGCGACCTCCTCCGGCGTGCCGAGCCGCCCCATCGGCTGGCGCGCGACGAACTGGCGGTGCGCCGCCTCATAGTCGCCGGTATCGCGCAGCCGCTGCTGGAGCGAGGGCGATTCCACCGTGCCGGGACAGATGGCGTTGCAACGCACCCCCCGCCCCACGAAATCGGCCGCCACCGCCTTGGTGAGCCCGATCACGCCGGCCTTGGTGGCGCCGTAGGCGAAACGGTTGGGGATGCCCTTCACCGAGCTCGCGATCGACGAGACGTTGACGATCGATCCGCCCCCCGCCGCCAGCATGGCCGGCAGGACGGCGCGGATCATCCGGTACATCGCCGTCATGTTGAGATCGATCGAGAAGGCCCAGGCCGTCTCGTCGCAATCGAGGATGGTGCCGGCATGGACGAAGCCGGCCACGTTGCACAGGATGTCGATCGCTCCGACATCGCCGGCGAGCGCGGCGATGGCATCGGCGTCGGTCACGTCGAGCCGGCGGCGCTCGCAGCCGTCGAGCCCGTCGAGCAAAGCCTCGTTCAGATCGGTCGCGATCACGCGCGCGCCCTCGGCCATGAAGGACAAGGCCGTGGCGCGGCCGATCCCCTGCCCGGCCGCGGTGATGAGCGCGGTCTTGCCCGCCAGCCGCCCGCTCATGCCGAAACCCTCGTGGCGAGCGGCAGGCAGGCCGGGCCGATCGGATCGAACGCCTTGTAGGTCAGGATGAATTCGCGATGGCCCAGCGCCTCGGACACGCTGCGCGCGCCGCCCGCGACGGCCGCCACGCGCTCGAAAATCTCGTCACCCACCTCGGCCAAGCTGGCGTCTCCTTCCAGGATGCGGCCGGCATCGACATCCATGTCGGCCGCGAGGCGCCGTGCCGTCTCCGGATTGGCGCAGATCTTGATGACAGGCGAAATCGCCGAGCCGACCACCGAGCCGCGCCCGGTGGTGAACAATGTCAGATGCGCGCCGCAGGCGATCATCTCGACGATCTCGGCATTGTCCGAAATGTTGGGGAAGCCGAAGCGCGGCTCGCCGTCCGGCACCACGTCCAGCAGATAGAGGCCGCCGGTCGGCGGCACGTCGCCCGGCTTGATGATGCCGCTGATCGGCGAGGAGCCGGACTTGGAATAGGCCCCCATGGATTTCTCCTCCTGGGTGGTCAGTCCGCCCTCGGCATTGCCGGGCGCGAAGCTGCCGAAGCCCATCGTGGTGTAATAACGCTCCGCTTTGTGCACGCAGGCCTCGATCTCGCGGCCGAGCTCCGGCGTGACCGCGCGCTCGGCCATGATCGTCTCGCAGCCGACCAGTTCGCCCGTCTCCTCGAAGATGCAGGTGGCGCCGGCCGCGACCAGCCGATCGAACGCGCGGCCGACCGCCGGATTGGCGGTGATGCCGCTCGTCCCGTCCGACCCGCCGCAGATCGTGCCGATCACCAGTTCGTCCAGCGCCATCGGCGCGCGCGGCGTCGCGTCCGCCGCCTCGCGGACCCGCGCGACGGCATCGCGGCCGGCGGCGATCGTCGCCGCCGTGCCACCGACCTCCTGAATCACGAGCAGTTCCACCGGCCGCCCGCTCGCGCGCACCACCTCGGCCAGCCGCTCGCGGTTGAAGCTCTCGCAACCGAGCGAGACCAGCACCACGCCGCCGACATTGGGATGGGTGGCGATCGCCTCCATCACCCGCCCGGCATAGGCATTGGGATAGCAGCCCGGAAAGCCGATCAGATGCACGTCGGGATCGTCCGCGCGATCGACGATCCGGCGCGCGACATGATGGGCGCACTCCACCAGATAGGCGACCGCCACGACGTTGCGGATGCCCTTGCGGCCGTCCCCGCGCAGAAAGCCCTCGATCATTCCCGTTCCCCCGCCGCGGACCGCAGGTGGGCCGCGATATAGTCGCTGCGCATATTGTGGAGATGGACCCATTCGCCGGCCTCCGCGGGCGCGATCATCGAGCCGATCGGGGCGCCATATTTGATCACCCGGTCGCCGGGGCGGAGCGCCGTCCGCGCGATCTTGTGGCCGATCGTGATGCCCTCGCGCGCGGGCACGGTGCCGCCCGCCACGGGCAGCATGTCGCCCGCCTGGATCGGGGCGACGACGACGAGGACATTGTCGTCCTCATGGAGAAGGATGAGCTGGGTCATGACGGGAGGTCCGCGACCGCCCCCCACAGCGCGTCGCTCACCGGCGCGGCCAGGCGCGCGAGCGTCTCGGTGACCTCGGCGGCGCTGGCCATGCCCGGGATGACCGAAGCGACGGCGGGGTGACGGAGGGGAAATTGCAGCGCCGCGGCGGGCAGCGACACGGCGAGCCGGTCGCACGTCGCCTGCAGGGCGCGTGCGCGGCGCAGCATGGCATCGGATGCCGGCGCGTAATCGAAGCGCGCATCGTCCGCGATCGGCCGGGCGAGGATGCCGCTATTGTAGGGGCCGCCGATCACCACCTTCACGCCGCGCACGGCGCATGCGGCCAGGAGCCGGTTCGCCGAGCGATCGAGCAACGTGTAGCGGCCGGCCAGCAGGATCAGGTCGAGCTCGATCCGGTCGATCAGGTCCAGGCAGATCGCCACTTCGTTCACGCCGATGCCGATCGCATCGACGACGCCCTCGTCGCGGAGCCGGCGCATCGCCGGATAGCCCTCGTCCAGGAATTGCCGCAGCCGCTCCTCGTGGCGATCGCCATGGGTGAGCTGGCCGATGTCGTGCGCGAACAGGATGTCGACACGATCGCGCCGCAGCCGCGCGAGGCTGCCGTCGAGCGAGCGAAGCACGGCGTCGGCCGAATAATCGAACACCGGCTCGTAGGGCCGCGCGTCGACGAAGCCGTGGCGCTCCCGCGCGGGCCGCTCGACCGGGGTCAGCAGGCGCCCCGCCTTGGTGGAGACGACGACATCCGCGCGGGCATCGAGCCCGCGGCCCAGCCGCTCCTCGGCGAGGCCGAAGCCGTAATGCGGAGCGGTGTCGAAATAACGGATGCCGCCCGCCAGCGCCGCCGCGACGGCGCCTTCCGCCTGCGCGTCGCTCATCGCGCGATACAGATTGCCCAGCGCGGCGGTGCCCATGCCGAGGCGGGGAAGCTCAACCATGCGCGCCCTCCCGCAGCCCGTAGACTCGCGCCGCGTTGCGATGGAACACCGCCGCCTGATCGGGCGCCGGGATCAGGTCGCGCGCCATGCCGAGCCATCCGGCATAGCTGCCGGCCAGGGTCAGCACCGGCCAGTCGCTGCCCCACAGCAGCCGCTCCGCGCCGAACAGGGCCAGCAGATGCGCGACCGTTTCGGGGATATCGCGCGCCGGCACCTCGTTGAGCAGGCCCGACAGCTTGACGTGAACCTGATCGCAGCCGGCCAGCGGCGCGATCGCCGCGCGCCATGCGGCCAGCCCGCCGGTGCCTTCCGGCTTGGCGGCATGATCGATGACGATCGCGAGCGCCGGGTGGCGCGCCGCCAGCCGGGCCAGCGCGGGCAGATGGCGGGGCCGGATCAGCGCATCGAGCACCAGCCCCTGCGCCGCCATCGCGGCGAAGCCGGCATCGAGCGCCGGATCGTCGTACCAATCGGCCTCGCGGCCCTGCACCATCGGGCGCAGGCCGACCAGCAGCGGATCGGCGCCGCGCGCCGCGACCGACGCCGCGTCGCTCGGATCGGCCCAGCCCACGACGCCGGCGATGCGTTCGCTGCCGCGCGCGATCCCGAGCAGCCAGTCGGTGTCGCGCGGGCTTTCCTGGCTCTGGACCAGCACCGCCCGGTCGACGCCGTTCGCATCGAGCAGGGCGACCAGCTCGGCCAGCTCGACATCGCGATGAATTGCGGCGTCCTGCGCGGTGGGCCAGGTGCAGTCATTCTGCCCCAGCCGCCAGAGATGGACATGTGCGTCGATCATGCGCCGGCCTCCTGGCGGTCGCGCAGGTGCATCCGGGCGAACAGGGCGACGATCAGGAAGCAGGCGGCGGGCACCAGCATCGCCGCGCGGATCGTCCCCGCCCAGTCGGACACCAGCCCCATCAGCGCGGTCAGCGCCGCGCCGCCGATGATGGCCATGACGATCAGCGAGGATCCCGGCTTGGTCAGCGGCCCGAGGCCGCGCAGCGCCAGCACGAAGATGGTCGGGTACATGATCGACATGAAGGCGCTCGACGCGACCAGCGCCGCCACCCCGGTCCATCCGCCGACCGCCACCGCCAGCCCGCACAGCGCGGCGTTGATCAGGCCGAACACCATCATCAGCCACGCGCCGGACAGCCGGGCCATCAGCGCGGAGCCGGCGAAGCGCCCGGCCATGAACAGGGCCAGCGATCCGGTCAGCAGCCAGGCCGCGTGGCGCGTGCCGAAATCGGGGAAGGCGGCGGTGGTGTAGCGGATCAGGAAGCTCCACACGCCGACCTGCGCGCCGACATAGAAGAATTGCGCGCCGACCCCGGCCAGGTAGCGTGGCCGCGCCAGCAGCGCGCGGAACGCACCGGGCGCGCCGTCCTCCGCCTCGCCGCCACGGGTGGCGACGGCCGGGAAGCGGGTCAGGCCGATCAGCGCGGCCCAGGACAGAGCGACGATCGCGATCAGCACGTAAGGCAGCCGCACCGCCGCCGCCTGCTCGACCACGCTGCGCCGGCTGTCGGAGAGGATCAGGAACAGGCCGAGGCCGACGCCGGTGATCGAGCCCAGAGGATTGAAGGCCTGCGCCAGCGTCAGCCGCCGCGCCGCCGTCTCCGCCGGCCCGAGCACCGCGACCATCGGGTTGGCCGCCGTCTCCAGGAAGGCCAGCCCGCTCGCCGAAACGAACAAGGCGACCAGGAAGAAGCCGTAGCTGAGCATCAGCGATGCCGGCCAGAACAGCAGGGCGCCGCCACCGAACAGCAGCAGCCCGATCACCACCGCCCGCTTGTAGCCGAAGCGGCGCATGGCGAGGCCGGCGGGTACGGCGAAGCAGAAATAGCCTAGATAGAAAGCCGACTGGACCAGCCCCGAGCCGAAATCGCCGAGCGTGAACAGGGTGCGGAAATGCGCGATCAGGACGTCGTTGAGATTGGCCGCGGCGCCCCACAGGAAGAACAGCCCCACGGTGAGCACCATCGCCGCCCGCTCGGGCCGGTTCGCGCCGTTCGTGGTGGTGCTCATCATCGCGTCCCTCTCAAGCCGGCCGTGCGGCGAATCCCCCGCTCATGCGGGAGAAAGCCGGCCGGAGCAAAAGCTCCGGCCGCAGGGGGAGGTTCATACGGCCCCGACGGCATCGCCGCCGCGCCGGATCAGAAGGTGATCTTGGCGACACCGCTGATCTGGCGATCGTTGAGGATCGCGTCGCGCGGGCGCGTCTTGATGCCGTAGTAGGTCGACGTCATCGTGTTGAGCAGGTTCACGCCGTTCAGCGTCAGCGAGAAATGCGGCGTGACGTTGTACGAGATCGACGCGTCCATCTGGCCGAACGGCTTCTCGAACACCGGCAGGTTGCCCGAGCCGTTGCCCGAGGTCGTCACCAGGAACTGGCTGCGCCAGTTATAGGCGAGACGGGCCGAGAGCTTGCCGCGCTCGTAGATGCCGACCAGGTTGTAATTATACTTGGACAGACCCTCCAGCGAGACGTTGTGGACCGGCCCTTCGGTCGCCGGGCTCGGCGCCTTCGAGTCGACGAAGGTGAAATTGGCCTGGAGGCCGAGCCCCTTCAGCGCGCCGGGCAGGAAATCGAAGAACTGCTGGTAGGAGAGCTCGAAGCCCTTCACCTTGGCGTCGGCCACATTGCTGTACGACGTCACGTTGTAGGTGGCGGTCACGCCATCGGTGAAGGTGACGTCGCGGTTCGAAATGCCCGTCTGGATGTAGTTCTTGATGTCCTTGTAGAAGCCGGCGGCGGTCAGCGACCCGGTGCGCGAGAAATACCATTCGGCGGAGACGTCGAGATTGGTCGACTTCATCGGCTTCAGGTACGGATTGCCACCCGTCGTATCATGCTCCTGGTTGATCTGCGCCTTGCCCGGCTCGGTGATCGTCAAAGCGGGATCGAGCTGGGACAGGCTGGGGCGCGAAATGTTCTTCGACGCCGCGAAGCGGAGCTGCAGCTTGTCGGTCAGGTGCGCGCGCAGGTTGAGGCTCGGCAGCCACGAATTGTAGCTGTTCGCGAAATCGACCAGGCTCGACGTGGTGTTGCCGGTGACCTGCTTTCCGTCCGGCCCGGTGATCAGGTCGGTCTGCTGGTAATAGCCCGTGACCGACTGCTGCGTCCGGATGAAGCGGACGCCGACATTGCCGTCGATCGGCACCGGCAGCCCGTCCGCGTTGAAATAGGCCGCGACATAGCCAGCGTAGGTCTTCTGCGACTGGGTGCTCGTGCCGCTCGGCAGATAGGGCGCGGCGGTCGTGATACCGAGCGTGGAGCGCGTCGCGTCATAATCGAGCGTCGTGCCGCGCGAGAAGAACAGCCCCTCGCTCGGGACATCGGCCGCGCCCCGGAAGAAGTCGCTCAGGTCGACCACTTCGACGTCGGTCGGCACGCTGGACAGCTGGGTGTAGCGATAGCCGGTGTCGCTGAACACGTTGGAGCGATCCGCATAGCGGAAGCCCGCCTTGATCGACTTCAGCAGGCCGCCGTCGAACTTGTATTCGGCATCGAGCCGGACAGCCTTGTCCTTCCCCTCGGCGTGATTCAGGTCGTCGAGGTAGAAGCCGGCATTATAGCTCGCCAGGTTGGTCACGCCCTCCGGCGTGGTGACCGAGAAGGACGGCGCCGATCCCGGGATATTCTGCACCAGCGTGCCGTCGCCCGAGCCGTTCAGGCCGATGATCGAGCGCACGTCCTGCGTCTTGGAGTCGATATACTGGCCGTCCGCCGTGATCGTCAGGCGATCGGTGGGCTTCCACTTGGCGTTCAACGAATAATCGGTCGTGCGCGAATGCCGGGTCTCGAGGCTGGTGTTCGCGGCCAGCGCGATGTTCCGGTACGTGCCGCTCTGGACATCACCGTTCGGCGCGAAGGTGAAGGCGGCGCCCGGAACCGGCGACATCTGCGCGCCGGCCGGCTCGGCGAAATAGCTATAGTCGTCGAACCGGAACTTGTAGTCGTTGCGGAACACCTCGCCGGTGAATTCCAGCGTGTCGCTGGGCCGCCACTGGACCGACGCATCGAGGCCGAAGCGGCGGCGATCGCCATAGACCTCGCCGATGCCGGTGCCGTGCGCGAGCGTCGTCGTCTGGCCGAGACGGCCGAGGGTGGACGCGGCGGCATAATCGTCCGGATTGTTCGGCGTGCCATCGGCCTTCAGGCTGGTGTCGAGCGTGTTGAACGGCTCGGTCGAGATGGTGTCCTGGCGGAAGGCGGTCTTCTGGTAGGACGCGCTGACGAGGACGCCGATCTCGCCGATGCCGGTCTCCCAGCGATCGCTCAGCAGCAGCGAGGCGGACGGCTTGCTCTTCTTGACCAGGTCATAATAGGTGTTGCCGACCGAGGCCGAGATCTTGAACCCGTTGAAATCGAACGGCTTGCGAGTACGCAGATCGATCGTGCCGCTCAGCTGGTCCTCGATCAGGTCCGCCGAGGGATTCTTGTAGACATCGACCCCGGCGAGCAGCTCGGACGGCACGTCCTCGAGGCTGAGCGTGCCGAGCGGGCTCGTGCCCTCGCCGCCGCCGCCAGCGGTGAAGATGTCGCGACCGTTGAGCTCGGTGCGGACCTGGGTGAGGCCGCGGATCGCGACCGAGCTGCCCTCGCCATATTGGCGCTGCACCTGGATGCCCGGGATGCGCTGCAACGCCTCGGCGATGTTGCGGTCGGGCAGCTTGCCGATGTCCTCCGCCACGATCGAATCGACGATCTGCGGCGCGTTGCGCTTGATGTTCTGCGCGGACTGGAGGCTGGCGCGCACGCCGGTGACGACGATGGCATCGGCGGATGTCGCGGACTGCCCCTGATCGCCGCTCGGCGCGCTGGTGCCGCCGGCCGCGCTCGCGGCCTGGGCCTGCGCGCCGGCCGCCAGCAGCGCCGCGGCCGAGCAGGTCAGCAGAAGGCGCGACACGCCGGCATTCCACGGCTTGGACAACGAACTCATCATTCCCCTCCTTCGGTCGGCCGGATCGCGGCCTTTGTCACAATTGGTAGCGTTATCACCCGAAATCCGGGCAACAGCCTCCGGTCGGCCTCTTCTTCTCCGGTGGAGAGGGCCTTCGAGCGGGCTGGTAACAGCCTTCCTATCGGAATGAAATATAAAATTCGATTCTACAGGTGAGAAAATTGCCTTCCCAGCTAGCCCGCTTTATCCCATGCGGACAGTTCGCTCTCGCATCGAAGGGACGTCCCCACCGCATGTCCACACAGGGCAAATATCGCGCCCCGGCCCTGCAGAAGGGGTTGGAGATCCTGGAATTGCTGGCGCCCTCGCCGCATCCGATGCCGACCGCCGACATCTCGGCCGCGCTCGGCCGGTCGGTCAGCGAAATCTTCCGGATGCTGCAGGTGCTGGAGGAGCATGGCTATATCGCGCGCTCGGGCGAGGGCTATTCGGTCACCAACCGCCTCTTTTCGCTGGGCATGGCGCAGCCGCCGATCCAGGACCTGCTCGGCCATGCCCTGCCGGCGATGCGCGAGATGGCGAGCCGCGTCGGGCAAAGCTGCCATCTCGCCATGGCCTCCGGCCACCAGATGGTCGTCGTCGCCAATGTCGAAACGCCGGGCCTGCTCGGCTTCGCGGTGCGCATGGGGTATCAGCGGCCGCTGATCCACTCCGCATCGGGCCATATCCTCATGGCCTTCCAGGCCGAGGCGATCCGGGACGAGATGTTCCGCGCGACGGAAGCCGCCGGCCTCCCCGTCGATCGCGCTCCGCTGGAGGCCAAGCTCGGGCGCGTGAAGCAGGCGGGCTACATCACCCTGTCGAGCCCGATGCTCACCGCCATCACCGACATATCCGCGCCGGTGATGCGCGGGGCTTCGGCCGAGGCGGCGCTCACCGTGCCGTTCGTCGACGGGCCGAGCGCCAAGCTCGACATGACCGCCACCCGCACCGCGTTGCAGGAGACGGTGGCGGCGATCTCGACGGCCTTGTCCGGAGCGGCCTGACCGGCCGCTATTTCGCCGCCAGCGCGCGCTCGATCGCGGCTTCGGCGATCGGCGCCATGATCGCGTAGCCGCCGTCCAGCGGGTGGATGCCGTCGTCGGTCAGCCCCCGCCGCATCAGGCCGTCGGGATCGACCATGGCGGAGTAATAATCGGCATAGGCATAGCCGCGCGTCGCGCAGAATCGCTTCAGCCAGGCATTGAGCGCGCGCAGTTCGTCGGGGTGACGCTCGGCCAGCACCTTGTCCGCCTTCGCCTCGTAATTGTTCACCGGCAGGATCGACGCGAAGACGACCCGGATATGGTGGCGATCGGCGATGTCGGCCATCGCCTCGTAATTCTGCTCGATCTGCGCCTCGCTGTCCTGCTGCAGGAAGCCCTGCACGTCGTTGACGCCGGCGAGGATGACCACGGCCGCGGGCTTCAGCGCCACCACGTCCTGGTGGAAGCGCAGCACCAGCTGCGCGGTGACCTGGCTGCCGATGCCGCGATTCACATAAGGCCTGCCGGGAAAGAAGCGCGCCAGCTCCCAGCGATCGGTGATCGAATCGCCCAGGAACACGACCCGCCGCTCGCCCGGAGCGGGTGCGGGAAGCGCCGCGTCGGCCGCCGCATACAGATACTTCTCGCCGAAATCCTGCATCAGGCTCGGCACCAGCTGCGCGCGGAACGGCCCGAGCCAGGGGCCCCAATCCTTCTCGGCGACCGTCCGCCGAGCGGGCGAGCTCTGATAATGCGGCGGCTCCGCCCCTGCCGTCGTCGATCCGGAAACGGTCGCGGCAAGGACGGAGGCGGCCAGAAAAAGGCGGAAGCGTGTGCGCATCGGATGCTCGGTTTGCCGATCAGGATCGTGGCCGGCCTAACACCGATCGTCCATCGCAGGAAGCATTGCATTCATATCGTAAATTTCATTTCACATATGATCATGCTGGAAGCTGGCGCGATATTGCGCCGGCGTGATGCCGAGGCGGCCGGCAAAAGCGATCCGCATGCGATCGGCGGTGACGAAGCCGCAGTCGAACGCGACGCTCTTCAGCGGCCATTGCGTTCCCTCCAGCAGCTTGCGCGCGGCATCGATGCGGGCGCGCTCGACGAATTCGTGCGGCGTGATCCCCGTCTCGCGCACGAACTGGCGGGCGAGGGTGCGGGCGCTCATCCCGATCGCGTCCGCGAGGGATTGCAGCGTGTGGCGCTGGCCGATCGTCTCCATGACATGGCTCTGCAGCCGCGCGATCGGCGATTCCGGATCCGCTGGTGCGGACAGATAGGGGCTGAACTGGGATTGCCCGCCCTGCCGCTGGGCCACGACCACCAGCCGCTTGGCCACCGCGACGGCCACCGCCGCGCCATGGCGCTCCCGCAACAGGGCGAGCGCGAGGTCGATCCCGGCGGTCACTCCGGCCGAGGTGATGAGCGGCCCGTCCCGGACGTGGATCAGATCGGGCTCGACCCGAGCCTCGGGGAAGGTGGCGGCGAGCCTGGCCGCGATCTGCCAGTGCGTGGTCACCCGCCGCCCGTCCAGCAACCCGGCATGGCCGAGCGCGAAGGCGCCCGTGCAGATCGAGCCGTAGACGGCCGTTCGCGCGGGCATGGACCGAAGCCACGCGATCATGCCGGGATCGGGCTCGCCATAGGGCAAGGCCGGCCCGCCCGCCACCAGGACGAGATCGAACGGCCCCGATGCCTCGCCGAAGCTCAGGTCGGGCACCAGTCGCATGGCGTTCGATGCGCGCAGCGGCGAACGCTGCCCGGCGACGAGCAGGGTCTCGTAGCGGTCGCCCGCGGCGAGGAAGGCGTTCGCCTCGGCGAACACGTCGCTCGGCCCCGCCACGTCCAGCGCCTGGACGCCCTCATGCACCACCAGAGCCACTTTCACCGCCGGCATGGGCGCCCTTTCTCCACATTGGCCGGAATTGCTGTGCGCTTGTCCTGAATCGCAGGTCAACGCCGATTGAGCGGAGCCACCCCCATCGCCGATAGGACGCGAACGGAACGGATCGGTCCGCCGCGCGGCGATCGTGTCGAAAAGGAATGGCGATGACGGACATCATTGCCGGCATTTCGGTGCCGGACAGCAAGATCGCGCGGGAAGCGACCGAGCTCCTGCGCGAGGCATCGAGCGACCTGCTGTTCCGCCACTCGCTGCGCGTCTATGTCTGGGCCGCGCTCTCGGGAAACCGCAAGCGCCTCGCTTACGATCCGGAGCTGCTCTACGTCGGCGCGATGTTCCACGATTTCGGGCTCACCGCCCGCTACCGGACGAGCCAGCTCCGCTTCGAGGTGGACGGCGCCGACGCCGCGCGGGACTTCCTGCGCGGGCATAGCATAGCGGAGGCCGACGTGGACCGGATATGGGCCGCCATCGCCCTGCACACGACCCCCGGCATCCCGCACCACATGCAGCCCGAAATCGCCCTGCTCCACGGCGCGACCGGCATGGACGTCGCCGGCCGCGGCTATGCGGATTTCACCGACGAGGAACGCGCGGCCGTCACCGCCGCGTATCCACGGGAGCAGGCGTTCGAGTCCGACATGATCGACGCATTCTACGAAGGATTGAAGCACCGGCCGGACAGCACCTTCGGCACGCTCAACGAGGGCTATCTCGCCTATCGGGATCCGGACTTCCGGCGCGGCGACATCTGCAGCATCATGATGCACTCGCCCTGGCGGTGCGGCCATCACTGATCCCGGACGGGGATGCGCGATCCGCCCGGCCCGTCTAGAAGCGATGGATGACCGACCTCAGCGACGAGCATTATGAGGCGCTGGCGAGCATCCGCCACGAATTGCGCCGCTTTCTCCACTTCAGCGAGCAGGCGGCGTCGGGCGCCGGCGTCACGCCCCAGCAGCACCAGGCCCTGCTCGCGATCCGCGCCAGCGGCGGCGAGATGCTGATCGGCAGCCTGGCCGAGCAGCTGCTGCTCAAGCCGCACAGCGCCAGCGAGCATGTCGATCGCCTCGCCAGGCTCGGGCTGGTCGAGCGGAAGGCGGGAACGTCGGATCGCCGGCAGGTGGCGGTGGCGCTGACTCCCGACGGACGCTCGCTCCTGTCCTCGCTCTCGCTGGCGCATCGCGACGAACTGCGCCGCATCCGCCCGCTCCTCACCCAGCTGATCGAGCAGTTGTAGGGCGGCTGAACCCCTGCCCGGCCATATCCTCCGGTGAAGGTGATACCGATCGAGCGGCTGGCGGTCAGACAATCGTCCCGATGGGATGACGCCCTCTCCCCGGCTTCGCGCCAAGCCTCCTGATCAGCCGGCGCAGGCGGTTCCGCTCCCGCCATGCCCGTCCCTCCCCGAGCAGCGCCACGGCGCCGATCGCCAGGAAGAGGATCACCATCTGCACGAAGCTGTGCCGCGCCGCGCCCGGTATCGCGAGCAACGCGGCGAGCGCGACCCAGGGCCCCAATTCCGGAAGCCGGATCAGCTTGAAGGCATGCCACGCCACCGTCGCGGCAAGCGCGGCGACGGCGATTCCGCCGAACACGTCGAGCAGGCATTTTCCGATCAGAGCGAGCATCCCGCACTCCTCTGCCGGCCATCGGCATCAGATTATCAATATCGTACTACGATATATGTTCCCCGTCACCCGGAATCTCGCCGCGAAACATCAGCTGGACGTCGCGCCGGCGAAGCGGGAGCGGTCGGTTTCCGCGCGACGATGGGCGCTGCGGGCCTTGAGCAGATCCTGCCGGGACAGGATGCCCACCACGCGCCGCGTCGCGGCATCCACGATGGGGACCCGCCCGATGCCCGTCTCGATGATCATGTCGGCCACCTGACCGCAGGGCGTCTCGGGGAAAGCGGAGGGTTGCGAGACGTCCGACAACGCCTCGGCGAGGGTGATCGCGCGATCGGCCTCGCCGACCTGCCAGCGCAGGGCGTCCGTCCGCGAGACCAGGCCGATCAGGCGACCGTCGGCATCGACCACGGGATAGCTGCGATGCGTCGCCTCCTCGGCGAAGAAGGCGCCAGCCACCGCGACCGTCATCACGCCGGGCAGCGTCTCCGGATTCGGGGTCATCAACTGGCCGGCCTGGAGGAATTCGAGCGGATCGACCGTATATTCCTGGAGGATATGGCGCCCGCGCCGCGCGATCTTCTCGGTCAGGATCGAGCGGCGGGAGATGAGCACGCTCACCGCATAGGCCGCCGCCGCCGCCGCGATCGTCGCGGGCAGGCTCGCCATGTGGCCGGTGAGCTCGGCGGCGAACAGCGCTCCGGTGATCGGCGCGCGCATCGCGCCGCTCATGATCCCGGCCATGCCGATCATCGCCCAGAAGCCGGCATCCCCCGGCAGGACGTGGCCGACCAGGCAGCCGGTCGCCCCGCCGAGGATCAGCAGCGGCGCCAGGATGCCGCCCGACGTGCCCGATCCGAGCGCGACCAGCCAGACGATCGCCTTCACGAAGAGCAGGGCCAGCACCACCCGCATCGCCAGGCTGCCATCAAGCAGCGCCTGGATGCTGGCATAGCCCGATCCGAGCACGTGCCGGTCGACGAGGCCGCCGATGCCGACGACGACCGCGCCGATCGCCGGCCACCACATCCAGTGGACGGGAAGCCGGTGGAACAGATCCTCGACCCGGTAGAGCGTGCCCGACAGCAACGCCGCCTCCAGCCCCACAACGACGCCGAGGATGGCCGACGCGCCGATCACCCACAGGCCGGCCGGCTGCGCCGCGGCGGTCGCGAACATCGGCCCGGTGCCGATCAGCCAGGGCCGCCAGGCGAAGGACACCAGCACGCCCGCCACGACCGGCACGAAGCTGCGCGGCTTCCATTCGAACAGCAGCACCTCGATCGCGAGCAGAATCGCGGCGAGCGGCGTGCCGAAGATGGCGGTCATGCCGGCGGCGGCGCCCGCGACCAGCAAGGTCTTGCGCTCGGCGGCGCTCAGGTGGAAGCATTGGGCGAAGAGCGATCCGATCGCCCCGCCCGTCATGATGATCGGCCCTTCCGCGCCGAACGGGCCGCCACTGCCGATCGAGACGGCGGCGGACAGCGGTTTAAGCAACGCAACCTTAAGCGACAGCCGGCTTTCGCCGAACAAGATGGTCTCGATCGCCTCGGGGATGCCGTGGCCGCGAATTTTATCCGATCCGTAGCGCGCCATCAGGCCGACGATCAGGCTGCCGACGATGGGAATGATCGCCACGATAACGCCCACCGGGCTGTCCGTGATCAGCGCGGCGTGGGCGGAAAGCCGGCCGAACCAGAAGAGATTGGTGGCGATCGCGATGAGTTTCAACAGGATCCACGCGCCCAGCGCGCCCCCGGTGCCGACGACGATCGCCATCGCGGCCAGCAGCAGCATGCGCCGATCGGTACTGTGATCGGCCAGCCGAAGGCGGCCGGACGGGGAGCGGCGGTTGGGGATCATGCACGATGCTCGGCTGCGGATGGTGCGCCGCAACTATATCGTAGAGCGATATAGAGCAAGGCCGATGTGGGATATTTGAGTCCTCGGCGGCTTGGCCACTCTGGCCCCACCCGTTCGTCCCGCGCGAAGTCGAGGGACACGCCGAGCGAGGCCGAGGCGGCTTCGACCGCCGCATCTCGACTTCGCTCGATGCTAAAAAGCCCCTCGACTTCGCGCGGGGCGAGCGGAGATGGTTGTTAAGAGCCGCGCGCCTCGACCAAGCCCAGGCTGTATCGCCATTCACAATCCTCCCCCGCCAGGGGGAGGTGGCGGCGAAGCAGACGGAGGGGGAGGACGGCGGTGATCCCTCTCTAGCGCGCCGCCGCCCGCCCCCTCCGTCACGCGTACCGCGTGCCACCTCCCCCTGGCGGAGGAGGATTGTGAATGGCGATACGCCTTAGCCCCGCTCGCGCGAAATCCACTCGATCGCGGTGATGCCCCGCCGACCCTGGGCGCGGCCGAGCTGCACGATCACGTCGATCATCGACCGGGCATAGGCCAGCGTGTCGGCGCGCCCCAGGCCGAGGCCGGCCTGCATCACCATCAGCACCAATTGCTCCAGCGCCCCCGCCGGCGAACTGGCGTGGATGGTGGAGAAGGACCCGGGATGGCCAGTGTTGATCGCGCGCAGGAAGCTGACCGTCTCGCGCCCGCGCAGCTCGCCCACCACGATCCGGTCCGGGCGCAGGCGCAGCGCCGCCTGCAGCAGGTCGTCCGTGCCCACGCGCGCCTCGCCCAGCTCGCCCTTCACCGCGACGAGGCCCAGGCTGTTGGCATGGCGCAGGCGGATTTCGGGCGTGTCCTCGATCACCACGATGCGCTCGTCGGCCGGCACCTCGCGCAGCAGCGCGTTGAGGAAGGTGGTCTTGCCGCTGGACGTGCCGCCCGAGATCAGGATGGTGAGCCGCTCGCGCACCGCGCGCGACAGGAAGCCGACCGGATCGGCCTGCGGATCGGGCATAAGCGCGCGCGCGGCGCCACCCGACAGCGGCCCGTGATCGTAAGCGGAAAGCGGCAGGTCAACGAGGCAGTGGCGGCGGATCGCCATGCCCCAGTGGGCGCGCGTCGCCGACGGCGCCACGAACTGCACGCGCGCGCCGTCCGGCAGGACGGCGGAGAGCAAGGGCCGCTCGCGATTGACGCCCTGGTGGCTGATCCGCGCGACCTGCTCGGCGAGGCGCTGGAGATGGCGGTCGTCGAGCGCGGGCAGCTCGATCCGGCTCATGCCCGCCCCCGCCGCCTCGACCCAGATTTCGCCGGGCCGGTTGACCAGGATCTCGGTCACGTCCTCGCGGGCGAGCCACGGCTTGAGCGGCGCCAGATAGGCGTCGAGATAGACGCCGCCGCCGATGGCTTCCACGGTCCCGCTCATCCGGCGGTGGCGGTCGAGAAATCGAGGTCGCGCGCGGTGAACACCCGGATCGGCTGGCCTTGCGGCACCTTCACGGTCGGGGCGATGCTGGTGTCGCGCTGGGCCGCGACCGACGCCGCGCTCTGCCCCCCCGAGACGATCACCGAGGCATTGCCGGCGATCGACGAAAGACCGCCCACGACGGACAGCAGCACCGCCGAGCTGAACCGCTTGAAGAAATGGCTGTCGACCTTGCCGGCGAGGCCCGATTCGCCGGTGAAGTCCACCGCCGGCGAACCCAGCGCCACCGACACGCCATCCGGCCGGATCAGGCGCGACCAGATCACGTAGGCGCGCGTCTGCCCGGCGGCGAGGCCGGACTTATACTGGCCGACCAGCCGCGAGGAGCGCGGGATCAGCACCTTCGTGCCGTCGAAGGACTTCACGTCGCGGCTCACCACGGCGCGGACATAGCCGGGCAGATCGGTGTCGATCGCGGTTTCCAGCACGGCGGGGATCAACGTGCCCTGCACGATCGTGTCGGACGGCGAGCTCATCGGCTCGGCATTGGCGACGTCCGACGAGCCGCCGACACGCAGCGCGAACTGGTCGTTGTCGTCGCCGGCGAGCGGCTTGCCATCCGCCGTCTTGCCGGGGGTGGGCGCAGCGGGAGCCGCGGTGGCCGGTGCCGCGGGCGCCTGCGAATTGTCGAACACCATGGCGGGCGAGGCCGCCGCGGCGATGGCGGGCGCGGAGACCGGCGGGACCGCGACCGGGAGCGGCGCCGCGGCCGGCGGCGGCACGGCGGGAGCCGGCGGAGGCGCCACCACCGGTGCCGCCACGACGGGCTTCGGCTCGGGCACCGGGGCGCGATGCTGGCTCATCGACCAGAAGGTGACGCCGCCGAGCAGCAGCGCGATGCCGGCGCCGGCGGCCAGCCCGAGCGAGTCCGACTTCTTCCCCTGCTGCGCGACCAGCGGATAGGCGTTGCGGCTGGCGAGCTGCAGCTCGCGCGGCTCGGCGAGGATGCGCGGATCGCTGTCCTCGATCGGGCGGAGCTGGATCGGCGCGCGGGTCTGCGTCATGGCCGGGCGCTCGCGGTCTGGGCGCCGGCGGGCGGCGTCGCGTCGGAAGCGGGGCGCGGCGCCGGGGTGAGCGTCGCCACCAATTTGCCCTGGCGCAGCACGAGCTGCGGCGGCACGCCATCCACGACGACATATTCGCCCTGCACGCGATAATTGACCGGGCCTTCCTCGCCATTGGGCTCGCGCTGGAGGATGGCGGGCATCGCCGCATCCTTGGGCCAGGCCAGCCAGGTCGCCTTGCCGTCGTCGAAGGCGCGGACCGGCAGCAGCTGGCGCGCGCCGGCGGTCGCCCAGTCGAAATGGAGATCGGCGGGGGTCGTCTCGGGTGCCTTCTCCGCGACCTGCGGCGCGGCGGGCGCGGGCGGCGGCGCGATCGCCACCACCGGCGGCTTGGGCTCCGGCGGATAGGTGAAGCGCATCACGTAGAGCGGTGCCGCCGTCGGTGTCGTCACGAGATCGAACAGGTAGGTGCGCCGGTCGGTCACCACCGTCATGTTGGTGCGCGCGGGCGCCAGCATCGGCTTCACGAAGACGAGATTGGCATGCTTGTTCGGCGTCACCTGCCAGGTGGCGGAATCCCCGACCGCGATATTGTCGATATGCTCGTCCCCGCCGAACTCGATGGTCGACTGGATGCCGGTATGGCCGCGCACCGTCACGATCTCGCTGGGACTGTAGAGCCGCGTCGCGATGCGCGGATCCTTGGCGAGAGCCGGCGTCGCGGCCAGCAGGGCGAGGAGCAGGAAGCGGGTCATGACAAGCGAGCCTTGGCGGGTGTCTCGGGGCGGGCGCGGAAACGGCTGCCGACGCCGTCGAGCCGGCGGTCCGGGCGCGGCGGCGGGAGGGCGGCGGCGGGCGCCATGCCGGCCACCACGACCGTCGCGCGGGAGGGACCGCCGACCGGCGCGGAAGCCGTGCTCTCGGACGGGGGAAGCGCCGCCAGCATGCCGCGCACGCGCTCGTTGGCCGGCCGTGCGCCGCCGCCCGCGCCGGGCAGGATCGGGGGCAGGATGGTGACGGGCGATGGCCCGGCGCCCGCGGGCGACGACGCCTCGGCCTGCAGGAAGGGGATGCGCCAGCCGGCGACGATCCCCGCGGCGGTGCGCGCCACCATGATCATCAGCGCGGTGTAGATGCAGGCGGCGAGGAACAGCGCCGTCGCGCTCTTGCTGGCGACCTCGGCCGAATCCATCAGCGCGTCGCGGATCAGGGGCGTGATCAGCGCGAGCGCCGCGCCGCCGATCAGCACCGTGAACAACGGGACCAGCGCGCTCGACACGACCGCCTTCAGCCAGCCCTCGAACAGGCCGCGCGTGCCGGGGAAGATGGCGAGCACCATGAACACCGGGCCGAGCGCAAGCAATGCCGCCAGCGCCACCTTGGCGGTGACCAGCACGCCGACCGTGCCGACCAGCAGCATCAGCCCGGAGATCCACATCATCCCCTGCGGCGAGAGGATCGAGACGCCGGTGGAGGAGGCGCCATTGGCGGTGGCATTGGCCGCCGCGACGGCATTTTGCGGATTCTGCTGGTGGGTGCTGTCGGCGATCGCCTGGAACACCACGTCCAGCTTGTCGGCGAAGGCGGCGGTGGCCGATCCGTGCGTGCCGGCGATGATGGTGGCGAGCTGGTCCGGCGCGCCCACCGCCAGCGTCCAGATCACATTCTGGTAAGCGAGCCAGGAGGTCGCGAAGGTCAGCACCAGCCCGAGCGTCAGCATCCGGGGCGTGAGCGCGCCGATGCCGAGCCGAGTGCGGCCGGTGAGCAACCCGATCGCGAAGATCGCGACATAGAGGGTGAGCAGCCCGGTCAGCGCCGGGATCAGCGCGCCATGATCGCCGAACAGCCGCCCGAAGGCGATCTGCGTCCCCTCGCCCGTCCGGCAATCGAGCGCGCGCAGCGCCTGGGCGAGGCCGCCGGTCTCGATGTCGAGGGCGGGACAGCCGCTCACTCGGCGGCTTCCGAATACAGCGCGTCGTCGCCTGTCGCCGGCCAAGGCGTGCCGGTCAGCGCCTCGAACCAGGCGGCGGGCGCATCGCCCAGTTCGTCGCGCAGCCGATCGAGCTTGCGCACGCTCGCCTCGCGGCCCGAGAGGATGGTCAGCAGATCCGGCTCGCCGGCCAGATCGAGCCGCGCCACCACCGAATGATTGGCGTGGCGGACCAGGAAGCAGCGGCTGTGCGCGGGCAGCTGGCGGATCAGGTCCAGCTCATGCTCGCTGAGGCCGAAGCCCTCGCAATAATCCTCGGGCCGGGCACGGGGATTGGGCATGAAGATCATCGTCGCGGTCTGCTCGACGATCGCGCTCGCGATGCGGCTGTCGAGCGCGTCGCGCGCCGACTGGGTGGCGAAGCCGACCAGCGCGTTGCGCTTGCGCAGCGTCTTCAGCCAGTCGCGGATGCGCGCGGCGAAGACGGGATCGTCGAGCGCCTTCCAGCCCTCGTCGATCAGGATCATGGTCGGCTCGCCATCCAGCCGCTCGTCGACGCGGTGGAAGAGGTAGAGCATGGTCGGCGTGCGCAGCGTCGGGCTGTCCAGCAGCGCCGTCATGTCGAAGCCGAGCGTGCGCGCGTCGAGGTCCAGCGCGTCCACAGCATTGTCGAACAGCCAGGCATGCTCGCCGGCATTGATCCAGGGATCGAGGCGCGAGGCGAGATCGCCGGCCTCGGGCCGGCGCGATCCGCTGAGCAGCTCGCGAAAATAGCGCAGGCGACGGAAGGCGGGGTCGGCCTCCATGCAGGCGTCGACGCCGGCCGCGATCGCGGCCAGCTCGTCCGGCCCCTCGGCCGCCAGCATCACCCCCAGCCAGTCGCGCAGGAAGGCGCGGTTCACCGCCGTGTCGGGCAGCGCCAGCGGGTTGAAGCCGGTCGGCTGGCCGGGCTGGAGCTGGGCATAATGGCCGCCGCAGGCGCGCAGGAAGATCTCGGCCCCGCGATCCTTGTCGAACAGGATCGTGCGCGGCGCGAATTTCTGCGCCTGGGTGGCGAGGAAGTTGAGCACCACCGTCTTGCCCGAACCGGACGGCCCGATGACGGTGAAGTTGCCGAGATCCCCCTCGTGGAAATTGAAGAAATAGGGCGTGGCGCTGGTCGTCTCGAAGACGGTCGCGGCCGGGCCCCAGTGATTGCCCTCGGGCTTGCCGAACGGCATGCCGTGCAGCGACAGGAAACCCGCCGCATTGGCCGTGGAGATCAGCGCGCGGCGGACCAGATAGGCCTCGTTGCCGGGAAACTGGCCCCAGAAGGCCGGCTCCATGTTGACGTCCTCGCGCACCGCGATCGCGCCCATGTCGGCCAGGGTGGCGCCGGCCGACGCCATCGCGCCGTCCAGCGCCGCCAGATCGTCGGCGCGGACCATCAGCGAGAGGTGGTGATCGCCGAAGCCAGCCTGGCCGGCGCCCAGCGCGTCGCGCGCGGCGAGCATCTCGCGCCGCTCCGCGCCGGCCTCCTCGTCGGCCGAGCGCAGGCGGCGGATGGCGAGGTCGATCCGCTCGCGGGCGACCTGGCGGTCGGCGGGCGCGAAGCTCTCGGTGAGGACCAGCTCGTGCGGCAGGCGCAGGATGTTGTCGACGAGGCCGGCGCGGGTGGCGTCCGGATAGTCCTTGATCGAGAGCAGGCCCGCAAAGCCACGGCCGCCGGCATGCGCCGTCTCGATCGCGTCGAGGCCGAAGCTGACCCGCGCATAGGGGATGTGATGGCCGAGATCGGTCTCGTCGGGCGGCAGCAGCACCGGCCGCATCTCGCCATTGTAGATGGCGGAGAGGATCTCCAGCGGCTCGGAGCACAGGCCGCCGACGCCCTGATAGGTGCCGAGCTGGCGCGCGCCATAGGCCTCCAGCGCAGCGACCAGCGCGGTGGCGGCGGCATCGAGCGCGCGGATGTCAGCGACATCCGGCTCGGCGCCCTTGCCGGCGAACCTGCGCTTGATCTTGTCCGGCCAGCCCGTCTTG
>Ga0105237_10002428_pt1 | contig 23144 bp, 14 predicted proteins | sample KBSC24metaG_FD_81520 | JGI IMG/M metagenome (GOLD analysis project Ga0105237, IMG submission 81520) | Corn rhizosphere microbial communities from Kellogg Biological Station, Michigan, USA - KBS C2-4 metaG | ecosystem: Host-associated > Plants > Roots > Rhizosphere > Soil | place: Michigan, USA...
CTTGAAAAACAATCAACACGGCCCAGCGATCTTGCGCGTAGAGCTTCTCCTGCAACTCCGCGAGCAATTCGACGCCATGCGCCAGCGCCTCCTGCGCCCGCGACTTGTCGTCCGAATCAAAATCCAACGTATCGCCGGGATCGATCTTCTTCAGACGAAACTTGCTGCCGTTGGTGATGCGAAACGGTCGCGAGTATTTTTTGGCTTGTTTGAGAAAGTTTTTGTCGGTCATCGTCGTTAATTCGTATGAGCCATTATCTCGGTCCATCCAGGCCGTATGGTTCCTCCGCTGATGAACGATAGCTCTAACAGACGCGACGTCATTATTCAACTTGAAGTAAATGAAATAAGGAAAATGTTTTAGACGCGCTCGCCGAACTGGATCCATGAGGACTGTGACGACAGGAAATTGATAGGGAGACTGCCTAATACGACGCAAAGTTTCCAGCGTCTCCAATGTGAACCGGAAAGCTAACTTTGGATCTTTACGTTGGTACCACCGAACGGCTGAGCTGATGTCAGCCTTGGCGCCCGGTGAGAGGACGCTGCGATATTTCATAAGCTATAAAGTGAGGTTCTAGCCCTTCATTAATTGTTCGAGTAATTCCTTCTCAAACTCCTCCAACGGCGTTCCTTCCTCCGGGTCCTCACGAGCTAATCGCTCTTTGAGGATCTCCAGATGCCAGTCAGGAACGCTTACCGGCTCTTGACGCGAGGTGATTTTGTCCCACAGTGCTTGGACATATTCGATTTGGTCTTCTAGCGATAGCTCGTCAAAACCCGATGGAGGAAATGGTATTTTCGAGGACATTCTTGTTTACTCCTTGTGGGGAGTACTATACCAGCTTAATTTATTTTTGCAACTACTTAATCCTCTTTATGCCTTTTTGTGGCCCGTTTCTCCGCAATCTCTTCGCGCTCTTCTTGTAATCCGAGGCGCATGGCGTCGAACGCCGGGAGGCGCGCGATCGAGGGCATCAAGATATTGCCTTTCACCGAGAACCAGATGATGCGATTCAGCGTTTCGGGATCCGCCATGTCTGCACGCTCGAGATTTTGCTGATCTGTGCGTCGCATCCAGTAGGCGGTTGCCGCATCGCGCGCCGGTGGAGTGATCAGATTGTCGAGCGCGACGTTTGGTAAGAGCGCTTTGTAGGGTCGCAGATCCGGCTCGGCGCTAAAGATGTCGATCGGCGTCGCGGTCGCGTCGAGTTGGTTCATCGGTTCGATGCCGAGCAACAGCTCGATCGTTCTGATCAAACTGACAGTGTTGTGAAACTCGTGAATCAACGCACCCGGCCGGTTGTACGCACTGATCAGCAATGCCACTGACCGGTGTGCATCGACGTGATCTGGTCCATCCTGCGCGTCATCTTCAACCACCACGATGCACGTGTCTTTCCAGTAAGGACTATTTGAAACCGCCTCGATCATCGATCCGAGCGCGTAATCATTGTCTGCAACATAAAACTGCGGTGTCGGCCGGCGCGCGCCAATGCCGTCAGTATGATCGTTCGACAAACGTAAGATCGACAGATTCGGCAACCGATCGGCCGTACCCGCCGCCCGTTCCGCCGAAAACGCACGAAACTCTTCGAGCCACGCGCCTAATCTCGAATTACCACGAAACCGCGCGTCAGGATTGGAGTTACTAATGAGCGGGTTTGCGCTTTTTTCACGCGCCGCACGATATGAATCGACAGTAAACGCGTCGGGCGTCCCCATGTCGAAGTTGCGATATTCAGTACTGAGGTGACCTTCCAGCGATTTCTTTGTCGGGAAAGCGGAAACAGTCGGCGACACATCCGGGTATGACTTCGAACGATTCTCTCGGATGGCTTTGACGTCCGCTTCCGACAGCGTCGCGCCAAACTCACCGTAATTGCGATACGTCAATCCGGCGCGTGCAGCAGCGTCCCAGAGATACAGCGTTTCTGGTTCAGCGACGTCGCGAGAGCCCTGGAGATACGGTATGTAGCGGCGCATGAAATTCGCCACGTCTTCGGCGTTCACGGTTGGTCCAAACATCGACGGCACGCCACGCACGGGCTCGTAGTCGGGCAAACGATTGAAACCCTCGTAATCGTAAGTGCGCCCGCGCCGGCTGTATTGCCAGCGAAAAGCCTTGTCGACGTAGTCACTGGAAAATGCAGCCGTGGACCAGTTGTGCCCGTCGGGACTCGCTTCAGAATTCACAAAGAAACGATCGAGCAGACCAAAACGCAGCGCCAACGCGCGATGATTCGGCGTGATCTCCTGCCGCTGCCCGTTGGGCCGCGCGGCAGCTTCGCCGGTTCCGAAGATCGCGAGCGACGGATCGCCGTCGGCTTTCGTGCCGTCGCCCGATTTTTCTACGTCGCCAAACACCTGATCGTAAGTTCGATTCTCCTTGATCACGTAGATGACGTGCTTGATCGGCGAACGCCCCGCAAACAGCCTTGCCTGACGTGGACCGAGCAGGCCGTTGTTTCGCATTACTTGCTGTGTGTACCGGGCGAGCGCGGGATCGTCAGGCGTCTTCACCGCGCTGATGTTCCCGACGACGAGCGACGCGCTGTACTGCCCGCCCTGCTTGCTGCCGGTCCCCGTTCCCACCGGAAAACGTTCGTTCGGTGCGTTGGGCACACGACCGGAGTTGTCGACGATCACCGACGAATTCTGTAGCCCGGTGCCTTTGCCGTTGCCGATGAAGATCGTTTGCCCAACAACCGCGACCGCCGAAGGATATTGACCGGTGGGAATGAATCCCCGCACTCTGCTGCGTCCATCCTTCTCCTCCGAGAGTTCAACGACCGCAACCGAGTTGCTGTGAGCATTGGCGACGAAAAGATCGTCACCAACGAGCGCGAGACCTTCGGGACTGTTGCCCGCTGGGCCATCTTCAGACAATCGCACGCTAATGCGTTCGATCTCTTTGTCAGTCCGGGTATCGATCACTGAAACGCTGTCGTCATTCGAATTGGCGACATACAAACGCGTCCGTTCAGGATTAAACAACATCGCAGTCGGATGGCGGCCGACTTGTATGCGCGACACGCTCGGTTTAGCGGGATCGACCACCGCAACCGCGTTATCGTTCCAGCACGACACGTAAACTTTCGCGACCGCCGCATCGCGAGGCAGCACAACAACGCCATACGGATAAACGAAGGCATCGTTCGTGCGGCGAAGATCGATTCGCACGAGCTTCCGAGCGCCATGTAGATCTTCGACGATCCCGACGCTGTCGCCGAGATTGTTCGCAACGAAGAGTGTGTTTCCATCGGGACTGATCGCGATCCCGGTCGGGTACACGGGCGCGCGATCGCTGTTGTATCGAGATGAATTTGCGGCGAAGGCAAAGCCGGTAACGTCGATGAACGGAGCTTCGACGCTCGTGTTTGGACCAGGCGACGCGGGCGTGATCGGACTGTTGTTTTCAGGTTGAAAGCGGAATATCCAGATCTTGTTTTCAAATCCACCCGAAACGTATAGCTCGTACGAGTCGTCGTCCTGCGGCTTCGGTGCGAACGCCACGCCGACATTGACGCTTTGCGGCGTTGGGAAATACACGTTCTGGACCACGGCCGCCGGTTTCGCGTTCAGATCGATAACAGAAAGCGACTGCTGGCCACGATTCGCCGTCGCATTGAATAGAATTCCGTAGCCGCTATTGACCGCGATCAAAAAGCGCCCTTCTCCGCCTGGACCTAACTTGTCAGGACTGCGAACAAAATCCACCGGCAAAGCGCCGACGGCGGCCTGACGTGTTGTGCGGTCCTGTACCAAGGAACCGGCGGGCGTGATCGGTCGACCCTGACTCGCTGGCTCCTCCGGGCTTGCCGAATAGGAAATATTTCCGGAAATAAGAGATGCAAACAGTAACAACGCGAGCAGCGTGTAGGTACCGTGTCTGGGGTTCATCGGCGTCGGAGTCTATCAGATTTCCTCTGCGGTCCTCTGCGTATCTCTGCGTTCTCTGCGATTAAATCACTCTTTAACGCAGAGAGCGCAGAGATACGCAGAGAGCCGCAGAGAAAACTGAACGAACTTTGGAACCGCCGATTCAAAAAAATAAATCCGGCGTCATACGATTGACTGAAACAACCGCTAACTTCTTAACGGCTACTAATAAGGCAACGATCGTCGCAAGTCGCCGTGTATAATGGCGAGCACCACAAATGAACCAACTCGTACGGTTTCTGTTCGGACATGAGCAGGCCGTTTTTACTAACGGCCGGTTTGGTTTCGACGTGCGTCCGAGTGCGCTGCTTCTGCTTTTAATCATCCTGCTTGTCGCCGCCTTTATTTATTTTATTTACCTGCGTCCGCGTATTCGCTTATCGAAACAAACAACAGCCACGCTCATCGGCCTGCGCGTGGCCCTGCTCACCCTCATGGTCGTTCTGCTGCTGCGACCCGTCGTCGTCGTTTCGTCAGTGATTCCGCGCAGCAGTTACGTCGCCATGTTGGTTGACGATTCGGTCAGCATGAAACTGCGCGACGTGCCCGGCGGCGCCACTCGCCTCGACACGGTCAAGCAAGCGCTGTTCAACAACACTCCCGGACAAGAATCATTTCTCAATCGACTCGACCGAAAATTCAAAACAAGTCTCTACGGATTTTCAGGTGAGCTCGCGCGATTAAAAGATGGAAACGATCTCTTCGGCGAGGGACGCACGAGCGATCTCGCTGGCGCATTGGACGAGACCATCAAACGTTCTTCAGGCATGCCGCTTTCTGCCGTAGTGCTTGCAACTGACGGCGCGTCGAACGTGCCGCGTGATATGGCTGCTGTTTTAAGAGAACTCCGCGCGCGCGATATTCCGGTGTTCACTGTCGGCGTGGGCAACACCGCTCGGCCAATGGACGCGGAACTCACGCGCGTTAATATGCCGCGGCGTGTGCTGGTTGGATCGAGACTGAACATCGAGACGATCGTGGGCCTCAGTGGCTACGGTGCGACTAAGGTTCTTTTGAACGTGCGCGAGGATGGCCGCGCGATCAAAACAGAAGAAGCCAACTTACGCGGCAACGATACGCAGGCAGTCAATCTAGAGATCACGCCCACGACTCCAGGCATTCATCGTTACACGGTTGAAGTCACGCCACTCGACGGTGAGTTGACGGTTGAAAATAACAAGCAGGACTCGCTGGTTGAGGTAATCGAAGGACCGTTGCGAATCCTGCACGTCGAAGGAGAACCGCGTTGGGAGCTCGGGAAGATTCGCGAGTCGATCCAGCCGAATGAAAAGAACGTGACGGTCGTCTCGCTTCAGCGTACGGGTGAGAACAAGTTTTACCGCCAGGGTGTCGGTACACAAACAGAGCTCGCCACCGGCTTTCCGAAAACGGAAGAAGAGCTTTTCTCGTATCAGGGTTTGATCCTTGGCAGCGTCGAGGCTGGTTTCTTCACTGCCGACGAGCTGCGCAGCATCGAGGCTTTTGTCGCGCGTCGCGGCGGAGGACTATTGGCGCTGGGTGGTCGACTCGCTTTCGATGGCGGGAAGTACAAAGGCACCCTCATCGACGATCTGCTTCCAGTGTCGTTGACGGGTGAATCCGTGGATGATGCGAATTCGTTTACGGCCGTTTACAAACCAGTGCTCACCGCCGCGGGGCAAACACATCCGATCACGCGGCTGAACGAAGATCGCGCCGCGAACCAAAAAGCGTGGAACGAAATGCCTCCGATCTCCGTGTCGGAAGTGCTGACGAATATCAAGCCGGGCGCGTCAGTGTTGTTGGAAGCGCGTCGCGTCCAGGGATCGGGAACGTTGGTCGCGCCGTTGCTGGTTCAACAGCGATACGGGCGTGGCCAGACGCTTGCACTCACGGCGGCGGACACGTGGCGCTGGCGCATGAAAATGGATTCGAAGAACAACGCGCACGAAACGTTCTGGCGGCAGATGCTTCGCTACCTCGTGAGTGGAACGCCACAACAGATCGAGATTGGCACCGAGAAAGAAGTCTACGCGCTCGACGATACGATCAGTATCGTGGCTGACATTCGCGACAAAAAATTCAACGCGGTCGGGGATGCACATGCGATCGCGCGAGTGACCAAGCCGTCGGGTCTTGTAGTCGACGTGCCGTTGAAGTTCACGACGCTGAATTCCGTGAATACGTATGCAGGAGAATTCAAGGCGGATGAGCTGGGCCAACACCGGATCGAGTTGATCGGAAACAGCGCGACTCTCGGCCAGTTGAGTGCGACGTCGAACATGCTCGTGAGCGACCTGAATCGCGAATACTACAGCGCCGCGCAGAATAGCGACCTGTTGAAGCGGATCGCGGCAGAGACAGGTGGAAAGTACTACACGACGGCCGAGGCGCAATCGTTGCTGGACGATCTGATTTACCGCCAGTCACCGTATTCGGAGCGTGTAACAAAAGACCTTTGGGACATGCCGATTAATTTTATGTTGATCGTTGGGCTGTTGAGCGCTGAATGGTTCCTGCGTAAACGCGAAGGCCTCGCGTAGCCACAAAGATGCACAAAAGAGTAATTCAATTTGTTGTCGTCTTGATGCTCGCTGGTACTGTGTATCCGCAGTCACCGCACAAAAAGAGCCCTGTAGATCCGAATAAATTTGCGTTAATTATTAATGGGGCCGGGGGTGAGCCGGAGTATGCGAAGCAGTTTGAACAATGGTCTAAGGACCTGACCAAAGTGCTGTCGGAGCGGTTTGGGTTCGATGGTAAGCAGATCAAGGTTCTGACGGAGAAACAAGCGACCGCCGAAGAAGTCAAACGCACGTTCGCGGCGTTGAAGACTGAGCTCGCAGCGAACAATGTGCTTTTCGTGTTCCTGATCGGACACGGATCGTTCGACGGAAAAGAATCGAAGTTCAATCTGGTTGGACCAGATCTCGCCGCGTCTGAATACAACGTTCTGCTCTCGGCGCTGCCGACGCGGCGTATCGTCGTCTTTAACATGTCGAGTGCGAGTGGTGAGTTCATCAAGAGCCTCGCGGCAAAGGGACGCATCGTCTTGACCGCTACTCGCAACGGTCAGGAGACGAACGCCACGCGCTTCACGGGCTTTTTTATTGCCGCGTTGAATGCTACCGACGCTGACACGGATCAGGACGGACATACGTCGGTGCTCGAGGCGTTTGTTTATGCCACCCGCTTGACGGACGAGTTCTACAAACGCGCGGGCAGGCTCGCCACCGAACACGCGATGCTCGACGACAACGGCGACGGTGTGGGCCATGAAAAAGTCGAAGCAGGAGAAGGCTTGCTCGCACGCGCCACTTATCTCGATTCGCTGAGCGTCGACGAAGCAGCGGCGAGTGCCGCAACTGGACGACTACTCACAGAGCGTGCGCGGCTGGAAGGTGAGATTGAACAATTGATCGGGCGCAAGGCGAGCATGCAGGAAAGCGAGTATGAGGCGGCCCTCGAACGTCTCTTTATTGAACTGGCAAAAATAAATCGTACCATCAAACAAGCGGGCTCGTGAAAATGAAGACCTCAACCAAAGTTTTCCGCGCAAAGGCGCAAAGACGCAAAGGTAAATCTCTTTCTTTGCGCCTTTGCGGCTTTGCGAGCATATTTCTGCTTGCGGCTTGCGTGTTGCCGGTTTCGTTTGTCCATTCTCAAAGAGAACTCTCCGGCCTCGCCGAACTCAAAAAAGGCGACTACGAAAACGCTTTCAACCTCCTCAGCGCGCGGCTGGTGTCGAACCCAAACGACACAGTGGCCCAACGCGCCTTGCTCCGCGTCTTCCTCGAGACCGGCCGCTATCCGGAAGCCGAAGCAACTGCAAAAAGATTTCTTCAAAAAACACCTGACACGGGCGGTGTGCGTCACGAGCTCGGCGAAGCATTGGCAATCACCGGCCAGTACACGGAAGCGATCGCAGAGTTTGAGCGAGCTGCTGCTGACTCAGAAAAGGCAAACGCACCAGCCGACAAGCTCGAGAGCGATTTACGACGTGCGGAATTGCTCGATCTAATCGGTCAGGAAGATCGCGCCCGGACAATCTACGGATCGTTCGTCAAATATTACACGGACAACGATCCTAAAAGCGCTCGCGAATTGACGCTGGTGGCACGCGCGCTGGTCCATCTCGAACGATACCAGGACGCGAACGACATGTACCGCTCGGCGATCGAAGCTGATTCGAACTACCTCGAAGCACAGCTCGGCGCGGGTGAACTGTTCACAGAGAAATACGCTTACGCCGACGCCGCGACCTTCCTCAACGACGCTCTGAAAATCAATTCAAACAGTGCTCGCGCCTACCTCGATATCGCCAGCAACAAACGGCTCGAAGGCGGCGACGACATGACAGCCGCCCTCGCCAAATCGTTGTCGATCAATCCGAATTTCGTCGATGCACTCGCGCTGAAAGCCGCGGTCGCACTCGAAGCCAACCGTCTGGACGAAGCCTCGACCGAGATCGAGAAAGCACTGAAGATCAACCCGCGTTCGCTCGAAACCCATTCACTTCGAGCCGCGATGCTCTACCTGCAGGATCGAGAGTTCGAACCTGAAGTCGCCGCGACACTCGCGATTGGTCCAAAGTACGGAAACGTCTACAACACGCTCGCTCACTATGCGACCATCACGCGACGCACAGAGCAGGCTGTTCAATTCGCGCGCCGCGCGACCGAGATCTCGCCTGACTTGTGGGATGCACATCTTAAACTCGGCATGTCGTTGCTGCGCATAGGCCAGATGGAAACCGGGCGCGCCTCAGTCGAGAAGGCTTTCAAAGGCGATCCGTTCAACATCTGGGCCAAGAACACGCTTGATCTCCTCGACTCGATGAAAAGCTTCAAAGAGACGAAGCACGGTGCATTCATTATCAAAGCCTCTGCTCAGGAGAGCGATGTGCTTGCGCCCTACGCCGCGAGACTTCTTGAAGAAGCGGCGGCTAAGCTGACGGCGAAATATCATTTCACGCCAAAGGCGCCCATCATCATCGAGATATTTCAAAACCATGAAGACTTCGCCGTACGCACGCTCGGCATGCCCGGACTCGGCGCGCTCGGAGTTTGTTTTGGAGGAGTCGTCGCGCAGGACTCGCCGTCAGCGCGTGAAGCAGGCGAGTTCAACTGGGGCAGCACGCTCTGGCATGAATACACGCACGTCATCACGTTACAGATGACTGACTACCGCATCCCGCGCTGGTTCTCCGAAGGACTCTCTGTTTACGAGGAGCGACGCGCGCGGCCGGGTTGGGGTGATGATTGGAACCCGATGTTTGTGCGCGCTTTCATGGACAGGCGGTGGTTCAAGATGGCGGATCTCGATGCTGCTTTTCAGAGACCGAAGAGCGCTCAGGATCTTCCGGTAGCTTACTTTCAGGCGTCGCAGGTTTGCGAGTTCATAGCTGAACGTTTCGGGTTCGATGCGATTCTGCGCATGCTTGCGCTCTACCGCGATAAAGCCCGCACGCCCGATGTGCTGCAACAGGTTTTGAAGTTGAGCGAAAGCGATTTCGATCGTGAATTCGCTGCTTACGTCGAATCGAAAGCGCGACCGCTGCACCAGGCGTTGAGCACAACAACCAACGTCGCGGCGTCACTGTCGAAAGAAGAAGTGCTCAAGATGCTTGCGACTCAGGATACGTTTGCGTTGCGCGTCCGTGCTGCTGAGTTGTTGGCCGCAGACGGTGATACGCAAGGCGCTATCACTCATTACCTGCGCGCGCTCGAACTCTTCCCTTACGTCAGTGGTCCGGACAATCCGTTCGAGTCGCTCGCGAAAATTCTCGAACAAAAAGGTGATATAGCTCACGCGGCCCAGATCTTGGAAGGACTAATTAAGAACGACGAAAACAACTTCGAAGCGTTGAAGACGATCGCGCGCATCCGGCTCGCACTCGGCGAGCGGCAAGCGGCGCTCGATGCGCTTCAAGCCAGCTTCTTCATCAATCCATTCGATTACAAAATGCACACGCAGGCGGGTGAGCTGAGCGTCGAATTAAAAGATAACGCTCGCGCGTTAACGGAATTTCAGGTCGCGCTGGCACTCGCGCCCCCGAATATCGCCGAAGCGAACTACAATGTGGCGGCGGCGTATTATGCTCTGGGTCGTCAGCCCGAGGCGAAGCGCTCGGTGCTGCGCGCGCTCGAGGCCGCACCTCGCTACGAAAAAGCGCAGGAGTTGTTGTTGAGAATCGTGGGACAATGAGTCCACAGAGCAGCTGTGAAATTTTGTGCACTCTGTGGACAAGACGAGGGAAAACATGGCGGTTGACACATTAACGATCAGCGACGAGCAGATGCTCGATAAACTCGGTTCGGCCCGTGAGCGCCTGCTGCGCGAAATCCGAAAGGCCATCGTCGGACAGGACGAAGTCGTCGAACAGGTGCTGCTTGCCCTCTTCGTCGGCGGCCACTCCATCATTACCGGTGTGCCGGGACTCGCAAAGACGCTGCTCGTCCGCACTATCGCCAACGTTCTCGATCTCTCGTTCAAACGGATCCAGTTCACGCCAGACTTGATGCCTGCCGACATCACGGGCACCGAGATCATCGAAGAGGATCGCGCTACCGGCCGGCGCGCGATGCAGTTCATCCCTGGTCCGATTTTCGCCAACATCGTTCTCGCAGACGAGATCAACCGCACACCACCAAAAACTCAGGCCGCGTTGCTCGAGGCGATGCAGGAAGGCCGCGTCACCGTGCAGGGCGTCGGCTACGATCTGCCGCGACCGTTTCACGTGCTCGCAACACAGAACCCGATCGAGATGGAAGGAACTTACCCGTTGCCCGAAGCACAACTCGATCGCTTCATGTTCAATGTGAAGATCGGTTACCTGCCGGAAGAAGAAGAAGTCGAAGTCGTCAAACAGACCACCTCACCGCAGGACTATGAGTTCGAGCGTTTGATGTCTGCCGACGAGATCATCGCGTTTCAGAGACTCGTCAGGCAGGTTCCGGCTTCAGACACTGTTGCTCGGTATGCGGTGAGATTAGTCAACGCGAGTCGCCCGGGAACGCCGAGCGCGCCTGACTTCATAAACAAGTGGGTGACGTGGGGTGGATCGCTTCGCGCGTCGCAGTTTTTGATTTTCGGTGGCAAAGCGCGCGCGATACTGCGTGGTCGATACAACGTTTCGTGTGAAGACGTTCGCGCTGTTGCGCCCGCAGTGTTGCGACATCGTGTGTTGCTGAACTTCCAGGCCGAGGCGGAGAAGATCGATCCGGATCAGGTTGTGAAGCGATTGATCGAAGCGGTGCCTGAACCGAAGAGCGGACTTTAGACAGGATTTACAGGATTTTTCAGGATAGACATGTTTAGTCCGGCGACGACACCAGCGAGGTTTCTCGATCCAGAGCTGCTTGCACGCATCGGCTCGCTCGAGTTGCTTGCGCGCGCGGTCGTCGAGGGTTTTATGTCGGGCCTGCATCGCTCGCCGTTCACAGGGTTCTCGACTGAGTTCACCGAGTATCGTCAATACAATCCCGGCGACGACTTGCGCTACCTCGATTGGCGTTTACTTGCACGCACCGATCGTTACTTCATCAAGAAGTATCGCGCTGACACAAACACGCAGTGCCACCTGCTCGTCGACACGAGCGCCTCTATGAACTACGCGCACGCGAGCTCCGTCACGAAGCTGCAATACGCGCAGTACCTCGCGGCGTCGCTGGCGTATCTTCTGAACCGGCAACAGGACGCGGTCGGCATGGTCGGGTTCGCCGAGAAGGTCCATACGCACGTGCCCGCGCGCAATCGCACGGGCCACATGCGCACCATTTACGGGAATCTCTCGATGCTCGAAGCCGCCGGCCAGACGGACCTCGCGCAGTCGCTTCATCAGCTCGCAGAGATTCTGACGCGACGAGGCATCGTAGTCATCATTTCAGACTTTTACGATCAGCCGGATCGACTGCAAGAGGCGTTTCAACATCTGCGTTTTAAAGGACACGATCTCGTCGCTTTTCACGTGTTGGACCAAAATGAATTGGACTTTGATTTCACGGATCCGGTCCTGCTGCTCGAAGACGCGGAGACGCAGGAACAGATGCCCGTACTTCCCGACGTCGTAATGGACGGATATCGCGAACGGATGCGCAAGCACGTCGAGGAGATGCGACGCTGTGCTGCCGCAAACCACGTCGATTATGAAATGATCACGACGAAGCAGCCGCTGGATTTTGCGCTGTTCTCGTTTCTTTCGCGCCGCTCCGGAAAGTAAGTTTTTATGTCGTTCTTGACGCCACTGTTTTTCCTCGGCGTCGCGGCGCTCGCGGCGCCCATTCTCGTGCACCTCGTTCGTCGCACGCGTGCGCGTCGTGTTCAGTTCCCTGCACTCGTCTTCGTTCGCCAGGTTCCACAACGCACGATCCGTCGCCGCACGTTGCAGAATGTGTTTTTGCTGTTGCTTCGTTGCCTCGCGATCCTTTTGATCGTGATCGCGTTTACGCGGCCGTTCTTCAGCGGTGGCAGCGCCGCGAAAGACAACAGCGCCGCAGGTGCGACGGTCATCCTGATCGACAACTCTCTGAGCATGCGACGCGAACAGATGTTTGCCGAAGCACAGCGACGCGTCGAAGCCGCACTCGACGAAGCACGAATCGACGAACAGGTAGCACTGCTGACTTTCGACAAGCGCTACACCGTCATCAATCGCTTCACTGTTGATAAAACCAAGTTGAGATCCGCGATCGGTACATTAAGTGCCGGCTGGGATGGAACAGACTACGAACAGGCGCTGCGCGGCGCCGAGTCGCTCCTGGGCGAGGTTGGAACGACTGGTCCAAAACGGATCGTCATGATCTCCGACTTCCAGGCGCCGGGTTGGAATCACGCGAGCGCGACATTCAAACTCTCGAACAATACGCAACTCACGACGCTCGACGTCGGCGGAAACAATCCTCCCTGGAACGTCGCGATCACGAATGTCGAGGCGCGCGGTGTCGTGTTTGGTCAGAAGTATCTCGACAACCTCGTGGTCCATATCAGTAATTTCAGCGACACGCCGAAGGCCGACGTCCTTGTCGATTTTCAGATCAACGAGCAAACGGTCGAGAAGCGCGACATCAGTCTCAATAGCCGCGATTCGCGAGTAGTCGAGTTCACTGGATTCAACGTAAACGAAGGCGTCAACCGTTGCACGATCGACATCGTCTCGGGCGATTTCCCCACGGACAATCGCTTTTACTTCACACTGCGACGCGAGACACCGGCAAAGGCGTTAATCATCGAGAGTGCGTCGCGCGGCCGGAGTGACAGTCTGCACCTCCAAAGCGCGCTGACGACAAACGAAGATCTACCTTTTACATTCAGCCTCAAGAGCACGGGCTCAGTCGATCCTGCGAGCATCTGGGATTACGCACTCGTCGTTTTGAACGACACCGGACCGATCTCACCTGCACTCGCTGATACGCTCACGAAGTTTGTGTCCGGGGGCGGGCAGGTCATCGTATCTACCGGACCGCGAACACAGCTCGAGAGTTTTAACGCGTCGCTCCAGCAAATCACGCCGGCAACGTTGCGTGAAGTGGTGCAGACAAAAGCCGGCGAGAGCGTTGCGATTACGGAAGTGAAATTCGACCATCCGATCTTCGAGGTGTTTCAGGAAAGCGGAAGACTCGCGTCTGCGAATGTCATCGGTTATTTCCGATCCGAGCCGCGCGCGAATGCAGCGGTGCTCGCGCGGTTTGAAGATGGAAGTCCCGCGCTCGTGGAAGCGCGCACGGGCAAGGGTCGCGTGTTGCTGTTCACGTCGTCGTTAGGATCGAGCTGGAACGACTTGCCGCTGACGCCGCTTTACCTCCCGTTCATTCATCAGATGGTCCGTTACGCGGGCGCGCGCGAAGAGAATTCGTGGTACGGGTTGGGCCAAACGTTTACCGTTGCGAAAGAACGTGACGCACCGCCGCCTGCGGTCGACACTCCTTCGGGCGCGAGATTATCTGAAAACCGGCTCACACCCGACGGCGACCTGCTCGTCACTGCGCGCGAGCCTGGATTTTATCGTTTGCGCTATAACGAACGTCCGGGTTTTGCAGCCGTGAACATCGACGGCGCCGAAGGCGATTTCACGAAGCTGAATTTTCCCGAGTTTGTAGTGGGCGTAACGGGTGGAGCAGGTACGGCGGAAGGCGCTCCGGCGAATAATAATCTCAGCCGTGAAGAGGTCGAGGGAAGACAGAAAGTGTGGTGGTCGCTGCTGCTGGTCGCGTTACTATTGCTGCTCGCCGAATCATTCCTGGCGCGACGAACGAAGATGGTGAAAATGATCGGGTAAGACAGTTTCAAGATGAAACAGGATTTACATGATAATCCTGAAAAATCTTGTAAATCCTGTCAAAAAAAGGGTGGTTAAATCATGAGCCCTGAAACAAATCTCCTACAGGATCTCCTGCGTCGAGCGCGTTCGCGGCGACAGCTTTTACTCTCGCTGCGTGGTGCGGCCATCAGTCTCGGCGTCGTCGCGGTCGTTCTATTACTCACCGGCTGGGGTGCTCATCGTTATCGCTACAACAGCGCCGCCTTGATCACTCTGCGCATCGGCGCGCTACTCACGTGTCTCGCGACGATCTATTTCGCCCTCCTCCGGCCACTGCTCAAACGCATCAGCGATGCGCGTCTTGCTCGTCTCATCGAAGAACACTCGCCGGGCGCCGAAGATCGTCTCGTGACCGCCGTCGAGTTTTCAAACGGCAACGGCGAATCACGCATCTCGCCCGCCATCATCAATCGTCTCTACCAGGATGCAAACAGCGTCTCCGCAATGCTCGACGTCAGAAACGTCATTCGACGTTCTCGACTCCTGCTCTACGGCGGCGCAGCACTCGCCAGCTTGTTGCTTTTTGCAGGCGTGCTGAAGTGGGGACCACGCGAGATCTCCCAGGGCGTCGCGCAGCTCGTCACACCTACGACTCTCGCCGCTTCGAAAAACGCGTTCAGCATCAAGGTCAAACCCGGAACAGCGCGCGTTCCGAAAGGCTCGGATCAGGACATCATCGCCACGCTCGTCAACTTCGATTCACAACAAGTCACGATATTCGCGCGTCCACTCGGATCGAAGGAGGACTTTCAGGGCCAGGTGATGGAGCCCGCGAAGGCGAAAACCGACTTTCGTTTTTCGATCTTCAACATTCAGGATTCCATGGAATACTTCGTCGAGTCGAACACCGTTCGCTCCGACGTCTTCAAACTCAACGTAGTCGATCTGCCTTACGTCAAGCAGCTCGATCTGTCGCTCAACTTCCCTTCGTTCACAAATCTTCCGACGAAAGCGATCGAAGATGGCGGCGACATCGCGGCGCTTAAGGGAACTGTAGCCACCGTCACGGCCAAACTCTCCGGTAAAGTGCGTGCAGCGAACATCGTCTTCGCCGACGGCAAAAAGTCGGAGATGAAACTCCAGGGCTCCGACTTCGTGGGCCAGTTAACCGTCGGCGCCGACACGAGCTACTACGTCGAACTCATCAGCGTCGACGGCGAGGCCTATCGCGGCTCGAACGAATACGACGTGTCAGTGCTCACAGATCAACCGCCGGTGATCTCTTTCGACAAACCCGGACGCGACCGAAAGGCGACGAACCTCGAAGAAGTGTTCACGCAGGCACGTGCAGAGGACGACTACGGCATCGTGTCGATGGACCTGCACTTCTCCATCAACGGCGGCGAAGAAAAGAAAGTCAATCTCCAGCAACTGACGCGCGAGTCGGCGCGCTCGCTCACTGGCGCCTACACGTTCTTCCTCGAAGAATACAATCTCAAACCCGGTGATTTCATCTCGTACTTTGCGAAGGCGCGTGACGCGAATAATGAAGCAACCAGCGACATCTACTTTATCGAAGTCAAACCGTTCGAGATGGAGTACAAGCAGTCGCAACAGCAAGGCGGCGGAGGTGGTGGTCAGGGAGACCAGGATCAAAACGCGCTGTCGCGACGTCAAAAAGATCTGATTGCGGCGACGCACCGGCTGATTCGCGAAGGCGACAAGTACACGGACCAGGAACGCAAAGATGGTTACGACGCCGTTGCCATCGGTCAGGAAAAACTGCGGACTGACACGCTCGAGTTTCTCGATCGCATGGGGCGTCGACTCGGCGGTGTCGACGGTCAGAAACAAGTGGCGGAGATGGCCGAGCACCTGAAGCAGGCGGCCAAAGAGATGGAAGGCGCGCCGCCGCCGCTGAGAAAAGAACAGGGCAAAGACGCGCTGCCGCCAGAGCAACGCGCGCTGCAACGGCTGCTCGCCGCGGATGCGATCTTCCGCGAGGTGCAGGTTGCCTTCGGCGATCAGAGCAGTTCGGGTGGTGGTAGTGGCGGTCAGAGAGAACAACAGGAGTTGGCCGGTCTGTTCGAGCTCGAGCTCGACAAGATGAAGAACCAGTATGAGACCGTGCAGCGCGCGCAACAGCAGCAGGCGGAGCAACAGAAAAGCGAAGCCGAACGCCGTCTCGAAGAGCTCGCGCGACGCCAGCAACAAGCACTCGAAGAGCAACGCCGCCGGCAACAGGGAGCGGCAAACGGTTCGGGCGGCAATCAGAGACAACAACAGGAGTTGATCGACGAGACGCGCAAAGCAGCGCGTGAGCTCGAGAAACTCTCGCGCGAGCGTCGCGATCCGCGAATGCAGGAGTTGAGTCGACAGTTGAATCAGACGGCCGACGAAATGCAGAAGGCACAGGCTGCGTCGCGCGGTAACTCGAGCGAGTCGATCTCGCAGAACGAACGTGCACTCGAACGAATGCAGCAGGCGCAGCAACGTCTACAGCAAATGAGCGGCGCGACTGGGCAACGTGGCGCGCAGTCAGGATCTTCGGGAAGGCAACAACAGATTTCCGATCTGCGCCAGCGCGCGGCACAAGCGGCTGCAAGACAACGTGAGATCGCGAAGGACATGGAAAACCTCTCGCGCCGCGGCGGGCAGAACGCGCAGGACGACAATTCGAAGCGAACGCGCGAACAACTGGCCGAAAGAAAAGACACGCTTGCCGACACGGTCAACAGTCTGCAACAGGACCTCGAACAATCGGCGCGCGCAATGGGTGCGAGCAGCCAGGGCCAACAGCGTGCGGCGCGTCAGTTGAAGGAAGCCGCGGATTCGCTTACTCGCGATCGCGTCGCGGATCGGATTCGCGAGGGTAAACAGTCGTTGAATAGCGGTGAGCAGGGTGCGGGCCGCGGTGAGGAACGCGCGATCGAGCGAAGTCTGAATAACGTGTCTGACAAGTTGCAGACGGCTGAGCAGAGCGCGCGGGGTGCGAATGGTTCGAGCGCCGAGGAGAATCTGGATCGCACGCGACAACTTGCCGACAGTCTCGATTCGTTACGTCGCCGGCTCGACGAGAACGCCGCGCGAAAGAACGGACAGCAGCCAGGCCAACAACAGGGAAAGGGCCAGCAGGGCCAGGGACAGGAGCAGGGACGAGAACAAGGTCAGGGGCAGCGCGGACAAGAGCAGGGACAGCAAGGCCAGCAAGGGCAGCAAGGTCAAAAGGGACAGCAGGGTGGATCGCAGGGTGGTCAACAACCAGGCCAGCAACAAGGCGAAGGGCAACAGGCCGGCGGGTCGCAGAATGGAAGCCAATCGCTGAGAACCAGAGAACGTGGGGGCGCCGATTCCGGTGCACTCACGGGAGACGGCTGGGGCGATAACCGCCAGCTTCCGGCAGAAATTCGCGAGCGCTTGCGTGAAGCACAGGACCTGCGACGCGAGTGGGGCACCTCGGGAGTGGCCGCCGGGCGTCTCGACGAAGTGATCGAACAGCTCCGCCGCATGGCCGATGGCAGAATGGACGGTGATGCCGCCACCGCTGCATATCTCAAGGCTGACGTGATCGAACCGCTGCGCCAGCTCGAACTCGAATTGAGCAGGCAAGTGCAGCAACAAAGCGGACGCACGAATCTGCGCTTGCGCGACGAAGGCGCTGCACCTGAGAAGTATCGTCGCGCGGTGGAGGAGTACTATCGAAGGTTGTCTGGACGACAGAGGCAGTGATCTTATCTCACACTTAATCCTGAAAATCCTGTGAAATTAAACGTAAGACTTATGACTTCACGAATTTTCCAGCGACTGATCCTCCCCCTGCTGCTGCTTACCGCTGTTCTGATTCCAACGGTGGGTCAGCGACCGTTCGATGATTTCCGCCGCCGGCCACCCTCCAGGGCAGCAGCAGACGGCGCATCGTTCGGAGAGTATACCTTCGTCCGCACTATCTACGATTCGCCGATGCGTGGGCGTCGTAACTATTACGGCGGCGGCACATGGACCACAGACTTCCCGGAAGCCGACAACAACTTCATCGTCGGGCTGCGCGAGTGGGCCGGAACGAATCTGAAGATTGCTCCGCGCCCCGAACAACTTGAGATTCTCGACGATCGAATCTTTGATTACCCGATCCTTTATGTTGTCGAACCGGGCTTCATGGAACTCTCAACCGAGCAGGGAGCGCGCTTGCGCGAATACATAATGCGCGGCGGCTTCATCTTCCTCGACGACTTCTGGGGCGAGTACGAATGGCAGAACGTTCAGGAACAATTTCAGAAGATAGTGCCTGAGTATGAGATCAAGGACCTGCCGCTGAGTCACCCGATATTTCATTCGTATCTCGACGTGGAAGAAGTGGTCCAGGTGCCGAACGTGTATAACGCCCAGCGCGGTATAACTTCCGAGAAGGGCGGCATCGTACCGCACTACATGGGCGTCGAGAATAAGAATGGTCGCCTGGTCGCATTCATCGCGCGCAACTGCGACCTCGGCGACGCATGGGAGTGGATCAACGACCCCGTCTACCCGGTGAAGTACGGCCTACCCGCTTACAAGGTCGGGATCAATGTGGTGATCTACGCAATGAGCCACTGAGCCACAAAAAGGCACAAAAGGAACACAAAAGAATAGGAGTTCTAACGCGCATTTAACGCCGTCAGATTCAAATGTGATTTGTGGTCCTCTTGTGCCTTTTTGTGGCCCCAGGAGCTTTATTAACCCTTCACGCAAACCACTTGCTTGATCTCGGCAACAACTTCCACCAGGTCGGCCTGGTTCTTCATCACTGCTTCAATCGACTTGTAAGCGCCCGGAATCTCGTCCAGCACGCCTACGTCTTTGCGACATTCGACGCCTGCCGTCTGGCGTTCCAGATCGTCTTTCGTGAATGCGCGCTTTGCCGCTCCGCGCGACAGCTTGCGTCCTGCTCCGTGAGAACAGGAGTTGAAGCTCTCCGGCAAGCCACGTCCCTTCACGATGTACGACTTCGCCCCCATCGATCCGGGAATGATGCCGTAAGTTCCTGTCGCCGCGTTGATCGCGCCCTTCCGCGTGACGAAAACTTCTTCGCCGTAGTGCTGCTCGAGCGCAACGTAGTTGTGGTGACAGTTAACTGCCAGCTCCGGCTTGAATGGCTGGCGATGATTGAACATCTTGTTAAAGACTTTCAACAGACGCGCCATCATGATTTCACGATTCTTCATCGCATACGCCTGCGCCCACTTCAGATCTTTCCAGTACGCTTTGAATTCCGGTGTACCGGAAATGAAGTAAGCGAGATCAGGAGCCGGCAACTCGTTCAAGCGCCACAAGCTCTTCGCGGTGGAGATGTGGCGATCGGCCAGTTCCTTGCCGATGTTGCGTGAGCCCGAGTGGAGCATCAACCACACGAAGTTTTCTGTATCCAGGCACACTTCGATAAAGTGATTACCACCGCCGAGTGTTCCCAACTGCTTCATCGCCTTTGCTTTGCGATCGTGAACGCCTTCGTGAAGATCGTTGAAGTCGCACCAGCCTTCCCAGTAAGACGATTCGTCGACCGATTCTTTGTACTCACTGAATCCGGTTGGAATTGCTTCTTCGATCTTCAGGCGCAACTCTTTCAACTTACCGTCGAGGATGCGACTTTTGAACGGCGTCCTGACTGCCATCATGCCGCAGCCGATATCCACGCCGACTGTTGCCGGAATGACTGCATCCTTTGTCGCAACGACGGAACCGACCATGCTTCCCTTGCCGAGATGAGCGTCAGGCATCAGGGCGACGTGCTTGAAGAGGCAGGGCAAGCGCGAAACGTTGCGCAGCATTGTTTGCTCTTCGACGCTGAACTCGTGATTGGCCCACGAGAGGATGTCGTGCTCGGCGCCTCCGAGCGGTAGTTTTTCGTAAGGCATTGGATCCTCCTTTCTTAAGAATAGTTTTTAGCGAGGTCGTTTCGCGTAGTAACCCGGGCGGTGGCGAATCTCGAGTTTCTGCTTGCGCAACGCGGGGTTCGTAATCTCGATGGTTATTTTCCGATACGCTCCATCGTGCTTCTTATTCGTTGAAGAATAAGCGATTAGATATTGAGTTCGCAGCTCGCGCTCGATCTCTGCAAACGCGGCGTTCAAGTCGAGTTTCTTGTCGGGAAAGAAGGCGCGGCCACCCGTTCGTTGGGCCAGGTCGCGCAGCGACTCGCGATAGACTCCATCCCTTTTCCCACCGATACCGATCGCGTAGACCACAGCTTCAGCCGCAAGCGTGCTGTTGATCGCTTCTTTCTGCATCAGCCGGCTCGCCGTGTCCCAACCGTCCGACAGGATGATGATCGCGCGTCGCCTCAAACCCGGTGCGTTCGCCAATACTCTGCTCGACGTCAGCGCGACCGCGTCCCAGATCGCAGTAGCGCCTTCCGGCGGAGGCGCCAACATACCTGGGCCTGTAGGTATTCCTGTCAGTGGGCGACCAGAGCCGAGGTACGACGGCGCCGCGACTTCAACGCGCTCCAGCACGTGATAAACGCTCAACACATCCGGTGTTAATCCCCGCTCGAGATACGCGAGACCAGTAAACGGAACGATCGCGACCTGATCCTTGCTGGACTGAATCACCTTCTCGATGAACAGTCGCGCCGCGGCTTTTTCGTCGGGCAAGCTCGTCTCCTGCGATGCGCTCACGTCGATCAGAAACGCGATCGCCAGCGGTCGATCTGTTTCGCGTTGAAAGGTGAAGAGTTCCTGCGGCACGCCGTCTTCGAGCACGCGAACGTCCTCCGCGTGAAGAGTGGTCACGAAGTGGCGGTCTTTATCCATCGCGGTAAACGGCAGGTTAGTAACGTCTGTATCGACGCGGACGACGTCGTCCTGATCGGTGGTTTGGCATAACGCGGAAACACAAAAAATCAGAATGAAAACCAGAGTTCGCATCATGTGTAAAATTTTAGGGCACGGATCATCGCGGATCAAATATCGCGGATCAAATCTTGACTTTCACGAGCCAATGAAATAGAAGCATCCGCATGAACCGCGATAATTTAGAAGCCGGACTCAAACGGGCGGGAGTTAGCCTCAACGGGTGGCTGCCGGTGATGCACTGCGACACCTGCAACAAGCTCTGGGAACCTTTTGCGGTTGCGGTCGACGGCCCCTCAGCGCCGACTGCGCGCCTGGACTACTGGGTGTGTCCAAACAAGTGCAACGCAGACGCGCAGGTCGACCTCGAGATCAAGACTGTTATCCCAAGGTACGTGATGATCAACGACGTTCCGGGTATGATTTTTGACGATGAAGACCTCGAGGAATTCGAACGCTACGTGCGTTCGATGGACGTGACGCAGATCTTCAACAGGTAAAAATCATTCCGGTAGTCCCAGGCGGCGCACTAACTCCTTAAATCTCGGGTCCGAGCGAATATTATCGAACTCGACCGCCACGCTAATCCACGGCATGCTCGGGTCGTGCTCTTCATAGGCTTTCTCCAAATACTTAATCGCCTCGTCAGTCTGGCCCAGCCGTGCATAGAAAGCTGCCACAACATATGGTTTTTGGAAGAGCGAGACTGTCTGGAACTTTGTCACCAATGAATCGAGAACCACTCGCAAGTACGCTTTCCAACCCGATTTCCGGTAAATCTCCCTCGCTTCGTTCAGTGATTCCGCCGGTACCATGTTGAATGTTGAGTATTTCTCGTACGCATCGATTGCCTGATCGTACATACCCTTTGCCTCATAAGCACGCCCGAGAAACACGTATGTGTTCCAAAAGTTAGGATCGAGCTCCAGTGTCTTTTGATACTGTTCGATCGCTTCATCAAAACGCCGGGCGTCGACGAGGATATCGCCGTAACTCAGATTGATGACGGCCGAGAGCGGATCAAGCTCAAGGGCACGTCGAATTTCGGGGATGGCTTCGTCAAACCGTTTTAAGTGCGACAAATGAACGGCCCTCCAGTGGTGCGCTGTCGGATAGTTCGGATTGAGTTCCAAAGCCCGTCGAAACTCTCGCTCAGCAGTAGCGAAATCGTAATCGTAATACCCGACGATAAAGCCCAACGACGCATGCGCTTCCGCAAACTTGTCGTCGAGAGCCAGAGCCTTCAGTGCCGCTTCTTTAGCCTTTGGCATCAACTCCTTCGGTTCCCCGCCGGCGTAGGTCGTCATCAAGGCGAAGGTATCGGCCAGACCCGAGTAAGCCATCGCGTAGTTTGGATCCTTCTCGATTGCCTGCTGGAAAAACGGAATTGCCTTGCGAAAATCCGCCGGTGTGCGCTTGTTCCAGTAAAAGCGTCCCTTCAAATAGAGTTGAAAGGCTTCGGGATTGGCTGTGTACTGCTTTTCCATCCGTGACTGTTCCGCGCCTGATAACCTTGGTCGAAGGTTGTTTGTGATCTCGCGCGCGATTTCCCGCTGCACGGAAAGCATGTCGGCGAGTTGCCGTTCGTACTGCTCGCCCCAGAGCTGTTTGTTGTCGCGAATGTCGATCAGCTCGGCGCTGATCAACATCGTCTCGCCGCGCTTCATCAATCTCCCGGTCAACACGGCGCGCACACCCAACTCTTTACCAACGGCGAGCGGATCATTTTCGCGGCCTTTGTAACGAAACACTGAACTACGTGCGATGACGCGGAGATTTGGAAGCTGCGTGAGGTTGTTGATGATGCTCTCCGTCAGACCATCCGAGATCCATTCGGAGCCTGCGTCCTTGTTTTGATTTTCAAAAGGAATGACGGCGATCGATTCAACTGCGACCTCTGTGCTGCTTGCGTGCATGTAAGAGCGAATCCCAAGCACAACAACAAGTGATACGAGCAACACAGAGATAGCAGCGATTGCCGTCGCCGTCTTATGTCGTTTTATGCCACTGACTATGAACTCAGCGCTCGATGCGCGTGTTGCAGGCGAACTCGGTGGTTCGCCAGTTGCCGGCGGCGCCGATTGCACGCGCGTGGCTTCGGAGTGCCACACTGTCCGCGCTTCGCTGTGCGGCATGGA
>Ga0105237_10002436_pt1 | contig 23091 bp, 23 predicted proteins | sample KBSC24metaG_FD_81520 | JGI IMG/M metagenome (GOLD analysis project Ga0105237, IMG submission 81520) | Corn rhizosphere microbial communities from Kellogg Biological Station, Michigan, USA - KBS C2-4 metaG | ecosystem: Host-associated > Plants > Roots > Rhizosphere > Soil | place: Michigan, USA...
CATGAAGAACGTCCCCGGGCTGCCGGTCTCCTTCGCCTCCGAACTGCACGCGCGGCTGGTCGGCGTGCGCAACTACCTCGACGCCAACAACTCCGGCGCGCCGGAAGGCACCTACACGAGCACGCTGGCGGCCTTCGACGGCACCGCCGCGCCGCCGACCGGCCCGGGCGGGGCGAAGTACTACGACGACAACGACTGGATCGGCATAGAGATGGCGCGCGTGTACAAAAAGACCCGAAACCCCGGCGCGCTCGGCTACGCGGAGGGGATCATGGCCTTCGAGATGGCCGGCTTCTCCACCGACCAGAGCCTCGCCTGCCCGGGCGGCATCCCCTTCTCCAACCTCGCCGAAAACACCGACCGCAACACGATCACCACCGCGCCCGCCGCCGAGCTGGCGGCGCAGCTGTACCGCATCACCGGCAACGTGCAGTACCTGCAGTTCGCCGAAACCGCCTACAACTGGGTGCGCACCTGCCTGCTGCAGTCAAACGGCCTGTACGCCGACCACATCCGCCCGCACGGCGTCGTCGACCAGACCTTCTGGAGCTACAACCAGGGCGTGATGATCGGCGCCGGCACGTTGCTCTACCAGAGCACCGGCAACTCCGGCTACCTCTACCAGGCGCGTCAGACCGCGCAGCAGGCGCGCGCGTACTTCACGCCGCAGCGACTCGGCGCCGAGAACCCCTTCTTCCCGTCGATCTACTTCCGCAACGTCCTCTACCTGGATTCGGTCACGCACGACCCGCCTGGGCCCGCGCTCGCGCAGGCGTACGTCGACTACGCCTGGCAGAACCTGCGCCTCTCAGACGACCTGTTCGTCGCCGGCTCGCCGGCCTCCGCGCAGCTGCTCTACCAGGCGGCGATCGTGCAGATCTACGCGCTGCTGGCCTCGCCGCCGAGCACGTACTTCTGAGCGAGCCGCCAAGTGAGTAGTCTCAGCAACGTGTCAGACGCCGCCAACATGATGACCGCCGACGGCCTGCAGGAGCTGCACGGCGAGCTCGCGGTGCTGGAGGGCGACGGTCGCCGCGAGATCGCCGAGCGCATCAAGACCGCGCGCGAATGGGGCGATTTGAAGGAGAACGCCGAGTACCACGACGCCAAGAACGAGCAGGCGCACCTGGAGACGAAGATCGCCCGCCTGCGCGAGCGCATCGCCGCGGCCGTCGTCGTCGAGGAAGCTCAGCCCGTCGCCGGCGGGCTGGTCGGCTTCGGCTCCTCGGTGCACGTGCGCGACCAGAACGGCGTCGAGCAGACCTGGCGCATCGTCAGCTCGCACGACGCGGCGCCCGCGGAGGGCAAGCTGTCAGCCGAATCGCCCGTCGCCGTCGCGCTGCTCGGCCGCGCTCCCGGCGACAAGACGTCGGTCGCCTTGCCCAAAGGCACGCGCGAGCTGACCATCCTCAGCGTCGACTGAGCGACCCCAGCGTCGCCGCGGCGCGCACCCGTCGCACGAACCTCTTGGGCTTGCGTGCGTACAGGCGCCGGCCGTCGCGCAGCGCGCGCTTGCGCAGGCGCCTGCGTCGCTTTGCGATCAGCCCCAGCAGCGCCCTGCGCGTGCCCGGCCCCGAGGCGCCTGAAGCCCGCGTGGCCTTCGCTTCGCCACGCACGCGCTCGGCCAGCACCGCCAGGTCGTGCTCCTCGCCGAGCAGTTCGCCGAGCGCGTCGGCGCGTCGCGCCGTCTCGCCGATGAACTCTTCCTTGGCATTCGAGCGCTTGCGCGCGCGCTTGTCCGTCTTGCCGGCCACGCGATCGCGCAGGCGCCCGGCGCCCTGTTGGTCGCTGCGCTGCAGCATTTCCGCGGCGTAGCGCAGATCCTTGACGCGTTTGCGCCATTCGTGCAGCCTGCGCCCGCGCGCGCCGCCGGCGCGCTCGGCCCGGCGCATGCGCCGGCGACCCGTGCCGTAGAGGCGCTGCAGCGCCGGTTCGATCGCTTGGAGGCCGCCGGCGTCGGCCAGCTGCCATGCGCCGACGCGCGCGCGCAGCGCGCGCAGGTCCTCGAGCGCGCCCGCGCGCGCCGCGCTCTCGCTCAGCGCGAGCTCCGCCGCGCCGTCGCGCTCGATCTGCAGTCGCGCGCGCAGCCGCTGCACGCCGCGCCTGCGGCCGAGCTTCTTGGGGTGGCGCTTGACCAGTCCGTCCATCGTGCTCAGCAGCACCTCCGCGTCGCGCGCGCGCGCCAGGCGCCTGCCCGTCTCGCGCACGACCGCGCTCTCGCGCGCATAGGCATCGTTGCCCAGCTCGTCGCGCACCAAGCGCAGCAGCGCGCGCAGGCGCTTGAGCGCCTTGCGCGCCTCGTGCACGCGCTTCTGCGGCGACAGCGCGCCGTCGCGACCTTCGATCGCCTCGATCGCCACGTCGAGCTGCCCCAGCGCCATCCGCCGCAATCCCTCGCCGACGCGCTCGTCGGCCAGCAGGCCGAAGCGGCGGCTGTGCTTGCGCCGCTGGCCCGACGCACGGCGCTCGCGCTCGGCGCGCGCCAGCGCCACGCCCACGCCGAGTGCCGCCGTCGCCGCCAGCGTTGCCGTCAGCGGCGCGACAATGGAGCCGTGTCCAAGCTTCCACCCGCTCCATGGTGGACGGTGCGCCGTGCGGCGAATCGCAAGCCGGCGACGTATCGCTGTCCGTTTTGTGGTCATCATCTGCCCGCGCTCAGCGAGCATATGCTGATCGCGCCCGAAGGCGACTCGCGCCGCCGCCGCCACGCCCACACGGCCTGCGTGCTCGCCGCGCGCCGCGACGGCCGCCTCGCCCTGCGCGACGAGTGGCTGCGCACGCAGCCGCGCCCGCCGTCGCTATGGCGGCGCCTGCTGCGGCGCGTCTAGATGGGCGCCGGGGGGCCGGGGGTGTTGGTCTGCTTCCTCCGCTCGGCGGTAGCGATGGCATGTACGCGCTACGGCCGCGGGCGAGGCGGCTGGCGTCAGCCGCCGAAGACCTTCACATGCTCGGGCGCCACGCGGATGATCAGTCGCCGTTCACCCGGCTGGCGCAGCGGGTAGCTGTCGGCGTCCATGTACTTCTTCGCCAGAAAGTCGATGTGCTCGTCGGCGCCCTCGTGCGTGCGCTCGGCCTCCGTGCCGCGGATCTCCACGTACTCGTACGGGTTGTCCAGGTTCTGCACCGTCAGCGTCACGTGCGGGTCGCGCTGCAGGTTGCGCGGCCACGCGCGCCCCTCGGCAGTGTTCAACGTCGGCAGGCCGTCCTGCACGTCGACCCACACTGGCGTCCCGTGGATCGTCCCGTCCTCGCGCTTGGTCGCCACGTGACAGAAGTTCTTGCCCTGCAGCAGCTCCTGCGCGCGGCCGTCGATCGTTGCGCTCATCGCAAACTCCCTTGCTCGCTGTGGTTAGTTCTCGCTCTCACCTTACGAGCTTCCCGACCGCGGTCCGGTTGACTGCGACAGCCGCCCCGCGCCCGGCCTGGCCGGGCGCGGTAGGGCGTCGAGGGCCAGGTGAGACGCCGATCGAAGATCGCCAGCAGCGAGCGTGGCGTACTTCCTGCGCGAGCGACCGAGGACACCGTCTCGCGCCGAGCTCTCGCGCAGTGCCCTCGGCGTCCTACTGACGGCTGAGCGACGCCGACGAGCTGGCCGGCGGGATCTTGCCGAGCGGCACGAGCTTGCCGTTGTTCAGCTGGAACGTCACGCGCGCTTCGCCGCCGCTGGGGCTGCTCAGCGGGTCGCCCTTGCGATACAGCGGGTAGCCCAGCGTGACTTCCGTGTCGCCCTGGGAGACCACCTTCAGCGTCGCGCTCGTTTCCTTGGCGTCCGTGCCGATGTAGTGGCCGTTGACGAAGAAGAACGCCTGCTGGCCGTAGCCGTCGCCCGAGCCGGTGCGCGTGCCGACGAGCACGCGCAGCGCCTGGTCGGAGTGATAGTCCGACGTGTCGTTCGGCGTGAAGCCACGTTCGCGCACGACCGCCGCCGCCGCGCCGACGCCTTCTGACTGCGCTTCGTGCTGCGTGAACGCAGGCTCCGGCGCTGCGCGCGTCGTCGTGGAGCGCGTGGTCGTGCTCGTCGGCGTCGTCTGCGCCTGCGTCGTCGCCGTGCTCGTCGTCTTCGTCGTGCTCGGCTCGGTCTGCGCCGCCGTCGACTGCGTCGGCGGCGGCGCGCTGGCGTTCGTGACCGTCTTGGTCCCCGAGCCGCACGCCGCCAGCAGCGCCATCGCGCCCGCGCACAGCGCCGCCGCCAAGGCCTGAAGAACCGTCCGTCGCATGATGCCATGGTATTCGCCGCACGAACTCGCCCTCCTCGCAGGGGCGCCGTCGGGCGCCGGCGCCGGCGCCCGACGCGAGCCCCGTCGTGCTAGGAAGGAATGCGTGAATGCGCCCTCCAAGCCCGCGCGCACGCGCGTTTCCGCCGCCGAGCGCCGTGAGGAGCTGATCGCGGCCGCCGTGCACGAGTTCGCGCACGGCGGCCTGCACGGCACCCCCGTCGAGCGCATCGCGCGGCGCGTGGGCGTCGCGCAGCCGTATGTCTTCACCCTCTTCCCGAGCAAGCGCGACCTGTTCCTCGCCGCGCTCGAGCGGGGCTTCGAGCGCGTCGCCGAGACATTTCGCCGCGCCGCCGCCGAGTACGCCGAGGGACGCGCGCCCGCCGACTGCGCGGACGCGCTCGCGGCCATGGGTCGCGCCTACAAAGAGCTGCTCGTCTCAGACCGCGATTACCTGATGCTCCAGCACCAGTCCTACGCCGCCTGCGACGACGGCGTCGTGCGCGCCTGCGTGCGCCGGCGGTATGCCGAGCTCGTCGAGCTGGCCCGTCGGCTGGCCGACGCCGACCCCGAGCGCATGGACGACTTCTTCCGTCACGGCATGGCCTTCAACGTCGCCGCCGCGCTGGGCGTCGAGGACCTGTCCGTCGGCTGCGCGTGGGTCGCCGACGAGCTGCGCGGCGCCGGGCAGTAGCCAGGGCGACGCGAGTCACAGGGTCACGCTCTGTTGCCGTGGTCGCCAGGCAGTAGCATCGAGCGAAGCGATGTCCACTTCCGCGCAGACACCGGGGCCGGGCCAGCCGAGCGGTCACGCAAAACCCGACAAGCGCACGCAGCGCGAGATCGCGCGTACGGCCGCGCTCGTCATCCTGGCGATCCTCGTCACGCTGTTCGCCGTCTTCAACCTCAAAGACGTGAAGGTCAGCTACGTCTTTGGCTCTGGCAAAGCGCCGCTGATCGTCGTCATCGTCATCTCCGTGCTGTTCGGCGTCGTGCTGACCTATTTCGCCGAACGGCTGCCGCGCAAACGGCGCCGCTGACCGTCGCCCGCGCCGCGCGTCCTCTACCGCGCTCTGCGCGTTGGCCTCAGGCCTGCTCGATCACCAGCGACGCCGCCTCTTCGGCGCCGAGCAGCGGCGTCAGCACGATGTAGGTGAGGTAGTCCGAGAGCACCGACAGCAGCTGGATCTGCCCGCTGGCCACCTGGCAGCGGACCGTGTGCGACAGCGCTCCCGCGACGCCCTGCAGGACGAGCTTGCTGCGGGCCTGCTCCGGCGCGCCCTCCGTCAGGCGCGCGGCGATGCCGTGGGCCAGGCGCACGTTTCGCTCGATCGCCTGCGGGCCGGCGGAGAACGCGCCGCCGGCGATCGTCTGCGCGTAGATCGGGCGCTCGGCGAGATAGCGCATGAGCTCGCCGATCGTCCGACGCACGGCGTAGGGCCAATCGGCCGAGCGCAGGTCGGGGTCCGCGGCGAGCGCCAGCAGCTGGTCGCCGAGCATGTCCAACGCCGCCAGGAAGCACTCCTGCTTGCCGTCGAAGAGCTCGAAGAAGGCATCGATCGACACGCCTGCCGCGTCGGCGATCTGCGGTGCGCTCAACTCGTGGTAATCCTCGATCACCGCCAGGCGCAGCGCGTGCTCGAGCAGGCGCTCGCGGTCGCTCGCTCGCGCGGCCGTGGCGGCCTGCTGACGTGCGTCGCTCGGCGCCTTGCGTCCCTGCGCAAGAGCCGCGCGCGCTCGCTCGGCCAGCCGCTCGGCCAGCCGCTCGGCGGCGGGCGTCTGAAACAGCAGCGTCCAGCGGAACATCTCCTCGGTGACCGCCGGCGCCGTTTCGGCCGTGCCCTCACGCAGGCAGTTCGACAGCGCCGCGTGCAGACCCCCGGCGATTCCGCGGATCACCGGGCCGGGCAGCGGGCTGGGCGCCGAGCTGTGCTCGAAGCAGCTCGCGAGCATCTGCTCGAAGCTCGCCGACGCGCGCCGCAGGCGCAGCATCGCGGGTGCGCCGGCCTTGGGAGCCTCGACGATCACCAGGTTGGCGCTGTTCCAGTTGTCGGCGATCGCCTGGCCGAGCGCGCCGAACCCCGCCTGCATACGCTGCTCGGCGTCGCCGCGCGCGTCGCGATAGGCGGCGCTCACGCGATCTGCGCCGCGCCTGGCGATCACGTCATATGTCGCCAGGAAGCACTCCTGCTTGTTGGCGAACTGCTCGTAGAACGAGCGCCGCGAGACGCCGGCGAGACCGACGACCTGCTTTACGCTCGTACGCTCATAGCCATTGATCGCCACAGCCTCGATCATCGCCCCGTGCATGCGCGTGCGCTGGTTGCGCACGACCTCCTCGGGGGCCAGACGGTGCGGTCCGTGCGGTAGGCGTTGATAGAGCGGAGCCGGCGCTTCGCGGCTGCGTCTGTCGGTCTGCGTCCTTGACATTCGGTCCCCCAGAATCGGTCAGTGGGTTGGATCATGGCATAGAATCCGGTTGTCAGGATCGTTTCATGGCTGCAGCGCTTTGTCTACAGTGGCCACGTCGCCTGCCACGCCGAAGCGCTGCGTGGGACCGGCGAGCCTGCTTGCATCGCGTGCGCCGAGGCGCACGGCCTTCAGCGAAGGATTCCCTTCAAGGCGAGAATCGCCAGGCCCATCGTCACGCCGACGACGCCCTTGAGCACCAATTCGCCGGCGGTCGACTTCGCGCGCACGCCGGCGATCAGCTCGAACAGCACGACGGCCACGACGGCCGTGCGCAGGGCGGCCGTCACGCCCGCTTCCTGACTGGCGCCGGCGGTCCACGCGATCACGAGCGCGAGCAGCGGCAGCGCGGCGCCGCGCACGATCGCCCAGTCGTGGGCGAGAGCGCGCGCCAGCGTTCCCGCAGTCAGCCGGTCGCGGGTCGTCAGGCGGCGCCCCAGCAGGTCCGCGTAGGCGTGCGCCAGCCAGTAGAGCGTCGTGGCGACCAGCGCCGAGGCGACGAGATCCACGTATGACTCGTGGCGCCCGCTCTCGGCGGCCATCAGCGCGCCGACGGCGATGATGCCGTAGACGACGCCCGCGGCGTTGCCGGTCGCCACGAGCCTCTTGGTCAGCCAAACGCCCTTACGTACCATTTAGCGGGTCAGACGGTGGTCTTTAGGGAAACGGGACAACATGGTCGAGGTGCGGCGCAGCGTCAAACAGAAGGTAATGGCCGCAGCGGCCGTCGCGGCTTTGCTCGCCGGCGCAAGCCTGGCCGCCGTCTCGGCGACCGGCCAGAGCGGTCCGAAGGGGCACGCCGCGTCGCGCTCGGGCCGCGCAGCGCACGGCGGGCGTGCGCGCGACCTCGCCGCGGCCGCCACCTATCTCGGCGTCTCGCAGGCCCAGATCGCCAGTGCGCTCAGCTCTGGCAAGACGCTCGCGCAGGTCGCCGAAGCGACCAGCGGCAAGTCGGCCGCAGGGCTCACGCAGACGCTGCTTGCCCTGCACAGGGCTAGGCTCGCCTCGGCGCTGGCCAAGCTGCCCCAGCGCGTGGCCGCCGAGGTCAACCGCGCCGGCGGCCCGGGCGCCGGCGCCCATCGCGTGGGCGGACCTCGCACGCGCGCCGCGCGCCTGGCCGCGCTGTTCGCCGCACCGGGCGGCCCCGGCGCAGTCGCCGCCGGCTATCTCGGTGTGGCGCCGGCGCAGTTGCAGGCACGGCTGCGGACAGGCAAGACGCTCGCGCAGGTCGCCGAGGCGACCGCGGGCAAGTCCACGACCGGGCTGGTCGACGCGCTCGTCGCCGCCAGGCGCGCCAAGCTGGCGCGTGCGACGGCCGCCGGCAGGCTCACCGAGGCGCTGCAGGCCAAGCGCGCGTCGAAACTGCACAAGCGCATGAACGCGCTCGTGCAGCGTCAATTCGCGGGCGCCGGCTCACCGTAGCTAAAGCCACGCCTTCGCACTGCCGAGGAGTTGTTGCGGAAGGCCACAGGTCATCCGGGTAGAGGGCGACCGTGGGGCTAAGTGTCTCGGCCCCCGGTCGCTCCGTAACCCCGTTTTGTGGCAGTCTGCGCGCTCCATGCGCGACGCCGTCATATGCGAGCCTTTGAGAACAGCCGTGGGCGGCTTCGGCGGCGTCTTTCGCGACGTCCCGCCGGCGCGCCTGGCGGCGACGGTGATCGCCGAGCTGGTACGACGCACGTCTTTGGCGCCCGGCGAGATCGACGACGTGATCCTCGGCCAGTGCTATCCCAATGGCGAGGCGCCGGCGATCGGGCGCGTGGCGGCGCTGGACGCCGGGCTGGGAATCGACGTGCCCGGCATGCAGGTCGACCGGCGCTGCGGCTCGGGGCTGCAGGCGGTCGCGCTCGCGTGCATGCAGGTGCAGACGGGCGCCGCCGAGCTGGTTCTGGCGGGTGGCGCCGACAGCATGAGCCAGGCGGAGTTCTACGCCATGGGCATGCGCTGGGGCGTCAAGGGCGGCGGCGTGGAACTGGCCGACCGGCTGGCGCGCTCGCGCGTCAGCGCAGGCGGCGTGCACCACGTCGTCGAGGGCGGCATGATCGAGACGGCCGAGAACGTGCGCCGCGAGTTCGGCGTCGCGCGCGAGGCTCAGGACGAGCTGGCGCTGCGCTCGCACGAGCGCGCGGTGGCGGCGCAGCGGGACGGCACGTTCGCGCAGGAGATCGTGCCCGTGACGGTCGCCGACCGCAAGGGCGAGCGCGTGATCGACCGCGACGAGCACCCGCGCGCGGACACGACGCTCGAGCGCCTGGCGGCGCTGCGCCCGATCATGGCCAGCAGCGACCCGCAGGCGACGGTCACGGCCGGTAACGCCAGCGGGCAGAACGACGGCGCGGCGGTGTGCATCGTGACGCACCCCGAGAAGGCCGCGGAGCTGGGTCTCGAGCCGTTCGCCCGCCTGGTCTCCTGGGCGGTCGCGGGCGTGGCGCCGGAGACGATGGGCGTCGGCCCGATCCCGGCGACCGAGCGAGCGCTGCGCCACGCCGGCCTGGCGCTTGCCGACATCGACCTGATCGAGCTCAACGAGGCGTTCGCCTCGCAGGCTCTGGCGGTGCTCGGCGAGTGGCGGCTGCCCGACGGCCTGCAGCGCGTCAACGTGCACGGTTCGGGCATTTCGCTGGGACATCCCGTAGGCGCGACCGGAGCGCGCATCCTGACGACGATGCTGCGCGAGCTGCGCCGTCGCCAGGCGCGCTATGGGCTCGAGACGATGTGCATAGGCGGCGGGCAGGGAATGGCGGCGATCTTCGAGAACGTCGCCGCTGCGGCTTAGGCGAGACCGCGCTCGCGGGGTTTGCGAGGCCTGCCACGCCGGGGCCGCGGACGCCTGAGCGACCACCGCGCCGACGCATCCGGGAGCGCGCAGAGGCTCAGAGCACGATCTGCGTGCAGATGAAGTTCGCGGCCAGCCGCTGGCCACGAAAGACCTGCACCTGCCAGACATGTGTGCGCGAGCCGATGTGCAGCGGCTCGCCGAGCGCCGTCAGCTCGTCGCCGTCCTGCGCGGAGGCGAGCACGTTGACCTTCAGCTCGACCGTCGTGAAGCCCTTGCCCTCGGGCAGGTGGCGCATCGTGCCCCATGCGGCGACGGTGTCGGCGAAGGCGACCCATGCGCCCCCGTGCACGTAGCCCATCGGATGCAGATGGCGCTTGTCGACGCGCATGCGCCCGCGCACGCGCTCGTCGGTGATCTCGGTGAGCTCGATGTCCAGGTTGCCGGGAAACGTGCCGGGCAGAAGCTCGCTGCTGAGCTGCGGGGTTATCGCCTGATTGGTCTGGCCCATCGGCGCAGGAGTCTCGCAGAGGACGCGGGCGATGCGAGGCGCGCGCGTGGCGCGGCTGCCGGCGGCCTGGCTTAGAGCTGGCGCCGAGCGGGCATGATCAGGTGGATGCTGCGATTCCTGTTCGAGCACACGCCGGTCAGGCGCCTGGCGCGCGGCGTGCCCGTCGTCGGGCTGCTGTCGGCGGCGGAGGTCGCCAAACTGGCCAAGGGCCATCTCGCGAAGCTGGCGCCGGCCGAGCGCCGCCGGCTGCTGGCGCTCGCGGCCAAGGCGCGCGGCGGCACGGGCGCGCTGAGCGGAGCCGAGCGCAGGGAGCTGGGCCGCCTCGTGGCCAAGCTGGAGCCGCGTGCGTTCGTCGGCTCGGCGGCCGATCGCCTCAGCCCGGTGCCCGTGCCCAAGCGCCTGCTGTACGGGCGCCGGCGCGCGCGAACGCGCTCGGCGGCGGGCAAGCGCCCCTGAGCGCGCGGTCGCACCGCGGTCGATCGTCAGGCGCGCGCGACGCGGAGCTCGATGGCCTGGCCGGTCCATCGGTCGATGCGTTCGACTGGTCGGAAGCTCACCGGCCGCGAGCCCATCCCGGGCCTGCGCTTGCGGCGCCGCCGGCCTGTGCGAAGGGCTAGCATCCGCGCCGTGCGCGTAGCCCCCTCAGTGTGTGTGATCGGAGCCGGAGTCAGCGGACTGACCGCCTGCAAGGCGCTGTCGGACTTCGGCGTGCCGCACACGTGCTTCGAGGCCTCCGACGAGGTCGGCGGCAACTGGTACTTCCGCAACCCCAACGGGGTCTCCTCGGCGTACCGCTCGCTGCACATCGACATCTCCAAGCCGTCGATCTCCTTTCGTGACTTTCCAATGCCCGACCGCTACCCCGATTACCCGCATCACTCGCACATCTTCGAGTGGCTTCGCGACTACGCGGACGCGTTCAACGTGCGCGAGGCGATCCGCTTCAACACGCGCGTGCAGCACGCGGAGCGCGGCCCGGGGGGCGGCTGGCGGATCACGCTGCAGGACGGCGTGCAGGAGACCTTCGACGCGCTTCTGGTGTGCAACGGACATCACTGGAACCCGCGCTTCCCGGACTTCCCGGGCAGCTTCGACGGCCCCCAGGTGCACTCTCACGACTACATCGACCCGAGCACGCCGCTGGACCTGCAGGGCAAGCGTGTGCTGGTCGTCGGCATCGGCAACAGCGCGGTCGACATCGTCTCGGAGCTGGCGCGCAAGACGATGTGCGAGACGGTGTTCTTGTCGACGCGCTCGGGCGCCTATGTGATTCCCAAGTACATCTTCGGCAAGCCCGCCGATCAGGTCGTCAAGACGAACCCACGGATCCCCGTGACCCTGCAGCGGCGGCTGGGCAGCGTCCTGCCGCGGATCTTCTCCGGCCGCATGGAGGACTTCGGCCTGCCCACGCCCAACCACAAGTTCCTCGATGCCCATCCGACCGTGTCCAGCGAGCTGCTCGGACGCCTCGGCGCGGGCGACGCCATCGCCAAGGGCGACGTCGCCGAGCTGCTGGGCGACCGCGTGCGCTTCGCCGACGGCAGCGTGGAGCAGGTCGACGCGATCATCTACGCCACGGGCTACAACGTCAGCTTCCCGTTCTTTGACCCGGACTTCATCTCGGCGCCGGAAAACGTGCTGCCGCTGTACAAGCGCATGCTCAAGCCGGGAATCGACGATCTGGCGTTCATCGGCCTCGGTCAGCCGATTCCGACGATCTTCCCGTTCTCCGAGCTGCAGTCCAAGCTGGCCGCGCGCTGGCTCAGCGGCGACTGGGCGCCGCCGCCGCCGGCCGAGATGGAGCAGGAGATTCGCCGCGACGAGGCGTTTCACACGGGGCATTTCACGAACAAGCCGCGGCACACGATGCAGCTGGAGTGGTACGGCTTCGAGCACGAGCTGAAGACGCGCTCGATCCCGGCCGGCCAGGCGCGTGCGCGCGCGGGCGCGCCGACCGGGCTGGCGGCCGCCGGCCGTGCTGCGGCGCTGCAGGACGCGGCGCTGGCCACATGAGCGCGATCTCCTTCGACAGCGCCGGCGTGCGTTGCGCCGGCATGCACCTGGCAGGTCAGGGAACCGCCTTCGCAGGGGAGGACGGCCGCCGTCCCTGCGTGGTCATGGCGCACGGGTTCGCGGGGACGATGGACTCCGGCCTGATCCCCTTCGCCGAGCGCTTCGCCGAGGCGGGCCTGGACGCCCTGGTGTTCGACTATCGGCACTTCGGCGCGAGCGAGGGCGAGCCTCGTCAGCTGCTGAGCATCCGTCGCCAGCTCGAGGACTATGCGGCGGCGATCGCGTTCGCGCGCACGCTGGAAGACGTCGATCCCGAGCGGATCGTCGTGTGGGGCTCGTCCTACTCGGGCGGCCACGTCGTGCCGGTCGCCGTCGCCGACGGCGAGGTCGCGGCGGTGATCTCCCAGGTCCCGGCGATGGACGGAGTGGCGACGATGATCAATGCGGCGCGCAAGTCCGGCGTGGCGGGCATGGCCAAGCTGACGGCGAGGGCGCTCGGCGACCTGCTCGCTTCGCTGCGCGGTCGCGAAGCGCTGACGGCGCCGGCGGTCGGCGCGCCGGGAAGCGTCGCCTTCATGACCACGCCGGACGCCGAGCCGGGCATGCGCGCGGTCGCCGGCCCGTCGTGGCGAAACGAGGTCGCGGCTAGGATCGCGCTGCAGGCAGGCGCTTACAGACCGGGCATGCAGGCCGACCGACTTCCCTGCCCGATCCTCGTGCAGATCGCCGACCGCGACTCGGTGGCGCCGCCGCGGGCCGCGCAGGACGCCGCGTGGCGGGCCACCGGTCGCGGCGAGGTGCGCACCTACCCGATCGGCCACTTCGACATCTACACAGGCCAGCCGTTCGAGCAGGCGATCGCAGACCAGCTGCACTTCCTGCGCCGCCACGTCGGCGCGGGGGTGCGGGGGCACGCAGTCGCCCAAGCGCGCTGAGAGAACCCGACCGTCGATCGCTTGTGGCGCGCAGGGCGACCGGGTACCCTGGACGGCCTGAGCGAGACTTCGAGCGCTCGGACTGCAAGCAGCAGGAGGGGGACGGCATGGAAGCGCACGCACACAGCCGGCACGCACCGTTGAGCGTGGCCGCCGTCGCGATGCTCGCGCTGCTGGCGTATGTCTCGCCGGCACCCGCCGCGATCGCTGGACAGCGCGCGGTCGCTGCTGCCGGGCATCCCAGCGCGCGCGGCGCGAAGGTCGCGGCGACCGCCACGTTAACGCGACCGTTGTGTCGCGTGGGATGGCGCCTGCGTGGCAGCCGGGGCGTGGGCTTCGTCTGCAAGCGCCACGGCCGACGGGCTCGGCCGAGCTGTCGCGCCCAGCAACAGCTTCGGCGTCGCAGTCACGGCTACGTCTGCCTGCCAACGCCCGCGGGCAGCCCCACGCCGCAGGCGACGGCGCCGGTCCAAGCGGCCCCGCCGCTGTCCAGCTCCACGCCCGCGCCGAGCCCTACGCCCGGCCTGAGCAAGGAGCAGTACCTCGTCAACGGCGCGTTCGAATACGCCAAGTCCTACGGGGAAAAAGAACTGGCCGAAACGGCCTACACGCACGTCTACTACTGGAAAATCGAACCGAACGGCTGTGCGCTGATCGGACCGAACACCGCGGAGTGCGTCCTGCTGCTGTACAAGGAAGTGGAAGTCCTCAGCTACGACCCGTCGTCGATCGCGAACGACTGGTTCAAGGCGATCTACCTGCTCGGCGTCTACTACGAATACCAGGGCCCCGAACTCGGCTACAGGGTGCGCCTGGGTCAGATCGGCGATTGGAGCGTCGGGCCCTGGAAGTGGCTGTGAGGACGGCGCGCCTATTTCCGTTGGGCTGACGCGGCCGGACGCTTGCGCGTCGTTGCGCGCCTGCGCTTGCCGAGCGCGACCCGCTCGATCTCGGCGAGCGCGTCGCCCATGTAGATCGCCAGGCGCTGCAGGTGGGGCAGCGTGTCACGGGCGCCCGTGAGGCCGAAGTTGAGCGTGCCGGCATAGCTGACGCAGGTGATGTTGAGCGCGTTGCCGTGCAGCAGCAGCGACAGGGGAGAGAGGGAGTCCAGGCGCGAGCCGTTGAGGTAGAGCGGCTCGGTCGGGCCGGGCACGTTCGATATGCCGACGTTGAACGGAATCGGCGAGTGCCCGGCCAGGCCCGCCATCAAACCCGCGATGTAGGGACCGTTGATCAGCAGCGTGTAGGACGTGCGCGCCTCGGGCGGCAGGCCGCTGAGGTGCTGCTTGGCCTCGACCGTGGAGCGCGCGATCGCGCGCAGGCGCTCGACTGGGTTGGCGACATTGGTTCCCAGCTCGGCGACCATGATGCCGATGGCGGTTCCCATCGATTGGTCGTCGGCCTCGCGCAGGTTCACCGGGATGCCGGCGGTGAGAGGCCGGTCGGGGATTCGTGCGTGCTCGCCGAGATAGCGGCGCAGGGCGCTGCCGCTGAGGTAGAGGACGATGTCGTTGAGCGTGCAGTCGGCGGCCTTGGCCAGGCGCTTGATGCGTGCGAGCTGGTACTGCTGAGTGGCGAAGCGCCGCTGCCCGCCGAGGCTTCCGCCGAGCGCCGAGCTGGGCGCGCGGTAGGGCGCCTGCAGTGCGCGGTCGTCGATCGCCGCGACGGCCAGGTCGAACGCGGCGCGCGAGAGCCCGCCGGCGGCCGCAGCGGCGCCTCGCACGATGCTGAGCGGTCGCTCGAGCACCCCGACGCCGTCCTGCTCGCCGGCGTGGCGAGGACGCTTGCCTGCGCCTACGGTCCAGAACGCTGCCATGCCGCGCCGGTCGGGGTCGGTGGAGAGCGCGCGCATGATCAGCCGCATCCCGCTGACGCCGTCGATCAGCGAGTGGTGGATCTTGCTGTACATGGCAAAGCGATTGCCTTCCAGCCCCTCGATCAGGTGCACCTCCCACAGCGGGCGGTGCAGATCGAGCTGATGGCTGTGCAGGCGTGAGACGAGGATCCCGAGCTCGCGCTGCCCGCCCGGGTGCGGAAGCGCCGAATGGCGGATGTGGTAATCGAGGTCGACGTCGCGCGTCTCGCGCATGAACGGCGCCCTGGCGCCGAGCAGCGGGGCCTCGACGAGCTTCAGATTCCAGGGCGGGGGGATCGCTCGCGCCTCGCGCATCCGCTCGTACTCCTGCTTGAGGTAGTCCGCGGGCGCGCCGTCGGGCAGCGTGAACTCGAACAGCCCGCCCACGTGCATGGGCGTGTCGCGTGACTCGAGCGCCAGCCAGACGGCATCGAGTGGGGGAATCTGCCTCATCCCGGCCCTTCGCCTCTCCCGTGTCTCGTGGTCACGCCGCGTGCGCAACGGCACAAGCCTAGCCCTTCGCGCTCAGGCGACGGTGATCGAGCCGGCCAGCCGCGCCGCCGACTGCGGGTCGTGCGAGGGCAGGTACACAGTCGCATGCTTGGCGCAGTGGGCCAGGACCGTCTCGAGCGTCGCCACGTGGGCCTTCGGGTCCGGTCCGATCGCGTCGGCACGGCGGGCGTGCAGCTGCTCGAGGCTGTCCGTGACGTCGCCGGCCAGCATCACGTGGCGGCCGGAGTCATCCACGCAGATCACCGAGATGTGGCCGGGCGTGTGCCCCGGCGTCGCGACGGCGACTATGCGACCGTCGTCCGTGAGCGCGCGGCTGTGCGGGAACTCGCCGAAGCGGCCGGCGTCGAGCGCGAACGGCTGCGGCGCGAAGCCGGGCGGAAGCGGCTGGCGCAGGATGCGACGCATCACGCGCGGAAATGCGCTGGCGACGAAGCGAAGCTCCGCCTCGCCGATCAGCACGGGCGCGCGGACGTGGACGAGGCCGTCGACGTGATCGCCGTGATGGTGCGTGAGCACGACTTTGGCGACGTCGTCAAGCGACAGGTCAACGGCTTTCAGAGCCGCCGGCAGCTCCTGCTCGCGCATGACCTCGAAGCGCGCAAACGGGACGTTGCGCGCGGTCGCCGTCTCGCCGCTGTCGACGAGCACCACGCGCCCGTCGTGCTCGATCGCCCAGCAATGGATCGGCAGCGGGTCCGACCACGCATCCGCCAGAAACAGGTCGAGCTGGCGTCGCGCGCCGGCGCTGGGAAAGAGGAACTTGTGCTTGACGCGCACATGTCCGGTCGTCAGGGCGTGGATGACCATCGCTTGCCGAGCCTACTGCGCCTGTGGCCCGGAGCATGCTTTCGCGAGCGCCGGGCTTGCGCCAGGATCGCGCTACCAGGTGCCGCCATTGCAGCCCCCGCCCGTGCCGGCGCAAGAACGTGTGACGACGCCGTTTTTGCTCGTGACCGTAAAGGTGTCGCTCGTGGTGGGCGAGGTGGCGGTGACGGCGTATTCGCTGGAAGCGGCCGACGACGCTGCGCTGAGGTATGCCTGCGTCGTGCTGACGGCGATCGGGATCGTTTTCTCGAGTTCGTTCAGCTTCGTCGCGTCGAGGCCGCTGTAGATTCCGTTGTTGCCCGCCGCGTATGCCTCGGCGGTCGTCTGCGCGGTACGGGCCAGCTCCTTTGCCGAAGCGTCGTTGGCCTTGCCCTTCTGGTTCACGAACGAGGGGATGACGATCGCGGCGAGCACGCCGATGATCAGGCTCACGACCAGCAGCTCGATCAGCGTGAAGCCCTGCTCGCTGCCGGCGCGCCTTGACCGCATAGCGCCCACATCGTCAAGCGCGACCCTTCCCTTGACACGTGTTGCAGGCTGGGGGAGCTCTGCAAGGGATGCTGCGGCTCTATCTGTCAAGCGATGGGCGCGCGAGACGAGCGACCGGGCGCGTTTCGCTCGCGCGGCGACGTGGCCCCGAGCGATGCGGTCCCCCTCGCAGCCCCGTGCCTTCGGGACAGATCGCCTGGTCAGCGCCGGAGTCGGGTGTGCTGACGCGGGCCATTGACTTGACGCCAGATTTGAGTAGGTTTGACATGTTGCAGATCGGTGGGCCCCGTCGCGGAAGACGGGCATTCTCGACGGGCGCGCCTTCATACGAGCGGAGGGGCGGATGATGAGGGCTCGGCGAGCGGTGGCGATGGGCGTTCCCGACGGCGGCGCTTGGGCGGCCGGCGCCGGTCACGACGGCAGGCTCGCGTGGGTCCGCCCGCTGCTGGTAGCGGCAGGCGCCGTCGCTCTGGCGCTCATCGCGCTTTCGGCGCCGGCTGGGCGCAATGCGCCCGTGTCGGCGTCGCGCGCGGCGCTGCAGGGCAAGTCTGTCGCCGGCCTGTCGGCGGCGCTGGCGGCGGCCGCCTCGGCGAGCATCGGCGCGTCCGAGCGCGCCTACTGGCCCGTTCTCCGGGGCGATTCGCTGCTGACCAGGGGCGGCGGCATTCACGGCGCGTTCACCGCCGCCGGCGCTCGTCTGCAGGTGGCGCAGGGAACGCTTGGCCTGTCGCTTGCCGGTTTGGGGCGTGGTCGGCGCGTGGAGCGCGTGACCGCCGTCGAGCCTACGCGAGCGGCGGGTCAGGTCGTCTACAGGCACGGCTCGGTCAGCGAGTCCTATGCCAACGGGCCCTTTGGATTGGAGCAGGCGTTCACATTGTCGCGGCGCCCACGCGCGGGCGCCGGAGCGCTCGTGCTGGCGCTCGGGGTGCGAGGATCGCTGATCGCCGAGCGGGCCGGAGCGCAGATCCTGTTCAGGACGCGTTCCGGCGCGACGGCGCTGCGCTACGGCCAGCTCAGCGCATTCGACGCGACGGGTCGCCGGCTGCCCGCGTTCATGCAGCTTCGCGACGGGAGGCTCGAGCTCAGGATCGACGACGGCGGTGCGCGCTATCCGCTGCGGATCGACCCGTTCGTCCAGCAGGGTTCCAAGCTGACGGGCGGCGGCGAGAGCGGCAAAGGCCTGTTCGGCTTTCGCGTGGCGTTGTCGGCGGACGGAAGCACTGCGCTGGTCGGCGGCTCGGCGGACAACAGTCACGTCGGCGCGGCGTGGGTCTTCACGCGCTCGGGGTCGACGTGGACGCAGCAGGGCGAAAAGCTGACAGGCGCCGAAGAGAGCGGCAAAGCCGAATTCGGCAAGGGCGTGGCGCTGTCTGGCGATGGCGACACGGCGCTGATCGGCGGCCTGCTGGACAACGGCGGAGCTGGCGCTGCGTGGGTCTTCACGCGTGAAGGCCAAACGTGGAGTCAGCAGGGCGCCAAGCTGACCGGAAGCGGGGAGGTCGGAGAAGGGCGCTTCGCCTTCAGCGTGTCGCTGTCAGAAGACGGCGGCACGGCGCTGATCGGCGGCGGCGGCGACAACGGCGAAGCCGGCGCGGCATGGGTCTTCACGCGCTCGGGCTCGACCTGGGAACAGCAGGGCGAAAAGCTGACTGGCGGCGGCGAGGTCGGCAAAGGCCACTTCGGCTTCAGCGTGGCCCTCTCGGGGGACGGCGACAACGCGCTCGTCGGCGGCCTCACAGACAACGGCGGAGTCGGCGCCGCATGGGTCTTTACGCGCTCGGGGTCGACGTGGACGCAGCAGGGCGAAAAGCTGACAGGCGGCGAAGAGAGCGGCAATGCCGAATTCGGCGAGAGCGTGGAGCTGTCGGGCGACGGCGACACGGCGCTGATCGGCGGCTACGCCGATAACGCGGAGGCCGGCGCAGCGTGGGTGTTCACGCGCGAAGGAGAAGCTTGGAGCCAGCAGGGCCCCAAGCTGACCGGAGGCGGAGAGGTCGGGGAAGGCCGCTTCTCCTTCAGCGTCGGCCTGTCCGCGGACGGCGACACGGCGCTGATCGGCGGTGGCGGCGACAACGGCGGAATGGGGGCGGTGTGGGTGTTCACGCGCTCGGGCTCGACCTGGACCCAGCAGGGCGAAAAGCTGACGGGCAGCGGCCTGGTCGGCGAAGCCCATTTTGGCTTCAGCGTGGCGCTCTCGGCGGACGCGAGCACCGGCCTGGTCGGCGGCCCGGCCGACAAGACAGAACTCGGTGCGGCGTGGGTGTTCGTGAACCCGCCGCTGATCGCGCCGACGGTCGTGACCGGAGCGGCGACGTCGATCACACAGGGCTCGGCGACGTTGAACGCGACGGTCAACCCGAACAATCAGACGGTGAGCGACTGCCACTTCGACTATGGCACCTCGACGCTCTACGGGGCCAGCGTGCCGTGCGCGACGCCGCCAGGATCGGGGATGAGCCCCGTGGCCGTGTCCGCGGCGGTGACGGGTCTGAGCGCGAACACCACCTACCACTTCCAGATCGTCGCGACGAACCCCTCGGGTACGAGCGCCGGCGCCGATCAGACGTTCACTACCGCCGAGCCGCCGGAATACGGGAGATGCGTGAAACTCGCAAAAGGCGTGAAAGGCAAGTACGCGACGGCCACCTGCACTTCGCCGGCGACGGCCGAAAAATTCGCCTTCGAATGGGAACCCGGGCCGGGGCCGAAAGCGAAGTTCACGACGAGCATCAAGGCGCTGACGTTGGCCACGCTGGAAACCGTCACCAAAAAACTGGTCGTCTGCACAGGACAGACGAGCACGGGTGAATACACCGGACGCAAAACGGTGGGCAGCGTCGTCATCACGTTCAGCGGATGCGAAATGGGCGGCGTCAAATGCACGGGCGCGGGCGCCGAAGAAGGCGAAGTGGTCACGAACACGCTGCAAGGTGTTCTGGGAATCGAAAAAACGTCGACCGAAGGCCCCGTCAAAGACAAGATCGCCGAGGACCTGTTCCCGGTTGGAGAAGAAGGACCACTCATGGAGTTCAGCTGCGGTCCCACCCCGGTATCGGTGATCGGCTCGGTGCTCAACCCGGTCAAAAGCAACAAAATGCTTTCGACGGCCACAGTGAAATATGCGGCGACCGCCGGCAAGCAGAAACCTGAAAAATTCGAAGGACTGCCAAAGGACGTGCTCGAAACCTCGATCGGCGAAGCCGCGTTCGTTCAGTCCGCCCTGAAACTGACGACGATCCAGACCAGCGAAGAAAAGATCGAGATCAACAGCGTCGTCTAGCGCCGCCGACCCCAACCTTGGCCACGGGCGAAGCAGGGCCGCGGGACCCCTCACACGCTCGTCAAGCCCAGCAGCGGACTCGAACCGCTGACCCCAACCTTGGGCACGGGGGAAGCAGGCTCCCCCCGTGGACCCCTCACACGCTCGTCAAGCCCAGCAGCGGACTCGAACCGCTGACCCCTTCCTTACCATGGAAGTGCTCTACCAACTGAGCTAGCTGGGCGGGAAACGGCACTGTACCGCGCCGGCGAGCCCGGATGGCGTCGCGGCGCATCGGGGCCGAGCGCACGCGGCCTGCGGCGATCAAACGTCTGGTGTGACGGTGGTCACCGGCAGGCCCATGCCGGTGATCTTGCTCGGCAGGTCCAGTTTGAGCCAATGCGAGATTTTGCTGGGCAGCGTGGAGATGATCACCTCGTCGAAGCCGCGCAGGTTGATCGCGTCTTCGATCGCGGCGATCGGATCGGGCGAGCCGACGATGCCCTCGACTGGCGCGCCGGCGGCGTCGCTGAGCAGGGGCTTGGCGCGGTCGATGACCGCCTGCGCCTCGCCGCCGCCCTGGTCCTCGGGATCGACGACCTTGTGCAGGCCCGGAGCGGCGTTGGGCACGAGCAGCGTGAAGGACGCCTTGCCGCGTTGGGCGCGCTCGCGCACGGCATCGAGCAGCGGTTGTGTGGCTGCTGTCTTGTGGGCCACGACGAGCACCCTCGCGGCGCCGTCAGAAGACTCCATGGCACAACTCCCTTCTGGCTGGTTGGCCCGATCATGCCATCCCCGAGCGACGACGGCCCGAGCGCTCGCGCCGCCACGCCCGTTTGATCGGCTGTCGCGCTCTCTACCCGCATTCGCGTAGTTTCTCGCGCGCGCCTGCGGCTAGGCTGCTCGCGTGCGCGTGCGCGTGACAGAGGAGTCCTTCGACGTGCTGCTCTCGCCCTGGCAGAAGGCGCTGGGATTGATGAAAGACATCCATGTGGCGCGCGCCGACGTCGGCGGGGTGGGCGTGGTCGACGATCCGATCGCCGAGGTCGCGGGCAGCGGGCTGAAAGCCGGCCTGCGCCTGCCGGGCCTCTATTACGTTGCGCGCACGATTCGCCTGGACCGAGCGTTCATCGTGCGCCGCGGCGTGCCGGCTCTGTCGCTGGACGTGCGCAATCACGAGCCGCTGCGCAGCGTGCTTGTGAGCACGCCCGACGCGCACGAGCTCGCGCAGAGGCTGCGCGCAGGAGGCGGCCGATGATCGATTTCACGGTCGAGACCGAGATCGCGCGCTCGCCCGCAGACGTGTTCGCCTACGTCACCGACCCGGCGAAGCTCGCGAGCTGGCAGGCGAACACCGTCTCGGCCGCGCTGGAAGGCGGCGGACCGCTGCGCGTCGGATCGCGCCTGCGCGAGGTTCACCGTGGCCCGGGCGGCAAGCAGCTCGAATCGCTCGTCGAGGTCAGCGAGCTGCAGCGCGACCGGCTGTTCTCGCTGCGCGTGCTCGAGGGACCGCTGCCGGTCGACGCGCGGATCTCGCTGGAGGCGAGCCAGGCGGGCACGCGCATGCGCTTCAACGTGCACGGCGAGCCGAGCGGTCCGCTGCGCTTTCTGCAGCCGCTCATGCGCCTGGCGCTGAAACGACAGTTCCGCGAGCACTGCACGACGCTCAAGCGCGCGCTCGAGCAGCGACCGGTCGGCGGCGCCTAGACGCGGGGCTTGCTCGGTGTCGCCACGGCGATGGTCTGACCCCACGCTGATCGCCGCCATTTCAGATGCGCTCACACCGGTCGCACGCGCTCCCGTCGTCGGCGTCTATCGCTTCGGGCTTGTCTCGGGAGGCATACTGAGTCGGCGATGTCGCAGGAGAACGTGGAGCTCGTACGGCGTGCGCACGAAGCGCTGAACGACGGGGACATGGATGCGCTGGTCGCGCTATGCGACGTGGAGTTCCGGCTGGATATGTCCGATCGCGTCTTCAACCCTGCTGTCTACGAGGGCCACGCTGGAATCGTGCGCTTCTATTCGGAGGTTCGCGATGTCTGGGCGAGCTACCTCTGGCAGCCGGAGGAGCTGGTGCAGACAGGGGAGAACGTCGTGGCCTTGCTTCGCTCAGGCGGGCGGGGCCGTGGCAGCGGGGTCGAAGTCGAGCGCCAAACGGCGATGGTGTGGACCGTGCGGGACGGGCGAGCAACGGCCCTGCGCTTCTTCAGGGACCGCGACGAGGCGCTCGAGGCCGTAAGGCTCTAGGCGCAGCGGGGGAGTGTCCCGCAGCGCAGGCCCCGACCGAACATATCGGTACCCGATATAGTGCATCCCATGGCAGGTGCGTCTGGCCAGGGGCTCCCAAAGGATGCGCTCGTGGGGCGCGACATCCGTCCCGCTGCGGCTAGTGAGCGTCGGCTGGGTGACTTCACCGCATCACGGGCAGTCGTTGCGATCGGCGCGCTGGCGCTCTTCATCGGCGTGCTCGTCGCCTTCCTGGCGCTCGGGTTGCTCGACCTCATCGGACTAATCACCCACCTGGCCTACGCCGGCACCGTCGCGACAGCGATCGGCCGCCCCGATGTCTCGGTGCTCGGGCCGTGGAGCATGCTCGTGCCCGTCGCCGGCGGGCTGATCGTGGGCGTCATGGCGCGCGTCGGCTCTGAGCGCATTCGCGGGCACGGGATTCCCGAGGCGATGGAAACGATCCTCCTGCGTGGCAGTCGGATGGAGCCCAGGCTGGCGCTCCTAAAGCCGGTCTCGAGCGCTGTCAGCATCGGCACCGGCGGCCCGTTTGGAGCGGAGGGCCCGATCATCGTCACCGGCGGTGCGCTGGGAAGCATCATTGGGCAGTTGCTGCACCTGACGGCGGCCGAGCGACGAACGCTGCTCGTGGCCGGGGCGGCCGGGGGCATGACCGCCGTTTTCGCCACGCCGCTCGCAGCCGTGCTGCTGGCGGTCGAGCTGCTCCTGTTCGAGTGGCGCCCCCGCTCGATGATCCCCGTCGCCCTCGCCGCGTGCTCAGCCGAGCTGGTGCGCGAAGCGCTCTCCCATGGCGGCTTGTTGCCGGCGGCGCCGCTGTTCGCGATGAGCGCTCACGGTCCACTGCCGATATCGGCGATTTACGGGGCGGCGCTGGTCGGCATCGCGGCGGGTGCTCTCGCCTGGGTGATGACGCGCTGCGTCTACGGCGCGGAGGATCTGTTTTCCAAGCTGCCGCTTCACTGGTCGTGGTGGCCGGCGATCGGCG